>WNFV01000528.1_pt1 | contig 51393 bp, 51 predicted proteins | sample 5400101 | NCBI WGS metagenome assembly WNFV01 (sample SAMN13153361, study PRJNA577476) | soil metagenome | isolation source: 115 cm soil or saprolite under grassland replicate 1 | place: USA:California | collected 2016-06-15
GAGCCGACGTGCTGGTGGTGAGCGACGGGCCCGGGAACGTTGGCACCGGAACTTCCTGGGGCGCCTCCGACGTGCAGTCCGCCATGACCCTCAACGCCGTGGGGATCCTGGGGGGGCTGCCGGTGGCCGCGCTCAGGGTGAGCTTCGCCGATCCCAGAGAAAGGCACCGGGGCGTGTCCCATCACTCCATCACTGCTCTGTCCAAGGTGGCCCTGGTTCGGGTCCACGTCGCGGTGCCTGCGCTGGACGAGGAAGCGCGGCGCCGGATGATCTGGGATTCGTTGCGGGAGGCGCGCCTGGAGGAACGCCATCAGCTGGTCGAAACGACCGGACGGCCCGCGCTCGGCCTGCTCGCCGATTACGGCCTCGAACCCCGGTCGATGGGGCGCGGGGTCGCCGACGACCCCGAGTTCTTCCTGGCCGCGGGGGCAGCTGGGGTGTTGGCCGGCCGCATGGCTGCTGGGGACCGCGCGTGGCGGGAAGAAGGCTCGAAACGGTGACCGGGGGGTCGGGCGCGTTGCCCGGTCCTCCGGCTCCCCGGAACGCGATCGACCATCGAACTGGCAAGGCAAGAAGCAGCGGTACACGGGCAGTCGTGACATTGGCGACCCTGTCCGTGCTGACGACAGGTCTGATCGCGCTCCTGGTGCACCCGTTCGACCCCGATCGTGCGTGCTGCGATCACCTGTTCTATCGATCGATGAGCTACAACCTGTTCAAGGTGACCCGCCCGGATCTGAACGTCTCCCCTCCAGGGAACCCACTACCCGACCTGTACGGCACCTCGAGATTTCGGTCGCTTAGCCCACTGAACGGGCTGAACCGCCAGCCGCCCTACGTCTTCCGCATCGTGACCCCGCTCCTGGCTCGCTCGGTCGCCTATGCCACAGGCATCGATGCTGCCTACTACCTGATCTCGTTCCTCGCTCTTGCCGGAGCTGCTCTGTTCATCGGGCTCTCGATCTTCAAGCTCACGGGCTCCGAGATCCCTGCGATGGCCGGTGCAGTCCTGTTCCTGGTCCACCCATATTCGGCCCGGTTCAACCTCCAACGCTTCATGCTGACCGACCCCCTGGCCTTCTTTCTGACGGCTCTGGCCATCTGGGCGCTCGTGGAACGAAAGCGGATGTTGTTCTTCGCCTCGTGCGCGCTCGGCGTGCTCAACAAGGAGAGCATGGTGCCGATGCTCATCGCCTATCCGCTGACGGAGGTGTGGATCGAGCATCGAGTCCGATGGACCTCCATTGCCGCCGTCGTGGGTATCATCGGCGGTTGGTATGCCTTCCGACTGGCCATGCCGATCCCGGAGAATACCTACTCGCTCGCGAGCGAGTTCCGCAGTGGGCTGCGACACGTCGAGCTGATGGCCGGCGCGGGCATCCTCACCTTCGGAGTGATGATCCCGGCGGCCATCAGACGTCCCTGGGGCTCGAAATTGATGATCGCGCTTGTCCCCTTCGCCCTGGCGTGCATCCTGGAGGCCTGGTTCGTGGACGATCTCGAGCGAATCATGGCCCAGGCCCTTCCTGCGATCTGCGTGGCCATCTTCTGGCGATGGCCACAGGAGCGAACTGAAAACATGCTCGCCCTGGCGGTAGTCCCGCTTGCAACTCTTGCCGGGATCGTCTACAGCCTGGGCTGGCATTCCTGGACCTTGGCGCCGTCCGTCGTTGCCCTGGTCGTGGAAGCGCAGCTCTTCTTCTCGCCCCGGCGCGGAATTTGTTCCGAGAGCTGATGGCCCTTCCCGGCCTACGACGGTTGGAGGACGCTCGACGACCCAACCTATGCGCTCAGGCCCGGCCAGAGAGTGCGAACGAAGTGTGCGTTCAGGCCGAGGGTTGTTCCGAGGTGCCCTGACCGTCCGCCACGGCGGCGGTGTGTCCATCGGATGCGGGTGTGCCCGTCGCCGCGGCGTCGGGGCTGGCAGAAGCTGTCTGGGAGCTCGGTGTGTCCCTGAGTCCCTCGGAGATCTCGTTGCGGATATCCATTTGGGCCTTACGGAACTCCCTGAGCCCCTTCCCGATGGACTTCCCCATCTCGGGAAGCTTCTTGGGCCCGAAGACGATCAGAGCCAGGACCAGGATGACCATGAGCTCTGTGGGACCGACGTTGAACATGCTTCCCCCAGCATAATGGAGCGCGGGCGGTTTCGCTCTAGGACTGAACTTGGCTGTCTTCCTCGTCCTCCGCGGCCCCTTCGGTCATTCCCTTCTTGAACTCCTTGCTCGACTTGCCCAGGGATCGGGCCAGGCTTGGCAGCTTCTTTCCTCCGAACAGCAGGAGCACGATGGCCAAGATGATGATGAGCTCAGTGGGACCGAGGTTCACGAGCTTCCTCCTTCCGAGGTTCCCGGGTCCGTCGCCTTGCCCTTGGACCAGGGGTTCACACTCTAGGGAGGCCCTCTGCGACGCTCATCTTGCGCGCAGCGTAGTCTGGCTACGTCACTCGGCGCAGGAGCGTGCTCGCTCGAGGCTGCTACGGACAGGGCTGCTGGTCGCAGGGGCCGTCGAAGCCCGTGCACACTCCCCGGATGCACGAGCACCCGTCGCCCTGGGCGAACTTGAGCACCCCACCCTTGCCCACGCAGAACCGCTGGCACGCCTCGCAGGTGAAGCCGTCTGACTCGCAGGGTTCGTTCGAAGGACCGCCGGTGACGCACTGGCAACAGGTGCGGATGGGGGGACTGGCCGCGTAGGCCGACGATGCGTGACAAGCCGGCGATAAGCGGTCAGATGTCGCGGCGCTCGAAGTTCCTAGCCCTTGGCCCCCACGAAGCGCTGGATCCGTCGGATCGTGTCCGCGACGGCCAGTAGTTCCGGGCCCTCCATCGAGCTCCACAGCGGGAGCGTCAGGACCCGTTGGGCGGCGGCCTCGGTCACCGGGAGCTGGCCGTTCTTTCCGGCCCGGGACCGATATGCGTGCATCGTGTGAACGGGCGGAGCGTAGTACCGCTTCGTCTGGATTCCCTCCGCCTCCAGGGCTCTGGCCAGCTCGGCCGCGTCGATCCCGAAGTCCGAACCCTCAACCAGGATGGTGAAGTCCTTGTAGGTGCTCCGATCCGACTCGCCCACGGTAGGAAAGCCGATCCCGGGAATGTCGGCCAGGGCCTGCTTGTACATGGCGGCCAGCTCGTTTCGCCGGTCGATGCGCGGCTCGAGGTCCTCGAGGGAAGCCAGGGCGAAGGCCGCGTGGATCTCGGACATCCGCGCGTTCAGCCCGACGAAGAGGCAGTCGTAGTCGCCCGGATTGGCGTAGTCGCGGCCGATCCGGCAACGCTCGGCCAGGAGGTCGCTGTTGGTGGCGATGAGGCCGCCCTCCGACGCCACCAGGACCTTTGTCGGGGAGAGGCTGAACACCTCGGCGTCGCCGAAGCCTCCAACGGGGGTCCCCGCTCGGCGGGACCCGAAAGCATGGGCTGCGTCGAAGACCAGCTTGACGCCGCTGCTCCGAGCCAGGGAAACGAGCTCCTCGACCGCGCAGGGCGTGCCGAAGGTGTGGGTGGCCATGATGACCGAGGTACGGACCCCGATGGCCCGGGCGGCGGCCTCGGGCGAGAGCGTCAAGCTCTGGGCGTCCACGTCTGCGAAGACCGGGCGGAGCTGATTCCACGCGGCGGCGTGAGCCGTGGCGGCGAAGGTGAAGGACGGGAGGACGGCATCACCGGACAGGTCGGACGCCAGAAGCGCCAGCATCAGGCCGGCCGTGCACGAGCTCACCGCGACGCAGTGACGTACCCCCAAATACTCGGCGGCCCGTTCCTCCAACTCACGGACGTAAGGGCCGTTCGTCAGCATGCCGGTCGCCAGGATGGTTCTCAGCCTCCCGAGGACGGCCTCCTCGTCCGGCACGCTCGGTCGCATGAACGGCAGGCCCTCGGGGAAGGCTGGGGACCCGCCCATGGTCGCCGGAGGGTCGGACTTGGCCGCAGAGGGTGTCCTCGAGATCAGGTTCACTCGCATGCCTCCACTTGTTCGTTGAGTTCGATTCAACCTGGGCCGCCGGTCGGCAGTCACGTCACGGTAGGCACCTTCGTAACGTAGACGCTGCCCCCTTCCCAACAACCGCACACCGTAGTTCGTCTATGGCGAGTGACGTAGGAGAAATTCCGGGCGGACCCGCGAACGACTCGGGATCACTCCAAAATTGTCCCTTCCGACCGCTTTCGCCTTCGTGGAATGAGCTCGAGCAGCTGCTTAACCGTAATCGATCGAGTCCAGAGCACCACTCCAAGCCACGCTGCCCACAAACCCACTGAGGTGAAGAGCACTAATGGCACGCTTGGGTGGGGTACCAATCCTCGTACGAACAAGACTGAAACAACTGGCAGCAGCGACGTCAACAGGAGGGTGATCATGTCCGCTCTGAAAGGGCTCGCTCCGGTGGAGCGGAACAGAGCGAGCCCAACGCCTACGTTGAGCACGATGTAACTGCTCGCTGTGGAAAGCGCCGCCCCAGCTGCCCCGAGCAGTGGAATCAAGGCGAAAGCCAGCCCAACCATCGACACGAGGGCAACGAGGTATACCTTGGCGAGCACTCTACGTTGGCCTGAGGCGATCAGAGCCTGCGTGTTCAACCCGAAGGCGAGGTTGATCACGTATCCGGCCAGGAGGATCCAAACAATTCCTCTGGCAACGGGATAGTGAGCCCCGAAGAACGCGCGGAGGACGACGCCGGGGAATGCCAGGAGGGCCAGGATAAGAGGCAAACTCCCGAGGTACGCGAGCTTGCTGACAAATATGTAGAGGTCGCGGAACCCGGCCGGGTCACCCCTTGTGAATATCATCGTCGCGGCGGGGACGTAGGGTGCCATCAGGATGCCGGGAATGAGCAGAAGGAAAGCGTCGACCACGCGCAGGGTCGATTCATACCCTCCCACCACAGCGCTCGTATGGGTCAAGCCGAGGACGAGAACGTCGAATCGAGAAATGATCTGCCCAGAGACGGCAGCAACCGCGTAGGGACCGGCAAGGACGATCAGCTCGATTGCATGTCGTGCAGCTGGCCGAAACAGATGGCCGGCGCCAGACAAGGTTCCTCGAATGAGCCCTCCGGTGATGACGCTGCACAGCGCCCCCGCAGCACCGAATCCGAGAGCCATAGCGACGATGTCGGAAACGCCCAGTACCGTCAGTACCACGGCAACCAAGAGTTGAAGAAGGACGAGAACCAGGTATGGGACTTCCATGAGCACCATTCGGCCCATGCCTTGTGCGATCGCCTGTCCCGCCGCCGTGGTACTTACCCCGAGCAGGAGGAAGCCGAGTCCAGCCCCCAGAAGCAGAGCCACGGCAGCGCCATGTTCGCGCTGCGTGAAATAGATGAGGCCAGCCACCAGCCCCGAGCCGAGGATGGCCTGTGAAATCATGAGGGTCGTGACCGCTTGCGCGGTGTGCTCGATTCCGATCTGATCGCCCGCAGCCCGCATCGCGGCGATTCTTCGCGTGGCCGCCGTCCCGAGACCCAGGCGACCCGCCACACCGACTAGGCCGACAATGGCAAGTCCGAGCGCGAGCGTGCCATAGCGTGACGTTCCCAGTAATCTGACCGCAAGCGCGGTCGTGGCGAAACCTGCGACAGCCACCGCCACTGTCGCCGCAAATCGAGACATCATTCCGAGCCCGAGGAGCGATAGTGCCTGCCGGCCCTGAGTCCCTTGGTCCGATGTTGCCGATGCCGCGGAGCCGACTTCAGAGGGTTTGGATGGAAAAGCTCCGCGCCGCCAAGGGAACGTCACGAGGACTTGACCCCGTGTATCAAGGATTCTGTTCGCAGGAACATCTCCCACCCAAGTGTTATGGGGCCTCCAGAGTAGTGGTCCCCGAGGACCTTGCCCGACCTCAAGCCGCAACCATGGCCAGCGTCAATGCCATACGCCTGTCATCCTTTCGCCCCCTAGGAGCAGTGCCAAATGAGCTTGTCTTAAGCCCCCTTGACTGAAGCCCTACCCCCTCGTGCACTCTACGGTTTCGAGACCTGCAATCCCACGTCGGCACCTATCAGGAGGGCAGATTGCCAGGGCGATCATGGGCATTCACGACCTACAGGGCAATTTGGAGGCGGCTCTTACGCTACCGAAGGTTCCTGCTCAAAGTCCCCGGACTGGCCCGAGCAAACCGCAGGGCGGTTTCCAAACTGAGAGCAGGTCGACTGCTGAGGATCCAGGTGCGGGGCTTTGATCTTGTGGTTCGCGGAGATGACCTGCTCGGTCGCGAGATGCTGCTGCACGGCGACTGGGAACCGTTTGAGGTCGACCTCTTTGCCTCGTCCTTGCGCCCGGGCATGACCGTGGTCGATGCCGGAGCGTACACGGGCTACTATTCGCTGGTTGCCTCTCGGGCCGTAGGTAGAGCCGGCAGGGTTCTGGCCTTCGAGCCGGAGCCCGGGAACTTCTCGCTGCTACAACAGAACCTCACGAAGAACGGCGCGAGCAACGTGGAGGCGCACCGAATCGCGCTGTCGAACGGACGAGGTACGGCGTCCCTGTTCCTCAGCGGGGCCGCGAACTGCGGGAAACCGTCGCTCTCTCAGCTGAACTCGCTCACCCTCCTCCAAGAGAATCTCACGAGCGATGACGCTACCCCCTTCGTGGTCGTGAAGACCGAACGGCTCGAACAGATCCTGGAGGAGCGGAGCCTCGATCATGTAGACGTACTGAAGATGGATGTGGAGGGGGCCGAGGCCCTTGTTCTGGAGGGAGCCGAACCTCTCCTCTCAGGCGCATATCCGATGCGAATTTTCATGGAGTTCTGGCCACTCGGCATGACCCGGCTCGGGGCCGATCCAACCGAAGTCCTGGAAAGTTTGGGCAAAGCGGGGTTTCGCCTGCAAGTGATCGACGAGGAAAGTCGATCCCTCTACTCAGTGCGCGTCGAAGAGGCGTTGGCGTCGTGTGAGAGTGCGGCGCCAACTCACCAGATCAACCTCTTATGTTCCAGGGGCTAGCCTTGTGCTGGGATGGTTTGCCATGAGTCAATCTGACCCACACCCACGGCTCAGATCCGGCCCCAAGGACCACGGCGAAGGACCCGGTAGACAAGGGCTTCGCCATCCAGCAACCCTTTCACCTTTGCCCTGAAGAACAGATCGCCATCGCTTCGAAGGATCGGGACTCGCCCCAAACGGTGCAGGTCCGTTCGTCCGGGCCGATTGGTACGCCACGCGTGGAGCGCCGCCGTGTCGAACACCCGACGCGCCGCTCGGTCCGCACCCGCCGATCCGACAGCCCAAGGGTAAGCGAAATGTCGGCACGCGACGCCCAACCGATCCTCGATGAGCTCCTTCGAGCGTTGCATCTCCTCTTGAGCTTCTGCCTCGGACGCCCGGGAGAGGTCGGCGTGAGCGTGAGTGTGCGACCCGCACGTCACCAATCGGGTGCCCACCGCCTCCTGCACCTGGGACCAGGCGAGCGTCCTCTCTGACCCAGCGGTGGATCGGACCCGTCCATCGTCGACCAAGCTCGTGGCGAGGTACAGGACGGCGGGTAGACGATGGCGGACCAAGAGCGGCAGGACATGATCATAGAAGTCACCAAACCCGTCATCGAACGTGACGACTATTCCTCCCTCGCTATCTCGCTCGAAGGCTTCATCGATCGAGAGCACTCGCTCTCGCTCCTTCAACGTGATCAACTGGCGCTCGAACACTCGAAGGGGCAGATCGATCTCCCGGTCGCCAACTCCCACTCGGTGGTAGAGCAGGATCACCACGTCGCCCTGGCGGCGACGTGCAGGGATCCCGAGAGGAAGGACGGCTGCCTTGGTGGCCTTACGGATCAGTGAAGTTGGGCGCATGCTTCGGCGCCTCCCGTGTCTCGCGTCGCACGAACCTGGCTGGAAGAGTGGGATGCGCAGCGACGGACTCTCCGACGTCCCGGCATCTGCGCGCGCCGCCGGCGCACTCAAGAATTCCATCGCCTGGGCCGATATCATCTCAGGCCCTGAGGGCCGTTCCCCCGCGATTCACGCGAGGATCTCCCATGAGGCTCCGAAAGCGAACAACGTCGAACCGCCGGCCGACACACAGAGATTCTGAGTCTTTCCCAAAGACCCTGACCCTACAAGAAGCCGCCCTTCTTACTGGGACCAGTCCTAGGGTCCTCTGGCAGGAGATCCGATCTGGTCGGGTCCCTTTCACAATCTTTGCTGGCCAGGGGGGTGAGGGGAACTCGGTCCTGTTGCGTCCGGAAGACCTCGTCCGGATCGGCCTGCTCCAGGGCCCACCGCCAACACGTCCGCTTGTCAAGGCGCCGCAGCGCCTACCGACGCCACCGAGGAAAGCGGGCAAGTCCTTCAGGGTGGGCAGACTCGGACGAGTGGTCATGGCTGGACTGCTGGGGCTGCTTCTCATCGCAGGCGTGGCTCCCTGGCTCACCCATACACGGATGTCGCGGCTCGCAGGGCCAATCGCATCCTCCGGTTCGACCGAGACGAGCTGCGAAGGCAAGTCAAGCAAGGCAGCATGCCGCGCCACCGCACCCCGTTCGCCGCAACAGAAGGCTTCGACGTCTCGCTCTCTTTCTCGGTCCCGCGGGCAGTCTCCTTCTGCCTCGAGAGCAACTGCAGGTTCGAAGGTGGGATCTCGTTCGCCGTTGGTGTCCGTTGCGGGCTCCCCCGTGACGGCGCCCAGTCCTTCCCCCGGCGGTTATCCAATTCCCCCCAACATCCCTTCCAACTGCTCGAGAGACGTGACGCCAGCTCTGACTTCTTGGATAGCGAGCGTTCCGAACAACTCGACGCTCATGTTTCCCATGGGAGGGTGCTATCGAATCGACCGTTCCTTGGCCGTTTCCAACAGGGTCGGATTGACATTCGAGGGAAACGGGACCACCTTTGACGGCAGCCACAACGCCAATGGCACGGCGCCACACTGGTGGATTCAGCATTCCTCCCGAATCACGCTCAAGAACATGACGGTCCGAGGAGCCAACCCCCATGCGGGTGCGAGAGAGGGCGCGTACGTGCCCGGGATGGAATGGCAGTCTGCCTACGACCTGTGGGGTTCCGAATACATACTGCTCGATCACGTTCAGGCATACGACTTGTACGGTGACTTCGTGGAAATCACACCCATGTGGGTTGGCCAGACGCCTGTCACATCAAGCCACATCACAGTGCAGAGCTCGCACTTCGAACGAAGCGGGCGCCAGGGGATCTCAGTCTTGGGTGGTAACGACGTTCTCATCCAGAACAACTACATAGGCCAGGTCCCCCACGACATCCTCGACATCGAACCGTCATTTCCAAGCGTGCCCATCCGTAACATCCGCTTCGTTGGAAACCGGACCGGCGCCGTGTACCTGGTCTGGTTCGCCAACCATGGAGCGTGCAATGTGGCTGTGAGCGATGTGACCATAACGGACAACGTCATGGAAGTGCAGGCGACTAACGACTACTCGGTGGTCTGGATCAAGCCCCCAGCCGGATGCGCCCGACGCGGGCCCTTCACCATCCAAGGCAACACGTTCTTGGTAAGACAGCCTCCAGACGCTTTCGATTTGACGCTTACCCACGACGTCCGCATCCGCGGCAATCAGGTACGTTTCGTTTTCGCCAATCGAACGCGGGTTCTGGTAGGCCTGCACAAATCGTCCCGCGCAGACGTGGAGAACAACACCGTGACCGCCGACGCTCGCGACCAGGTCGTATTCGTTACGGCCGATGCCGACAGCGACTACTTCAGTTCGGGAAACAAGAGGGTGTGACCCAGGTCATCTGCTAGCGCACTCCACGACCTATCCGCGTTGCCAGGTAGCCCCAGAAGGTTGGGTGATACCAGAGCCTGGAAGGGCCCGGGACCGGGTCTTGCTGAACGGCCAGTCCCCCATCGAGCGCACATCTGACGGCTTTGACGAGCAGTGGGATGCCCGTGCCAACGTGGAGGTACGGGTACGTCGCGAACGAGTCCTCGGGGCGAATGTTGAAGAACCCCTGCTCGATCACTCCGCCTGTATCGATCCCCTCATCTATGCGGTGAATGGTCGTGCCGACCAGCTCGGGATGTCCCTCGGCCAGGGCCCAATACCCACCGTGAACCCCCCGATACAGGGGGGTGATCCCAGCATGCATGTTGATGAAGCTCGCTCGCAGGGAGGAGAGCGTTTGCTTACCTATGATGCGAGTGCCGCACACGACAACGACTACAGGGTCAAGCTCCCTGAGTAGCAGTCTCGCGTTATCCGAGTTTACGGACCGGGTGGAGAGGATCGGACCGGTAACCGGGGTGTCGTCGAGGCCAAATTCCGCCTTGATCCTCCTCACTCGGTTCTTGCTGCGCACGGCTAAGAGTGGGTAGATCACCGATCGAAAGAGGACCTGCCCCAGAACTGGGATGATGCCGAGGCTCTTCACGCGCCTTCTCAGGAGCTGGAGCACGGGAACCGATTCCTCGATAACGAGGGGGACGCGCCCGAAATCCCGTTCGAGGGCATGCCAGACGATCCTTGTGAGCGGGCCATCTTGGGCAAGGAGCACCACCGGACATCGGTGACTTCCATCCTTGCAGGCGAGCAAGACAGTGTCGTGTTTGGTCCCCATGGTCACTCGCTCAACCCAGCAATCCGCGGTAGACGTCCTCGATCCGGCGCACAGCCACGCGGATGTCGAAGTCTGCGGCTCGGATCTTGCCTGCCTGGGCGAACTGCCGTCGGCGAGTCTGGTCGTTCAGGAGCGACACGATCGCGTTGCCGAGGGCCAGGGAATCGCGCGGCGGCACGATGACACCATTGACGCCGTCGGACATGACCTCGGTCACCCCGCCCGTTCCCGTTGCGATCGAAGGTACGCCTGCGGACAATGCTTCGATAAGAGCTATCGACAGCCCCTCGTAGACTGAAGGAAGGGCGAAAACGTCGAAGCTCGCCATGAGTCTGTGTACGTCGTTGCGAGGTCCGGTGAATATGACGTTGCGCTCGAGCTGCATCTGGCGGACCTGGCGCCGAAGCTCGCCTTGGAGAGGCCCGTGGCCCACCAGGACGAATCTCACCTCAGGGAACGCCTGTCGAACGCGCACGGCCGCCTCGAGGAGATACCTGTGTCCCTTCTCGGCTCTGAAGTTCGCTACGGCCCCCACCACTGGTGCCTCCGAGGGGATCCCTAAGGATTCCCGAACACCATTCGCGCCTTCCCATGCACCCATCAACGCTGGATCGAGCCCGTGGTACAGGGTCTCGACCGGGGGCATCCGAAGGAGGCGGAGTGCAGGCGGATAGCGGATCGACTGTCGAACGTGCTCCGAGACGGCAAAGACGTGATCGTTCAGCGGGAACGTCAGTAGGTTTCCGTGCCGGGTCAGCGGATGGTAGAAGTCCCAAAGGCTGTGCTCCGTGTGGACCAAGCGCGGACCGCCGGGCCGCTTCAGCGTCAGCCTGGCCCCCACAGCTGCATACGGCGAGTGGGTATGGATGATCCTTGATCCTCTTTCACGAACGAGCGCTCGAAGACGAGACATCCACACGCCGCCCTTGATTCCCCCCAGGCAGTCCACTCGAAGGCCTTGGCGTTCGAGATCGCCTACCAACGCGTTGAACTCCGGGAGGAGATACGCCACTGAGTAATCGAACTCCGTCCGATCCAGATACTTTGCCGCATTCACCAATAACTGCTCGGCTCCACCCGGCCCGAGCGCCTTGAAGAGCAGAACGACGCGCTTCCGACTCACAAGGCTTCGACTCCCCCCGAATCTTGGCTTGGCTCCCGCCATACGTCGAAATGAGGACACCCAGTATTCCGTTCCAGACGAGTTTTCATGGTGCTCGCGGAGGTTCACCCGGCCTTTGGATAGCCGATGTTGCGGATTCAATGGCACGGCGCCGGAACAGGTAGGCGACCGCGGCGGCGACACCCGTCGCGATGGATACCGTGACGACGCCTCCAGAGAGTGGCAGAGCATTGACGGCGACCGCGATGCCTCCCGTCAGGCCGCCGAGTGCCCAGAACAGGACGGTCGACCTCGTCCGGCTCTGCAAGCCGTCGGCGAGGAGATCGTACGTGTGGTCGCGGTCGCCGATGGCCAGGGGCTTCCCGGACCGAAGCCTCCGCGCCGCGGTGAACACGAGCTCGCAGGCAAACACGCCAAGGCAGGCCCCCGCTGCCAGCAGGCCTCGCCACCCCGCGCGGAGGACGTTCTCGGCGGCAAGGACTGCGAGGGAAGCTCCCACGCCGTAGGCTCCACCGTTGCCGAGGAAGATGCGGGCCGGCGGACGATTCCAGAGGAGAAAGCCGGCCAGAGCGCCCCCGAGGGCAAACCCCAGTGCGCCATCGAGGCCGCTGTTCTCCCCGATGAGTACGGCGAGGATCACGGCTGCGATTGCCCCAAGGCCTCCGGCCAGCCCATCCTGACCGTCAACGATGTTGACGGCATTGGCACAAGCCAACACGAGGGCAACTATTCCGATTAGCCCCAACTCGAGGCCGACGAGTTCCAAGCCCAGAGCGACCCCTGCCACGCAGAGCAGAGCCACGCGTACCCAGGGGGGAAGGTGCAGAGCATCATCGATGATTCCAGTTGCGAGGGCGAGTCCGACACCAACTCCCAGACCGGCGGGAAGGCCATCGTGGGTGATGGCGAAGGCACCGAAGGTTGCGGCGACAACCGCACCTCCCCCCAGTACCGAGATCGGCTTCTGATGGATCTTGAGAGAGCCCGGACGATCCACCATGCCGAGGGCTGAGCCGACCCGACGTGCAGCCGGCGTCAGCAGGAGCGAGAGCCCGAGGGCGATGAGGAAGGACACGTGATCACCAATACGTTGCTGGTTTTGCCATCATGCAACGACATGCGGGTCGCCGGGCGAAAACCCAGGTTCTCGTAGAAGCGATTCGCCCGTTCATTGTCACCGGCGACGAGCACTTTCACTTGTTCGACTCCGCGTTTGGCGAGTCCCTCCAGGACGCGGTCCGCTAAGACCTTTCCGACGCCGGTGCCTCTATGGTCTGTGGTTACACCGATGGCGAGGAGCTCCGCATCGGGAAGGGAGCGAGCGTTGTTCGGGTATTCGGCCGTTTGCCGGACTCGCCGAAGCGTTCCCGGTCTGAAGATTCTGGGGACTGCCGCCAGAACCGCGAGAGCTCCGTGCCTACGGTAGAAGCGCCGATAGAAGGCACCGACGGAAGGCACCCCGGCGGCAAAGCCGATCACGCCGGTCGCCTGCTCGGCTACGAACGTGACTGCGTCCGAATCCGAGGCCAGCGCCCGGTACACCCTGCGGAGGAAACCGTCTCCCAGGGATGGCAGGAAGGAGTCCGGAAGCGACTGGCGGTGAAGGGTGGCCAGGACCGATGCGTCCGAGGGCCGGGCAGGTCGCACATGAGGCCCGTCGTCTCGGACCCGCGTCGAGGTCCCAAGGAGTCCCTTCGTGGCCAGCAGACTCCTGTAATTCCCAACGACCCGATCGGCGACCGCCCGCTCGTCGAAGAGCTCCTCAGCCCGGGCTCTGGCGGCCTCGCCCATACGTTCGCGCAGCTGGTCGTCCTGAACCAGGGTACCGATAGCCTTTGCCAGCCCCGACTGTGATCTGGGCGAGACGAGGAATCCCTCAACACCATCGCGTGCCACCTCCCGGCACCCGCGGATATCGGTCAGAACGAGGGGCCTCGCCATTGCCGCCGCCTCCAAAGCGGAGAGTGGTAGCCCCTCCCGCCAAGAGGCGAGCACGAAGACATCCACCAACGCGAGTAGATCCCTCACATCCTCACGCCACCCGACGAATATGAAATCCTCGCGCGCTTTTTCGATCTCGGCGGGTGCGAGCGAATCCGTCTTCTCGGGGTCGAAATCCCCCACCGCAAGAAACCGCACATGAGGAAAGTCACGCCGAACCTGCGAAGCGGCGGAGAACAGCTCGCGATACCCTTTTTCCGCGACCAGCCTCGCTACCGTCCCCACCAGAAGGGTCCCCTCGGGTATGCCCAGCTCCGCCCGTAGCCGGCCGATCCGTTCGCGGCCCACCGCATCCGGGGCAAAGAAGGACAAATCGACCCCATTCCCCAGGAGCAGGCTCCTCGACCGCGGTACGAGACGGATACGTTGCGCCCAGTCGAGGTCTTCGCGACTCACGTACATCTCCAGATCGGAGAATCTCGCCGCCAACCATTCCAGCGCCATGACCGGGATGCGCTTGAGCGCCCTATCATCCGGTCCCGCGTACAGTCCATGAACCGTATTGACCACACACGGCAGTCCCGCGAGGCGAGCCGCGACGCGGCCCATGACGCCGGCCTTCGGCGTATGAGTATGAACCAGCTGAAAACGCTCTCGCCTGAGGATCGCGTACAGCTCCCGAAGGGCCATGACATCCGCTCTCGGGTTCCATGCCCTCGTGGCGTGCGGCCACGGAATGTGCCGGATCCCTTCGTGCTCCAAGTCTGCCGTCCACGGCCCCGGAGCGCTGATCGCCGCAACGTCGAAACCCTCGTCTCTCAGGCGAGTGAGCTGCCGGAAGATCAGGAAACGAAGGCTGAGGTCGATCGTCGTCACGTGGACGATGCGGATCCGACCGGTCAATCCGATCGTTCCGATCCCGGCGCTCTCTCCGGCCGCCACGGACCCGCCTCTCGGTCGACCATTCCGACAGCAACGAGGCTTGCGGTCACGATCGGAATCATCGGAAAGTGGATCACGTAGTCGATCGAGGCGTGAATGCCCAGAGCTGCCAGCGCTGCAGCGCTGAGAGCGGTGATCGTGTCGGGGGATTTCACGACCCACAGGCGCGAGAACGCCCACAGGAACATGAGTGCCAGAAGGGCGAGCCCCGCGACGCCACCCTCTGCCCCCTGCTGGAGGAATTCGTTGTGGGCCCATCGGGAATCTGGGTCGTGGCTGGCGATCGGGCTCACCACCTGGTACCGGCGGGCTCCAACTCCCGCCACCAGGTGATCTTTCATGATGGCGAACGCGTCGTTCCAGAGGACCAGTCGGTGCTCATCGACTGCCTTCACGGCGGCGCGTTCCACTGTGTTTGGATTCGCCCCCGGAGAGTAGGTTGCGCCCAGCCCGATCGTGATAGCCAGCGACGCGAGCACCAGAAGACCGCACAGTCCGACGACAGCACGGGCTCCTCTGGCCCCGAGGACCGGGACCAACACGAGAGCGGTACCGGGTAGGACCACCACGAGCCAGGCTGCTGCCACTGCATGAATCGCGAACGGCAATATTGCGAAACCCGCCGCTGCTACCCCACCAGCCACCCGAAGCAGCCACAATTCGGCGCTGGCCGCGAGCATCAGACCTGCGACTGCAGCCTGAACGTAGAAAGCCCCATCGGCGTTGACGTACTCGAAGGGTCCGGACAGGGGGGCGGTGCTCAGAACACCAGTCCTCGAGCGAGCGGCAACGACGACGGCGGCGAAGAGAGCCGCCGCGGGTACGATGAGCCGAGAGCGAGGCCCGATGGTCCGGACAATCAACAGCGCCAATCCGCAAGCTAGTAGCAATTGGATTCCGGGGAGAGCAGAGCCGCCTGACTGAAGCGATGCCCAAGACATCCACAGGGCAGTCGAACCGAACAGAGCAGCGCCCAGGGTGTCGAGGAGGCGATGCGGCCATTCCTGTACATTGAGCGACCCGGCGTCCTCGAAGGACAGGACGGCGTTAGGCACTCGACACGGCTTCCTTGGAGAGGGCTGGATCGTCTGTGCCTGCGAACAGCTTCCTCTTTGCGGGCACGCACAGGAGGACCAGGAAGAAGGGCAAGACGCTTGATCGCTCTCTCATCAGGAGGCCGAAGTTCGAGAAAGAGGAGAACGCCAAGACGAACAGCCCTGTGTGAACCGCGGCCAGAACGATGAACGGCTGACGAAGAACGCTGCGGGCGGCGGCGATGATCCAGCGGATGCGAGCCAGCGCAAACAGCAGTAGCAGTGTCCCCTCGACTGCGGCCAAGCCTTCCTGGAAGTTCGTGGCGTCGGGAAGGATGGGTCGGAAGAGAACGGTAAGGATGGCATAAGGCACCCGTCTGACCGACGTGGCAACGGAAGGCGCGAAGGTGGATCCACCGATCGACGTGTTCTGGCCGACCGTACCGAGTGAGGAGTTCACGTCCGTCGGGTTTAGACCTGCCTCTCGAAGGAAGGAGTTGCTCCGACTGATGAGGATGAGGGCGACCACTGCCACCGCGAGGAAAGAAAGGGCCTTGATGACAGGAGCAAGTTCTCTAAGGTCCCGGCGTGGCTGGCGTAGCAGATACGCGGCAGCGAGTCCCAGTCCCGCCAAGGCCGCCACGTGAGGACGGACCATGAGTGCCATCCAGAATCCAACACCCGCGATAGAAAGCCCTCGCCACAGATGTCCCGTCAGGATTCGCGCAGAGCCGAATGCGGCGATTCCGAGCGCCAAGACCATCCAGGCATCCTTGCCGATGGCTGACGGCCAGAAGATCAACGAGGGCAGGAAGAACAACAACCGAGCATACGAGCGAGAACTGCCCTCGGGCACCGCGATGACGAAAGCGCGATAGAAGAGGAACAGGCCCCAGAAGCCCATCCAGGAGAACAACATGAACGCGGCCGTCTGACTAGACCCGATCACAGCAAGCACGTATCCGGTGAGGATGAAGATGAAGTTCGTCCCGATGATGGGGTGCATCCCAGTGGTGAAATTCCCCTGGCGAAAATGCTGGGCGAGGCGCCATCCCTCACGGTAGTAGGCCGCAGCGTCGGCCACTCCTCCGTAGGACTTGAAGATCACGTAGAGCTGTCCCACGGCTCCCAATGCCAGTTTGACCATGAGCGCGATGAGGAGCAGCCAGAAGAGCCGGCGGTCCCTTTCTCTCGCCGCTTGGCGGGACAGGGCGGGCAGAGAGATCGCCAGGAGGATGGGGCCGATGATCAGAGCGACCAACGTGTCGTACGTGCTGGCCGCGAACATGAGGCCTTCCACGTAGATGGCGAGAAGGAAGAAGCTCAGGAGGAGTATCGTCCGCGGTTGGAGGGCATGGGCGACGCTTATGTGGTCATCTGTCCTATTCAGCGGAGTAGCTCCTCGTACGCTTTCTCTGTCCTGACCCGTGGGCCACTCGATGCGCCTGCTCGGGGGTGGCGTAGTGGTCCAGAAGATCCTCATAGAAGGCTTCCAGCGCTGGGCCCACAGTGCCGATGTCGAATCGGCTTGCGGCCTTCGGGGCTTCTCTGCTCAACTCGTTTTTTAGCCGTCGGTCGTGAATGACCCTTCGCAAGAGGGCAGCCGCCTCCCAGGGTTTGTTGGGATCGAAGAGCAACCCGGAGTTGCCGTCCCAGACCACCTCCGACAGCCCGACGACTCGTGACGCGACAACTGGAAGCCCGCTGGCCATGCCCTCGGCCGCCACACGTCCGAAGCTCTCGCTGCCGGAAGGGACAAGGAGGGCATCCATGCTTTGATAAGCGGAGGCGACGTCCTTGACCAGGCCGAACGATCTTATCTTGCCTTCGAGTTGCTTAGTCCGGATCTCTTTCAGGCATCGACCTAAGTACGTGCTGCGCGGCATGCTGTGGTCGATTCCGTACACGTGCCACTCGACATCCTCGTGTTTGAGGAGAGCGGCCACTTGGATAAGGCGATGAAGGCCCTTCACCGGCAACTCCCGACCCACGAACCCGATTCGGAAGGGCTGGTGCTGCTCTCGCGCAGTCCCGTTGAAGATCGAACACTCGATTGGATTTGGTAGGAGCCCGCGAACGAGATCGCGAACGCCAGTTGTCTCCAGGAGACCCCAGCTGAAATTCGATACCGGGTAGAAGGCCATCCGGACTCCGAGTCGCCTCCAAGTCTGGAGGAACGCGCGCGAGCGCCTCAGGATCCGCGGTGCGTGGAAGTGTACGAACACGGGAGCCCCCACCCGAATCGCCAGCGGACCCGCGAGATTGAGGCCCGAGTCCGTGTTCGCGTGGATCAGGACAGGACGACGGGCGTCCCCGAACGCGGATAGGAGAGCCATTGATCCATGGGCCCACGATAGTTGCCGATTCGGGTATAAGGGCAGCGGGACCAGGGTGGCACTCGACCCGATCTCACGGAAATGCTGGAGAAATGGCCCCTCGGGCGCCGCAACCGCTACATCGTGGCCCCCTTCGAGGTATCGAATGAAGGCAGCCAGAGTCTGAGGTGGCCCAGCAAGGAGCTCTGGAAGCGGGTGAACCATTACGATGAGAGGAGTCCCGCTGCCCGGGGCCCATCCGCGGAATCCGCGCAGTCTCATCGTCGCGCTCGCCTCCGACCGAAAAGCCACCTGATCGGAACGGCCCACCGGTGCCGATACGAAGCTCGCGATGGCCCCGACCGGGCGACCAGGAACGCCCGGTTGGGGAACAGCAGAGCTCGAATGTAGGCCGCCCTTGCCCGAACCCCGCGGATAGCAAGGACGGTCCAGAGGGCGGTCCCTCGATCACGATGCTCATTCACGTAGGCGTTCAAAGCGCGGCGTTCCTTCCGGCTCGGCTTCTGGGCCACGGCGCTCTCGGCTCCGGTGGGAAGGCCCACTCCCAGGCCCTGGGAGGCGATCTGAAGCGCGTGACGAACGACCGCCCGGAGCTTCCACCGAGCGGCTCGGTCCGCCAGCGCCTCCCAGTCCACCTGGCCGAAATGAGCCACCTGGGCCACGTCACGAACCGGGACCTTGAGGGGCGGCCACCAGCCGAGCGATGCGTGCATACAGGCGTGGAGCTGGAGCAAGGTGTCATCCAACCGCCTGAGCGTCCGATCCCACAGCCGAAGCTCGGTCGTTCCTTCGAACAGGAGGTTGGGCTCGATCCACAGTCCGAAGGGACCGACCACCAGGGTCCTGTGGAGATCGACTTCGATGCCGGCGGTCCGACGAAACTCGGAGGCCTTGCCGAATCGCTCGTCGAAGCCTGCCCGGGGCTCCGGAAGGCCCCGTCGATAGCCGAGGCTCTCGAGGATGGTGGCCGCCTTCCGCCAGTCCTGGGCTCGAACGAGCAGGTCCAGATCACCGAAGAAACGCCACGAAGGGTCGGGATAGACGGTGTGAGCCAGTGCCGGCCCCTTCAGCACGACGAACTCGATGTCTCCGGCTTCGAACTCGGTCGAGATCTCAAGAAGAGCCCGCTCGACGGCGAGGGGGTTGAGCATGGCCAGGCGGTGCGCTTCCAGCAGGCCATCGGCCTGCTCGGTGGTCAGTTCCAGCCAACCGGCTTCCGCGCCGGCCACGGCGAACCCGGTGATCCGGTACGAAGCCAGCAAGGCCAGGACCTGGCTCCATTCCGTTTCCTCGATCGCCGGCGGCGGGGAATGACCATCACCGTTCGGGAGCCCAAACGCCGCGATCTGCCGGAGGGTCGCCTGGGTGTCCCAGCCGTCAGCCATCGGTCTCCGAGAGCTCCTCGATGGCGCCACGCTCCATGAGGTCGGACACGAGCGCTCTGACGTCGGTGCCGATCCCCTCGGCGGAGACGGCGTACATCTCGGCCAGCTCGTTGACCAGATCCTCCGGACTGCACGGGGTCTCGAGGACGCTCCACACCGCGGCGGCCGTCCCAGAGAGCCGATCGAAGTCGTCTCGTCCCGCGGGGGCCAGGATGATGTCCTCGCCGATCCTCCTCCACGGTATGGACAACGACCGGGCCAGGCGGCTCAACCCTGCCTCACAGTCTGTGAACCTTGGGGTTTCGATAGTCTCGGAAGGCGTTTCGGGCGTCGAACACGGACTGAGCATGCTCGGCGATCCACTCCAGGTCGTACACCCGGTGCGGGGTGAGGATGGCCACGCAGTCGGCGGACTCCACAGCCCGGCGAGTGAGCTCGGTACGATGCAGGATGGTGCCGTTCACCATCACCTCCGAGACGTAGGGATCGTGGAAGCTCACATGCGCCCCCCGAGCGCTGAGGTGGCCGATCGTCTTCAGCGCCGGTGACTCGTGCGTATCGGCGACGTCCGGCTTGTAGGACACACCCAGCACCAATACATTGCCGCCCTTCGCCCCTTTTCCCGCCTCCGTGAGAGCCTGGCTGATCCGGAAGGCGACGTAGCCGGGCATCTGTCCGTTGATCTGCTGGGCCCGCTCCAGGAGGCTGGATTGCTTCGCACCTTCGTGTTTCGCTTGCCACGCCTGAGAGCTTGGGTCCAGCGGACTGTCTTGCCCCCCGACCCCGGGCCCCGGATGGAACGTCATGAATCCGAAAGGCTTTGTGGCGGCGGCGTCGATGACCTCCCAGGCTTCGATCCCCATCTCGTGGCAGAGCATCGCCATCTCGTTGACCAGCGCGATGTTCACGTGCCGAAACGCATTCTCGAGAAGCTTGGCCAGCTCCGCAGCCCTGCACGACGACACCGTGACGACCTTGTCCATGATCTGGTTGTAGAAGAGGGTGGCCACACCGGTCGCCTCGGGCGTGGAGCCACCCACGATCTTCGGGATCGATCGTGGAGGAAACTCCTGGTTACCGGGGTCGATACGCTCCGGCGAGTAAGCGAGCAAGAAATCCCTCCCTGCTCGGAGCCCGGAGGTCTGCAGGATCGGCATGACGAGGTCGTCGGTGGTCCCCGGGTAGGTCGTCGACTCGAGGATCACCAACGTGCTCGGGGTGAGGTGCCGGGCCACGTCGCGGCACGCGCTCTCCACGAAGGAGAGATCTGGAATCTCGTTCTTGATGGATGTGGGCTGGCAGATCGCGATGATGTCGCTTTCAGCCAGAGCCTTGACCTCCGTGGTGAATGTCAAGCGCTCGGATGCGACGGCGGCTCGAAACACGTCTGGGAGGACACTGGGCACCGCCAGTCGTCCCTCGACGAGCTGAGCGACGCGGGCCGGGTCAGTGTCGATGCCGATGACCGGAAAACCCGCGTCTGCGGCGATGCAGGCCAACGTCAGGCCGACATATCCCTGCCCGACGACGCCGAGGCTGGCGCGTCGAGCCAGGATCCGTCTTCGGATGAGTGCAGTGTTCTTCACTGGCGTCCTTCCCGGGGCGTGATCGGGCGTGTTCGACATGGGAACGAGAGCGCGGCGCTTACCGCAGGGCCACGGCCTGTTCTCGCGCCTCATCGCCCAGGAGGAACCGGATGGCCCGGGCGCGTCTCCTGAAGCATTGCCGGCGGGAGATCCCGACTTCCTTTGAGATCTCCTGTGCCGACAACTGCTTGACGTACCAGAGGAAGAGGATGAGCCGATCGGCGTCGTCCATCCGCCGCATCCGCCGGCACAGCTCGGCTCTTTCGTCGAGGGTCTCCAGAAGGCCCTGTCGGATGCCGTCTCCGAGGTCGGTATCCCGGCGGGCCCAGCCCACCTGGAGCAGGGAAGAGGTGCTCGGCTGCCACCAGTCTGTATACCGGACGAGGCTGCCGATGACCTCTTCACGTGAGGCGAGCATATTTCCCCACTATGGAGCCTAGGTCGGGTCCGAGTGACGCACTAGAGGGGGGAATCCCCCACTCGGCCGGGCTTCTCTTCGACGTCCACCGGACTTCGACCCTGTCCGTTGGGCCCCCGCCCATCGCCGCGGGGCCCGTTGCCTCGCGGCTCGCCCATCGGCTGCGTGTAGTACCTGTAGTAGCTGCTGGGCACGGGGACTTCCGTGGCTCCGTTCAGGGCGACACCCACGACCGGGGCATCCAGCCGCTTGAGGAGCTCGCTGGCCCGCTCGGCGATCTCGGCGGTGGTTCTCTTCGCCCGAGCCACCACCACCACCGCGTCGACCAGCGGGAACAGGTGCGTGACCTCGGCGGAGGCCAGCAGCGGCGCCGTGTCGATGAGGATGATGTCCGCCTGGCGGCGAGCCTCGTCCAGAGCTGTTCGCATCCTGTCCGAGCTGAGGAGCGCCGCCGTGTTCCTCGGATGGGCGCCGCTCGGCACGAGCCGCACGTCACGGATGGGGGTCTGCTTGATACAGCCGTCGAGGACGGGAACCTCCAGGTCCGACGACTGCAGTGCATCGACCAGCCCCCCGGTGTTGTCCAGGCCGAAGAGCTCGTGGATGTGGGGACGCCGGAAGTCGCAGGACATCACCAGGACTCTCTTGCCGACCTGGGCGAAGGTCATGGCCAGATTGGCCACGACGGTGGTCTTCCCCTCGGCCGGTCCTGGACTGGTCACCAGGATGACGGCCCCCGACCCGTTCCTGGTGCCCACCCCGCCCGTCCATGGACCGCCGGCTCCCCCGCGCCGCGCGAGGGCCGTCCGCGAGATGCCAGCTCCGAGCAGGCGGAAAGAGTCGCTGACCCGTGGGAAGAACGGCAAGATGACCGGTACGTCCTCCCGGAACCTCCTCCAGGGCACGACGGCCGCGACCCGACGACGCTTCCGTTTCGGGATGAACGGGATCTCGGCCAGGACGGGCAACACGAAGTGCCTCTCGGCCGCCTTCTTGGTTCGGATGCGTGTATCGAAGCGCTCCAGCACCAGGGACAGAGCCACGCCGGCGAGCAAGCCCACCAGGGCGGCCAGGATCAGCCTCGAGTTCCTGCTCCGAGGAGGCTGGAAGGTAGTAGGGGACGGCATGAGAAGCGGCACGGCATCCTGCAGGATCAGGAGCCCGACGGAGGTGGCCGTGGCCGTGGAGGCGAGCTGCTGGGCCTGGTTGGCCAGGAGTCCGTACGTCTGGACCTTCGCGTTGCGCTGGGCGGTGAGGAGCTCGAATTCGGTGCCGCTCCGGGTCCGGCTGGTCCTCTCGTCGAGCCTCGAGATCTGGTCCTTCAGCCGGTTGAGCTGCTTGTTGATTGCGGATGCTTCCGCCTCGTTCGTGGACTGGACTCGGTCTCGGAGGAAAGCCAGCAGCTCAGCGGAGAACTTGTCAGCGAGGCCCCTGGCGAAGCCGGGATCAGTGGCGGTGGCGGTGATCTTGAGGAGGCCGGCCTCAGTGTCTCCGATAGCTGTGATTTGCGACCCGAGCGCGGCCGGATCCCCCTGTGTGTAGTGGAGATCGTCGGCCACCCGTTTGGAGATATCGGGAATGTCGACGATCGCCGCCAGGGTCTTCAGATTCCCGACGGCGTTCCCACCCGTGCTGAGCAGCACCGTGGTTGCCTGATATGTACGGATCGGCGGTCCGATCCCGACCGGAGCCACACTGGTGGTGACCCAGGCCAGGGTGATGGCCACGCCCACCGCGAGCGCCACGAGCACCCAGCGTCGTCGGACCGCCCTTATGTATTCGACGGGATCCACGAACCGCTCCTCTCGAATCCACCCGTCAGCGCGAGCGACACGGCCGCCGTCTGGTTTGGAACGCCGAGCCTGGCGAAGATCCTGGTCTTGTGGCGCTCCACCGTCTTCGGGCTGATGCCCAGGTGCCTGGCGACCTGTTTGCCCGCGAGCCCCTGTGCCACCAGGGCCAGGATCTCTCGCTGACGCTCGGTCAAGGGCAACGGGGAAGAGGCGCCCGACCCATTGCTCGGAGACAGGGCCGAGGCAAGGGACGCCACGGGCATGCCCGTCGACACGCGCAGCCCATCGTCCTCCCCGCTCCCACCGAGGAACACGACGCGGACCCCCTTGCGGCGCAGCTGGGCCGCGGCCGCCCCGGCCCCGGGAAGGTACGGATCGAGGGCGACGGCCTGGATCCGGTCCGCCCATCCGATCAGCTCTTCTACGGACGTAGTGGCAGCCACCGGAGCGACGTTCGGGTATCGTGAGAGCGCGGCCGCTACGCCCTCGGCCACCATCGTCTCCCGGTGGGCGACCACCGTTCCCAGCCGGAGGCTCACCTGGCCACCCCCACCACTTGGGCATGGGCCGGCTCCAGGGCCAACGCCTTCATCCTGACGGCGAGCTCGTCGCTCTGCCCCCCCCGGGCCAGTGCCTCCATCTCCCGCATGGCCTGCTTGAGGAGCGCTCGCTGCGGACGAGGCGGACGAGAGACCACGATGCTGGGGTGCTCGCTGGGAATCGAATCCTCGGCCGGGTCGACCAGATCTTCCAGCAGCTTCTCCCCCGGCCTGACCCCTATGAACTCGATGGGTATGTCGCGCCCGGGAACCCTCCCGGAGAGCCGGATGAGTCGGCGGGCCAGCTCGAGGATGCTGACGGGGTCGCCCATGTCGAGCGTGAACACCTCGCCTCCTTGCGAGAGCGCGGCGGCCTGGAGAACCAGCAGCACCGCCTCCCGGATGCTCATGAAGTAGCGCGCCATGTCGGCGTGGGTGACCGTCACCGGTCCCCCCATGGCGATCTGGCGGAGGAACGTGGGGATTACGCTCCCCCGGCTGCCCAGGACGTTGCCGAAGCGAACGGCGCAGAAGACGCAGCCCCCGTCCACCGAGCGGACGATCTGCTCGGCGAACCACTTCGACGCCCCCATCACGCCCTCTGGCCGAACGGCCTTGTCGGTGGAGATCAGCACGAATCGCCGAACGCCCGTGGCGACTGCCGCGTCCGTGATGTTGGCCGTGCCCACGATGTTGGTCGCCAGGGCCTCCTCCGGATTCATCTCGAGGACGTCCACGTGCTTGTGGGCAGCCGCATGGAAGACCACCTGTGGACGATGGTGGTTGAAGACGGAGATGACCCGGTCCTGCTCCCGGATGTCGGCCAGGGCGATCTGGACCTCCGGGTGGCCGTGGAGCTCCGTCATGAGGTCGTGCAGGTGGGTCTCGTCGTGGTCTAGCAGCACCACCGATTCCGGTTGGAAGGCCACCACCTGCCGGGCGATCTCGGCGCCGATCGAGCCGCCCGCCCCGGATACCAGCACCCGCTGTCCCCGGGCGATTGCGGCCACCGCTTCCATGTCGACGGAGACCTGCTGGCGCCCCAGGAGGTCTTCGATCTGGAGGTCCCGGATGTCACGGGCGGTGATCCTTCCGCCCACCACCTCACGGATGGACGGGAGCACCCGAAGTGCCACGTTCGCCTGCTCACACAAGCCGGCCACGTCGCGGACCAGGTCGCTCGTGGCAGACGGGATGGCCAGAAGGACCTGATCGACCTTGAGCCTGGGAACCAGCGTGGGAATGGCGATGTGCCGTCCCAGGACCGGGACGCCGTGCAGGGAAAGCCTGGCCTTCCTGGGGTCGTCGTCGACGATCCCAACGGGAGTGAGCCCGAGCGAAGGGTTGTGCAGGAGGTCCTTCAGCACCATCGAGCCGGCGTCACCGGCGCCGATCAACAGCACCCGGGAGGGCTCGGTCTCGGCCGACCGCCTCCGCCAGCCGAACAGTCGACTCTGGAACCTGATCCCGCCGAAGCCCATGAGCGACAGGGCGGACCCCAGGATGACCACGGAAAGAGGCACGAACCGCCGGCCGCTCAACAGCCAGGTGGTGGAGATCATGACCGCGCCGGCGAAGATGCCGGACAGGACGACCTGGCGGGCCTCTCGTACGCTGGCGTAGCGCCACATCTGTCCGTAGAGCCCAAAGAGGTAGTTGGAGAGGAGATGGACCGTGGCCACCACCACAACGAACCACTGGAAGTTCTGCCAGTAGTTCCGCGGCACTGACCCATTGAACCGGAGAGCGAGCGCCGCGAGGTAGGAAACGCCAACGACCCCGATGTCCAGGAGGACCAGAGCGACGTCCCTGCGTACCAGCGCGACGATCCGGCTCGGCCACCCGATCGCGGCCGAGTCGTCGTGCGCACTATGGGGCGTCAAGCACTCCTCCCTTCCGGAGGGCGATGGCTCTGGCAGGGGCGGAGTCTAGGGGAGAGGTCTTGCGCCGCTCATGCACCGGCCTGCGTATCTTGGCTACCGCAGTCCACGTAGACCCTCGTTCGGCGTACGCCCTTTACGATGGGACGCGTATGGACGGCTGTTCAGCATCGGCGACAATGCTGCGGGCTGCTTGATTGAGGTCGAAAATGCCGATACCTGAGGGGATCCCGCACAAACTCCCCACCAACGAGCGGGTCATCAGTCGCCGGCGTGCCATCAGGCTGGGCGTGGAGGTGGCGGCCGGAGTTTCCGTCGGCCTGGCCACCACCGCCTGGGTGAAGCCCCAGATCGCCAGCGTCAAGTTGAAGGAGGGATGCTCGGGCTCACCTCCGCCTGGACGGCCGAGCATCGAAGTGTCGAAGGACGCTCACGTGGTCAAGCGGTTCGGCAGGGACCTCATCGTGGCCGGGACCACCACCATTCGGAATGTCTCCGAGGTGCAGGTGATCGTGGAGAAGCTCGACGATACCGTCCAGTATCGGGAGGGAAACAAGTGGAAAGACGCTCCCACGGTGATGCAGTCGCTCTCGGGGTGCGCCCCCGGCTCGTGCATCAAGCCCCGCAAGAACTGCTCGGGTGACTACACCGTCGACGCCCAGGTTCCTCTGTCGGCGGACAGGTTCCGCAACCGGGTGGACGTCAAGGTCATGTACCGCAACAAGATCTTCTCGTATACCGCAGACGTGGAGCAGGAGATCATCGAGGTCCCTCCCGAAGAGCCCAGTCCGATCGAGTTTCCCACCGACGTTCCGTCCGAGCAGCCATCGCCCTGACGAGCCCTTCGGGGCTTTGGGGTTCTCCTCGGTCCTCGGCGCTACGCGTTCAGAGACGACGTGATGTCGTCGAGGAGCTGGGTTCGTTGCGCCGGCGTCCCGTTCGCCCCATGGAGCACGTAGCACTGGGCCTGTTCGGCCAGGAGTGAGAGCCCCTCCAGAGCGGAGACGCCGATGGTGGCCAGGTTCATGGTCAACCCGGCCAACCTGTACACGGCCTGTCCCCTGGACTGGGGTTGCCGCGGCCCCTCGTCCGCGCCGGTGGTCAGGAGGGCGACAGCCCGGGCAGGAGCATCGAGCACCCAACGCTCCAGGTGGCCGTTGTCCGCAGCCCTGGCGCTGGCGACGCCCAGGATGGCCCCGGCTTCCGGCCCCACCGCCTTGACCAGGCGATCGATCGCGTCGCCAGGGATCTCCAACGTTGACGTCGTGGGGATGACCTGCCCCGTCTGTCTGTCGATGGCCACGGTCCTGGCGAGCGGCAGCCGGACGCCGGCCTGGTGCAGTCGGCGGCTCACCTTCCACAGCGTCGGAAGGTAACGGCCGGGAATGAGCGCGACCTTCCCGTCCATGGCCAGCGCCGCGGCCTCCACGTAGACGGCGTCGTCCCGCTCCTCGAACGTGGTGGATTCGAGCTCGGCGAAGAGTGCGTGGCCGAGCGTGGGCAGGTCCAAGGTGCGAACGATCTGTGACGACCCGCGGTACAGGATGTGGAATCGCCTCTTGGACTTGGTGTCCTCGTCCGGGTCACCTCCCGCGATGACCACGGAGTACCAGTTCTGAGCGGAAGGTTTCCGGACCTTGTACGGCTTCAGGACATTGCCCAGCCACGTGTTGAAGGCCCTGGAGGTCGAGCGGATCTTGAACGCATGGTCGCCCAGCTTGACGGTTGTGTGCGCCTCCCACCCGAGGAGGTCGAGCTTGTCCATTCAACCGCCGGCCGGCTTCTGCTCCCGGGTCTTCTTGCGCTTGTCTGGCACGGCCAGGCCTTCCTTCTCTACGAGGATTTGGTGCGCTTTCGGGGACGCGCGGTGCCCTGCAGTGTAGCGGTCGAGGGCGCGTCGCCGTTCGGCGAGGTGGTGCGGTTGGCCGTTGGTTCGTCCAGGAACCCGGCCTCCCGGAAGCTGCGGATCAGGGCCCGGACCTGCCGCTCGACCTCCCCTGCCTGGAGCGAGAAGGCGTCGGCGATGTCGCCGGAAAGCTCCTTGACGGTGGAGGTTCCATCGCACAGGTTGAACACGATCGTGGCCGTCCGGTTGAGGTAGTGCACCTGACGGGTCTCGTCGTCGTAGATGACGGCCTCGCCTTCCAGCTCGACGATGGTGAGGTCAGGCCGGACCTTGGGTTTCTGGGCGGGCATGCTCTCAGGCCACCCAGTCGATGAGCTCGGCGTGATCGAACTCGAGCAGGATCCGCTCGACGTCTTCGGCCACGACCTCGGGCGGGAGGCTCGTCACGTCGCAGATGGCGATCATCATCTCGTCCGGCAAGGTCTCGCCATCGCACAGATCCCAGATGGCCAGCGCCGTCTCGTTCAGCAGGTACACGTCGCCGGTGCCTGGGTTGTACACGGCGATCTCATCCTTGGCGTCGCGCAGCCACACATCCTTGCGCCGAACGGGCCGGCCCTGTCGAACCGAGAGATTCACCGCTCCACCCCGACCAGGTCCTCGAGGATGCCGTTCTGGATGACGAAGGCGGCCGCCTCCAGCCGGGAGTGCACCCCGAGCTTGCCGAGCACGTTCTGGATGTGGGTCCGGGCCGTCTCGGGGCTGATGACCAGCGCCTGGGCGATCCCGTCGTTGTCCTGCCCCTCCGCCAGGAAGGCCAGGACCTCCTTCTCCCTCTTGGTCAGCCGAGAGATGCGCTGGAGGGCCTCGTCCTGCTCACGGCGCCGGCGGATCAGGCGCGACAGGAGAGAGCCGAGCATGCGGGGCGGGATCAGGGTCTCCCCCCGGTGCACCGCGCGGGTCGCCTCGATCAGCTCCGAGAGGGGGCATTCCTTCGTGAGGTAGCCGCTGGCGCCCGCCTCCAGGGCCTCGACCAGCGTCTCCTGGTCCTCCTCCCCTGTCAGGACCAGGATGCGCGTGTCTGGGAACCGCTCCTTGATCAGCGAGGTCGCCCGGATCCCGTTACAGTTCGGAAGGTTGATGTCCAGGAGGGCCACGTCGGGGCGGACCTGCTCCACCTGGGTGACGGCCTGGAGGCCGTCCTTGGCCTCGGCCACGACCTCGATGTCGGTCTGGGTCTCCAGGACGACCTTCACTGCTTCACGGAAGAGCGATTGCTCGTCTGCCAGCAAGATCCGGAGCATCGTCGTTCGAGTGGTCCCCTCGTTCCTCGTGCGGCCCGTCGGGATGTGCCCCCTACAGGTGGCACAGGTTAGGGGTGAAAAGGCGCGCGGAGCACGCGCCTCGCGGCGTATCCCACCTACGGCGAATGCATGGCCGAGGTATCAGGCCGGCCTCTCGCCCTGTGAAAGCAGTGGGGCCTCCACTCGGGAAGCCCCACTCGGACATTCCGCCAGCAGGATCCTGCCTACTTCGTGCCGTAGGCGGCGCCGCTGTTGCCGCCACCTCCTGTGCCAAGGTTGCACGGGCCGTAGCAGAGCTTGCCGCAGCAATTCTCCACGCAGACCTGCCCGTAGGGACAGGAGTCGCCAGGGCCGCAGGGCTGGTGAAGGTCGCAAGACTCGAGGTTTCCGCAGAAGCACGCAGTGTGGGCCGAGTTGACCCAACAGTTGCAGTTGACGTTCCCGTTCTGACACGGGATGGGGACGTTGCACGGCATCTGGAGGTTGCAGGGCGCCCCGGGATCGCAGGGGCTTTCCACAGCGAACGCCGGGGTCCTGAGGCTCGTCAAGACGGGGGCGGTCCAGGCAACGGCGGCTCCCGCTCCGATCCGCTTGAGCATCTTCCTCCGGGAAATTCCAGTCTCGGAAACGCCGATCTCCGACTTCTCTGGATTCATGCTCACCCCCTTTTTTTGAAACCCCAGCGAAGCTTGTGCAGAGCGTGCGTTCCAGGCCGAAGGGGCGCATCGTGCCCCCGCGGTAACTTTCTGCGGCTGTCCGGGGCAGGGTTCCTACAGCCTCCGCGCCGAGATCAACGTAGTGAAGGAAGCCAGCGGTCAGTCTGCCAACTGCCTCTAGGGGTTCTGCCAGGAGAAAACGACCTGTTCGGAGCGGCCTTTCGTCGCGGCTGCCACCTACGCCCGGACCGGGCATCGACCGTAGGGTCGATACGGTCGCACGACCGCTCACGGAGAGAAAAGTTCCCCCTCGAAGACGAGGCGACCCAGCACCCGCGTGGGCGATTCTTTGCCTGTCGCCTTGGAGACAAGGCATGGACTTCCTGAGAAGGAGGTGAATGAATGAGTCCAGAGGAGTTTGAGGTCAAGGATGGAATCTCTCGTAGGAAGATGCTCAAGCGGGTCGGGGCGGGCGCGGCGATCGCGTGGTCTGCACCGATCCTGACCAGCATCCGAACCCCGGCGTTCGCTCAGTACGGCAGCAGCTGTGACCCAGGCCAGGTCTGTCAGCCGGCCTGTGACGTACTGCGGCTCTGTCACGGCAATGCGAACTGCGGATGCTTCCCGGCCACCGATGGTGGCGCCTGCACGTGTGGTGACCTGAAGGACGGCTTCTGTGCCTCCTTCCCGCCCTGTACGGCCCAGGCGGACTGTCCCGCTGGTACGACGTGTGTGTCGAGCTGTTGCCCCACGGGGATCTGTATCTCCCCATGTGGAACGGCGCGTTCGGGGCAGAAGTACGCCGGTTCCGGCGCCAGGCTGACCAAGTAAGGAGCATCGAACACCATCGCAGTGGGCGCCTCGAAAGGGGCGCCCACTGTGTTTCCGGGACTGTCAGCTCGCCCGGGCTGCGGCGCGCCTGCGCTGGCCGGTGAGCTCGATGATGGTCTGGACCGCCTCTTCCAGGTTGCCGGAAACCAGCCGATAGCTGCGGGCCCGGCGGGCCACGTCGGCCACCAGCGGTAGCGCCCGAGAGCGATAGCGAGGCAGGTTGAGCGCGTTGGTCAGAAGCTCCATGGCTCCCTGCGCCGGAGTGAGCGGGGTGATCTCGGTTGGAGTTCCCGGCCGGTACTGGTGGGCGATGACGAAGCGGATGGGACAGGGACCCCCGACAGCTCCGGGACGCACGTCCTCCGGGTGGATCCACCTCTGACCCACGGCCCAATCGGAACCGTTCGCGCGCTCGCACAAGTCGGGAAAAAGATGAGCGTGTCCCTCCTTCAGGGAGAGGGGTCGGTGGTACGGATACAGCTTGCGGGAGACCGGGTCCACCGCCCCTCCCTCGTCGGACAGGTAATGGAAGCCCTTCCGGATCAGAGCGGTGACCAGGGTGGTCTTTCCGCCTCCCGAGGCCGACGGCAGAAGGATCCCTTCTCCGGCCGGCGTGGAGACGGCCCCGGCGTGGATCAACAGGAAATCGCCGCTCTGACGGAGGGTCTGGCTGTTCACGTGCCAGAACAGGTTGGCCAGGGCCCTGTCCAGCGTAGTCGTGCTCATCACCACGTCCTCGCCGTACAGGAGGTTGTAGCGGAGGTTCCCGGAGCGGCGCCTCACGATCGAGTAGTTCGGGGGGAGGCTGGGCGCCCATATGTCGGGGTGCTCTTCCGGGTCCTGCGGCACCGCGAAGTCCCGCAGCGCGTAGAGGATCTGATCACCGGCTGCCTCGATGTTCCATCTGACCGAGAAGTAATAGGACAGCATCCGGAAGCTCTGCTCGCCTTTCCACCGGATCCGGTCCAGAGCCAGCGGCGGCTCTTTGGCACGGCTTCGAGATCGACCCAATCGAGAACACCTTCCCTCGAGCACGCGGAGCCGTCAGGATACGGGTGGCCTTCCTGGTGCAACACGCGGCGCGAAGCGTAGTCCACCTACGGGAAACGAGGGAGGCGACCGGGAACCTGGCCCCCACCCACCTGGCGTGGAATCCAGAGCCTCCGTTGAACACGTAGAGCGAGGGATCGGTGACCACCCCGGACTGGATCAGGGTCGCGGCGTTCACGTTGATCTCGTACCACCGCTGCTGGGAGCCGGCGCCACCGAACACCGCGTGAGAAGAACTAGGCGCGGACTGTGCGCGCCCCTCGACTGGTGAGTTCAGTGATAGCCCGTACGGCCTCGTCCAGATCTCCGGAGACCAGGCGGTAGCTCCGGGCCCGCCGGGCCACGTCGGCCACGAGTGGCAGCGCACGGGACCGATACCGGGGCAGATTGAGAGTGTTGGCGAGCAACACCATGGCTCCCTGTGCGGGGGTGAGCGGCGTGACCCGCGTGGGCTCACCAGGACTGTACTGGTGCGCCACGACGTATCGGATACGGCAAGGGCCACCCCTGGCTCCAGGGCGGATGTCCTCCGGCCGGATGTGGCGCATCCCTGCCCCGGCCCACCCGGAGCCGTTCCCGGTCCGGTACAGGTCAGGGAAGACCGAGGCATGCCCATCCTTGAGAGTCAAAGCGCGAGCGAAGGGATACAGCTTGCGGGAGACCGGGTCCACCGCCCCCGCCTCGTCGGACAGATACAGGAACCCTGCCCGCACCAGGGCGGTCACCAGGGTCGTCTTTCCGTACCCCGATGGCGCTGGGAGGAGGACCCCCTCGTGGGCGCGGGTGGAGACGGATCCGGCGTGGATGAGCAGGAAATCCCCGGTGGTCCGGATTGCCTGGGAATGGACGTGCCAGACGAGCTGGGCCAATACGGATTCCAGGTCGCGAGAGCTCAGCATGATGCCCTCTCCGTACAAGAGGTTGTAGGCGTCTGGGCCGGGCCGGCGCCTCACGATCGAGTACAGGGGCGGCAGGCCGGGGGCCCAGATCTCTCCGAGCTCCTCCGGGTCGTCCGGGACGGTGAAGTCACCAAGCCATCGGCGTACATATGCCCCTGCGGCGTCGACGTTCCATCGGATCGAGCAGTAGTAAGACAGCATCCGGAAGGACTGTTCACCCTTCCACTGGATGCGATCCAGGGCTATCGGGTGCTGCTTGCCACCCCTACGAGGTCGACCCAATCGGGAACACCCACTCCGAGCACGCGGAGTCGTCAGGATACGGGTGCCTTCCTGGTACAACACGCGGCGCGAAGCGTAGACCATCTACGGAAAACGACCCAGCCGATCGGTGGGCCACCTGTTCGGCGGCGGCTCCCTCAGTTCTGGCGGCGCTCTCCCGGGGTCCTGATCAGGCCGTGGCGTACGGCGAACGCAGCGGCTTCGAGGCGCGAGTGCACCTGCAGCTTGGTGAGGATGCTCTGGACGTGGGTGCGGACGGTGTTCGGGCTGATCGAGAGCCTGGCCGCGATCTGCACCCCGCTCGATCCCTCCGCCAGCAGCTGGAGGACCTGACGTTCCCGGACGGTGAGTTGCTTCACGAGCATGTCCGCGTGCTGCTCCTCCGGACTTCGGTCCCCCGCAGCCGCCCTGGCAAGCTGCTTCGGCATGATGACGTTCCCGTCGAGCACGGCCCGGATGGAGGTCACGAACTGGTTGACGGGGGTGTCCTTCGTGACGTAGCCCCTGAACCCCAGGCGTACCGCCTCGGCAACTGCCCGAGGGTCGATCAGGGAGGTCACGGCGACGAGCTTGGTGTCCGGCATCTCATCGAGGATCCTCTTGCCGATGCGCAGGCCGCTCTCGTCGGGGAGCCCGATGTCGACCAGGACCACGTCGGGACGTTCCCGACGAGCCAAGTCCAGGCCTTCGGATCCCGTGGTCGCCGACCCCAGGACCTCCATGCCCATTGCTTCCAGGGTGGATCGGATGACCTCCGAGAAGAGCCGGTGGTCGTCGACGATGAGGACTCGACCGGTGGGTTTGGTCACCTACCGCTCGCAGCGGGCAGCTCGAGATGGAACGTGGCCCCAGGGCCCGTCGACTCCACCCAGATCCGGCCATCGTGGGCCTCGGCCACCCGCCGCGCGATGAACAGTCCCAGCCCGGTTCCGGCCCGCGAGGCCCTCCCCGCCTCGCCCCGAGCCAGGGGATCGAAGATGACCTCGCGCTCCGCCAGGGGGATACCGGGCCCATCGTCCTTCACGGTCAGCGTGACGCGCCCCGGCCCCCGATCCACGCAGACCGAGACGGGGCGATCCTTGGGCGAATACTGCAGGGCGTTCCTGATCAAATTGCTCACGGCGGCTCGGATGTGCTTGCCGTCGGCCATGACGGTCGCCCGCGTGGAGAGCGTTACCGCGACCCGGCGCTCACCGCGTTCCATCATGCACGATTCCGCAGCCTCCTTGGCCAGCCTGCCCAGGTCGGTGCGGCGCCGTCGCAAGCCGCCGGTCCCGATGCTCCACCGCAGCAACGAGTCCACCAGCTCGGACAGGTACGAGAGTTCCTGGTTCGATCGCCGCAGCAGCTCCCGCCGGCCTGGATCCGGGGCGGTCACCATCAAGTGCTCGATGACCGCTCTCGCGCCCACGAGCGGACCGCGGACCTCGTGGGCCGTGGCGGCCAGGCCCAGGTCCAGGTGCTCGTTCCGGCGCTCCGCCCACGTCACCGTGGCGAGGTGGGCGAACACGTCCTCGAGGAGGGGCCCGATGATCCCCAGCGAGCGTTTGAGGGAGAGCGACATACCGCCTGCCACCAGGACGGCGTCGCCGACGTGGAGCAAGGTCGGGGTCCCGCCTCCCACGATCTCCGCGAAGACATTGGGCAGGCGGAGGCGCTCCTTGAGCGTGAGCTTTCCCCACCACGGGAGCGTCCCCATCTCCCGACGGAGTTGCGCCGTCCTGCGCGGCCCCAGCCCCCGTACCCCCACCAACTCGGCGTCGCGGCCCGGGCCCGCGCTCACCCAAGCCGCTACCGGGATCCTGAACCTCTCGAAGTAGAAGCTCACCACTGCCTGCAGGACCGCCCGAGGGGTGCTGGCCCGAACCATGCTCCGAGCCAGGTTGGCTGCGCTGAGGGCGTCCATCTCCGCCCTCAGGTCCGCGCGCTCGATCGCGTCTCGGAGGATGTCGGCGGCCGGCTCGAGCGCCTTGTCCAGCGCCTTCCATCGTTCCTCCATGGCGTGCGTGGTCGCGATGACCTCCACCAGCCCGACCACCGAATGCCCCGCCAACAGCGGGATGATGGCCAGCTCGTAGCCGGGGACGCTCCGAAGGCTCAAGCGGATGGTGACGCCGCTCACGTAGGCGAAGCGCCGGCGCTCCGACCGCTTCCTCCCGATGTCGGCTCGGCTGCCGACCACCGAGGCCAGCCTGAGCCTGCCCGTTCGATCCGGCAGGCTTATCCGCACAGTCGCGTCGTGGGGCCGCATAGCGGCCCGCGCCCGGCGAATGACGGCAGTGACGGCCTGGCTCACATCGGCCGGCCCGCTGGACTCATGCGACGCGACCCGAGGGTTTCCCTTCGGAGGAGTCACACCAAAGTTTGTGAAGTCATTCAGGACCAATCGAACTCCCTTCGCACGGGCGAAGGTGACGGGAGTGTAGCCGCGGCGCGTGTTCGCTGTAAAGCTATTTGGGCTACGACGAAATTCCTAATGAAGCGGTGGATTGACGTGCTGTTGAGACGTCGGAATGGCACGATTCCATACGGCCACAACCACACATAGCGGCCGCGAAAGCTCCGAAGCAACCTTCCCGCCGGTCGTAAGAAACTTATGGCCGGATGTGCTTCCGGTGCGGGCATTACTGCCCTTATCATACGGCCATCTCCACACCAGGAAATCGCGCCCTCCCCAAAGCGACCGGTGAGGTACTCCGATCTGCCCGCCGAGCGCGCGGCATGACCCTGCGCGACGTTACGTCGAGCTCTCACGGTCGATTCAAGCCTTCGGTCCTGGGAGCATACGAGCGAGGCGAACGTAGTATCTCCCTCGTTCGGTTCTGTGAGCTAGCCCAGGCGTACGGGATCCCGCCGGACCGCTTGCTCGCAGACGTCCTCGCCCGCCTTGATCCCGCGGGCCGCCAAGAGATCGCCATCGACCTGAACCGCCTGACCCTCATACCCGAACAAGAGGGTAAGGTCGTTGCCGAATTCGTGCACAGACTGAAGAGTCAGCGGGGTGACTACATGACGGACGTGATCACGCTGCGCGCGGGAGACCTCGAAGCCATCAGCCTGGCATCGTCCCAGACTCCGAACACGCTACTTCGCACGCTTCAGCCGGCGCTCCGCAACCCCAGGCTCTAGCGTTCGTTTTGTTTCTCACATGTGCGCGATGAGCTGCTCCACCCGCTCGTCCACGGATCGGAACGGGTCCTTGCACAGGACGGTTCGCTGAGCCTGATCGTTCAGCTTGAGATGGACCCAGTCCACCGTGTAGTCACGCCGTCGCTGCTTGGCCTGACGGATGAACTCCCCACGTAGCCGGGCCCGAGTGGTCTGAGGCGGCTCGCGCATCGCCCGCTGGACCTGCTTGTCAGGGACCGCTCGTTCCATCAGCCCCCGCCGCTCCAGGAGATAGTAAAGGCCTCGTTCCCGATTCACGTCGTGATAGGCCAGGTCCATCAAGGCGATCCTTGGATGCGATAGCGGGATCCCGTGTTTGCTCCGGTACTGCTCGATGAGGCGGTGCTTGGCCGCCCAGTCGACCTTTCCCACCAAGCGGTCCGAGCGGCCCTCCCGGAGAGCCTCCAGGGCGCTCCTCCACTCCGCCAGGATCTTGACGGCCACCGGGTCCTTGTCCCTCCGCTCGATGAACCGGGAGGCGCGTTCGAAATACTCCGTCTGGATCTCGATGGCGGATAGTTCCCGTCCGGTTGCCAACCGTACCTTCCGCTTGCACGTGATGTCATGCGAGATCTCCCTGATGGCTCGGATGGGGTTCTCCAGGGTGAGGTCGCGCATGACCGTGTTCTCTTCAACCATGCGGACCACCAGATCGGTCACCCCCACCTTCAGATAGGTGGTGAACTCGCTCATGTTCGAGTCGCCCACGATCACGTGCAGGCGCCGGAACCGCTCAGCGTCGGCGTGGGGCTCGTCTCGCGTGTTGATGATCGGGCGTGACCGGGTGGTGGCAGAGGAAACACCTTCCCAGATGTGTTCCGCCCGCTGGGAGATGCAGTACTGCGCGCCCCTCGGTCCGTGGAGGACTTTCCCCGCGCCGCAATAGATCTGCCGAGTGACGAAGAACGGGATCAGGACGTCGGCGATGCGGGCGAACTCGCCCTGCCTGGCCACCAGGTAGTTCTCGTGGCACCCGTAGGAGTTGCCCGCCGAGTCGGTGTTGTTCTTGAACAGGTAGACGTCACCCGAGATGCCCTCTTCGTGCAGACGGACCTCGGCCGCGGCCAGCAGAGCCTCGAGGATCCGCTCGCCCGCCTTGTCGTGCGCGATGAGGTCCGTGATGCTGTCGCACTCCGGTGTGGCGTACTCGGGGTGGGAGCCGACGTCCAGATACAGCCGGGCCCCGTTTTCCAGGAAAACGTTGGAGGACCGTCCCCAGTGGACCACGCGCCGGAAGAGATAGCGCGCGACTTCGTCAGGCGAAAGACGGCGCTGGCCCCGGAACGTGCAGGTCACGCCGTACTCGTTCTCCAGGCCGAAGATCCGCCGGTCCATGCTGCCAGTGTAGACGCGGCCCCGGGATGGACCGGGAGGGCGTTCGCGTCCGGGTCGTCACCTCGCGGTAGGGAAACTACTGCAATCGGCCGTTCACTGTTTGGTCCAGCTCTCGGATGCTCGCCGAGCCCGGGATTTTGCCGGATCGGGCAACCTGCTAACCTGCCTGCCTCGAAGGAGACAACGGTCATGGCTGTCGAGGAACGGACGTACGTACTCGAGGAAGTCGCGGACGGCGAGGAGATGTTCGCGGACGACATCGACGGGAGCTTCGTGCCCCGGATCAGGCCCGAGGTGAACGGCGTGGAGGTCGACGGCGAAGCCGTTCTCGTGATCGAGGGACCCTGGTCGATCCACTGGCTCAACCAGATCAGCACGATCGTCTTCAACGAGATGGACGGCGTCTCCACCGTCGATCAGATCGCCGACCAGCTGAGCCGAGCGTTCCTGGCGGACCCGGAAGTGGTCCGGAACGACGTCCTGGAGCTCACCCGCCAGCTCGGAAGGGGCGGGTTCCTGGAGGGCGTGGCCGTCGAGGAGGTCCAGTACAACGCCAGCGCCGCGTTCGAAGGGCTACCGATCGGCACCGCTGTTCCTCCGTTCGAGCTGTCCGATCTCACCGGTCGGACCGTGACCCACGAAGACCTCCAGGGCCAGCAGACACTCCTGGTCAACTGGAGCCCGGTGTGTGGCTTCTGCGGCCGGATCGCCCCCGAGATCGCCGAGCTGCGGCCGAAGCTGCGTGACCGCGGCGTCCAGACCGTGTTCATCTCCATCGGGAACCCGGACGAAATCAACAAGCAGCTCGGCGAGTTCGACCTCGACGTGCCGGTCTTTGTTCAGGAAGCGCACCAGGCAGAGATCTTCTACGGCATGGGAACCCCGGCAGCCTACCTCATCGACGCCGAAGGAAAGACGGCCTCCAACCTCGCCTACGGCTCGGACCAGGTTCCGACCCTCATCCGGGCGGCTGCGGGGTTGTCGGAGGAGACCAACGGGGCCAAGGGCGATAAGAAGTCGAGCCGGTCGAAGAAGGCCGCCGGATCCGAGAAGCGAGCCTCGGATAGGAAATAGAGCCCTCGGTCCCGGCCCCAACTCGGCAAAGTCACGAACCGGTTCCGGCTGATCCTGTCGATGCCTGCACGAAGCCGGCGAGCTCCTGGTCGGTGAGCCGGCGAAACTTCCGGCGTCCCCGGGAACGGTCCACGATCGCTGCTTCCAGGTTCTCCGATTCCACGGAGTTCTCCTCCACCTTCGCGAGGGCCGTCGTGGCCAGCCGCACCGAGTCCGCCAGGGAGAGCCCTTCCTTGTAGTCGTCGCGGAGGTGCCCGGCCAGCTCCTCCGACCGCCCACCCATGGCCACGTAGCCCTGCTCGTCGGTGACGCTCCCGTCGTACAGGATGTGGAACAGCTCGTTCTCGCCCGGCGAGTCGCCGACCTGCCCTACGAGGATCTCCACCTCGTAAGGCTTCATCTGGGTGGTGAAGATGTTGTTCAGCGCTTGGGCATACGCGTTGGCCACCGTTTTCGCGGTGACGTCCTCCCGTCCGTAGGAATAGCCTCGGAGGTCGGCCAGGCGCACCCCCGCGATCCGAAGGTCCTCGAACTCGCTGTACCTTCCGACCCCGGCGAAGGCGATCCGGTCGTAGATCTCCGAGATCTTGTGGAGCGTCGCGCTCGGGTTCTCGGCGAGGAACAGCAGGCCATCCGCGTATTCGATCGCCACCACCGAACGGCCCTTGGCGATACCTTTCCGAGCGTATTCGGAGCGATCCTTGATCAGCTGCTCGGGAGGAACGTAGGGCTGGAAGGACATCAGGACTCCTCCTCGCCGGCCTCACGAGCCTGACTCCTGCCGGGCTCCCGAGGAGCCTCGTGGGTCTCGCCGACGATGGCTTCGAACGCTCCCTTGACCTCCTCGTCGGGGACGCCCATCACGCCTTCCGTGGTGATGGTCTTCACCGTGGGGTAGATGCCCCGGAGAGGTATCGGGCCGCCGGTGGCCACGTCTTCCTGGGAAGCGTCGTACAGGGCCTCCACGGCAGCCCTGATGGCCGCCTCACCGTCGAGGTCGGGTCTCCATCTCTTCTTGAGCGTCGCCCGGGCATGCGTCGACCCCGAACCCGCGGCGTGGAAATCCGTCTCCTCCCAGCGGCCACCGGTGACGTCGTATCGGAACAGCCGTCCTTCCCTTTTGCGCTCGTCATAGCCGGCGAACAGGGGTACCACCACCAACCCTTGCAGGGCCATCGGGAAATTCTGCCTGATCATCTGGGCCAGCCGGTTGGCCTTGCCCTCCAGCGAGAGCCGGTCGCCTTCGACCTTCTCGTAGTGTTCGAGCTCGGTCTGGAACAGCCTGACGATCTCCGTGGCCTGTCCGGCCGCCCCGGCGATGGCCACGGCGGAGGTGTCGTCGGCCGGAAACACTTTCTCTATTCGTTCGTCGGCGATGGAGAACCCCTCCACTGCCCGGCGGTCGCCGGCCATCACCACGCCCCCGTCGAACTTGATCGCCAGAACGGTAGTGCCGTGCTGAACATCCGCCCTGCCAGCGAAGGATGGGGTGGCGGTGGAAGCCGCCCCTGCTATCGCACCGCCCGGCTCCGGCGTGGATGTACGAAGGAGGTCCGCGAAGCTCGGATTGGCCCCGAGCGGATAGGCGGGGTCGGGAAACCCGGGGGTGGAGCCGGTCATTCCCCGCCCTTCTGGACGTAGGACTTAACGAACTCCTCGGCGTTCTCCTCCAGCACGGAGTCGATCTCGTCGAGGATCTCGTCCATCTCCTCCTTCAGCTTCTCGGCCTTCTCGGTGGTCTCGGTCTGACCCGCATCACCGCCCGAGCCTCCTCCACCCTTCTTCTGGGTGCGCCTCTGTTCCCTTTCCTGTGGCACGACGCGCTCCTTCTCATGGCGGGCGTTCGGCTAGCTATTGTAGGCCGAGCCTGCCGCAGGCTCGGTGAGGGTGAAGCAAAGGGCAACCTCGAACGGCTCGCGTCAGCGCTGGATGGCGGCGATGAGGGACGCGGCGTCCTCGGAGGCCTCGAGGACCGCTTCGACGTGCTCGCTGGTGCCTCTGAGCGGCTCGCGAGTGGGGACCCGTTGCAAGATGTCTCCTCCGGTGTCGAAGATGATGGAGTCCCAGGAGGCCGCGGCGATCGACAGCGGATAGCGCTGGATGCACCGCCCGCGAAAATATGCCCTGGTGTCCTCGGGAGGCTGCATCGTGGCCCGCTCGAGCTCGGCCTCGGCGGTCAGCCGTTCGACCTTTCCGCTTTCGACCAGCCGGTAGTACAGCCCTCGGTCCCGCCGGACGTCGTGGTACTGGAGATCGATCATGGCCAGCTTCGAGCTCTTCCAGTCAAGGCCGTCGCGCTCCCGGTACGCATCCACGAGGCGATGCTTCGCCACCCAGTCGAGCTCGCGATGCAGGGACAGGGGATCCTCCTCGATTCCCGAGAGGATGGTCTCCCACCATTGGAGGACCTCGCCGTGCTCTCCGGTCGGCTCGTTCTCCTTCACGTACTTCTTGGCGTGGTCCAGGTATTCCCACTGCAGCTCGAGAGCTCGGAGCCTACGGCCGTCCCGCAGCTTGACGGTCTGGCGGCATGAGATGTCCCAGGAGACTTCGTGCAGGGCCGACACCGGGGTTTCCAGCGAGAGGTCCGGAAGGAGTTCGTCCTCGATCATCTTGAGCACCAGGGCCGTGCTTCCCACCTTGAGGAACGTGGCCACCTCGCACATGTTGGCGTCGCCGATGATCACGTGCAGGCGTCGGTATTTCTCGGGGTCGGCGTGAGGCTCGTCTCGCGTGTTGATGATGGGTCGCTTGAGGGTGGTCTCCAGCCCCACCTCGGCCTCGAAGAAGTCCGCCCGCTGGGAGAGCTGATACGCGACCTTGCGGGACTCGTCCCGGGCGCTCTCCGAGCCGACCTTGCCGGCCCCGGTGAAGATCTGCCGGGTGACCAGGAACGGGGTCAGGTCGCGCACGATCCGGGAGAACGGTGTCCGCCGGTCGACCAGGTAGTTCTCGTGGCAGCCGTAGGAGTTTCCCTTGCTGTCGGTGTTGTTCTTGTAGATGGCCAGGCGCTGGCCGGGCCCCAGGAGGTGCTGCACGGCCTCGAGCGACCTCTCCAGGATCCGCTCCCCTGCCTTGTCGTGCGCCACCAGCCCCCGGGGTGTGGCGCACTCCGGTGTGGAGTACTCGGGATGAGCGTGGTCCACGTAGTACCGGGCACCGTTGGGCAGGATCACGTTGGCCAGGCCGAGATCCTCCTCGACGGGCTGACGCTCCTGGATGGGCTCGAAGCCCCGGGCGTCGCGCAGAGGTGATTCCTGCTCGTAGTCCCATCGGATACGGCGGAGGGTTCCCGCGTAGGAATTGATCAGCATCGATGAAGACAGCACGGGGTTGAAGTCGGACATGCCGGGCCCCGAGATCCCGTACTCGGTCTCGATCCCCATGACCTTCGGAATGGCCAACGGTCCTCCTCGGCTTCTGTTGGCCCTCCAGCCTACTCGGCGGGGTCCCCGTGCGTCCCAGCCGAGCGTATTGGACTACGGCGCGTTTGGGTGCCTAGAGGTACTGCCCGGCGTTCACCCGCTCGACCTGCCGGCCCTCGCCCCTGGCGTCGCCGAGCAGCGTCCGCACGTACACGATCCGCTCGCCCTTCTTGCCGGAGATTCGGGCCCAGTCGTCCGGGTTGGTGGTGTTGGGCAGGTCCTCGTTCTCCTTGAACTCGTCCCGGATGGCCTTGATCAGATCGTCCAGCTTCAGCCCCTTCTCGCCCTGGCTGAGGAACCGCTTGATGGCCATCTTCTTGGCCCGAGCCACGATGTTCTCGATCATGGCGCCGGAGTTGAAATCCTTGAAGTACAGGACCTCTTTGTCCCCCGAGGCGTAGGTCACCTCGAGGAAGCGGTTCTCTTCGCTGGTCGCGTACATCTGCTCCACCGTGGCGTCGATCATCCGGCGAACGGCCCGATCACGGTCTCCTTTGACCTCGGACTCGTGCAGGGGAACGTCAGCCGTGAGGTATTTGGAGAGGATGTCGTGAGCCGCCTCGTCGTCTGGGCGCTCGATCTTGATCTTCACATCCAGTCGGCCCGGCCGGAGGATGGCTGGGTCGATCATGTCCTCGCGGTTGGAAGCCCCGATGACGATGACGTTCTTCAACGTCTCCACGCCGTCGATCTCCGACAGGAGCTGCGGGACGATGGTGTTCTCCACGTCGCTGGAGATGCCGGACCCGCGGGTCCGGAACAGCGAGTCCATCTCGTCGAAGAACACGATCACCGGGAAGCCCTCGGCGGACTTCTCCTTCGCCCGCTGGAAGATCAGGCGGATCTGGCGCTCGGTCTCCCCGACGTACTTGTTCAACAGCTCCGGTCCTTTGATGTTCAGGAAGTAGGAGTGGACGCCCTCGCGGCCGGTCTTCTCGGCGACCTGCTGGGCTAGCGAGTTGGCCACCGCCTTGGCGATGAGCGTCTTGCCGCATCCGGGCGGACCGTACAGCAGGACGCCCTTCGGGGGCTTCAGCTGGTGCTCCACGAACAGCTCGGCGTACAGGAACGGAAGCTCGACGGCGTCCCGGATGTCTTCGATCTGCTTGCCCAAGCCCCCGATGTCCTCGTAGCTGATGTCGGGGATCTCCTCCAGGATGGCTTCCTCGACCTCTTCCTTCGGCAGAGCCTCCAGGGCGTACCCGGATCGGGGGTCGTACAGGACGGGGTCGCCGGCCCGCAGCGCGCCCCGAACCTCGGCCGACAGGTTGGCCACCACTTCCTCGTCGCCCCGGCCGATCAGTACGGCCCGGTCCTCGCCGAGCAGCGTCTTGACCGTGGTGACCTCGCCCAGCACATCCTGGTCCAACACCTCGACCACGTTGAGCGCCTCGTTCAGGATGACCTCGACGCCGCGGCGAAACCGCTTCCGGTCGAGCGTGGGATCGACGTTCACCCGCATCTTCCGCCCGGCGGTGAACAGGTCGACGGACTCATCGTCGTTCTCGCGGAGGAACACACCAAAGGTCGCCGGGGGCCGGGCCAGTTTCTCCACCTCTTCCTTCAGGGTCTGGATCCGCTCGCGCTCGGCGCGCAGAACCGCGACGAGCTTCTCGTTCTGGGCCACGGCTCGGGAAAGCTCGCCCCGGCTCTGGAGAAGCTGCTCCTCGAGCACCTTCACCTGTCGAGGGGAATTCGTGAGACGGCGCCGAAGCAGGGCAGTCTCGTCCTCGAGGAACTTGATCTGGGTCTGGAGCTGGTGGATGTCTTTCTCGTAGCGCTCCAGCTGCTCCTCGGGGTCGGGCATCCTCTGCTGCGGCATCTGTTCTTCGCCTACCTTCCTCAGTCACCATCCAATATATGCCTGGCTCTCGCCCTTTCGACGGAAGCCCCTCCTGGACCGTTCCCTTTTCTTACGAGGAGTCTCGGCCCGGGGGATGTCGAACCTTAGACCTCGGAGTAGGACTTTCGGCCAACCGTGATGAAGCCGGTGTGCGCCACCATCCTATGGTCCGGTCGAACGCTTCGTGTGGTGACGTGCCACGACCGCCGCAGGACCTCGAATGTCATGACCTCGGTGAACCCGGCGCTCTCCAGCGCAGGCACGCACTGCTGGATCTGGTTGGTGGTGGGGAGATACGTGCACAGGATCCCCCCCGTCCGCAGGGCCCCGGCTACCTCCGGCAACACGGCCCAGGGCTCGGGGACATCCAGCACGACCCGGTCGAACGTCTCCCCCGCCGCCCGGACCTCCCGCACGTCGCCCAGGCGCAGGTCGAGCCACGGCGGGACCTTCCCGAAGAACGCTTCGAGATTCGCTGCGGCCTTCTCGTGGAAGTCCTCTCGCGCGTCGTAGGAGACGACCTTCCCTTCCGGCCCCACCGCCCGGCACAGCGCGATGGTCAACGCGCCCGAGCCCGTTCCTGCTTCCAGGACCAAGGATCCCGGAGCGATGTCCGCCTCCACCACGATCGCTCCCATGTCCTTGGGGTAGATCACTTGGGCGCCGCGGGGCATCTTCAGAACGAAGTCGGCAAGCGTGGGTCGAAGGCAGACGAGTCCCGCGCCGGTGGTGGAGTGCACCACCGTGCCCTCCTCCGATCGGAGGATGAGGTCGTGCGGCACCGCGCCCCCATGGAAGTGGAACGTCCCCTCTGCCTGGAGCCTGACGAGGTAACGGCGCCCTCTGGAGTCGATCAGCAAGACACGCTCTCCCACTTCGAACGGCGCGCTCACCTGTTCCTCCCCGCCTCCCCGTACACCCCGACGGGGAGGACCTCCTCGGCCAGCTCGCGCGAGAGCTGGCTGTCAGCTGGCCACGCGAGCCGCTCTCCCAGGACCTGGGCCCGGGCCCGGCAGAATGCGCAGAACCGGCCGGTGGTGGGTTGGCCGCAGCGCGAGCAGGCCACCAGGTCGCCCTCTCCCGCAACCTCGTCCCGGAACCGATCGGCGGCGCGGTCCAAGAAGCCCAGATAGAAGGCGGCCTTGATGCCGGGCGAGCCGGCCTCGAGGTGGTTCAGCGTGTCCTTGTATCTGAGCTGGGTGTTTCCTGCCACCAGCGGACACTCCTCGACCACGTAGTCGATCCCCTGGAGGAACGCGTAGGCGGCGGTCTCCCGTTCCGACAGCCTGTGCAGGGGCTTGACTTTCTTGACCAGGCCCTCCTTCGCCGTGAGGGCCGGGAACTGGCGGGCGATGTATTCGGTCTGCCAGCGGAGCGTGTTGCCGAGCAATGTGGCCGCTTCATCGTCCAGATTGTGACCGGTGGCTACGACATCGAAGCCATGGTCCAGGGCAACGCGGTTGAAGAGGTATCGCTTCGACAGCCCGCAGACCGAGCAGGTCGATCGAGATCCTTTCGTCCCCGCCGAGGGGATGTCGAACCCGTACTCATTTCGTAGATCGATGTGGAGGAGGTCGGCACTCCGTTCTTCCGCGAATCGACGGGCGACCTCGCCCGAGCGGTCCGAGTACTCGCCGATCCCCAGCCCCAGATACATACCGGTGGCGTGGTACCCGAGGTCGAGGAGCACGTCCCACAGCGCCAGCGAGTCCTTGCCCCCCGACACGGCCACCAGGACCCTATCGTCGGGCTCGAGCATGTCGAAGTCCTTGATCGCTCGCGTGACCTGATCGCGGAAGTGCTTGGTGAAGCATGGCTGGCAGAAGGCCGCATTGTGCCGGCGGAGCTCGATGACGGCTGGCCGGCGACATCGCCGGCACGTCATCCGTGGCCGGCGGGCACCGGCTCCTCCGGAGATCACGGGGCGGATCTCGATCGAGGCATCGTCCTCCACACGCTCCTGGCGGGTGAGCAGGGTGCGATCCTTGATCACGAGCACCGTTTCCGGATCGATGGCGAGCTCGGCGAGGAGGTCTTTCACCGTTCGGCCGCCGGTCACTTCCACCTCTCGATCCGGATTCCGCAGCCGAACCTTCACGGGTTGAAGGCTACCGCACTCATCGCGGACGGCTCCGAGAGGGCACCCCCGCGAGGCATCCGGTTGCGGACGAACGCTTCGGGGGGTCAGCCGGAGGGTAGGGGTCGCACGCCCAAGGTCACCCGTACTGTGTCCTTGGTTCCACCTCGGGGGACGACGCCCACCGACACTACCTCTCCGGGCTTGCGGTCCAGGATGAGCTTGCCGAGGTCGTCGGAGGTCTCCACCGATCTCCCGCCGAACGCCACGATCACGTCGCCCGTCTCTATCCCTGCCTTGTCGGCGGGGCCGTTCGGAGCCAGAGCCAGCACCAGTGCCCCGTGGTCTACGGCGAGGTCGAACTGGGCAGCCACGCCCGCGTCGACCGTCTGCGAGGACACCCCCAGATAGGCCAGCGCGCTCTGTGGGTGGCCGATGGCCCGGCTGATCAGCGACTTGACCGATTCGGTGATGGCGATGGCGAACCCGACGTTCTCGGCCTGCTGATTGCCTGCCGTATTGATGCCCACCACGTTGCCCGCCAGGTCCACCAGGGGACCTCCGGAGTTCCCGGGGTTGATGGCCGCGTCGGTCTGAAGGGCGTCCTGATACGTGCGGGTTCCCCCCTGCGCCTGCGGATCTGTCGCCTGAACAGTCCGGGCGAGGGAGCTGATGATGCCCGAGGTGACCGTGGGGCCCCCGGGAAGGGCGAGAGCGTAGCCGAGGGCGATGACCCTCTCCCCGAGCTGGACGTCCGTGGCATTTCCCAGCGGGACGGTCGGAAGGCCGGTCGCGTTCACCTTGAGGATGGCCAGATCCCTGTCCTGGTCGGCTCCGATCACCCGGGCGGTGAACGACCGATTGTCGGGTGGGGGCAGGGTGACCTTGATGTTCAGCGCGCCTTCGACGACGTGGAAGTTCGTCACGATGATGCCGTCCGACCTCACCACGAATCCGGTGCCGACCCCCTTGCCCGTCTGGCCCCCGCCGAGGAACGCGTCGGGGTTCGGCACCGCGGTGGTGACGTTGACGACGGCGGGAGCCACCCGCTTCACCACCGAAACGATGGGATCTGCAGTGACGGTCGTGGTGTTGAGCGAATTGGCCGACGGGAGGGGCGGGGCGGGGGTGGAGGGGGCGACCCCCGTCTTCCCCGCCTTCCCGCCAGTGCACGCCGCCAGAGCGAGTGAGGCTGCGGCGAGGAGCGCAATGGCTCCCCGGGAGACCCTCGAACCACGGCCTGCATATGGTGCCATTGCCGGCATCATACGAACGAAGCTTAAGAGCGCCCTGAGAGCCAGAGAGCCCGGCGAAGTTGAGGTGCTGTTCGGCTTACCAGTAGTACCAGCGCCGCCCCGAGGGTCTCACGAGCCACCCCGCGACCCACAGGATCAGGAGCACGGCGGCCAGGATGAACAGCCACTTGACCACGAACCCCAGCCCGAACAGGATGGCGATCAACAGGAGCAACAACAGGACGGGAACCAAGCGAGTCCCTCCTCAAACGGGGGGCGCCTGTCGGTCAAGGGTACCCATCAAGGCAGGCAGGAAACCTCCCCTGTTCGAGAGATTCCTTGGGACGCCGTGATACCGCTCGGATGGGCGGTTACTCTCGGGCAAGAAGGTGTTGCGGCCGAGGCTCGGGGGCCCCGACCTTATGATGGGGCCGGTGAAGGCCATCGAATTCCGCCGGCACGCCGAGCGGGAAAAGGACGCGGACGCCCTCAGCCCCGAGGGTCGATCACACGCCGAAGACGTCGGCAGAAGCCTCAGCACGGACTTCGCTGTCGTGTTTGTCTCTCCGGCTCGCCGGGCGGCCGAGACGGTGGCGTGGTTCCTGCGCGGTTCCGGGCAGCAGCTACCCCAGCACACTGTGGTTCGGGGGCTGCTCTCGGAAGAGGAGGATCGCTGGCGGAGCGCCGGCAAGGCTGCCGGATCGAGCCGTGTCGATGCCATCGCGGCCGAGGCCCCCGATCTTGTGGAACGGGAGTCCAACCGCCTGAAGGCTGTGGTGGAGGGGCTGTTCGACCGGGTCCCGGAGGACGGCGCCGCGCTGGCGGTGGGGCACTCCCCGCTGATCGAGGCAGCCGTGTACGGCTTGACCGGGGTGGTCATCGAGCCGCTCTCGGAGTGCCAGGGGGTGGCCGTCGCCCGATACGGCCCGGGCGAGTACCGGCTGAGAGAGATCCGGGACCTCTGAGCCCCAGCTGAAACGCCCGGTTTCGAGGCAAGCAATGCCTAAGCCCAACAGTCTGGGGGAAGAACGAATTACGTAGATACCTACGGCGATATCAGGACGATAATGTTTCATGGTCAACTTCCGGTTGATCCAGGATGGCGGGCCCCGACTTCGATTCGGAGGCGCCATGCTCGCGTCGGTCCTGCTTCTGGCCGCCTGCACCAGTTCGTACACCTACATCAAGAACTCCTCCGTCAAGACGTATTTCAAGGTTCCGAACCAATGGCACATCTTCGACGAGAACCAGATCTTCAGGAGCCAGATCAGCGGGTTATCACCGCAAGGGGAAGCCGCGGCCAAGGCCTCGATCTGGATGGTGGCGTTCGACGCGAGCCCCGAACCCTCACTCGATCACTTCTTCAGCGGAAGTTCTCCCTATCCACAGGGGTTCGCTCAGGTGCGGCAGCTGAGCGAAGAGCAGAAGGATTCCATCTCGCTCGGGTCGATCCGAAACAGTGTCTTCCCCCTGAATCAACTTCAGTCCGAGGATCCGACGAGCGTCGAGTTGCTCCAGAACACCGACCTGGTCCTGGAAGGCGGGATCCACGGCAACCGGATCGTGTTCAACGTCCGATTGGGGTCCACGTTCTACTCGGTGAACCAGACCGGGCTGGTCAATCCGCAGACGAGCCTTCTGTACCTCTTCGTGATCGGCTGTGAGGCTCACTGTTACCTGAATCACAAAGGGACCATAGATGAGATAGTGAGTTCGTGGACGGTGAAGGAGCGATGACATGAGTTCCAACGGGCCACAGTCGGGCTTGGCCTGGCCCGATCACGACCGCGGGCCGAGCCCGCCTCCCGAATACAAGGGGCGGGAGCGCGACGAGGAGCGGGCTACCCGGAAACCACTCTCTTGGTGGGATCGGGTGAAGTTCCTGTTTCTCCTCCTGGGAGGGTTCGCCCTCCTGGTGTGGGGCGCGAAGGCGAACGACCCCATCCTCCCGTGGCGGGATGCCCTGGTCCAGACGGTTCGTTCGGGGGCATGGGTCCTGGTCCTGGCCTGCGTCGAGGCGCTCCGCCAGATCCACTTCTTCATCAGCGAGCATTCCGCCAGGTACCACCGATTCTGGAGCGAGCGGGTTTTCGGTGGTCTCAACCGCCGGGCCAGCAAGATGAACGACTGGAATCGGTTCCGGCTGGCTCGGGCCTTGAAATGGCTGTTCTGCCTTGCCATCTTCGACCTGGTCCTGGCGAAGCTGATCCACGAGCCGCCGGCGATCGCCCTGTTCAAGCTGCCCGTCATCATCTTCCAGGCCCTGCCCCTGATCGTGCAGGCCGTGGTGATCATCTCGCTCGGCCTGCTCCAGATCGTCGCCCTGTACTGGTTCCTGTCCAAGGGAGGCATCGATGTGTACTTCCCCGACGACATCAAGACCCGGTTCCGCGATGTCTGGGGGCAGGATCACGTTCTGAACCGGATCAAGGAAAACATGGTCTTCCTGGACGATCCCGAATCCATCGAGGAGAAGGGTGGGTACGTCCCCGGAGGCATCCTGCTGTGGGGGCCGCCCGGAACCGGGAAGACCCTCATGGCCGAGGCAGTGGCCGGGGAGACCGGGAAGCCGTTCGTGTTCGTCGACCCCGGCGCCTTCATCCAGATGTTCATGGGCGTGGGGATCCTGAAGGTGAAGTCGCTGTTCCGCAAACTCCGGAAGCTCGCCGTGCGCTATGGGGGCGTGATCGTCTTCTTCGATGAGGCCGACTCGCTGGGCAACCGCGGGATCCAGCAGCAGGGTGGGCCATGGGGAGGCTTCGCCACCCCGGCTCCCTGGAGCGACAACCCGTCCTGCAGCGGCCTGAAATACCTGAACCCCGACACGGTGTCGCTCCTCATGCGGAGCAGCCTGAGTCCGAGCGACGAGGTCGAGTCTCCCCGTCGGATCGCGAACCGATTCTTCATGGGGATGGGCGGCGGCGGCATGGGAACCCTCCAGGCCCTGCTCACCGAGATGTCCGGGCTCAAGAAGCCTCGAGGCTTCTTCAACCGGAGGATCCGTCGCGCTCTCGGGATGCGGCCCAAGCCACCGCCCAAGTACCGGATCCTGCACATGTTCGCCACCAACATGCCGCAGGCCCTGGACGAGGCGATGCTCCGGCCGGGCCGCATCGACCGCATCTACAAGGTGGGCTACCCGTCCAAGGAAGGCCGGAAGCGGACATACCAGGGGTACCTGGACAAGGTGAAACACGAGCTGAATGAGGAACAGGTCGAGAAACTGGCAACGATCACCCCCTACGCCACGGGCGCCACCATCAAAGACCTGGTGAACGAGGCCCTGATCCATGCGATCCGGGAGGGACGGGACGTCATCACGTGGCGGGACGTCATGAAGGCGAAGCAGCTCAAGGACCTCGGCCCCCCCGAGGACGTCGAATACATCGAGCGGGAGCGCCATGCCGTGGCGGTTCACGAGGCGTGCCACGCGGTGGTTGCCTACCGGGCCCGCCATCACCTGAACATCGACATCGCCACCATCGAGAAGGGCGGGACGTATCTGGGGATGGTGGCTTCGATCAAGCCCGAAGACCAGTTCACCCACTGGCGGTCCGAATACGAGGCCGACATCATGACCAGCCTGGCCTCCCTGGCCGGCGAGCGGAAGTTCTTCGAGGACGACAGCTCTTCCGGTGTGTCGTCGGACCTGGAGAGCGCAACCATGATCGCCACGCTGATGGAGGGGTACTGGGGCATGGGCTCGACCGTCACCTCGCACGGCGTGACCCACGAGGTCGGCATCGCCGGCGGCGGGAAACCGGGCAAGGGCAAGGGCCGCAAGGAAAGCGATCTCCTGCAGAGCAATCTCGGTGCAAGGATCGAGGCGAAGCTGGGCGACCTCTTGGAGCGGACCAAGACCCTGGTCGAGGAGCACCGCTTGGAGGTCTTGGCGGTGGCCCACGCGCTGGAGTCGCACAAGACGCTGTCCGGCGACGACGTTGAGGCGATCCTTGACGGACAGCGGGGCCCCCTGTTGGACGGGCGCCCTTATCACACGCCCGAGTTCGGCAGGTTGCTGGAGGCCTACCACGCCAAGGCAGCCGAAGCCCACAGGGACCATTCGGCCGTGGCGATCCCGCTTCCCGCGTTGCCACGGCCTGAGCCGGTGGCGTTGGCTGAGGACGGTGAGGGCAACGGAGAGGTCGTGGCGGCAGAGACTTCCGCAAACGGCGAGGTCAGCGCGGAGGAGCCCAGCGGCAACGGCCCCTCCCGGCCTGCCGCCGACAAGCCGGTCGAGGTTGGCGCGGGCGAGGCAGCCGATCCTGAGCCCGACGAGGAGGAGCGCTAAGAGCCGCTCAGCTGCCGGGCCAGACCTTCAGGCCGTGGGCGGGGCTTTCCTCACGCACCGGAGGCGGCCCTGCCAGCGCCCGGAAATAGGCCTCGACCACGAACGCCCGACATCCCTTCATGGCATGCCCGCCCAGGGCCGCTCCGTCCGGCCCGGACACCACCAGGTGCAGGTGGATGAAGGGCTTGCCGTCTCGCAGGGAGACGTTCCCCACCCCCGAGGCGATCTCCACGTGGCCCGTGGGCACCGTCCGGTATCCCTTGGTCGCTGGATCGAAATAGCCCAGGACGGCCTCCTCCAGACCGCCGATCACCTGCAGGGTCGCCGCATTCAGCCCGAGCTCCTCCACTGCGCGGTTGAGCCCGTCGAGAAGGTCCTCCCCTCGCTCCAGGCTCACGAACGAGGCCGACCGATCGTCCGAGGGATAGAGCTTCACGCCGGCCTCCGCTCGTTGCTGCTACCCCCCCGGACCCCCACGTGGTCGAGGAGCTTGCGGGAGGCCTGAGCGATCTCGTGCACGGCCGCTTCGAACGCCTCCTGGTTGGCCTTGGAGGGCTGCCGGTACCC
>WNFV01001287.1_pt1 | contig 51177 bp, 41 predicted proteins | sample 5400101 | NCBI WGS metagenome assembly WNFV01 (sample SAMN13153361, study PRJNA577476) | soil metagenome | isolation source: 115 cm soil or saprolite under grassland replicate 1 | place: USA:California | collected 2016-06-15
TCCGGCGTACATCGCGTCATAGCCCACGCCGGTGCAGCCCGCGGTGTGGCACAGCTCACGCAGGAACTCGCCCTGCCCGCAGCCGATGTCCAGGACCCGCCGGCCGGTCAGCCGGTACCGCTGCGTGAGATGCTTGACCAGCTCGGCCGAGAACTCCCGGAACGCCGGGGAGTGGTGCAGGTTGGTGTCCATCGTGGTGTCGTACACCATGACGGCCGGGTCGAACGCCACATTACGGACGTACGCGCAGCTGGGGCAGTACGCCAGCACCATCCGCCCGACCGGGCTCGCGGCCGCGGCGTCGGCGTCGGCCCAGTGCACGCCGCAGAGCACCGGGATGTCGCCGAGGTCGGCGAAGGGGATCAGGCTAGCGCCGGCACACGCGTCACAGGCGCGTTCCGGTACCTCGATGGCGGGCACCGGCCGACTCTAGCCGGCGCCGACCGGATGAAGTGTCGCAAAGCAAACACTTCATGCCTCGCCGCTCCGCTCCGCCCGAGGGCGGAGCGGAGCGGAGCCCGAGGTCAAGCGGCCGGAACCTGGAGGCACAGCTGGCGACCGGCCGGGCCCGGCTCGCTAAGGTGACGCCGTGCGGTCGGCAGTGATAACCGGTGTGTCCCGCGGGCTCGGGGCCGCCCTCTTCGACGAGCTCAACGCGGCCGGCGACCGCATCCTGGCGCTCGGCCGGACCTTCACCGATACTCAGCGGGCCGCGGCACGCGCGGAACCGCGGCGGATCCAGCTGCGCCTGACCGATCTCACCGACCCTGCCTCGTTGCCCGATGCCGCCGAGCTCGCCGCGTTCCTCGGCGACCCCGGGACCACGGAAGTGCTCCTCGTGCACAATGCCGCCACGTTCGAGCCGTTCGCTCCGATCGGAGCCCTCGACCCGGGCGATGTCGTCACGGCGGTCGCGCTGAACCTCACCGCTGCGATCCTGCTCACCAATGCCTTGTTCGCCGGCGACCCAATCCCGCCAGACGCGACCGAGGTGCGAGCATCGGGACCGGCGGTCACCGTCGTCTTCATTTCATCGGCGGCCGCTCATCGGGTCAGCGGCGGACGTTCGGTGTATTCGTCAACAAAGCGGGCCGGCGAGACCTTTTTCGCGAGCCTCAAAGAAGAGCGAGCGCATGACAAGCGGGTCCGCGTGGTCATTGTCGACCCGGGAATTATGGACACCGACATGCAGGCCGTCGTCCGCCGCCACGCCCGCGGGGACGCGTACTTCCCAGGTCGGGAGCGCTTTATCGACCGGTACGAGCGAGGCGAGCTGCCCGCGCCGGCGGATGTCGCCCGCAAGATCATGACTGAGCATCTGCGGTGAACACATTCATGGCCGACATTCGATTCACGCCTGACGCGGCGCGGCGAAGCCGGCCGTCCAACCGGCAGGACCGATAACGGACACCGCGTACGGCGGCCTCCCCCTCGCACTTCGGCTAGAGTGACCTCGGTTGTCGACCATACGTTCGGGAGGTCGAGTGAGCGGTCGCAGTGCGCGACGATCACCCGTACTCCGCTTTGTCGCATGGGCACGCGGCCACGCCGCGATCGTCGCCTCCATCGCGATTGCCGCGATACTGCTCGGAGTGGCGATCGCGGTGTTCGGTCCGCCGCTGATGCGACCGGCCGGCGAGACCGCACGGGGGCCTGACGGAGCCGCCACCGAGCCCGCCGACGGCTCCAGCCTCACCGACACACCCTCTGTCGGGCCGAGCCAGACGCCAAGCGCGAAGCCCAGCCCTTCGGCGACCGGCCATGGCGGCCCACCCGTCACCATCGGTCCGCCGCCGTCGGCGACCGGGTTCCCGGATGCCAGCAACACCGGCATCCCCCGGGGCACCGCGCTCAGCAACTACACCGGGTCGTGCACGATCACGACCAACAACCTGGTCATCGACGGCAAGGTCTTCAACTGCTCCGTCTCGATCCGGGCCAAGGCCGTCGTCATCAAGCGAAGCAAGATCAACGGTCAGCTGGGCACAAACGAGGGGACGGCGTACTCGTTCACGCTGCAAGACTCCGAGGTCGACGCGGGGGTCGTGCAGGGCGCCGTCGTGGGCAGCACGAACATGACGATCCTGCGGTCGAACATCCACGGCGGCGCCACCTCGGTGTACTGCTACTCCAACTGCACGCTGCGGGACTCGTACCTGCACGGCCAGCGCCTGCCGGCCGGGGTCGACTGGCATCTGGGCGCGTTCCTGGCCAACGACAACGGCAACGACCCGGGCGGGCGCACCAATGCATGGCTGTTGCACAACACGATCATCTGCGACGCGCGACCCAACAGTGCCGATGGCGGGTGCTCGGGCAACATCAACCTGTACGGCGACTTCGGGCCGATCACCTATGTCACGCTGGACAACAACTTGTTCGGCGCGAACACCGGCGTGTCGTACTGCGTCTACGGCGGCCAGTCCACATCCAAGCCCTATCCCAACGCCGATCACGTCGTGGTCGTCAACAACGTGTTCCAGCGGGGCTCCAACGGCAAGTGCGGGAACTTCGGCCCGGTCACCGCGTTCGACACCGCACGCCCGGGCAACCGGTGGGAAAACAACGTGTGGGACAACGGCGCAACGGTACGCCCGGCGAACTAGCTGGCGCTTGCCTCGGTGACGGGTAACCGACCCATCCGGTCCCGGACCGGGCACCGGCAGCTAGATTCGTTGTCCTATGAGGGGTTTCCTCGGCGTGTCCGTCGCGCCGCACGCCGCCGAGCACCTGCGCCGCCCGGTCCGCCAGGCACTGTCCTGCCTGGGTGACGGCGAGACGGCCGTCGAGCGCGTGGGCCAGTCCGAGGACGGCTGGGTCGCGTTCGCCGGCGGTACCGCCGACGACCTGATCGCCGACGAGGGTCGCTTCACCGTACGGTTGAGCCGCGCCCTGCGTACCGCCGAAAACGACCTTTCCACCGCAGACCTTGCCGCCCTGATCGCCGATGGCTCGGGCCTCACCGCGATCGTGCCGCCGTTCGCGGCCGCGCACCGCGATGGGCCGGGCGCGCCTCTCGTGGTCGCCGGCGACTGGCTCGGGTTCCGGCAGCTCTACCGGTGGCGCGGCGCCGGCGTGGCCGCGGTCTCGACCAGTGCCCGGGCCCTGGCGGTGCTCGCCGGGGGCGGGTTCGACCCGGCCGGGCTCGGTGCTCAAGCGATGATCGGCTGGCAGGTCGGCGACGCGACGATCTTCGAGGGCGTCCGGGCGCTCCCACCCGCGACGATCGCCACGCTCCACCACGGCTCGCTGCGCGAGCGGCGCTACTGCGAGCCCCCCACGCGCGACGGTGGCGTGCCATCGCTCGACGACGCGGTCGAGGAGATGGCCGAGATCCTCGGCCGCTGGCAGACGAGCTACCTGGAGCAGCATCCCGACGCGGTGCTGCAGCTGACCGGTGGCCACGACTCGCGGATCCTGCTCGGCGCCATCCCGGACAAGCTGCGCGCCGGCTTGCGCGCGCTCACGCTGGGCGATCCGACCAGCCCGGACGTGGTGATCGCGGCGAAGCTGTCCGCGCGGTACGGCTTGCGCCACCAGGTGTACCGCATGGACAAGCAGCGCTGGCCGAGCCCGGCCGAGGCGCACGAGCAGGTGCTGGCGGCGGCCCGGGCGTTGGAGTGTCTGGCCAGCCCGCTCGCGCTCGCCCCGTTGCTGCTCGCCGAGAGTCACCTGGAACAGGGGTACCGCCTGTCCGGCCTGGGCGGTGAGGTCGCTCGCGGGTTCTACTACGCCGGGCAGCCGACGGGTGCGGTGACCTCGCCGCGCCTGGTGGAGCGGCTGGCCCACTGGCGGCTGTTCAGCAACGAGGCGGTCGAGCCGGCGGCGCTGGACCAGGCGTTTCTCGCGCAGGCACGGGAAACCACGCTGGCCACGTTGCGGGGGCTCTTCGCCGCGGGTGACTGGCTGCGCGTCACCGACGAGTTCTACCTGTACCACCGGATGCACCGGTGGGCCGGGGTACACGGCACGGTCGCCGCGGTCCGCCGGCACTCCATCAACCCGATGTTCGGCCGTCGCTTCATCGAGCTGGCGCTGGCCGTGGCGCCCGCGGACAAGCGCGACTCGCTGCTGTTGGGGCGGTTGATGAGCCGGCTCGACCCGGAGCTGGCTCGACTGCCGCTCGACACCGGTCTGGTGCCCGCGAGGCTCGGCAGGCGTACCGTGGCGACCCGGTTGGCGATCGGCGCGATGACCGCCCGCAAGGCCGCCCGCAAGGTGCGCCAGCGGCTGCGCAACGCCCGCAAGGCACAGCTGGGCGCCGCCGGCGCGGCCGCCCTCGTCCTGGCGCACTGGCGGGCCGAGCCGCAGGCCTGCCAGCTCCTCTACGACGTACCGGTACTGAGTCCACAATGGTTGGACGGCCTGCTGGACGGATCGCACTCGGCCGAGCCGACGACGGTGGCATTCCTGGTGAACCTGCTGGCCGCGTCGCAGCAACCGAACAGCGGCACCGGTACGGAATGACGGGCGGCTATGGTTTGCCGGTGACCACGGTTGGGCCGGCTGGCGTGGCGACCCGCGACGGCGCGGTCACCTCCCGGCTGCCGTCGCTCACCGGCCTGCGCTTCGTCGCCGCCTTGCTCGTCTTCGGCTTCCACGTCCACGTCGCGGGCGCGGTCGCTGGCGGTCCGGTGCGTACGGCCATGGAGCTGGTCTTCGGCCCCGGCGCGGTCGGCGTCTCGTTCTTCTTCATCCTCAGCGGGTTCGTGCTCACCTGGTCGGCCCGGCCGGGAGACAGTGCCCGGCGCTTCTGGCGCCGGCGCATCGCCAAGATCTACCCAAACCACGTGGCGACCGCGTTCGTGGCCATCGCCGTGGCGGCGGTGACCGGGGCCAGCCTCAGTGTCGCAGTCGTCCTGCCGAACCTGTTGCTCGTGCAAGCCTGGTCGCCGGAGAGCCGGATCTTCTTCGGCCTGAACACAGTCAGCTGGTCGCTCGCCTGCGAGGTGTTCTTCTACGCGCTCTTCCCCGTGGTCTACCGAGCTCTGCGCTGGCTTCCGGGCGGTGCCCTGTGGCCGGCCACCGTGCTGGCCCTCGGGCTGGTCTGGCTCGTACCGCTCGTGGTGCACCCGCTCTCGCAGGCCCAGCGGTACTGGCTCATCTGGGTCTTCCCGCTGGCGCGTCTGCCCGAGTTCGTGGCCGGGATGCTGCTGGCCCGGATCGTGCGGGAGGGACGCTGGCCGGCGCTCGGTTCGTGGCCGGCCGTCGCGCTGGTGACGGTCGCCGCGTACCTGTCGACGCGCTGGCTCCTGCCGGACCTCGGCCTCGTCGCCGGTACCGTGGTCCCGCTGGCGTTCCTGGTGGCAGCGGTCGGTGCGGCCGACGCCGCCGGGCGGCCCACCCCGCTGGCCGCCGGATGGGCCGTGTGGCTGGGCAACCTCTCGTACGCGTTCTATCTGGTGCACCAGCTCGCCCTGCGTACCGTGTTCCGGGTCGCCGGCACGGGGCATCCGGCGCCGGCCGGGCTCGCGCTCGCGCTGGGCGGGTTGGCGCTGGCGCTGGCCGCCAGCTGGCTGCTCTACCGGTGCGTCGAGCTGCCGGGCATGCGGCTGTGCGGGCGCGAACGCGCACGCGGTCGCCACCGCGCGCTCAAGGACCGCGCGCAGAAGGACCGCGCGCTCAAGGACGGTGCGCTCAAGGCGCGTGAGGCCACGACCTGACCCGGCCGTTACCTGCTGCCGCTCGCCGTCCGGGCAGGCGCGACGAGGCGGGTGGCGACGCTCGCGAGCTGGCGGCGGCGGTTGGCCATCACCAAGCGTTGGCGGCCGACGTACCACCGGGCGACCGCCGCACGCGCCCTGCGGCGTTGGGCGGGGTCGAGGTCGGCATCGCGCACGCTACGAAGCAGCTCCCGGCACTGGAGTGCGGTCGCGATGGCGGCGTGCCAGGTCGGTACGCCCAGCCGCCGCGCGAGCTGCGGGCGCCTCTCGTCCCGCCAGCCGCGGCGGGCCAGGACCTCCGGCACGTGGCCCCAGGGACCGGCCAGCGCCATCTTCGCGGCGAACACCTGATCCTCGCGGAGCATGTTCCGCCGCGGGATGTTGGCGACGGCCTCGCGTCGCATGAGGCCGTACAGCGGGTCGAGGAGCAGGTAGCTCTCGTTGAGCAGGCGTAGCATCTCGGCGAACCGTTCGACCGGATCGTCGAACGACAGCGCGGTTCCGTCATAGGCGACGGTCTCGGTCTCCCCGTCCGGGCCGCCGAACCCGACCTGCATGGTGACCAGGATCAGCCGCTCGTCGGCGGCGAACACCTCCACGCCGCGGGAGATGCAGGTGGGTGCCAGCCAGTCGTCGTCGCCGACCCAGCGGAAGAACGTGCCGCGAGCCAGCCGCATCGCCGTGATGAAGTTGTTCAGCATCCCGACGTTCTCCGGCTGCCGGTGGTAGACCACTCGTGGGTCGGTACGGACGAGCTCGCGGCAGACCTCCTCGGTGTCGTCGGTGGAGGCGTTGTCCGAGATCACCAGCTCGAGGTGTTCGTGCCGCTGGGCGAGGACCGACCGGACCACACCCTCCAGGCGCCGCGCACCGTTGCGCACCGGTAGGCAGATGGAGACCAGCGGCTCATGAGTTGACCGCATGCGCTTCCTCCCGTCGGATCATCCCTAGCGACCGGCGCAGCCGCTGCGGTGGCACCGCGACCAAGACGTATGCCAGAAGACCAGCAACGCCCGCGACGCACAGCTGCACCAGCGGGCGCGGCGCGCTCAGCCTGGCCAGCACGAGCGCGACCACGGCCGCCAGGCCGCCGCCGAGCAGCGGGCGCGCGAGCCTCGGCGCGATCGGCCCCAGCCGTACGCCCACCCGGTGCAGCGCCACCAGCGTCAGCGGGATGGTGACCACCACGCCGACCACCGCGTGCCCGATCGCGGTGCCGCGGATGCCGCCAAGATGCGTGGCGACCACCAGCGCCGGCACCAGGGCCACCGCCCAGGTCAGGTTCACCCACAGCGTCCACCGCGTGGCGCCGGCACCCATCAGGATGTCCAGCGCGAACGAGGTCAGCACGCGGACGATGGTCAGGACCATGAGGAAGCGCAGGACCGGCGCTGCCGGCAACCACTGCCCGCCGTAGAGGACCGACACCAGGGGCGCGGCCAGCGTCGCGGTGAGGACGGTGATCGGCACCAGACCGCCGAACAGCAGCGGCACCGTTTTCTGGACGCCGGCGGACAGGGCCGCAGCGTCCACTTCGGACAGTCGCGAGAACCCGGCGATCGACACGTACCGTACCGCGCTGCTGATCACGCTCAGCGCCCACGTGGAGATGTTGAACGCCAGCAGGTAGTAGCCCAGGGCCTGGACGTCCAGGATGTTGCCGATGATGATGTAGTCGGCGTTCATCAGGACCGACTCGACGCCGAGGCTTACCGCGAGCGGTATGCCGAACCGCATGAGCCGCCGGGCGACCATGGGGTCGAAGCGCATCCGCAACCCGACCTTGGCCGCGATGAGGATGATGACGCCGGTCACCAGCGAACCGGCCACCTGACCCGCGGCGAAGCTGAGCGCACCCGCGCCCCAGGCGGCCAGGGTGATCGCGACCGTCGCGTTCACCACGAGACCGGCGAGGTTCGCGGTGATCAGCCGGTGCTGCCGGAAGGTACGCATCAGGGCGCCGCTGCTGACCGAGGTGACCCCGTCGATGAGGATGACTGCGGTGAGCAACCGGAGCACCGGCGTGGCCTGCGGTACGTGTGCCACAGCGGCGACCACGGGCGCGGCGAACCAGAACATGCCGTAGAGCGCCACACTGAAGCACACGGCGACCGTTGTGGCGGTCGGCGCCATCTCTTCGAGCTTGCCGCGCCACTGCACGGTGGCCGCGTTGAGCCCGACATCGTTGATGTGGATGACCAGCTGCAGCGCGGCCAGGGCCACCGCGTATACGCCGAAGTCGGCCGGGGTGAGGAGCCGGGCCAGCACCAGGCCCATGCAGAACGAACCGACCTTGGTGACGACATTGCCCAGCAGGCTCCACCGCAGGCCCCGGCCGGCCTTCCGGCCGATCGACTCGGTGTCCAGCTCGGCTGGCGTCACGCGGTCTCCTCGACCCGCTCGAGCCAGATCTCCCGCCAGTACGCGGTGATCGCCCTCGGGCAGTTGAGGTTGTAGGCGCCCTCGCAGACGATGCCTTCCAGCACGATGCAGGGGTTGCGCATGTGCAGCATCCGCCCGGTCTTCTCGTCGATGATGTGGTCCACGCGCCGGGCCACCCGAGCCGTCCGGCCGCAGAACCTCGCCATCTCCGCGTCGAACCCCATGCCGCGGTTCTTCAGCTTGGCGTCGAGCGTCTTCATGATCTCGGCTTTGGGCTTGACCCGGACGAGGTCGCCCGGCTGCAGGTTGGTCACCTGCGTCGGGGTCTGTCCCGGGGTGCCCTTCAGGAAGCCCCAGCGAAGCCCGCCGCGGAACCACAGCCGCCGAGGAAGGACCCGGATGCTGCGCGACTGCAGCTGGTTGAACACACCGATAAGGAAGGCGCGCACGGTCCACCACACGCCGGCGTTTCCGGAACGGACGTCCTCGACGTACTGCGTGAGGTTGCGAACCGGCAGGACGTCCGGTGCGGCGCGGAGGATCTCGGTGGCCTGGCAGGCGTACACCTCGGCACCATCGGGGGCCGACGGCCGCCGGCTCGCCACGGTGAGCAGCGGCAGCAGCCGCGAGCCGTCGGGCGCTTCGCCCGGCGACGACCCCGCCGGCTCCACCGGCTTCAGCCAGGCGTGCTTCCAGTAGATCAGGCAGGCAGCCTGGCAGCCGCCGTGCGCGCCGCCGTCGCAGCGGACGCCGGCCAGATGTACGGCGTTGGTCATCCGCCGCATCCCGCTCAGCGTCATGGTGTCGCAGAGCTTGTGGGCCACCCGGTACACCGTGAACCGCCGGCCGCAGTACCGCAGCATCTCCGGCATGAACGGCAACGAGTCGAGCTCGCCGTTCTCGTCCAGCGTCGCGAGAATCTCGTCCGGGCTGCGGACCTCAACCAGCTGGCCGACACGCAGGTCGAGCACGTCGCTCCCGGCGGCAATCTCCTTGGTCGGCAATCCCCTTACTCCTTCACCGTTGCCGGCTCGTCGGCGACCGTCCACGCCGAGCTGGCGCGGCCCATCTTGTGAGTTCGACGTCCACGGGCACGGCGACCATAGCGCCTCGGCGCCGTTGACGATGACCGGCCGTCTGAGTGTAGGACGCGCGTACTCTATGCAAGCCGCCCACGGGCCGAGAACACACTGACACCTTTCTTACACGGCACGCGTTTCTTACACGGCACCGCGTTCGTCGTGGCCGGTTCGTTCCATGTCCACCGCTATGGGCTGCGAGCGCATGGTCAACCTTCCGACTTCGAGCAGCGTGTCGACCTTGGTTTCGGCACAGTTACTGGATCTCGGCAACGGAGGGTTGTCATGGTGGTCCAGGCCGGTACGCGGGTGGTCGCGACGGGGCGTGGCGCTGCCTTGCGCACGCTGGCCGACCGGCTGTTCGTATCGGCGCCCCGCACCCCGGTCGGCCTCGGGCGGGTCGCGCTCGCCGCCGGCGCCACACTCGGCGCCGCGGCCCTCAGCCTGGCGCGCATCCCGAACGGCCTGGACATCGTGTACGCCGAGGACGGCTCCATCTTTCTCAGCGACGCCCTTGACAAGCCGGTGCTCGTCTCGCTCGTCACGCCGTACTCGGGCTACCTCCACCTCGCCCCGCGCCTGCTCGCCGAGCTCGTGACCCTCTTCCCGGCCGGTCGGGCGCCGGTCGCGCTGGCCGTCATCGGAGCGCTCGCCACGGCGCTGCTGGCGTTGTTCGTCTACGTGGCGTCCGGTGCGCACCTACGGACCCCGTTGCTGCGGCTGGCCGTCGCGTTCCCGGTCGCGCTGCCGATGATGGCGCAGGGCGAGCTGCCCAACTCGATCACCATGCTCCGCTGGCTGTTCATGTACACCACATTCTGGGCGCTGTTGTGGGTACCGGCGAGCCGGGCCGGGCGGGTGGTGGCGATCGCTGTCGTGGTGGTCGCCGCATTCACCGACAACGTGGTGGCCCTCTACCTCCCGCTCGCGATCGCCCGGGTCTGGGCGCGCCGGGACGCCCAGGGCTATGCCTCGCTGGGAGCGCTGCTCGCGGGTGCCGGCGTCAACGCGGCGATCGTCGCCACCGGGGTGAGCACGCATCCGTCGATCGCGCCGCGGCTCGACCCGGTCTGGGCGACCGCGGCGTTCGCCGTACGCCCCGTTCCACAGGCCCTGCTGGGCGAGTTCTGGCTCGGCGTACGGCCGACGCATGATCCTGCCGGGCTGACGCCGCTCGTGCTGGCGGTCGCCTGCGCGGTGAGCTTCCGGATGGACAGCGTGCGCTCACACGGCCCGCGCTGGAGCAACGCGGTGGAGTCCGCGCGTACCGTCTGCCACTCGCCCGGTGTACGGCGCGTCGACCTGCCGATCAGCCCGTCCGAGCTCGGCTGGCACGCCCGGCTGCCCTGCGCCTACGTCGGGTGACGCGTGGTCATTGTCCAACGTGGACCGTTGTCAAAAACGCGACAGTGTGCCTGAACGACGACAAGACTAGTCTGGCAAGATTCCCAGGGGCAGCGTGACCGGGCATCGGTGACGCCTGCCGTCCCCTGTCGAAGGTTCCCGGCACCGCGAGGAGGACGGCCATGTCGCTGCGTCGCGCCGCACGGTCATTGCTGGCGGGCACGATGCTCGCCGCAGTGCTGATGCCGCTGGCGAGCGGTCGCGGCGAGGCGGCGACACTGCCATCCGGCTTCCAGGAACAGATCGTCTTCAGCGGGCTCACGCAACCCACCAACATCGAGTTCGCGCCCGACGGCCGGGTCTTCGTCGCCCAGAAGAACGGTGTCATCAAGATATATGACAACCTGGCAGACCCGACACCCGACGTGTTCGCCGATCTGTCCGTCGCGGTGCACAACCAATGGGACCGCGGCCTTCTCGGCCTGGCGCTGGCGCCCAACTTCCCCACCAGCCCGTGGGTCTACGTGCTGTACACGTATGACGCGCCACTTGGCCAGACCGCACCCGTCTGGAATGACGTGTGCCCGGACGCCAACAACGGAAACTGCATCGTATCCGCCCGGTTAGCGAGGTTGCAGGCCAACGGCAACCAGATGACCGGATCGGAACAGGTGCTGATCAGCGACTGGTGCCAGCAGTACCCGAGCCACTCCATCGGCGATCTGCACTTCGGCGCCGACGGCGCGCTGTACGTCTCGGGCGGCGACGGCGCCAGCTTCAACATCACCGACTACGGGCAGACCGGTACACCCGTCAACCCGTGCGGCGACCCGCCCGGCGGCGCGATGAGCCCGCCGACCGCCGAGGGCGGCGCGCTGCGCTCGCAGGACGTGCGTACGCTCACCGACCCGACCGGGCTGAACGGCGCGATCCTGCGGCTGGACCCCACCACCGGGGCGGCTCTGCCGAACAACCCGCTCGCCGGCTCCAGCGACCTCAACGCCCGGCGGATTGTCGCCCACGGGGTGCGCAACCCGTTCCGGTTCACGATCCGGCCCGGTACCAACGAGGTCTGGGCCGGTGACGTCGGCTGGAGCACCTGGGAGGAGATCGACCGGGTGGTCAACCCGATCGCGGGTGTGACCAACTTCGGCTGGCCGTGCTACGAGGGCAACCCGACCCAGCCCGGCTACGACAGCGCCAACCTGAACCTGTGCGAGACGCTCTACAGCGGTGGTGGACACACCACGCCGTACTACGCGTACAACCACAGCGCGAAGGTGGTCCCCGGGGAGACCTGCCCGACCGGTGGGTCGTCCATCACGGGCCTGGCGTTTTACCCGGCTGCCGGCGGGCCGTACCCGTCGACGTACAACGGGGCGCTCTTCTTCGCCGACTACAGCCGTGGCTGCATCTGGGCCATGATGCCGGGCGGTGGCGGGCTGCCCAACCCGAGCAACATTCTCACCTTCGCCGCGGGCGCCGCCACGCCCGTGGACCTCGCCGTCGGACCGGGCAGCGAGCTCTACTACGTCGACCTCAGCGGCGGCACCATCCGGCGCATCCGGTACTTCCCCAACAACCAGCCGCCGGTGGCGGTGCTGGGCGCCACCCCGACCTCGGGCACCGCGCCGCTCACCGTCAGCTTCGACGGCCGCAACTCCACCGACGCCGACCCGGCCGACCAGGGTCTGCTGAGCTACGCGTGGGACTTCACCAACGACGGCACGGTGGACGCCACCACCGCGACGGCGAGCCACACCTATGCGGCCGGAACGTACACCGCCCGCCTGACGGTGACCGACACGCTGGGCGCCAGCGACACGAAGACGGTCACCATCTCGGCCGGGAACAACGCCCCCACGGCGGTGATCGACGCTCCGGCGTCGTCGTTGACGTGGGCGGTTGGTGACACGATCAGCTTCTCCGGGCACGCGACCGATCCCCAGGACGGTACGTTGCCCGCGTCGGCCTTGACCTGGCGGGTGATCCTGCACCACTGCGCCACGCCGACCAGCTGCCACACGCATCTGATGAACACGTTCACCGGCGTGGCCAGCGGCTCGTTCACGGCACCCGACCACGAGTACCCCTCGTTCGTGGAGCTCGAGCTGACCGCCGCCGACTCCGGTGGGCTGACCAGCACGGTGAGCACGACGTTGAACCCGAAGACGGTGAGCCTGACCTTCAACACCAACCCGACCGGTCTGCAGCTGACGGTGGGCTCGACCACGCAAGCCACCCCGTTCACGGTGACGGTCATCCCGGGCTCGTCCAACTCGCTCAGCGCCCCGACCCCGCAGGCGCTGAGCGGCACGTCGTACACCTTCGCCTCCTGGTCCGACGGCGGCGCCCAGACCCACGTGATCACCGCACCGGCCGCGGCGGCCTCCTACACCGCCAGCTACAACGCCGGCGGCCCGGCCTGCGCTGACTCCTTCGGCAACACCTGCATCGCCGGCCCACGCACCTGGCTGCCGGCCGACCAGACCGTGCTGGCGCTGGCCGGCGACGACAACTTCCAGCAGATCACCATGCCGTTCCCGATCCAGCTCTACGGCCAGAGCTACACCACCGGCTGGGTCGACACCAACGGCGTGATCAGCTTCGTGGCACCCAACGGGTCGTCCTGGAACCACGGCGCGATCCCCTCCGCGCCGGCACCCAACAAACCCAACGCCGCGGTTTACCCGTTCTGGGACGACCTCGACGTGGACGCCTCCGCCAGCGTGCGCACCGCCCTGACCGGCACCGCACCCAACCGCCAGTTCATCGTCGAATGGCGCAACGTCAAGTTCTTCGTCAACAACTCCGCACGCGTCTCCTTCGAAGTCGTCTTCTCCGAGACCGGCGACATCGCCGTGGCCTGGAAAGACATCGACAACACCACACTGGAACAAGGCGGCCAAGCCACCGTCGGCATCGAAAACGCCGCAGGCACCATCGCCCTGCAGTACTCCCTCAACCAACCCAACCTCCGCACCGGCAACGGCGTCCTATTCCGCCGGCCGGCGTAGCCGGGGCGTAGCCCGAGGCGTAGCCACCGGGCGTCGTTCGCTACCGATTGTGTTGGGCCCGCCGCTGAGGACGGCGGGCCCACGAGCCAACCCTGGTACGTTCGGCCGCACTTGGCCCAGTTTCGGACAGGTGTCGCCTCCCTGACGTGCGTGTTGGGGCCGCGCGATCTACGGTATGCCGGTGATCGCGTCTGGTGCCGCCGCGCCGGTCGGCGACGGCCCCGCATCGCGTGTCCGCGTCGACCATCCGTCCGACGCGACCCAGTCCGACGCCACGGCGTCCAAAGACGCCACTCCATCCAAAGACGCCACTCCGTCCAAAGACGCCACCGCGTACGAAGACGCCGTCGCGCCGGCGCTGCTGTCGCTGATCGGGCTGCGGTTCGTCGCGGCGTTCCTGGTGTTCGGGTTCCACATGCATGTCATGGGGCTCCTCGACAGTGGCACCGGCGGCACCGTGCTGGAGTGGATCTTCAGCCAGGGCGGAGGCGCCTTCTCGTTCTTCTTCATCCTCAGCGGCTTCGTTCTCACCTGGTCGCTGCGTCCGACCGACACCGCAGCTCGGTTCTGGCAGCGGCGAGTCGCCCGGATCTACCCCAACCACGCCGCGACCTGGCTGGCGGCCCTCGGCATCGGCCTGCTCGGCGGCGGGCTCAGCGCAGCCGTCGCCCTGCCGAACCTGTTGCTGGTGCAGGCCTGGTTACCAGACCCGCGGGTCTACTTCGGCATGAACGTCGTGGGCTGGTCACTGGCCTGCGAGGTCTTCTTCTACGCGCTGTTTCCACTGCTGCACCGCGGCCTGTTGCGGCTGCCCGGGCGCGCGCTGTGGTGGGCCGTGGCCGCCAGCATGACCGTGATCTGGCTGGTGCCGCTCGCTACGCAGCCGCTCGCCACGCCGTACCGGTACTGGGCGATCTGGGTGTTCCCGGTGGCGCGCCTGCCCGAGTTCGTCAGTGGAATGCTGCTCGCCCGGATCGTCCGGGAGGCCCGCTGGCCCGCATCCGTCGGTGTCTGGCCCGCCACGGCGCTGACCGCCGGAGCGTACGTAGGGTCCCGATGGTTGCCCCTGGAGCTGCGCCTGGTCGCCAGCATGGCGGTACCGCTGGCGTTGCTCATCGGGGCGATCGCCGCCGCCGACGCGTCCGGCCGCCCGACCCGGTGGAGCTGGCCGTGGCTGCTCTGGCTGGGTCAGCTCTCCTACGCCTTCTACCTGGTCCACCATCTGGTGCTGCGCGTCGTCGTACGGCTGGCCGGCAGCTCGCACTCCGCCTTCACCGAGGCGGCGCTGGCCGCCGCCGCGCTGGCGCTCGCGTTGTGCGGAAGCTGGCTGCTGTACCGCTGTGTCGAGCGGCCGGCCAGGCGCCTCCTGGCGCCTCGACAGGTTGGCTGGCGAAGGACATTGGCGTTAGTCGACGAACTTGCGCACGGTCGAGGTGCGTACAGTCCGGGCCGGGTGGGTGAACCGCCATATCGCCCCGGACATCCCCAGCAGCAACGCGAGCGTCGAGGTGTAGGTCGTGTAGTAGAACGCGTCAACGGTGCCCTCGACCAGGATCGCGATGATCTGCGTCGAGATCAACGCGGCGCACAGATGGCGTACCTCGGCCTCCTTGGACCTGCGCAGGGCGATCGCGGCCAGCGTGATGCCGGTGAGGTGCATCATGGCGAGCACGGCGACGCCGACGATGCCTTGGGTCACAACGGAGTACAGCCACTGGTTGTCGAGCACGATGCCGCGGTATAGGTCTGGAATCAGGGTGAACGGGCCGCGCCCCAGCCAGGGTCGCTGCGCGAACCAGTGGCTGACGTGGGCGTAGTCCTGGGTCCGCCCCTCGATGCTGGGGTCGTTGCCGGCGTTGCTGAACATGGCGCGGACGGTTCCCACCAAGCCGGGCTTGACGACCATCAGGATTGCGGTCAGCGCGCTGGCGACGACCAGCAGGTTGTAGCGCAGCCGCCAGCCCCACACCGGGACCATGACCAGGATCGCGGCGGCAAGCGCGACAATGCCCGTACGCGAGATCGACAACGGGACCGCCGCGGCCGCGAGCAACGCGACGAGAACGGCGCGGCGGCGGTGTCGCCGCTCGGGAGCGAACCGCGCGAGATGGATGGCGTACGGCACGGTCATCGCCATGAGCGCGCTGAACTCGATGAAGTGCAGCGCCGTGCCGGCGACCCGGAACTGGCCGCCGTAGCCGCGGCTCTCCAGGCCGGCGAGGACTCCCTTGAGCTGGAGGCCTGGCACGACGAAGTACCGGGTGATGTCGATCTTCAGTGCGGCCTGCAGGATCCCGGTGACCGCCATGAAGCCGGCGCACCACACGAGCACCCGGAGCACACCGTAGAGGCGTTCCCAGTTCGGTAACCCGTCGGCGGTGACCAGCAGGACCCCGAGGAACTGGAAGGCGGCGAGCATCGCGGTGTCCTGGCCGTTGGACTCCAGCGAGGTCAGCCCCCGCAGCATGCCGGCCAGATAGGACAGCATGAGGGCCAGCAGGTACACCAGAGCGACCCACCGCAGCGGCTGCGGTCCGACGACGATCAGCCACGGGTTGAGGCGGGCCATGATCCACCAGCACCAAAGGAGAAATGCCACGACCAGCGCTGGCCTGCCGATGATGTTCAGGTTGGGCAGGATCAGCCCTTCCGGCACCAAGTAGAGCAGGCAGATCATGATGCTGAGCACCGCTGGGACGTCGACGAGCGTGTACCGCCGCCGGGTCACGTACGTGCTCTGGGCGACCAGCGAGGGTTCGAGATCGACCAGATGTGCGGTGGGACTGGTCAACGACGCTTACCCTTGGCGTCCGGGACCCAGTCGTTCGGAGACAGTGGCAGGACGATCGTGGCGTCGCTGGGAATCGGCAGCTCCGACTCCTCGTCACGGTCGCCGTCGGCCATCCGTGCTCCGGAAGCCGCCGCCTCGTCGGCCTCGTCGGTCGGGTGGTACTCCACGACGATAGGGCCACGGCCAGTCTTGGCCGGCTCGGCGCGCTCGCCCGCGTGCGGCGCGTCGAGGACCAGGGCGGACGAGTCAAGCTCCGGCGGGATCGCGGACTTCGACCGGATCAGCCGGCCCACCTTCGAGCTGGCTACGCGCGCCGAGCCCTTCGTGGCCGGCAGAGGTTTGCCCGAGCCGGTTCTGGCCGGTTCCGATGCTCTGCCGTTGACCCGCTGGGCGGGTATGACCGCGGTCGCGTCGATCTCGTCCCCGTCATCCCTCGGCTCGTCCCGCTTCGCCGCCTGCTGCGGTGGCTGTGGCGAGCCTCGCCGCCGCGCCCGGCGCCGCAAGATCGCGTCCAGGCCGATGGTAAAACCGGCGGTCAGCAGCAGGCTCAGGCCGACCGCCACGATGAGCACCCGCTTGACCTTGGAGGTGACCACGGTGACCTTGTCACCCTCGTCGAGCGTCAAGGTGCCGATGAGGTCGCGGTCAACCACGCCGAACTGCGCCTGCTCCGCGCGCACGTCCTCGGTGAGCAGCTTCATGACCTGTTTGACGGTGCTGCGCGCCTGATCGGGTGAGTGGCCGGTGGCCTCGACCGAGAAGAACGTGGTCGGATAGTCGATAGAAATGAGGAAGTTCTCGGAGTACCCGGCCGCCGCCAGCTGCTTGACCGTACGTTCGTCCTGAACCTTGAGGATCGCCGCCTGGCCGAGTGCCTGGATGCCCAGCTGCAGCCACGGGTTCTGGATCCCTTTGGGCTTGCCGGGCTCGGTCTCCGTCGGGTGGGCGGGTGGGATCAGCTGCAGATGGCCGGTCGCGCTGTAGTCCGGTCGTACCGCACGGCTGGCGAAGAGCACCCCGGTAAGCGTGACGAGCAGCACCGGCAAGGCGAAATACCAGCGCCGAACAATGAGCCGGGTGAGGTCCCAGAAGTCCACGGGGTCCTTTCAGGAGTGCACGATGGCCAGCGCGCCGGCCGGGGCGTCACGTTACATGGCAGGGTTTTAGCCAGTGTCCCCTTGCTGGTCAAACCTTGGCAAGCCCGGCTGGGCCCGCCCGGAACGGCAGCGCCGTCCATCGGGTGGACTTGCCGGAAAGATGACAGGCAAACCACCCCTCCGGCGACTTGCCGCACCTGGTCGTGGTCCCGTTACGTTCGTTGCACAACGTGTACGCGAATGGGACCGGGTGAGGCTCAGGTGCAGACGAGTGTCGTTATCGCCGCCCACAACGAGGAGGCGGTGATCGGGCGCTGCCTTGACGCCCTGCTGGCCGACGCACCGGCCGGGACGCTCGACGTCACCGTGGTCGCCAACGGATGCATCGACGCCACCGCCGAGGTGGCCGCCGCGCGGCCGGGCGTTCGGGTGCTGGTCCTGGAGACCGCCGGTAAGGCGGCCGCGCTCAACGCGGGTGACGCGGTCGCGGTCGGCTTCCCGCGGGTGTACCTCGACGCCGACGTGGTGCTCTCCCCGGGCGCGCTGCGCGCCTTGGTGGCGGCCCTGCGCCGGCCGAACGAGGGCGGCGGCCCGCCTCCGCTGGCCGTGGTGCCCCGCCGCAGTCTCGATCTGGCCGGCCGACCGGTGCCGGTACGCGCGTTCTACGCCATCAACTCCCGGCTGCCGGCCTACCAGCGCAGCCTGTTCGGCCGCGGCGCGGTCGCCCTGTCCGCCGCCGGTCGGGCCAGGTTCGACCGTTTTCCCGAGCTCACCGCCGACGACCTGTTCCTCGACTCGCTCTTCAGCCCGGCGGAAAAGGGCGAGGCCGACGAGGCCACGTCGCGGGTGGCCGCGCCGTTGCGCACCCGCGACCTCATCCACCGGCTGGCCCGGGTGCGCGCGGGCAACGCCACCATGCGCGCGGCGTCCACCGGGGGCCAGGCGCCTTCGGGAGTACGCCGGTCAGCCCGCCTGTCCTGGCTCCGCGACGTGGTGGTGCCCAGGCCCTGGCTGGCTCCGGCCGCCACCTGCTACGTCGCGATCACGCTCACCGCCGTGCTGCAGGCGCGCTGGCGGGCCAGGCGCGGCACGGCGGGCTGGGGTCGGGACAGCTCGACCCGGCAGGCCGGCCGGCGATCGCCCGTAGCTGCCGATCGGACCACCACCGCGACCTTGGAGAACGATGGCTGACGAGCGCGTCATCAACGTCTTGTTCCACGGCGTCGGCACGCCCCGTCGGGAGCTGGAGCGTGGCGAGGACCGCTACTGGGTGACCCTGGACCGGTTCCACAGCATCCTCGACGAGCTGACGACGCTGGCCCAGGTGCGGATCAGCTTCGACGACGGCAACGCCTCGGACGCCGAGATCGCGCTGCCGGCCTTGCTCGAACGCGGGCTGCGGGCGGACTTCTTCGTGCTGGCCGGCCGGCTCGGCACGCCGGGCAGCCTCGACGCCGACGCGGTCCGCGAGCTCGCCGTCAACGGCATGGGCATCGGCTCGCACGGGATGCGCCACCAGTCGTGGCGCGGGATGGACGCCAACACCAGGCACGACGAGCTGGTCGCCGCGCGGGAGCGGCTCTGCGAGGTGCTGGGCGCCGAGGTTGACGCCGCCGCCTGCCCGATGGGCCGGTACGACCGGCGGGTCCTGACCGTGCTGCGCGCCCTCGGCTACCGGCGGGTCTTCACCAGCGACCGGCGGCCGGCCCGGCGCAGCGCGTGGCTGCAGCCCCGGTACAGCGTCCTGCGCGACGACACCGCGGCCACCATCCGCGACCTGGTGCTGAGCCGGCCGCCGCTGCCGCGCCGGATCCGGTCCGCCGCCGCCAGCCTGGTCAAGAGCTGGCGCTGAGCGCTCCCGCGGCGGGGGCGCCGCCCACGGCGCGGCGCCGAGCTATCCCGTGGCATGGACCGTCAACGGGCCAGGCGTCTCGCGGAACCGGGCCGTGGTGAGCAGGGCGCGCACCGCCACCCGACTGCACGGGTTGCCCAACGCGGCGCGGCTCAGCTCCCGTAACAGCAGCACCGCCCAGTACACCATCGCGCCGGGCAGGCCATGCCGGCGGCGGTACAGGCGTACCTTGTTGACCGTCAGCAGCGCCCACAGCCGCGGCGACGTGGTCGACTCGCCCTCCAGGTGGTGGGCCAGCGCCTGCGGCGCGAGCACGACGGCGAAACCGTTGTCGCGGGCCCGTAGCGCGTACTCGGTCTCCTCGGAGTACAGGAAGAACGACTCGTCCCAGCGACCGCACGCCTGCCAGCAGGCGCGGTCGATGAGCATGATCGAACCCTCGGCCCAGTCGGCGCTCACCTCCGCCGTGTACCGGCGTTCGTCGGTAATCACCTCGCCGAAGGGGGCGAACCGGCCGACGCGCCGGGCACCGAAGAGCGCATCGCAGGCCGCCCGGAGGATGGTGGGTTCGCGCCGCAGGTTCGGGCTGAACCCGCCGTCCCGGCCGAGCAGTCGGGGCACCACGATCCCGGCGCGCCGGCGCCGCAGCACCGCCACGAGCTCCGACACGCAGCCGGGCGTCAACCGGATGTCCGGGTTCAGCACGAGGACGGCCGTGTGTGGCTCGGCCGCGGCGACCGCGGCGTTGATGCCCGCCGCGTACCCCGCGTTGCGGCCCATCTCGACGATCCGCGCCTGCGGTGCGTGGTGGCTCACCTGCGACAGCGTGTTGTCGGACGAGGCGTTGTCGGCGACCGTGAGATGCCACGCCAGCCCGCGCAGGCCCGGTCCCAGGGAGGCGACCAGGTCGGCGATGAGACGCTCGCTGTTGTAGGTGACGACCACGACCGCGACGGTCTCAACGCTGTCGGTCAACTGGTGCGCCTCCGGTGTTCCTGACCGGGAACTCACGTCGTGAATTCTGCCCCTCCGGTCGGGAGCGCCCAATTCTCCCGCCGGGCGGCGCCGGCGCAATGCCAGAAACCCGACAGCGGCACCGCGTTGGGCCTGTCTTGTCAGCCCGATGCCGCGGAGGCAATTATCGAGGGGGCCGCGCGCCGGAAGGGAGTCCTGCTGCGCCGAAGGTCCTACCAGCTCCCGGCGTCCGCCAGCTCCGGCCGCCGTAGAGCGGACAAGCCGGGTGAGACTGGGAGGCGAGGCGCGAATGGCGATCCGGGTCTGCCCCATCGCCGACTCCGACGTACGGTCGGTGGCCGAGTTCCTCCACACACACCTCAACTCGCGGGTCACCACCGAGGCGTGGGTACGTTCGCTGGACGTGCCCTGGCGCGTCGAAGCCCCCAACCACGGGTTCATGCTCCTCGACGACGACACCATCGTGGGCGCGTACCTCGCCTTCTACTCCGAGCGGACGATCGACGGTCGCCGGGAACGGTTCTGCAACCTGGGCGCCTGGTGCGTGCTGCCCAGCCACCGCTTCCACAGCATCCGCCTGCTGAAGGCGCTGCTGGCCCAGGACGGGTACCACTTCACCGACCTGTCCCCCAGCGGCAACGTGGTCCCGTTGAACAGCAGGTTGAAGTTCCGGTTCCTGGACACCACGACCGTGCTCATGCCAACCCTGCCGTGGCCGACGTGGCCCGGGCGGTACGTCATCAGCTCCAACCCGGCGCTGCTCAACCGGACGCTCACCGGTCGCGAACGCGAGATCTTCCGGGATCACGCCGGCGCGGCCGCCGCGAGACACGTCCTCCTCAGGCGCGGCGACGAGTGGTGCTATGTCGTGTTCCGCAAGGACCGGAGAAAGAACCTGCCGTTCTTCGCCTCGATCCTGCACGTGAGCGATCCGGTGCTCTTCGCCGGGATGATCCGCCCGTTCACCCGCCACCTGCTGTTCCGGCACGGCGTGCTGGCGTGCCTGGCCGAGCTACGGTTGCTGGCCAGCCGCCCGCGACCGGCGTTCCCGCTGCGCCGGCCGCGACGGAAGATGTTCCGAAGCGCTCATCTGGAACCCGAACAGATCGACTATCTCTACAGCGAACTGGTCTGCGTGGCTTGGTAGCTGGCCTGGTAACGGAGGAACATGCGCACTCAGGTGCATCACATCGTGGCCGAGACGGCGCGTACGCGAGGGGACTCGCCCGCGCTGACGTTCAAGGCCGCCACGCTCACCTACGGGCAGCTGTGGCAGGAGATCGTCGGGGTCGCGGCCGGGCTGCGGCGCCTGGGTCTCGACCGGGGCGAGCGGGTCGCCGTCTACCTTGACAAGCGGATCGAGACGGTCGCGGCGCTGTTCGGCGCGTCCGCGGCGGGCGGGGTGTTCGTACCGGTCAACCCGCTGCTGCGGCCCAGGCAGGTCGGCCACATCCTGGCCGACTGCGATGTACGGGTACTGGTGACCACGGCGGCGCGCTTCGCGCTGCTGGGCGACGAGCTGGCCGGGTGCAAGTCGGTCGAGCACATCGTCCTGCTCGACTGCGACCCGGACGGCGTGCCTCAGGCGACCCAGCAGGTGACCTCGTGGGACGACCTGCGCGCCGCGGCGGAACCCGGTGACCGGGCCGAGCCGGCCGTACTGGACGTCGACGTGGCCGCGATCCTCTACACCTCGGGCAGCACCGGGAAGCCGAAGGGCGTCGTGCTCTCCCACCGCAACCTCATCGCCGGTGGGGAGAGCGTCAGCACATACCTGGGCAACGCAGCTGACGACGTCATCCTCGCCGCGCTACCGCTGAGCTTCGACGCCGGGTTCAGCCAGCTCACCACCGGCTTCACCGTCGGCGCCCAGGTGGTGCTCGTGAACTACCTGCTGCCCGGCGATGTCGTACGGCTGTGCGCCAAGCACCGGGTGACCGGGCTCACGTGCGTACCGCCGCTGTGGATCCAGCTCGCCGACCAGGTCTGGCCGCCCGAGGCCACCGCGAGCATGCGCTACTTCGCCAACACCGGCGGCCGGATGCCCAGGGCCACGCTGGAGAAGCTGCGGGCCACCTTCCCGGCCGCGAAACCCTTCCTGATGTACGGGCTGACCGAGGCGTTCCGGTCGACCTACCTCGATCCGTCCGAAGTGGACCGGCGGCCGGACTCGATCGGCAAGGCCATTCCCAACGCCGAGATCCTCGTGGTGCGCCCGGACGGGTCGCTGTGCGACCCCGGCGAGGAAGGCGAGCTGGTGCACCGCGGCGCCCTCGTGGCGCTGGGGTACTGGAACGACCCCGAACGTACGGCCGAGCGGTTCCGCGCCGCGCCGGGCCGGGAGAGCGGGCTGTGCACCGCCGAGATCGCGGTCTGGTCCGGCGACGTCGTGCTACGCGACGAGGACGGGTTCCTGTACTTCGTCGGCCGCCGCGACGAGATGATCAAAACTTCGGGGTACCGGGTGAGCCCGACCGAGATAGAGGAGGTCGTCTACGACACCGGCCTGGTACGCGACGCCGTGGCGATCGGCGTTCCCGATGCCCGGCTGGGCCAGCAGATCGTCCTCGTGGTCACCCCGGCGCGAGGCGGCGAGGTCGACACCGGCGCGCTCCTGGGCGAGCTGCGCAAGCAGCTTCCGCTGTACATGGTGCCCGGCGACGTGGTGGTACGCCCGGAGATCGCCCGATCGCCCAACGGCAAGTTCGACCGCAACCTGCTGCGTCAGGAGCTGTCACGGTGAGCACCCATCCGGCGGTTGCCGCCTTCGGTCGCGAGGCCGGTCAGCTCTGCGTCGGCGGCGTCCCGCTGGACCGGCTCGCCGAACGGGTCGGCGGTACGCCCTTCTTCGCGTACGACCGGAGCCTGCTGACCCAGCGCGTCCAGCTGCTGCGCTCGACCCTGCCCGAGGACATCGACCTGAGCTACGCCGTGAAGGCCAACCCGATGCCGGCCGTCGTCCAGCACCTGAGCGGGCTGGTCGACTCGCTCGACGTCGCCTCGGCCGCGGAGATGCGCACGGCGCTGGACACGCCGTTACCGGCGAACCGGGTCGGCTTCGCGGGTCCGGGCAAGACCCCGGCCGAGCTGACCCAGGCGGTCGCGGCGGGCGTGCTCATCGAGCTGGAGTCGAAGACGGAGGCCGGGCGGGTGGCCGAGATCGGTGCCCGGCTCGGCATCCGGCCGAGGGTCGCGGTGCGGGTGAACCCGGACTTCGAGGTGAAGGGCTCCGGCATGCGGCTGGGCGGCGGCCCTCAGCAGTTCGGCGTCGACGCCGAGCGGGTACCGGCGCTGCTCAAGGAGCTCGCCGACAGCGACGTGGAGTTCCGCGGCTTCCACATCTTCGCCGGCTCCCAGAACCTGCGCACCGAGATCCTTTGCGACGCGCAGCGCAAGACCGTCGACCTGGTCCTGCGCCTCGCGCCCGCCGCGCCGGCCCCGGTCCGGTACCTCAACCTTGGCGGTGGCTTCGGGATCCCGTACTTCGACCGCGACTCCCCGATCGACCTGGCCGCCATCGGGGCCAACCTGACCGACCTGCTCGCCTCCGCCATCCGGCCGAACCTGCCCGACGCACGGGTCGTCATCGAGCTGGGCCGGTACATCGTCGGCGAGTCCGGGGTCTACGTCACCCGGATCGTCGATCGCAAGGAGTCCCGCGGGCGGACCTTCCTCATCGTCGACGGTGGGCTGCATCACCAGCTCGCCGCGTCGGGTAACTTCGGCCAGGTGATCCGGCGGAACTACCCGGTCGCCATCGGCAACCGGATGGACGACGAGGTCCGCGAGCAGGCGACCGTGGTCGGCTGCCTGTGCACCCCGCTCGACCTGCTCGGCGACAACGTCGCGGTCCCCAGGGCCGAGATCGGTGACCTCGTCGTCGTGTTCCAGGCCGGCGCATACGGGCTGACGGCCAGCCCGACGGCCTTCCTGAGCCACCCGGCGCCCGTCGAGGTGCTCGTCTAACCGCATCGGCCGCCGAGAGGCGCCATGGAGAGGACGTCATGGAACTGACCGGCACCACCTTCGCGGACGTGAAGGCGGTACTCATCACGACGCTCGGTGTCGAGGACCGGGCGGGCTCGCTCGACGCGGCCACCCCGCTCTTCGGCAGCCTGCCGGAGCTGGACTCGATGGCCGTGGTCGAGCTCCTCTGCGCCCTCGAAGCGCGGTTCGGCATCACGATCGACGACGACGAGGTGAGCGCGGACATCTTCGAGACGCTGGGCGCGCTCACCAAGTTCGTCGAGGCCAAGTTGGGTTAGCGGCCTACGACGGGAGGTGCCGGCGGCCGCGCTGGAGGTTGGGGGTACGCCGGTCGCGCGCCCGCCAGCAACCGCTGTGCCAGTGCCGGCGGTCGGTCACGTCGCCGTCGGTGGGCCAGACCACGACGTGCGCCACGCCGACGCCGATCTCCTGGTCACAGCCGGGACAGCGGTACGGCTTGGTGGTCGCCGAACCCGGCACGCCGCGCACCACCCAGTCCCCGTCACGCCAGGAGTCCACCGCCTCGACGCCGCGGCGGGCCTGGAGCTCGTCCATGGATACAGCGTCGAGGCGGCGTCTGTGACGGCGCGGACTCATCGTTTCCAGCGTAGGCGGCCCGCTCAGCGCCGGTAGTCGCGGAAGCCCCGGCCGACCTTCCGGCCAAGATAGCCGGCCGTGACCAGGTGCTCCAACAAGGGTGCCGGGGCGAACCCCGGCTCGCGCAGCTCGAGGTAGAGCTGGCGCTGGATGGCCAGCGACACGTCGAGCCCCACGACGTCGAGCAGCTCGAACGGGCCCATCGGGTACCCGCAGCCGAGCTTCATCGCGTAGTCGATGTCGTCGGCGGTCGAGTAGCTCGCCTCGAGCATCTTCACCGCGTCGTTGAGGTACGGGAACAGCAGCGCGTTCACCACGAACCCGGCCCGGTCGGCGCACACCACCGGGTACTTCCCCAACGCGGTGCACACCGCCTTCGCCGTGGCCACCGCTTCGTTCGAGGTACGGATGGTGCGCACCACCTCGACCAACCCCATGACTGGCGCGGGGTTGAAGAAGTGCAGCCCCACCACGTCGGCCGGCCGGTTGGCGGCCATCGCGCACTCGATGACCGGCAGGCTCGACGTCGAGGTGGCGAGCACCACACCCGGCTTGCAGATCTCGTCGAGGGAGGCGAAGAGCGCCTTCTTGACCGACAGCTCCTCGACCACCGCCTCCACGACGAGGTCGGCGTCGGCCAGGTCGTCCAGCGTGGCGGACCAGGTGATCCGCCGCACCGCCGCGTCCCGGTCGGCCTCGGTGAGCTTGCCCCGTACGACGCCCTTGTTCAGCGAGGTGTGCACGTTCTCGCGCAGCGCGGCCGAGCGCTCCGCGCCGCGGGTCACCGAGACCACCTCGTATCCGGCCCGGGCGAACACCTCGATGATGCCGGTCGCCATCGTGCCGGAGCCGACCACGCCCACGGTGGCGACCGCGCGGGCGCCCTCAGCGCCCTCGGCCGGCCCGCTGGGGGTCTGCTCATCGGGCACCACTCTTGGCGAGCCCGCGGCCTCGTAGGTGTAGAAGCCCCGCCCCGACTTGCGTCCCAGCAGGCCGGCGGTGATCATCTGCTTGATCAACGGTACCGGCGCGTGACGGCGGTCCCGCCCGCCCCGGCGGTACAGCGAGTCGAGGATCTCGTAGGCGGTGTCCAGGCCGATCAGGTCCATCAGTGCGAGCGGGCCCATCGGCAGCCCGCAGCCCAGCCGCATGGCCGCGTCGATGTCCTCCCGCGTGGCGTAGCTCGACTCCAGCATCCCGACCGCGTGGTTGAGGTAGCCGAACAGCAGTGCGTTGGCGATGAAGCCGGCGCGGTCGCTGATCGTCACGTCGACCTTGCCCAGCCGCGCGCACAGCGCCTCGATGTCGGCGACCACGTCGTCGGCGGTCACCACGGTACGCACGACCTCAACGAGCTTCATGATCGGAGCCGGGTTGAAGAAGTGCATGCCGAGGACGTGGTTCGGCCGGTGGGTCGCCACGGAGATCTCGGTGACCGACAGTGACGAGGTGTTGGTGGCCACGAGCGCCGAGGGCTTGCAGACCCGGTCCAGCTCGGCGAAGATCCGCTGTTTCAGCTCCAGGTGCTCGGGTACCGCCTCGATCACCAGGTCGGCGTCGGCCAGGTCGGCGAGCCCGACCGTAAACCGGATCCTGTCCAGCAGCGCGTCCCGCTCCTCAGGGCTGAGCTTGCCGCGCGCGACCGCCCGGTCGGTGGACCCGGTCAGTGCAGTACGCCCGCGTTCCAGGGCGGCGTCGTTCACCTCGACGGCCACCACCTCGATGCCGTTACGGGCGAACACCTCCGTGATCCCGGTCCCCATTGTTCCGAGCCCGACAACGCCAACCGATGCGAAATTCCGCGCCACAGCGAGACCCTCCGACCGCGAACCCTGAACGATGCTTCAGTCCCGCTCGCGAGTCTGCCACGTCACGCGGCGTAGCGGTCTGCGAATCCGGTCACAAGCATCCCGGCCGCGGTGTAGCTGGCTTGCGACTGCGGTCCTCGCAAGCTGCGGTCCTCACGCTGTGCGTTTGGATTCCGGCCTTGGCCGATCGCGCGTCGGCTACCCGTAGGATACCCATTGGACATTACCGCAAGATGGAACATCCACATTGGACAGCGCAACCAGCACGCTCGGGCAAACGTGGTCCAGCTGCCCGAATCGGTCGCCGAGTGCGATCTTCGGCAGCCGCCGGATCGCTGATGGGGTAAGGCCTTTCACCTGTTCGGTCAGTACCCAGTGACGCCTCGGCCTAGTCATGTAATTAATGCGACACACGGATTCACTGAAGGAGCCTTGCGCAGCAGTTCCCAACTACGACAACGTTCCTAACGTCCGCCCGTACTCCCCAGACCGCGATTCGACTGCCGCCACAGCGATCGCGGTCTGACAGTCGGCGGATGCGGCCGGCCCGCGGGCATTCGGTCCGACCGCTTCCACAGTCACAGAGGGGAACGAGGTTGACTGTCGAGTTCGTAGCGGAGGGCGCGCCTGCCTGGAGCCCACCGCAGGGGGCATCAGTTGGCGGCAGCAGTGGGGGGTTCGACGCGCTTAGCTCACCGGCCTTCATGCCGGCTCCCTTCCGACTCCCGTACCCGGTTGTTCGACTTCCACATCAGACCGACGTCAAGCACGAGCTCGAAGAGACCACGGTCATCCTGCGCCGCAAGCGGGGCCTGGCCGGCCTGCTCGCGAGGCTGCCCCGGCGGTCGGCGCGCCAGCTCATCGAGGCGGCCGCGGCAATCGGGTTGATCATCCTCTTCGCGCCGTTGCTCCTGGCGACCGCGCTGGCCATCAAGCTGACCAGCCGCGGCCCCATCCTCTTCCGGCAGGAGCGGTCCGGCCTGCACCGGCGCGTGTTCCAGATGTACAAGTTCCGAACGATGTACGTCGACAACGACGACAGCCAGTGGCGCCAGCTGATGCGGGAACAGCTGATCGCCGACGAGCCGCCGACCGGCGGCGAGCCCGGCATCTACAAGATCGCCAGGGATCCGCGGGTCACCCCGGTGGGCAAGCTCCTCCGCCAGTTCAGCATCGACGAGCTCCCCCAGCTGTGGAACGTGGTACGCGGGGAGATGTCCCTGGTCGGCCCCCGCCCGTACGTCCCCTGGGAGGCTGAGCTCTTCCCGGCGGAGGTGGCCAAGCGCTTCAGCGTACGGCCGGGCATGACCGGGCTGTGGCAGGTCAGCGGCCGCAGCACCGTGGACTACCGCAAGGCGCTGCAGATCGACGTGCACTACGTCGAGACCAAGTCGCTCTGGCTCGACCTGCGCATCCTGGCCCGTACGGCGATTGTGGTGTTCGACCGGTCCGGGACCAGATAGCGATGGCCGGCCGACGACCGCATATCGCGATACTCGTCGCCAACCTGCCCGCCGAACGTGACCGGCGTGTCATCCGGGAGAGCCTCACCCTGGAGGCGCACGGGTACGGGGTCACCATCATCGCGCCGCGAGGGGACCGGGCACTGCGGGTCCTGCCCGGCAGCCGTAACGTCCGGCTGAAGCCGTACCCGCTGGTGATGACCGGCTCCGGCGTGCTCACCTTCGCGGTCGAGTTCGTGTGGTCGTTTCTGTGCATCGCGTTCCGGCTCGCCGGCGAGGTCGTCGCGGGCCGGGCGCATGCGGTCCAGGTCTGCAACCCGCCCGACGTCTACTGGCCGCTGGCTCCAGTTTTCCGCGCGCTTGGCCGGCCGTGGGTGTTCGACCACCACGACCTGTGCCCGGAGATCCTGGTGACCCGTGGTGGGGGCGTCCCCAACCGGTGGGCGTACCGGGTCCTGGTGGCGTTCGAATGGCTCACGTTGCGCACGGCCAGCGCGGTGTTCGCGACCAACGAGTCCTTCCGCGACAACGCGTTACGGCGCGGCGTCGTACCACGGAAGGTCACCGTGGTACGCAACGGCCCGTCCCGCGACGAGATCAGCCCGGTCGCGCCAGCGGGCACGCCCGAGCCAGCCCCGTACCGGATCGTCTACCTGGGCGTGCTCGGACCGCAGGACAACGTCGAAGGCGCCGTCCTAGCCGCGGAGGAGCTGCGCCAGCGCCGGGGGCATGCCGACTGGCGGCTGACCATCGCCGGCGACGGGGAGAGCATGCCGGCGCTGACGAAGCTGGTGGCCGAGCGCGGCCTCGGTGACGTGGTGGAGTTCGCCGGCTGGCTGGAGGCCCGGCAGGTGGACGAGCTGCTGCGGGCCGCGACGGTGGCGATCCAGCCCGACGCGCCGACCCGGATGAACGACCTGTCCACGATGGCCAAGACCGTGGAGTACCTCGGGCGTGGCGTGCCGGTGGTGGCGGTCGACCTGACCGAGACCAGGCGCTCGGCAGGCGACGCGGCGGTCTACGTACCGACCGGCAGCCCGGCCGAGTTCGCCGAGGCGATCGACGGCCTCCTGGACGACTCGGTGCGGCGCCAACAGATGCGCGAGTGCGGCCTCGACCGGTTCGCCAACCTGCTGGCCTGGGGGCACCAGGCCCACAAGTACATCACGGTGTGGGACCGGCTGCTCGCCAGCCGGACGCGCCGGTTAGCAGAACGGCGTACCAGCGCAGCACGGACGTGAAGGTTCGGTAAGCGTGCCGTAGAGGTTGCGCCCGGCCCGGCTGGCGGCAAGCGCACGCTCGATACCGTCGGCGCATGGAGTCGTGCGAGGTGCTGGTGGTGGGCGCGGGACTCGCCGGGCTGCATACCGCCACGCTGCTCGCCGAGCGGGGCCGCGACGTCCTGCTGGTCGACCGCCGGACGCGGCTCACCGAGGGCATCCGCACGACCGGCATCTTCGTCCGGCGTACCCTCGAAGACTTCGCGCTGCCGGCACGGTGCCTGGGCCCGCCGATCCGGCGGGTGCTGCTGTACCCGCCCGGGCTGCGGGACCCCGTCGTCCTGGAGAGTCCGCGGGACGAGTTCCGGGTCGCGGACATGCCCGAGCTCTACCTGGCCGCCGCCCATGCTGCGGTGCGCGCCGGGGTGCGGCTGGTCCTTGGTACGCGCTACGTCGGCCGGCGCCTCGACGGCATCGAGCTGGCCGGCGCCGGCCCGGCGCGGGTGGGGGCCCGCTTCGTCGTCGGTGCCGATGGCGCCCGGTCCAGGGTGGCGCGCGACCTCGGGCTGGATCGCAACCGGCAGCTGCTCGTCGGCGCCGAGGAGGTCTTCGCCGTGGCCGGTGGCGCGGCCGTGGCCGGTGGCGCGGCCATGGCTGGCGGCGCCGAACCGCCGACGTTCCACTGCGTGCTGGACCCGAGGCTGGCACCCGGGTACCTGGCCTGGGTGGTCAACGACGGCCGGCACGCGCACGTCGGAGTCGCCGGGTACGCCGAGCGGTTCCGCCACGGCCTGCGCCACGCGCTGGACAGCTTCGCGGCTCTGGCGCCCGGCGTCCCGCTGGGCCGTCCGGAACGCGTCGAGCGGCGCGGCGGGCCGATCCCGGTCGGTGGCCTGCTACGCCGGATCGCCTGCGCCGGCGGGCTGATCGTCGGAGACGCGGCGGGCGCGGTCTCCCCGCTCACCGCGGGCGGGCTGGACCCGTGCCTGCGCCTATCGGAGCTGGCCGCCTGCGTGCTCGACGACGCGTTGCGCACCGGCCGTCCGGCGGCGCTGGAGCGCTACGACGGCGCCAGCCTGCGCGCCCGCTTCCGGGGCCGGCTGTTGCTGCGCCGGGCGTTCGCCGAGATGCGCACGCCCGCCGTCGTGTCGGCGGCCTTCACCATGCTGCGTACGCCCTTCGGCCGCGCCGCGGCGGCTCGGATCCTCTTCGGTGACGGGTCGTTCCCCGACATCAATCTCCAGCCGGTCGGCCCCGACCGGGGCGAGCAGGCGCAGCGGCTGGCGAACGAGGTGATCCCGCTGGTACGCCACCAGTCCTAGCCGTGCGTGCCGCCGGCACGCCACGGTACCGACGCGAGGATGAGACCCACGACGGCGAGCGCCGCGACCCCGCTCGCCAAGCCGTCGGCAAGGTCGACCCCGACGCCTTCGCGGAGACCGAAGACCAGCTGCAGGATGCCCATCCCGCCCAGCGCCGCGGCGGCGACGCCGAAGAGCGCGAGCAGCGCCACGAAGACCGGCGCCCTGGGCGGCGTCCACGAAGGGTCGCGCAGGCGGGTCCAGCGCCGGGCGGCCAACAGGGCCAGCAGCGCCAGCAGCCCGAGGACGCCGGCCATCTCGCGCGACTGGGCGATCTCGCCGAAGTGGTGGACCGCGGCCGCTTCGGCGCAGCTCGCGGCGTGCGGGACGTACTCCTGGTACTCGGCACAGCGTTGCGCGGTATAGGTGATGTCCGGCGCGTCACCTGCCACGAACCCGTACCCGAACGCGGCCCCGAAGACCTCGACGAGCAGGCCCGACACGCCGATGGTCAACGCCAGCACGGCGCCGACAAGCCAGGCGCCGACGAACGCCTGGCGCAGGATCACCCCCAGCTCGCGGTGGGCCGCCCGCAGCTCCCCAGCGATCCGCGCCGGGGAGCCGAACCGGTCGACCGCCTCCTGCTCGGCGCGCTCTTCGGTCAGCCCACGCTCGACCCCGGCCGCCACGGCGGCGCGCAGGTGGTCCTCGGTCTCCGCCAGCGCCCGCCGGCCAGCTCCGCCGGTGCCGGCCAGCCGGTCGAACAGCTCGTCCAGGTACCGCTCCACGGCGCTCACTGCGCTTGTCTTTGTTCGCAACTGCGGGGCTCGCTTCGCTCGCTCCTCGTGCTTCACCGCGCTTGTCTTTGTTCGCAACTGCGGGGCTCGCTTCGCTCGCTCCTCGTGCTTCACCGCGCTTGTCTTTGTTCGCAACTGCGGGGCTCGCTTCGCTCGCTCCTCGTGCTTCACCAGGCCACCGCCTTCGCCAGTGTGACCGGGCGCTGGATCAGCTCGACCGCACGGGCGAAGCTGCGCCACTCGCGCCGCTTGGCGGCGAGCGCGGTCCGGCCCACCGCGGTCAGCTCGTAGACCCGCCGGCGCCGCGGTCCCTCGCTGCTCCACCGGCTGGTCACGCAACCGTCGCGTTCGAGGCGGTGCAGGGCGGGGTAGACCGTGCCCTCCGGCAGGTCGAACGTGCCGTCCGAGCCGTCACGCAGCGCACTGATGAGCGCGTACCCGTGCGTGGGGCCGGTCCGGGCCAGCGCTGCCAGCAGCAGCAGGTCAAGGTGTCCACGCAGGTCCATACCTAGAAAGCTAGGTATGGCGGCCGAGAGCTGTCAACCCCCTCGGCATTTCATTGATGCTTCAAGTACTTGCCGCTACACTGGCCGACAGTTGAAGCGTCAACTTAACCGAGGTGGAGCGATGAACATCGTCCTGTGGGTCCTGCAAGGCCTGTTAGCGCTGGCCTTTCTCGCCTCCGGTGCCGGCAAGCTCCTGCGGCGGAAGGAGGACGCGCAGAAGCAGATGGCGTGGATGGAGGACTTCTCGCAGCCGACCATCCGGCTGATCGGCACCGCCGAGTTGCTCGCCGCGCTGGGGCTGATCCTGCCCGCCGCGACCGGCATCGCGCCCATCCTCACGCCCCTCGCGGCGACCGGCCTGGTCATCGTCATGATCGGGGCGATCGTGACCCACGCGCGCCGGCGCGAGCCCCAGGGCATCGCGACAGCCGCGGTGCTGCTCGTGCTCGCCGCGATCGTCGCGTGGGGCCGCTTCGGACCGTACTCGTTCTGACCCGGCGCCACGGCCCGACCCGACACCGCGACAAGGCACCATGGAAGGACAGCGGGCACGACGGGGAGCGATGCGTGACGCAACCACGGTGGCTGAACGAGACCGAGCGGCAGGCCTGGCTGTCGCTGCTCGCCGTGGTGCTCGTCGGGATGCCCCAGCTCGAACGCACGTTCCGCCCGCACGGGCTGGTGCAGGTGGAGTACGGCCTGCTCGCCGCGCTCAGCGACCGGCCGGCCGGCGTCCGCCTGAGCGACCTCGCCGCGCTGATGAACATGTCACCGAGCCGGCTCAGCCACCGCATGCGCAAGCTGATCGAGCGCGGTTACGTGGAGATCCACGGCGACGCGTGCGACGGCCGGGTGAGCATCGCACGCATCACGGCCGCTGGGCGCCGGTTCACCGCGAAGGTGGCGCCGGATCACGTGGCGGACGTCCGGCGCCTGCTGTTCGACCACCTTGACGAGAAGCAGGTGGCCGCGCTCGCCGACGCGCTCGGCGCGGTCGCCGAACAGCTCGGCGCCTGCCCGCCCGGCGGCCCGAGCGTTACCAACCAGTAGCCACCCGGTCTAGACTCGCGCCAGCGAGCGAAAGGTGGTACTCACCATGACCGCCACGCGTACCCCAGGTCTGCCCGTCGTGGAAGACGGCATGCTCCTGTCGACCAACCCGGCCACCGGCGCCGAGGTGGGCCGGTTCCCGGTCGCCTCGGCCGACGACGTCGCCGCCGCGGTCGCGCGTGCCCGGGAAGCGGGCCGCTGGTGGGCTTCGCTGGGCTTCGCCGGCCGGCGGCAGCGGCTGCTGCGCTTCCGCAGCCTGATGGCCAACCGGCTGACCGACCTCGCCAAGCTCATGCACGACGAGACCGGCAAACCGGTGGCGGAGGCCATCGTGGAGGCGGCCGGCGCGATCGACCACGTGGCCTGGGCCGCCCGGAACGCGCGGCGGGTGCTGGGCCCACGGCGGGTGTCCAGCTCGCTCATGCAGGCCGAGTACTCCTCGCACCTGGAGTACCTGCCGTACGGCGTGGTCGGCGTGATCGGGCCGTGGAACTACCCGGTGCTGACCCCGCTCGGCTCGATCGGGTACGCACTGGCCGCCGGCAACGCGGTCGTCTTCAAGCCCAGCGAGTACACCCCGGCGGTGGGCCAGTGGCTCGTCGACGTGTTCGCCGAGGTGGTACCGGAGCAGCCGGTGCTCCAGGTCGTGCACGGCACCGGCGAGGTCGGCTCGGCACTGTGCCGCTCCGGCGTTGACAAGCTGGCGTTCACCGGCTCGACCAGGACCGGCAAGAAGGTGATGGCCGCCTGCGCCGAGACGCTGACGCCGGTGCTGCTGGAATGCGGCGGCAAGGACGCGATGATCGTCGATGCGGATGCTGACGTGGACGCCGCCGTGGACGCATGCGTGTGGGGCGGCATGACCAACGCGGGCCAGACCTGCGTGGGGATCGAGCGGGTGTACGTGGCGGACGCGGTCTACGACGAGTTCCTGCCTCGCCTGGTGGAGCGGGCTGGGCGGCTCAAGGTCGGCACCGGCGATGACGCCGACATCGGGCCGATCACCATGCCCGGCCAGATCGATGTGATCCGCCGGCACATCTCCGACGCCATCGCCCGGGGCGGCCGCGCCGTGCTAGGTGGCGTCGATGCGGTCTCCCCGCCGTACGTACAGCCGACGATCCTGGTCGACGTGCCGGAGGACAGCGCCGCGGTGCAGGAGGAGACGTTCGGCCCGACCCTGACCGTGGCCCGGGTGCGCGACGCCGACGAGGCCGTCGAGCGCGCCAACGGCACCGTGTACGGCCTGGGCGGCGCCGTGTTCTCCCGGCGGCGCGGCCTGGAGCTGGCCCGCAGGATGCGCTCGGGCATGACGTCGGTCAACTCGGCGATCTCGTTCGCCGGCATGCCCCGGCTGCCCTTCGGCGGGGTCGGCGACTCGGGCTTCGGGCGCATCCACGGCGAAGACGGGCTACACGAGCTCAGCCGCGCGAAGGCGATCACCAAACGCCGGATGCGCTCGGTGCTTCCGGCGCTGTCGTTTGACCGTACGCCCAAGACCGTCAACCGGATCGTCGCTCCAAGATCCGCGGAACTATGCGCCATTTGCTGCTATCCGGGGCGGGGTGGCAGTCGCATGGGCACGCGTTTCGGGTTCTCTCGTTGCGCTGCCGCCGGTCGCCTTGGCGAGGGCTTCGACGGTGTCGTCGGTGAGGGTGAGGCGGAAGCGGGCCTGGTCGGGGCGATCGTAGTGGACCTGGAGTTGCAGGGCGTCGTAGAGCTTGCGTTGGAGGCGCTCGGGCGCCTCGGTGATGTTGACGGTCTTGAGGATGGGTAGGGCGTCGAGTAGGTCGATGTCTTGTTCGGGTTGGCTGTTCAGGGTGTTCTCCAGTTCGGCGAGTTGGTTGGTCTTGTCGGCGCGTTGGGTTTCCAGGGTGTCGAAGCGGTGGCGTAGCCGGTCGCGGAAGACGCGGTCGGTGGGGTCGGTGGTTTCCAGTTCGGTGATTAGCCGGTCCTGTCGGGCGGTGAGGTCGGCGATCTGCTCGCGGAGCGTCTCGGCGCGGCGGGCGTCGGCGCGCTGCTGGCGGTCTGGTTGTTGGGCGAGGCTGTGGCGTAGGAAGGCGTGGCGGTCGGGGCCGAAGACGCGGGCGGCGATGACGTGGTCAAGTGCTTCGGTGAGGGCGTCTTCGCGGACGTAGACCGCTCTGGGGTGTTCGACGGGGTAGCGGTCGAGGCGGTCGGCGTTGTTGTTCGCGGGGTAGCAGGAGTAGTAGGCGCGGCCGTGGCGGGTCTTGCCAAACATCCGTTGGTTGCACAGTCCACAGTGGACGTAGGAGCGCAGCAGGTACCCGTGCCGCGTGTGCCGGTGGGCGGTGTTGGGGCCGGGTTCGCTGCGTGAGCCGCGCCGGGTGGAGGCGACTTGGCCGGCCGCTTCGAACGTCTCGCGGGATACGAGCGGTTCGTGGGTGGGTTGGTCGGACCATATCCAGGCTTCGGGTGGGTTGACCTTGCCTCCAGATTTGGTGGCGCGGCGGTTCCAGACCATGTACCCGGTGTACTTGGGGTTGGTCAGGATGTCGCGTACGGCGGAGCCAGACCAGGTGCCGCGGCTGCGGCGTGGGCTGGTCGGCTCGGGGATGGGGTAGCGGTCGCGGTCGGTGTTGAGGCGGGCGGCGATGGCGTCGTAGCCGATTCGCTCGCCCACGCGCAGAGCGAAGATGTGCGCCACGACCGGGGCGCGGGCTGGGTCGGGTACGAGGCGGGTCTTGGTCTGGCCTTCGGCGGCCTTGGCCGGGACCGGGTGGTCGATCTTGTCGGCGGCGTAGCCGTAGGGTGGTTTGCCGATGTTCCAGCCCTGCCCGGTGTGGACCTTGAACCCGTCCCAGGACCGCTCCAGCATGTCCAGGACGTACCACTCGGCCACGCCCTGCTTGACCCGGCGGGTGAGCAGGCCGGTGGAGCGCTTGCCGCGTGGGTCGATCGGTTCGTCTGCGGCGTACAGGCGCACCCCGGCCTGTTCGAGGTCGTGTTCGATGCGGGTACCGATGTAGGTACGGCGGGCGACCCGGTCGATCGACTCGCAGATCACCGCCTCGAAGCGTCGTCCTGGGTACTCGGCCTCGGCCACCAGTTCGATCAGGCCACCGTCGCGGGGCAGCGGGACCTTGATGTGCTCGTGGGCGTCGCCCTGGCCACGGCGTTCCAGGGCCGTGCGGCCGGATTCGATGTCCCAGAACCAGGCGACGATCTCCCACCCGTCCGGCAACGCCGCCTGGCAGTTGCCCAGTTGGCGGGGCAGCGAGAGGGTCGGGTCCTGCTGGTCGTCGGTGGAGACTCGGGCCAGGAACGCCAGGGCGACCCGTGCCGCTCCGGGTTGGCCTCGGCTGCTGGGGGTCGGGTAGGCGGAGGAGGGATGGCTGCTGATCTTCGGGTGCGTGGTCACGCAAGGAACTCCTTGGTCAAGGTGGTACCGCAGGTGGTGGTGTGCTGGTAGGCAGGCCGGGCGGCCTGATGCTGAGCCGATGGTTCGGTCCGGTGTTCATGCCGCCCGGTCCTCCTGGTCCTGGATGTTCCTGTCGGTGTGGTGCTGTGCTAACGCCCATTCGAGTACCTCCCTGATCGCTTCAAGCTGGACCTCGGCGAGATGCACCGCGTCCGGTCCACGGACCCGGACGATCTCCACCGAGCTGGACAGCCGGCGGGTCGCGGCCCCAGACGAGCGGGCCACCTTCTTGATCCCAACCGGCGGCGCCTTCTCATCCTTGGCTACCGCGTTGCGCCTCCCAGCGACTCGACGAACTCCTCGACCACGGCAGCGCAGAGCCGGTATCAGCCCTGGTCACGACCAGTTGGCCGGCCGCTCCTGGATCACTGCCGCTCTTCGATGAACGCTCCGTTCGCGGCAGATGTCAAGGCGAAGACGTGGTCAAGAGTTGCGTAGGAGCTGGCGCGGTTGATGTGCCGACCAGCGAGAGATGGCGGTTACCAGCGATAGATGGCGGGGCGGTCCGCCGTGACGAGGTCAGGGCTTGACCGTGCGCGATTTCCGCCAACCACCTCTGGGAATGTCCGCCAACTCCTGCTGGCAACCGAGGGCGAAACCCCTGGTCGAAGGTCTGGGAGCCGCCACCTACCGCTGGCTGTCACAGTTGAGGCGTCGGAGCAGTCCGGTCAATCCGTTGCCGAAGGCGGCAACGGATTGACCGATTCGCAGCCGTTGTGCCGGCGAGCGTGCCAGCAGTGCCTGAAAGGGGGCTTTCCCCCGGGTAGCGGTCCCGTTACCTTGTGTTGCAGAGATCAATGTTCTGAACCTCGCGAGGTGCCGAGTGGCCGGCTACGACGACAGCAGGACGATCGAAGATCCCATCATCAACTCGCCGTACCGGCCACCTACGCGGCATTTTGTCTTTGACGAGCACGGCATTACCAATGCGGTTCGAGAGCATCGGCGTCCGAGCTCGTACTTCGTGCCGGTACCCAGGCCGCGTAAGCAAGGTATGCAGCTGGAGTTGCCAGGCCTGGGCGTGGCGGAGATCGAACTCAACGAGCAGGTCAACCAGGTCAGGCGCAATGTGGACCGCTGGCGGAAAGCCGGCTATCCAAACCTAACGCCGACCAGTCGGCGGCTGATCGAATACTGGAACGACTCAGCTAGAGACAATCCGATCCTATTCTGCCAAATAGAGGCGGCAGAGACGGCGATTTACGTTGCCGAGGCCGCCGCGAAGTCGGGCGATGTCTGGATTCGCAATAGGCTCGATGAGACGAACCAAGAGTTCAACGCCGGGCTACCGCGAGTCGGCCTCAAGATGGCCACCGGGTCCGGTAAGACGGTCGTGATGGCGATGCTGATCGCCTGGCAGACTCTTAACAAAGCGGCACAGCCAGTTGACCGGCGGTTCACGAAGCGATTTCTGCTCGTAACCCCTGGTATCACAATCCGGGATCGGCTGAGGGTACTGCTCCCCGAGGACGCTGACAATTACTATCGACAACGTGACTTAATACCGACCGACCTGTACGGAGCACTTAGCCAAGCCAGGATCGTCATCACCAATTTTCACACCCTTCGACCGCGTGAGACTCGACAGGGCTCCGTCTCGCAATTGGTCAAGGACGTGCTCGTTGGGGACAACGGGGCACAGACCCCATTCCGCGAGACCTTTGACCAGATGGTCAGCCGGACCTGTCGCGAGTTCGGCGGGGGCGGTGGGGGAATCCTCGTGTTCAACGATGAAGCGCACCACTGCTATCAAGACCGTCTTGGCGGAGCCAATGGAGACGCCACCCCATTAATCGGTGCGGATCGCGAGGAGGCGAAGGAGCGCGTGGTTCGGGCGCGAGTCTGGTTCTCCGGACTACAAGCGATTCAGCGGAAGCTTGGCATCAAGACGGTTTACGACTTGTCGGCAACGCCGTTCTTCCTCGCCGGCTCCGGTTACCGTGAGGGTGACCTCTTCCCCTGGGTGGTCAGCGACTTCGCCTTGATCGACGCTATCGAGTCCGGTGTCGTGAAGGTGCCTCGGGTGCCGGTCGACGACGACCGGCCATCACCGGATGTGACGTACCTGGACCTGTGGCGGCGGATCCGTGATGAGCTGCCCCGCACTGGGCGTTCGGCGGGCGTCGCAATACAGGATCCCATACCGATTGCTCTTGACGGTGCGCTGGCCAGCCTCTACGGCTCCTACGACCGCGAGTATGAGCGGTGGCGTTCCTCCGAGGCTGCCGAGGAGGGCGAACCTCCACCGGTGTTCATCGTTGTGTGCAGTAACACGGCCGTGTCCAAGATGGTCTTCGACAGGATTGCGGGGTACGAGAAATACCTGCCGGACGGCATATCCGTGCTGGTACCGGGCCGACTCGCATTGTTTTCGAATGTGGAGAACGGCAAATGGGTAAGCTCGCCGCGAACCATCCTGGTCGACTCGCGCGAGCTGGAGTCCGGCGAAAAGTTGTCCCCCGAATTTAAACGTATCGCCGCGGTAGAGATCGAGGAGTTCAAGGGCGAATTCGCCCGTCGCTTTCCTGGGCGCTCAGCGGAGATGGTAACCGACGCGGACTTGTTGCGGGAGGTACTTAACACTGTCGGGAAGAGGGATCGCCTCGGTGCGGGCGTGCGTTGCGTAGTTAGCGTCTCGATGCTCACTGAGGGATGGGACGCCAACACTGTCACGCACATTCTTGGAGTAAGAGCCTTCAGCACGCAACTGATCTGTGAACAGGTCGTCGGGCGCGGGTTGCGCCGACGATCGTACGCGACCGACGAGCGTGGATTGTTCACGATCGAATACGCCGATGTGTACGGCGTGCCCTTCCAGTTTATCCCAACGGTCGCGAGGACCAGGGACCTCAAGCGTCGGACTACACGCCGCGTGCGAGCTGAACCGGACCGGAGCGACGCTGAGATCACCTTTCCCTGCCTAACTGGTTACCGCCAGGAGTTCCCCGAGGGAGAGCCCTACGCCCGGTTCGACGGGCGGTCGTATTTCCAGCTCTCCAAGAAGGACCTGCCGATGGTCACCGAGACTGCCGGCTTGGTCGGCACAAGCGATCTCCAGCGATTGGATGAGCTCCGTCGCCGCAGATCCCAGGAGGTCGCCTTCCGACTGGCCGCTCGGGTACTGGAGCGGCTTACCGATGCCGCGGATCCACGACCCTTGCTGTTTCCTCCGGTGCTCCGCATTGTTCGGGAGTGGCTGGCGACTCAGGTCATCTACCACGACGATACGTTTGTCGGTCTTTTGCTGCTGAGCGAGCACGAGCAGCAGGCAGTGGAAGCAATCATCCGCGGTATGGCGTGGCCTGAAGCCACCGGGAAACCGCGTACCGTGGCCATCTTTCGGGCTTATGGAACGGTCGGTTCGACCGCCGCCGTGGACTTCTTTACCACCAAGGAGATATACGCGACAGATCCGAAGCGGTGCCACGTCAACTTGGTGGTGCTGGACGGTCCCGCTGGTAACAGCTGGGAGCGCGCGGCTGCGCAGTCGCTGGAGACCCACGGGCTCGTGGCCGCATATGTCAAGAACGACCACCTGGGTTTAACAATCCCGTATACCCATGCGGGACGCGCGCGTCGTTACCTGCCGGACTTTCTGGTGCGCCTCCACGACGACTCTGACGGCGTCCCGCGCACGTTGATCGTGGAGGTATCTGGTGGTCGCAAGCCGGGCACGACCGCCGCGGAGAAGGCGGCCGCAGCTCGCAACCTCTGGGTGCCGGCCGTCAACAGTCACGGCGGTTTCGGCCTTTGGGGGTACTGCGAAGTGACCGATCTGACTCGACTCAAGCTGGAGATCACTGCCGCCGCCGAAACGCTTTCCACGTAGGGAGGAACCGCCGATGTCGCCGCGTAAAAGCCGTGCCGCGTCCTCAGCCGATCAGGTGAAGGCCATTCAGCATGCACAGAAGCGAGTCAACATCCCTACCGCGGATGGGCAGGACTTTCTGGATGAGCAGGCTGCCGTCCCGGTCTCTTTCACCTCCATACGCGATGAGGCTCTGGACCCGCAGTTGATGTGGCAGGGCAAGGACGCGCCGGACGCCGCGTCGCTCATTGTCGATGCCCCGCCGATCTTTATTCAGGAGAAGATCGACCCGCGGGTAATTGTGGAAGGTGTCCGCCTCGCCAATGCTGGCATCTTTTACCAACCTACGCTGTACGAGGAATTCGACGGGCTCGGCGAGTGGGAGTCGGTGCAATACTACCGACACCAGGCCAACTGGTCGAATCGGATGATTCTTGGCGACTCGCTGCCAGTGATGGCCTCACTTGCCGAGAAGGAGCTCCTTCGCGGCAAGGTTCAGATGATTTATATCGACCCGCCGTATGGCATCAAATTCGGCTCCAATTGGCAGCCTTCGACACGACGACGCCAGGTTAGTGACACTAAGCGTGCTGACGTGACACGCGAGGTCGAGCAGATCAAGGCATTCCGAGATACCTGGCAGCATGGCGTGCACTCCTACCTCGCCTATCTGCGTGACCGGTTGATCCTAGGCCGAGAACTGCTCACCGATTCGGGCTCGGTATTTGTTCAAATCGGCGAGGACAACGTTCATGTCGTCCGCTGTCTGCTGGACGAGATTTTTGGGTCCGAGAACGTCGTATCGCTGATCACCTTCAAGAAAACAAGCGGTGCAGGGAGCTTCGCGGGCGGGACTAACGTCCTCGCCGGGATCAACGACTACCTGCTCTGGTACGCGAAAGATGCGGAGCAGGTGAAGTACCGGCCCCTATTCCGGGGCAAGGAGGCCGGTGGTCAGGGCGGCGGCCAATACACCTGGTACGAGGACCCAGGTGGTGCGCGGCGGAAATTGAACGGCGAAGCGCCTGACTCTCTGCGTCTGCTACGTCCAGCACCTTTGACTTCACAAACGACGCGCACGGGTCAGACCACTGTCTTTCCCGTGGAGATTGGTGGCTCTACCTATACTCCAGGAAAGGGCGGCTGGAAGACCAATGTCACCGGCATGCAACGTCTGGAGTGGGCGCATCGGCTTATGCCAATCGGCCGAACGCTGACATATGTCCGATACCTCGATGACTTTCCGGCCTTCCCGTACACAAATCTCTGGGAAGACACAGTTACGTCCGGTTTCGCAGAGCCGAAGATCTATGTTGTTCAAACAAATACCAAGGTCGTAGAACGCTGCATCCTTATGGCCACGGACCCTGGCGATCTGGTACTGGATCCGACCTGCGGCTCCGGTACCACGGCCTATGTCGCCGAGCAGTGGGGACGACGGTGGATCACAATCGACACTTCCCGGGTCGCGCTGACGCTCACGAGACAGCGGTTGATGTCCGCCAAATTCCCGTACTACCTACTTGCCGATTCGCCGGCTGGGCGAAAGAAAGAATCGGAGATCACCGGGAAGCCGCCGATGACTGGACCGACCTCAGATGATGTTCGCAAGGGTTTCGTCTACGAGCGCGTGCCACATGTGACCCTGAAGTCGATTGCAAACAACCCCGACATTCGCGATGGTATGTCCCGCGTGGAGATCGAGGCGGCTATTCGGCGGCATGCCCCGATGGAGACCCTTTATGATCGGCCGTACCAGAACAAGAAGAAGATCAGGGTTGCTGGACGGTTCACCGTGGAAAGCCTTTCGCCACACCGGACGCTGTCGATCGACGGCGACATGTCCGGCTCTGAGCGTGCGGCGGCGCTGGAACCGGCCACGGTCACGTACGAACAGACGATCCTTGACCACCTTGCCAAGTCCGGCGTGAGCAATGGTCAACGAACGGAACGGTTGGAGTTCGAGAGTTTGGTGCCCTATCCCGACCAATGGATCCATGCAGAAGGCATGCGCAAGGACAGTGTGGACGGCACTCCAAAGCGCATCGCGGTGAGCATCGGTCCGCAGTATGCTCCCGTCGGTCCGAACTGGATCAAGAGCGCCGCGCGGGCGGCGAGCAAAGGACTGGGCTTCGATATTCTGGTTGTTTGCGCGTTCTCATTCGCCCCCGAAACCGCTCGCACGGCCGAGGAATTCAAACTCGGTCGGCTGTCGGTGCTACTGGTCCGGATGAACGCAGATCTCGCGATGGGGCAGACCTTGCTCAAGAACACCGGCAGTGGCAACCTATTCACGCTGTTTGGCGAGCCGGACGTGGTGATCGAGCCAACCGAGGACGGTCTGCTCACCGTGGAAATCCGCGGAGTGGATGTATTCGATCCGACAACCGGGGAAGTGCGAGCGAAGGGCACCGAGGACATCTCTGTCTGGATGGTAGACACGGCATACGACGAGGAGTCCTTCTTCGTTCGGCATTGTTACTTCACCGGCGGCGGAGACCCCTACGAGAGGCTCCGGCGGGCGCTTAAGACAGAGATCGACGAAGCAGCGTGGGAGAGCCTGTACACAACGAAATCGCAACCGTTCGAAGCTCCCCCGAGCGGAAAGATCGCCGTCAAGGTGATCAACGACTACGGCGATGAGGTGCTGAAGGTGTACAAGGTGCCCTCAACCAAGCAACGCTCGAAGGCCGCATGACCGGCGCTGATCCCATGGGTTGGGGATCCGTGGCAGACAGACGTATCGGCGATCTCCCCGGTACGTTGGTGACGTGAGCAGCAACCCGGCCGAGCCTGCGGGCGCCTTCATCGAGGAGGTGCGGCTGACGGCGTTCAAGTCCTTCCATGACCAGCCTGTGCGGCTAGCCCCATTGACCGTTCTGATCGGCCGTAACTCCAGCGGCAAGTCCAACGCGCTGGACGGCCTGGAGGTACTCTCGCGTCTGGCCCACGGTGACGACATCCGAGATGCCTTGGAGGGGCGTCGGCGCGACGCCGACCCGGTGCGGGGTGGACTGGAGGGGTGTGCGCCGCACGGCGAGGATGTGTTCGCACTGGGTTGCACGGTCTCCTCCCCTCGGGGGCCGATCAGCCTCGATGTGGTCGTCCGGGTGCGCCCCGAGGTCCAGATCGTCCACGAACTTCTCCAGGGGCCAGCGGGGCGGGGTGTCCGCACGCTGCTTGAGACGGGACCGGACGACCAGAGCCGCGGTGACATCCAGGCTTCCTGGTACAACGGCAGGCGCGGACGCAACCCGTATGAGCCCTTCCGCGCGTCGCGTCTGCTGACAGCGCAGCTTCCGCTGCGCATAGCGGCTCGAACAGACGGCGAGCGAGCCGTCCTTGCCGCTGCCGAACAGCTGCTGACCGCGCTGCGCGGAGTCTTCCAACTGGATCCCGTACCGCACTTGATGCGCCAGTACGTGCCGGCTCGCGACGTCAATCTGCGACGGACCGCCGAAAACCTGTCCGCCGCGGTCGGCCGTATCAGGCGGGACGATCGGCCGCGTTTCCGACACCTCTTGGAGCTGATGAGGGGTCTAGCCGATCACGAAATCGAAAAGATCGTCGTGACCAACTCCGACCTCGGCGACGTCATGCTGGCGCTCGACGAGGGTCGCTCGGGCCTGACCCCCGCTCGCGAGATGAGCGACGGCATGCTGCGCTTCCTAGCGATCTGCACAGCTGTCCTCTCTGGTGGCGGCGGGCTCGATCTCGGCCCAGACGACAAGCCCGACGCCGCGCGCACCGTCATGTTGGTGATCGAAGAACTGGAGAACGGGTTGCACCCCTCCCAGGCGGCCACCATGCTCCGACTGGTCAAGGAGGCCAGCGCAGAGCGTCGAACCCAGGTCTTGGTCACGACGCACAGCCCGGCTTTGCTGAACGCACTTGAAGGCGATGAGCACCGGGGTGTGCTGGTGTGCTGGCGGGATCCGCACAGCGGTCAAAGCCGGATCACTCCACTGACGGATCTGGACGGCTACGCGATCGCCATGGCACGCGGTTCGCTAGGTGATGCAGTCACTAAGGGAGAGCTGCGGGTGGAGCCGGTCGGTGAGCGCGATTTCACCGAGTTCGACCGACTTCTTGGGATCCGGTGATCTGTGGGCCGTCCCGTAGTGTTTGTCGATACGTCGGTACTCTGCAACCTCCTCGGTGTACCGAAAAAGGCTCAGCATCGTGAGCAGATCACGGCGGAGTTGGTCGAGAGACGCAAGACCTCTGATCTGGTATTGCCGATCACGGCCATTATCGAAACGGGCAACCATATCGCACAAATTGGCGACGGCTACGGCCGGCGGGAGTGCGCCCAAATGTTTGCTCGGTTCATTGAGATGATGATTGCCCGGGAGACGCCTTGGGTACTCCACAGCGTCGAATGGGATGAGAGTTATCTGCGCACACTACTCGACGGCGCAGGTACCGGGTCTAGTCTCGTTGATCTCGCAACCGCAAAGTTCGGATGTGGCGATCTTAGCATTCTCGTCGAGGTCGAGCGATATCGTGCCCGCACCGCTGGCGTAGATGTCGACATATGGACCCTCGATGCCCAGCTCGCCTCCTATCGCCACGTGCGGCGAGCCAACGGCTGAGCAGTCATCGGCCCTGGTCGGACGTTGGTACCCGCAGGCGCTCCAACGCTGAGCGTGCAGATCCTGCGATGGCCGGCAGCCTCATGTCCGATGCACGTATCGCCCGCTGGATCTGGTGTGGCAGTCGGTGGTTCTCGGCAATGGCGATGGCGATGGCGAACGCCGCCTCGGCTTGGGCGCTGTCAGAGCGGGCCAGGAGTACCTCCCCGGCAGTGACCTGCAAGATGGCGAGCCACTGCGGTGGAATCGCAATAGCGGAAACAGGCTGCTGGTCGAGCAGTTCGATGGCCTGCTGTGTCCGGCCGGTACGGACGAGGCCGCGAAGGTGGACTTCGTGAAGGGCGTATGGGCTGGCCAGGGTACCGGTGGGGTCGGCATCGACCAGTCGCCAGGCGTCCTCGACAAGGTGGTCGAACAGAACTGGATCGCCGAGGTCACCGGCAGCGCGCGCCAGTTGTACCAGAACTGCACCTCGCTCGCCGTCGGGTATGAGCTCCGCCGAGCGGCGTAGGCGTGCCACCGCTGCGCCAGGATGGTCGATCTTCCGCAGCTCGTTGCCATGGACACGCAGGGCGAAGGCGAGCAGAGCCTGATCGTCGAGTCGTTCGGCGAGCCATAGTGCTCTTCCGGTCCACCTTGCTGCGCTGGCCAGGCGTTCTTCGGGTAGGACATAGCCGAGTGAGACGCCGAGTTCGGCGCGGGCGCGTGCAAGTAGGTGCAGGACGTCTCGTTCGACGTGGCCGTCGGCTACCCGGGTTTCCAGGCGGGTGACCAGGGGCCAGAGTTCGTTGACGGCTTCGGTGCCGTGGCCGGATTGTCGGGCGATGACGGCGAGGCGGATGGTGGACTCGCCGAACTGGAGCATCGCGGTGAAGTCGGCGTCGTCGGGGTCACTGACGCCGATGGTGTGGGGTGGTAGGCCGAGATGGTGGGCGATACGTAGGCGGGTGGCGACGTCGTTGATCTCGCGTCGGCCGGTTTCGATCATCGAGATGTAGGTGGGGTCGTAGCCGAGCAGGTCGGCGAGTTGTCGCTGGCTGGCACCGGTCGCGGCCCGGTAGGCGCGGATGATGACCGCGAGGTCACCGGTGGCCAGCGCCGCGCGGGCGTCGTCGTTTGTCCACAGCCACAAGGCGGAGCGGGGGCGTCGCTGGTCGGGCATAGGAAGCGCGGCACCGGCGATGGCGTGGCATGCCGGACACAGCGATGAGGCGCTCCAGCGGCTGACGGTGGCCGCGCACCCCTCGCAGCGCATGTCGGCCGTCCGGGCTACACGGCCGGGGTGCTGGTCTGGGCGTACCAGGCTGCGATCGATTCCTTGTAGCCATCGGGCATCCGCAGTGCGGCAGCCTCGGTGGCGGTGAACAGGCCGACTTCCTTGTGCTCGTTGCTGACCACGGGCGCGGCGTCGGTGCTGGTATGGCATCCGTACGTCACGATCAGTACGTCCACTCCATCGCGGATGTGGTACTGCCAGGCGTCCAGGATCGGGCCGGCGGTTACCGTCCAGCCGACCTCTTCGGCGATCTCCCGTTCCACGCAGCTAGCCGGTTCCTCACCAAGGTCCAGCTTCCCGCCCGGTAGCTCCCACTCGTCGCGTTCGTTGCGCAGCAACAGGACGCGGCCCTCGCGGATCACGATGCCCTTGACTGAGACCGGGAATAGTTGCGGCTGGTCGCCCATCGACGAGGTGTCCCTTCGGCGTTGACAACGATGCGACTGCCCGGAACGTAGCATGCGTTTCGGGCGACGCCGGCCGAGCTGGGGTTGACAACCTGTCACTTGATCCATGCGGTAGGTGCGGCCACCGTGGATCCGACGACGTGTCCCACCGGAGGTGCCCAGATGCGCGACGTACCCGACCTGACCCGTATCGACCTTCGCGAGCCGGACAGCACCGCTCGGATGGCCGAAGCCTTGCGTCGACAGGGGATGGCCCTTTTCAGTGGCGTCTGCGACCGGGCCGGACTGCTACGGGTCGGGCGCACTCTTATCAGTATCAGAACGCATCGCGACAGCGACGCCGAGGGTGTGACCACGGTCGAGCAACGGATTGCCTTCGCGGCCACGGGCAGTCTTGCCGGGTTCACCGACCGGGAACTGGTGCCGCACACCGACGGATCTGCGGTGGCCGAGCCACCGCGCGTGTTGATGCTCGCCTGCGTTCGCCGGCCACGGACCGGTGGCAAGGTCGTGCTGGTGGACGGTCGACACCTCTATGACGAGATCGCCCAGAACGACCCCGCAATGCTCGACGCCTTGCGGGCGCCCCGCTCGGCCTACTTCGGCGGCGGATCGGGACATCTCGGCTCGGTCTTCGAGGAAACCGCCGATGGCCGGATCAGAGTACGGCTGCGCTTTGACGATCTCGTGCGCTTCTCGCCCGCCGCGTCGCTTTACCTGGGCAGGCTGCACGAGCTTGTCCGCCAGCGAGCCATCACGCTGGACCTCGCTGTCGGCGAGGGGTACCTCCTGCTCAACGACCGTTGGCTACACGGGCGGACGCGGTTCGTCGGTGACCGGGTGATGCTGCGCCTCATCGGCGACCCGTTGCCCGACTACGAAGTGGCACCCGGATTCGTGCCCGTCACGGCCGATCTTCCGTTGCCCACGCACTGATTCGTCCAGGCCACTACCACCCCGGTTCGCGGTGGGGCGATGCCACCACACCCACATACGAGTAGCCATGACCCACTGCCTTGTCGGGCGTCGATCAAGTCACGGAAGGCGCAGAACGTGAACCTCGCCCTGCTGATCGGCGTGATCCCCGCGCTCCTCGTCGGATTCATTGCCGGGCTGGTCACCTATCGGAAGTCGCGCCGCTGGTGTACGGCCTGCGGCGCGACGCTGCAGTGTCCGGACTGCGCCGAGCGGCTGAGCGGGCGTGTCCCGGCAGCCAACGCCGGTCTCCGGTACCGCCGCACCGGGTCCTGACCCGGTGCGAGTCAGGCGAGAAAGGAAGTTGGGCAATGTCCGGACCGTACGGCGATGTGCCCTCGGTGCCGTTGCCCTCGCAGATGCGACAGCGCTATCAGGAGATCATGGCCGCCGACGCGGGCGATCCGGCCTGCGTGATCTGCAAGCAGTCCAGATGCCAGGAGCGGCGGTACACCTGCGAACGGCTGGTCTGCGCGGACTACGTGCCCGAGGTCGATCCGTGGCGTGGCCTACTCAACAACAGTGGCGGCGGCGGTGAATCGTCGTGAGGGTCTCGACCGGACCTGACACCCGGAACCGTGCCGAGGGCGCGACCTACATGGCACGCCCAGCCAGGGAGCGCCTCGCCGCCGCGCAAGCCGCGCTGGACGGCCACCCAGTCTCGCTCAGGGACGGCCGGTGCATCACCTGCGGTACCGAAGGCGGGTGTGTGGAACGCGAAGAAGCGGCCCGGCTCTTCGCCCGATACGGCGTGCTACCGCGCCGCTGCCCCGGGGCGACCCGCCCAGAACTGGTGGGCGCCCGTCGCCTGACGACCTTGCCCCAGCCGCCCGGCCTCACCGAGTCTTCGGGTCTGCCTCGCTGAGACGTTGGCGGATGTCGTCGAGTCGGCGGGTGAAGGGCACGACGGTTGCGTGGTCGGTCCAGTCGATCGGGGTGCCGTGGCAGTGTGGGCATCGGTCCTGGAGCAGGGCGTTCGGCAGTGTTTTCAGGTAAATGATCTGGCAGGTGTCGCAGATGAGGAGATGCTCGTCGTCGTAGGCCGCGGCGAGGTGTTCGCGGCTGGTGTGTCGGCGGGCTCGTCGGCTGAGGGCGGCACAGTGGACCTCGATGGCGGCGTCGCGCTGGGCGGGGTAGTCGCCGTAGGCGTCGTGTTGAAGTTGCTGGCGGGTCTGTGTCGGCGTGAAGGGCGTCGATCTCGGCGTCTTCTGCCAGGTGCCCGGCGGCAAGGGTGGCGATCAACCGGCACAGCCACGGTTCGGCGGCGGCCAGGTGTTCGCGGGAGGAGAGCAGGAGTCGGGCCTGTTGCCCCCACAGGGCGGTGTGGCGTGCATCGAGGACGGGGACCAGGGGTCGGGCGTATTCGCGTGCGTCGGATCGGGGGATCCTGCGCCGGTTGCGGCCCCACTCGATGACCTGTGCGGCGAGATCGGGCTCGGTGTCGAGGAACGCCGGCGGGTCGGTACCGATCATGGTCTGCAGGGCTTCGGCGGCGGGTTCGCTGTTCAGCCAGTCGGCCAGGGCGGTGAACGAGCGGAGATCTTGTAACGCTTCGAGGTCGGCCCGGCGTTTGGCGGCGGCGTCGTGGTGTGCGTGCCAGTCCGCGGTTTCGGCCTGGGCCTCAAGGCGTTCGCTGAGCAGCTCGGCCAGGGTCAACTCGGCGGCCGCCGCTTCGGGTACTTTCCAACACGCCTCGATGACGGCGCGAACCGGGTCATGCACGTGGCTGCAGGCGGCGACGACGAGCACGTCGGCGGGGTCGTCGAACGGCAAAGTGCGCTCGTGCTGGTCAATCAATTGCCCGGCGGCGCGGACGAACGTCGCGGCCCGCGTCGCCGTGGTGGTCAACAACAGCATGGGTGGGCAGTACGGGTGTATGCCTTGCCAGGCGCGGTCGGCGGTATAGGCCAGGTACCGGGCGACCTTCTCCTTGAGCAGGGTTTGCGTCATCGACGCCAGGTCCACCTCAATGAACGCCACTGCAGGACTCCCGTCGGACATCGTCACCCGGGCGACGGCGTCGGGCGTCAACCGGTACCGGCGGGACCAGTACCCGCCAGCGTCCCATTCCTGCCACCCGGCCCGGTCGGTGAGCCAGCCGTCGAGTTCGATGCCCTGGGCGGGACCGTGCTCGCCAAGGGCGAGCCAGACCTCGCTGATCGCGGCGGCGTGGGCGGCGAACATCGCCGACGGCTTGCCCTCAGCGGCAGCGGTGCCGGCGACCAGGCGGGCACCGGCGGGCCGCAGCCACCAGTGCCGGGGTGCGGAGCCGCTCTCCCGACCGGGCCGTGCACAGGCGACCAGGTGGGCGTCGTGTAGTTGGTCCAAGCGGTACCGGACGGTGCGCTCCGGTGTTGCGGTGGCGCGGGCAAGTTGGTTGGTGGTCATCACCCGGTGCTGGTTCAGCAGGACCAGCAGGAGATGCGACGGACCGTCCGAGGTACGCAGCCTGGTGAGGAAGGAGGAGTCAGGCACGCCGGCACCCCCGAGCCGTCCCGCGCCCCTGTGGACCCGTTCCGGTGACACGACATGTGTCAGTCGCCGGGGACCAGTTCGCCCGGAAACCGGCTCTGACCAGCGCGGACAGAGCCGATTTTCTTGCCGTTCGGGTCGAGAGCAACCGGCAAGCCACACCAGGCAAGCCGCAGCGAACGCTCTTGTCGGGTGACAGAGGTCGGCCGCCGCTGACAGAGACCACCGTTGTGATGGCCGTCCGAAGACAAGACCGCGGTACCTCTGTCAGCACCCAACTCTCGCTCGTTGACACCGCCGGCGCGCCGCGCGAACGACCGACCCGGGCAGCAGACAGAGGCGTGACAGCGGCAAACCCGTTGCAGGACTTGACTTCAGCCACGCTCACCACCCCCGACTACAGCCGCGGGAACACTGGCCGTCAAGGCCGCGCGCTGATCGGCCGCGTTCACAACCTGCAGCAGATGACCGAGACGGTCGTTGCGCACGCGATGCCCCGACGACCGCAGCCCAGCGGCAAGGTTGCGCCGGTTCACCGGCGCCCCGGCGGCGACCAACTGGTCCCGGACCACCCGGGCGGCGGGCTCCAACTCGGCCGGATCGATCCCGGTCGACACCCGGCTCCGCGATGAGCCGTGGGGACCGGTCCCTGCACGCCCGGCCTTCCCGGGACCAGCACCGGCCGCGCCGACCCCAACCGGCTCCGCGCCGGGACCGTCGGGACCAAGGGATCGACGTACGGGACCAGCCGGGCCTTGTTGAGCATCGTTGGCGGCGGCCTGCTCTGGCCCGGCGTCGAGCAGCCCGGCCAGCAACTTGATCGCCACCAGTAGTGCCACCGCCGGCCAGCCGGCCACCAGCCGCCCAACCGGATCCGACGCCCCGACGGCGACGTTGGCGGCCACACTCGCAGCTGTGCCGGCCACCAACGCCGCCCAGGGCAGCCAGCCCGCCCGCGTCCCCGCCCGCCGGTGCGCCAGCAACACCAGCGACGCCACGACCTCGATCCCGTCCACCGACACCGGGAACGCGTGCGAACGCCACCCGACCTCCCCGTGCAGCCGGGCCAACTCGGCCATATGCGAGTACGAGATCGCCCCGGCGACACCGGCCAGCCCGACGACCGTCGTACCGGCCGCCCCGACGATCACCCGATCGATGGCGCTCATCGCGCACCGCCCGGAGGAAGATAGGTCAGAAAGCGAAACGGTCGCCTCGATCACCAACGTTCGGGATCTCGACGACCGTGCCCATGTTCGTCGTGCCCCCGGCA
>WNFV01002137.1_pt1 | contig 51103 bp, 44 predicted proteins | sample 5400101 | NCBI WGS metagenome assembly WNFV01 (sample SAMN13153361, study PRJNA577476) | soil metagenome | isolation source: 115 cm soil or saprolite under grassland replicate 1 | place: USA:California | collected 2016-06-15
CAACACCAATCGGCCGACGACACGCGGAACAATAATCCGGTACCGAGGACGACCAGAGTGGCGGCGGCATGAATCCATGCGTTGTGCTGACACCGAATCATGCGCAACACGCCGCGGATCGCATGATAGAAACTGCGGATGCGTCCCGTGAATTGGAAGGGGCGCGCTACTGGGGTCTGCTCGGTGGTATCGCTCATGATGGCGCGAGTGGGTCTAACTATAATTAGATGGACAAAGTGCGTAAAATAAGGCGCACATTGTGCGTCTATTTCCTGACCCTCCCGAGGAAGGAGCGGTTAAAGGGCTGCAGGGCGACGAGCGTTTCACGAAACGATTAGACGTCATAATACATCGCGAACTCATACGGATCTGCCTTCGCCAAGGCTACGGCGTGACAGGTGCGGCCGTCAGGTTTTAACAAATTCTCAGACGTCGTAATACATCGCGAACTCATACGGATGGGGGCGTAGCCGGAGCGTGTCGTATTCTTTTTGTTTCATGTCGATCCAATTGGCGATGAAGTCCTCGTTGAAGACGTCGCCGCGCAACAGGAAGGAATGATCGGCCTGGAGCGCATCGATCGCGCCGCGGAGTGAATCGGGGACGCTGGCGACTTGCGCGAGTTCTTCCGGCGGCAGTTCGTAAAGATTTTTGTCGAGCGGATCGCCGGGATCGATGCGGTTCTGGATTCCATCAAGGCCGGCGAGCAGCATGGCCGAAAACGCGAGGTATGGATTTGCTGCGGAATCAGGCGTGCGAAACTCGATTCGCTTCGCTTTCGGACTGGCCGAATAAGTCGGGATGCGAACTGCGGCGGAGCGATTCCGCGCTGAATAGGCCAGGTTGACCGGCGCTTCGAATCCTGGGACGAGGCGTTTAAAACTGTTCGTAGTTGGATTCGTGATGCAGGTGAGCGCGGGCGCGTGCTTCAAAATCCCGCCGATGAAGAAGACGCACATCTCACTCAACCCAGCGTAACCGTTCCCCGCAAACAACGGTTTGCCATCCTTCCATAGGGAGATGTGGGTGTGCATGCCCGAGCCGTTATCGGCAAAGAGTGGTTTCGGCATGAAAGTCACCGTCTTATTGTGTTTTCTGGCGACGTTGCGAATGATGTATTTGTAATATTGCATCGAGTCGCCCATCACTTTGAGAGGCGCGAACCGGACATCGATCTCGGCCTGGCCGGCCGTGGCGACTTCATGGTGCTGTTTGTCGATCGGGACACCGGCTTTCTCCAGCTCAAGCGCCATCTCATTGCGGATGTCTTGCAGAGTGTCCATGGGAGGAACAGGGAAATAACCTTCTTTCGCGCGAATTTTGTAACCAAGATTTGGAAACTCCTCGCGTGCGCTGTTCCAATGGCCTTCGGCGCTATCGATCTGATGAAATGACGAATTCGCGGTGTAGCCGAAGCGCACGTCATCGAAAATGAAAAACTCGGCCTCCGGCCCGAAGAATGCGGTGTCGGCGATGCCAGTGCTCTGCAAATAAGCTTCCGCTTTTTCCGCGATGCCGCGCGGGTCGCGATCGTACGGCTCGCGCGTAATCGGATCGACAATTGTGCAGATCAAACTCAGCGTCGGTTCGGCATTGAAGATGTCGATCCACGCCGTCGTTGGATCGGGAATGACGAGCATGTCCGACGCATTGATCACTTTCCAGCCACGAATGCTCGATCCGTCGAAGCCGAGCCCCTCGGTAAAAATATCGTCGTTGTATTCGGTGAGCGTGGTGGTGAAATGCTGCCACGTGCCAGGCAGATCGGTGAATTTGAAATCCACGAGTTTCACGCCGTGGTCCTTAATTATTTTGCTGACGTCGGATGGAGTTTTGTCTTTGGCCATTTGTTCAGATGTTGATGGTTGATAGTTGAGAGTTGAGGGAAAAAGAAATGACGAAATCCGAATGACGAATGCCGAAGGAATGACTAAATGACGAAGTCCGCACGGAGCTGGATTTCGTCATTGGAGGTTCGTCATTGTTTCGTCATTCGTCATTCGCCTGCCGCGCCGTAGCCATGCGAAGGCGGGAGCTTCGTCATTAAATTCACACCGCTTTTTCGCCGATCTCTTCCGTGCGGATGCGCACCGCGTGTTCCACTGGAAGAACGAAAACTTTCCCATCCCCGATCTTGCCGGTCTTAGCCGCGGCCACGACCACGCCGACCGCTTTGTCCACCATATCGTCGGCGAGCACGACTTCCACCTTCACTTTTGGCAGGAAATCCACGGTGTATTCACTGCCGCGATAAATCTCGGTGTGGCCTTTTTGCCGGCCGAACCCCTTTACTTCCGTGACGGTCATCCCTTCGATGCCAAGCTCCGCGAGCGCCTCCTTGACCTCCTCGAGCTTGAACGGCTTGATGATCGCTTCCAGTTTTTTCATGTCGATGTAAGCTCGGCACCGCGCGGTGCTTTGCAATCGAAAGCAGAGTGCGGCACGCGCTCTCTTAGCAATGCCACGGCGCGAATGCAATCACGAATTTTTAACGACAAACAGAACTCTCTGAACGATGCGAGGTTTGGAGTTCCGCCTTTAGGCGGCTCGGGCTAATCTCGATCCATGTCCGTCCCGCGCTATCTCTGGCGTCAGCTCAATGAGAAGCAGCGCGCGGAGTTGCTCGCCTGGCGCAAGGAGCGCGGGTATCCGTGGCATTCGCCGCCGCACCGGCCCAACTTTGGACATTTGCGATTTCTCATTTCGGCCTCGTGTTTCGAGCATCGCCATCGCATCGGCCACAGCCCGGAGCGCATGGATAATTTCTCGCGCGATCTGCTGGCCGTGTTCGCAGCGCATGCACGCCAGACATTTGCGTGGTGCGTGTTGCCGAATCATTATCACGCGCTGGTAGAAGCGCCGGGCGTAAAAGCTTTGCTGCGTGAGCTGGGACTGCTGCATGGCCGCACGTCGAATGCCTGGAACGGCGAGGAACAGGCGCGCGGGCGAAAAGTTTTCTTTCGCGCCGTCGAGCGCGCAATGCGGTCGGATCGGCATTACTGGGCGACGCTGAATTACGTGCATCACAATCCGGTGCGACACGGTTACGTGGCGCGGTGGACGGATTGGCCGTGGAGCAGCGCGACGGAGTACCTGCGCAAAGGGGGGGCCGAGGAAGCGAAGCGGATATGGCAGGAGTACCCGCTCCGCGATTACGGAAAGGATTGGGACGCGCCGGAGATGTAGGGGAGTCCGGCGTTTACGCGGCGTTTGGAGTCCCGCCTTTAGGCGGCTTGGATTCGGGCGTTGCACTAGGCCGCTGATTCGAACGTTGCGCCAGGCCGCATAAATGCGGAACTCCGAACGTTCTTGAGCGAGATCCCTCGATTTCGTTCGGGATGATATGCTTGGTAAATTTGCCAAATTCTTCTGACGTTTAATACTGAAAACTAATGCCCCGCGATTCTTTCGTTCATCTGCATCTGCACACCGAATATTCGCTGCTCGACGGTGCGATCCGAATGAAAGAGCTGATGAAAAAAGCGGCCGAATTCGGGATGCCCGCCGTCGCGATCACTGATCACGGTAATTTATTTGGCGCGATTGAATTTTACCAGGAAGCGACCCGCGCGGGAGTCAAACCGATCATTGGCTGCGAAGCGTATATCGCGCCCGGATCGCACAAGGATCGGCCGGGCTCGCGGCGCGATGCGGCATATCACTTCACGCTCCTGACGGAAAACGAGACTGGTTATCGCAACCTTGTGAAGTTGGTGACGGCGGCGCATCTCGATGGATTTCATTACGCGCCCAGGATCGACAAAGAGCTTTTGGCAGCGCATTCAGCCGGCCTGATTGGGTTGAGCGGTTGTCTTGCGAGCGAAATCAACAGCGCGATTCAGGCAAACAACCTCGAGAAGGCGAAACAAAGCGCGGCCGAATACCGCGACATTCTCGGCGCGGAAAACTTCTTCATCGAACTGCACGATCACGGCATGGAAGCGCAACACACATGCAATCGCGTGCTGCCGCAAATTGCGAGGGACCTCGGTGTCGGATTGGTTGCTGCGAACGACGTTCACTTCCTGCGCCGGAGCGATCACGAAGCGCACGACGTCATGCTTTGCATCGGCACCGGCAAAATGGTGCAGGACGAAAACCGCATGCGTTACGTGCCGGAATTGTATTTCAAATCACCGGCCGAAATGCGCGAGGTGTTCCGCGATTTTCCTGAAGCCATTACGAACACCCTGGAAATCGGCGAACGTTGCCATCTCGACCTGGAATTTGGTCGTTCCAAATACCCGGAGTATCCGGTGCCCGCTGGAAAGACGCGCGAAGGTTATTTGCGCGAGCTTTGTTACCAAGGCTTGCAAGGGCGCTACGGCGAACGCGCGTCGAGCAACACAGAGTTGATCAAGCGGCTCGATTACGAACTCGGCGTTCTCGAGCGAACTGGGTTCGTCAGTTATCTGCTCATTGTTTGGGATTTCATTCATTTTGCTAAAGAGAAAGGCATTCCTGTCGGTCCCGGCCGCGGTTCGGCCGCAGGCTCGATGGTCGCTTACGTTCTCGGAATTACGGACATCGATCCACTCCCATATGGATTGATCTTCGAGCGGTTTTTGAATCCGGAGCGCGTTTCGCCGCCGGATATCGACGTCGATTTTTGCGAAGCGCGCCGCGGCGAAGTCCTCGAATACGTGCGCCGGAAATATGGTGAGCGCCGGGTCGCGCAAATCATCACTTTTGGCAAACTCAAGGCGAAGAGCGTGGTGCGCGATGTCGGTCGCGTCATGGGCTTGAGCTATCTCGCCGCCGATCGCATCGCGAAGATGATTCCAAACGAGCTGAATATCACTCTCGATTCAGCCGTGGAAAAAAATCCCGAATTGAAACGAGCTGTCGCCACGGAGCCGGCGACCCGCCAGCTTTTTGATTATGCGAAAGTTCTCGAGGGTTTATCGCGTAATGCCGGTGTCCACGCTGCCGGAGTGGTGATCGCGGATCGGGACCTTTCTGATTATATCCCGCTCTGTCGCGACGTGAAAGGCAACGATGTCATCAGCCAGTATCCGATGGGCCCGCTGAACGATCTCGGGCTCCTGAAAATGGATTTCCTCGGATTAAAAACGCTAACCGTGATCGAGGATACGCTGGCACTCATTCATAAACGGGAACCGGATTTCTCGCTGAAGAACATTCCGCTCGACGACCCGGCGGCGTTCGCTCTGTATAACCGCGGCGAAACGATCGGCCTCTTTCAGATGGAGTCCGGCGGGATGACGAATCTGTCGAAGCAGTTCGATGTAAAAAAGCTCGATGACATTATCGCGTTGATCGCGCTTTATCGGCCTGGGCCGATGGAACTCATCCCCGAATACGTGAAAGCGAAAAAGGGGATTACGCCGATCAAATATCTGCATCCGCTGCTCGAAGATATCTGTGCCGAGACTTATGGGGTGATGATTTATCAGGAACAGGTAATGGCTGCAGCGAGCAAACTTGCCGGCTATTCACTTGCACAGGCCGATCTTCTCCGCCGGCTCATGGGCAAGAAAGATAAGAAGAAGATGGCGAAGGAGAGAGAAAATTTTATCGAAGGCTGCGCGTGCACGAACAAAATTGCGGAAAAAAAAGCCAACGCCATCTTCGATTTACTGGAAAAATTCGCAGGCTACGGATTCAACAAGAGCCACAGCGCAGCCTATGGGGTTATCAGTTATCAAACCGCTTATCTTAAAGCGCATTATCCGGTTGAGTTCATGGCCGGATTGCTGAGCAATGAAATCAACAACACCGATAAGATTTCGGTCTTCGTCGGAGAATGCAAACGCATGGGCGTCTCGATCCTGCCGCCCGACGTTAACAAAAGCGGGTTGAAGTTTACTCCGGAAACTGTAGCCGCGGGCGCTGACCGCCGCAGCATAGCGCAAACACAGGCAACCGGGGTCACCGACCCCGGCTACAGGGCAATCCGTTATGGTCTGGCTGCGATCAAACACGTCGGCGAAAGCGCGATGGACGCCGCGATTCGCGAGCGCGAGCGGGGAGGGGACTTCACGTCGCTACAGGATTTTTGCAGCCGGCTGGATTCCCGCGTCGCCAATCGAAAAATGCTGGAAAGCCTGATCAAAGCCGGTGCGTTTGATTTTCTTGGTCGTGAGCGCGCCGAACTTTTCGCCTGCATTGATGAAGCCCTGAGCGCATCCGCGGCCGCGTATCGGGACCGCGTTGCCGGTCAAGTCTCACTGTTTGATGAGGCAACCGCCCCCACAACGTCGAGAAAAAGGCTGATTACTCCATGGAGCGAACATGAAAAGCTCACCTACGAAAAAGAGCTACTCGGTTTTTATGTCAGCGGGCATCCGCTCGACGCCTATGTCGATCTATTCGCGTCAAAGAATTATCGACCGATTGCTTCATTGGGTGAACTCGAAGATCGCGCGCCGTTCAAAATCGCGGGAGCAATTGTGACGGTGGAAAAAAAGTTTACGAGAAGAGAAGGCAAACCATTCGCAGTCATTTGGGTTGAAGACTTGAGTGACATGCTCGAGGTGGTCGTCTGGAATGAGGTTTACGTGAAAATTTCGGACGCGCTTGTGGCCGGATGCGTCGTTGAAATAAGAGGAACGCTGGATAAACGCGACGACGCTCTTCGCGCAACGGCCCAGGAGATAAAGACGGTTGCATCGGGAAAAACCAATGGGGCAAATGAAAGAGCTACAGATACATGCCAGGAACCGGCCGTGATTTTGCAATTCTCTCCCGCAACAACGGGGGATGAATTGCGCGAAGTGCGGGAGATTCTTGCCAGTTCACCGGGCCGCCGTCCGGTTCAGTTGCTGTTCGATCGCACAAATGGCAATCCGTTGCGCCTGGACGCCGGCACGGAGTTTCGCGTCAACCTTACATCCGATCTCGAGACGAAGCTTTCACGCTGGCTGGTAACGAAAAAGCAAGAAGGGACGCTTTCCTAGGCGCCCGCTCGGCGGTGGGCAACATCACTTTTAGTGTTTCTTCCCTCGTTTCTTGGAAGGAGGCGTCTCGCGCCGCGCTTCAGGCCGCCCAGGCGCACCGAAAAACAATGTTTTTTCCACCGCGGTGGTGCTCGAGGAACAGAGCGGAAATGTCCGGGCTGTTTCATTTAGGTCTAAAGCGGGGAAGGATTGAGCGCTTGCCCGATCTTTTAAACCGATCGCCCAGCCGGATTGGAAAAGTCCTCCGCGAAACTCTATCTCAGCTACCGCAGGCGCGAGCGCTATTGCAACCGCTTCGATCTCGATTTTTCCCACGCAATCGATGGGTCGCATCGTTAGATCGAAAATTGGCGTCGCGCCGGCAATCTTGATCGCGACGTCGCTTGTATCGTGGAAATCGATTTCCCCAGGGAATGAAAGATCAACATCTTTCGTCGCGGCATTGAAAGAATCGAGCGACGCGCGATTTCCGCTAAAGGTGACGCGACCATTCGCTTCGATGAGATCAAGGGGTGCGTTCTGTAATTTACCATTCAGCAGCTGGGCTTCGCCGGTAATCCGCGGGTGTTGCAACGTCTCGGAAAGGGAAAGGTTTCCGCTTAGAACGCCCTCGCGGAAAATTTCCGGGTGAAAAATTTGAGGGGCATTTGCCAGGAAGATTGACGGAAAATCGAGCGTCACATTGAGAGGAGATGCCAGAAAGGCGGTCCAATCGGTGCCAATTGGTAAAGCGAAATCGGCTGTGAAATCAACCGGACTCGAATTTGGCAGCCCGATCGCACCGTGTGCGTTCCACTTATTGGAGTCGATCGTTATCTGAACGTTCGTCGGCGTCCGCTTCGAATTTTTACTGACTGAGCCACGGAAAATCGACAAATACTCGGCCAGATCATCGACGGTGGCATTGATCGTTCCCGAGTAGTCATGCTCATGTGACATGTCGATCTTGCCTTGCGCGGTGAGGGAATCGTTCTTGCGCTTCAGATCCAATTGTTCGATCTCCAGCTCGGTTGCTTTCAAGTTCAGCTTCGCGCTCAGCGCATCGATTGCGGTTTTGAAAAGTATGAGCGATGCGCCATCGAAAGTAAGATGTCCGCCAAGCTTGCGATCTCGCGTGTTCATGGTTCCATCGACCGCAATTTTTCCAGCAAAATCCCCGGGGTTCGCGCCAAAAAGCGCTGCGAAATCGCCAAGTTGGTTGATCGATGCGGAAATTTCACCGCGAAAATCCGGGCTAAACCAGTCGGATGAGTTCGGAAATGAAGCTTCACCGCTCAAAATGAGCTGATTTGTTTTTTGCCTTATATAAAGTTGCTGGAGTTGGACCTGCCGGTTGTAGAGCACGGCTCCGAGCGTAATCGCTTCGGCCGTCCGATTGCGCCAGGTGAGCGCGGTCAATTCAGTCCAGAGCGAGGCAATTACGTGGGACGGCTCGGCCAGGTTGCCGGTAAAAGTGAAATTGCAGGCGTGAAGCAACCCATCGATTCGATCAGTAAACCCGATCGCTTCTGACGTTTGGGCGAGAGAAATGTCAGAGGCGGAGCCGGCGACCTTCCAGTTGGCGGGTTGAGAACGCCACTCTTGCGAAATATTTGCCCGGATTTTTCCACCGAACGCGTCAACATCGAATTCCACTCCGACGCGTTGATCGGCGAGACGCGACAAGTCGGCCGTAATAGATTGTAGATCGAGACCGCGCGTCAGGGAGAGTCCGGCCACTGCGATGCGATCGTCCTGCCAGTTGGTTGCACCGCGCAAATCTGAAAACGTCTGACGAAGCCACGGTGACGCAATCATCACCTCGGCAGCGCTGAAGCGGCCGGCTTCTATTTCGCTTGCAGACAGGAAACCCTTTCGTAGCAAAATCATCGTCGGCCCGACTTCAACGCGAACGTCCAGGCTGGCAACGCTGAGATTCTCGGGGAGCAAATTGTGCAAGGTCGCCCAGCCCCGCTGAGTCATCTTTCGCCCGGACGGATTGCTGCGGCGGAGCTCGCCACGTAATTCTTGAATCGAAAAATCGCGAACCGCGCGGCCACGCATGCCGAGCAGCATGTGCTTGAAATTCAAATCGAGGCTTGCTTGCTTCATGGTGAATTCAAACTGGAAGGCGTTCTCGGGCCCACTCCTCAGCTGACACCCGCGGATTACGACCGGCTGTAGAAGAGGCGCATCGATCTGGTCGAAATGAACAACAAACCCTTCCTGCCGGGCTTTCCACCAGACCCACAAACGGATGCCGTTGGAGACGACCAGTGGCGCGAACCAAATCGCGATCAGCGCCCCCGTCAGGATCAGCAGGCCCGCGAAGAGTAATCGATTCTTAGACGGCATGAGGTGGAAGAAAGGTAAAACGTGATCAGTGATCGGTGACGATTAAACGTTGCGCCGATCAATCTCGGTCACTGAACACTATTCACGTTTCTGCCCGTTCGTGAAGATCAAGCGCAAGGGCTGTTGTGTGTGAATACGCTGCTCGATTTGTTGCCGCAAAGCTTGTTCGGCTTGCGCAGGCAAGTCGCTCTCGGTCGCCTTTTCCCGGGCGAGCTGAGGCAAGATCGACAATTGGTTTTGTACATCCTCTCCGGAGATTCGATTCCACAGTCCATTTTCAAATGCGAGGACATCCAAACCGCCTTCCTCGATGCCTAGAATCTGGGCGTGCGGCAGCTGAACAACGATCTCATCGGGTCGAATATCGATGGAAAGATTCTGTCGCAAATCGAAGCCGGCTTTAACGTTGAATGTGCCATGCAGCTTTACCCGCTTGGAGCTTCCCACCCAGCTGTGCAACAGTTCGTGCTCGACTTCGATCCGGCGTGACAAAACCACCAGCTCGCTCACCGGCCTGGCTTGTTCCATGTAAACCCGGTTGTTGATGGTGATGCGCGGCTGCAAGTGCGCGATATCGATAAAAGCAGCGCGCAAATCCTTACCCAGCCTCTCGAGCTCAGCTGTACTTTGCTGGGCCGTGCGCGCCGGCCAGGTTTCGATCCGCAGGAAAATAAGCGTCGCGACTGCTGCAAGGATGAGCACAACCAGCGTCAACGCAACCGGCCAGGAGATTCCTCCGGATCTTGAATTAGAATGACAAAGCACGAATGACGAATGCCGAATTAATGACGAATGACAAATGACCAATGCCAGAAAATGGCTTTTCCGTTATTCGAGCTTTGTCATTCCTTCGACATTCGGCCTTAAAAAAGTACCGCCCCCCACGCCCGATAGGCGTGAAGGGCGGCTGTTCCCCCCAGAACAATCGTAGAAAACTTCGACGCTACTAAACGAGCTTTTGGCTGGTGGCAACAAATTTTATCGGAAAATTCACACCTGCGCGAGCTGCGCGAAATGGTTGGCGAGACGACTTGCGCAGGCTTGCCCCGCGGTTTCTAGTTTTCCATGCGTAATTTGGATGACGAACCACCCCGACGCAGTCTCGCGGGTTCGTTGTTGGTCGCTCATCCCAGCATGCTCGATCCGAATTTTCGGCGCACCGTGCTCTTTATCTCCGCGCATGATCCGAAGGAGGGCGCGTTGGGCGTGATCATTAACCGCCCGCTCGACAGACAAGTGGCCGATCTCGTGACCGAGACGCCACCTGCGGGCCTTGCCGAGGTGCCTGTTTTTCTCGGCGGGCCGGTTGAGAAAAACCAACTAATGTTTGCCGCATTTGAATGGCAGAAAGGCAAGGGGCTCAAACTCAATCACAACGTTGGTTTGGAGGAGGCGCGCGATGCGGTCGATCTAAAAAAACCGGCAAGAATCTGTGCGTTTGTGGGTTATGCAGGCTGGGGAGCAGGTCAGCTGGAAGCCGAGATGAAGCAGAAAGCATGGCTCCTTCAAAAACCCAGCCCGTCCGTGCTCAAGCTCGATCGTTTGCCGAAACTCTGGTTCGACATCATGCGCACTCTGGGGCCGTGGTATAAGATGCTGGCGGCGGCGCCGGATGATCCGTCGCTGAACTAATCGTGAACAGTGAGAGACTGAGAAGTGAGATGTGATTTAGCTTGATTCCGGCTTCGCCCTTCTCACTAATCACATCTCATTGCCTCTCATGATCATCGGTGTCCCAAAAGAAATTAAAGAGCAGGAGCAGCGCGTCGCCTTGCTGCCCTCGGCTGCGAATCAACTCGTCCGGCGCGGTCATTCGGTAGTGGTAGAAAAAAGTGCCGGGATTGGCTCGGGTTACGCGGACGAAGACTACGTCAAGGCCGGCACTGAGATTGTCGATCAAGCGAAGGAGGTTTTTGCGCGCGCCGACACTATTGTGAAAGTGAAGGAGCCGATGGAGGCGGAGTTTCCACTGTTGCGCAAGGGGCAGATTCTTTTCACCTATTTACATCTGGCTGCGAGCAAACCGCTGACCGAGGCATTGCTGAAATCGGGTGTGACCGGGGTCGCCTATGAAACGATCCAGACCAACAATCGCTTGCCGCTGCTCGAACCGATGAGCGAGATTGCGGGCCGCATGTCGGTGGTGATGGGTGCGAATTTTCTCGCTAAACATAATGGCGGCAGCGGGGTGTTGCTTGGCGGGGTGCCAGGAGTGTTGCCAGGACGAGTTGTCGTGGTGGGAGGTGGGACCTCAGGTGTAAATGCCGCGCGCATGGCGACCGGTCTTGGCGCCGATGTAACAATACTTGACGTGGACCTCGAGCGGTTGCGCTATCTCGATCTTGCGATGGGGAACGCGAACACGCTCTATTCAAGCGAAGCGAATTTGCAGGAATTGATGCCAGATTGCGATCTGCTAGTCGGCGCGGTGCTGTTGCCGGGAGCAAAAGCTCCGAAGTTAATTACGCGCGCAATGTTGAAAAAAATGAAGCTAGGCAGCGTGCTGGTGGATATTTCGATTGATCAAGGCGGTTGTGCTGAAACATCGAGACCAACGACACACCTGAATCCGGTTTATGTCGAAGAAGGCGTTACCCACTATTGCGTGGCGAACATGCCCGCTGCATACTCGCGCACCGCCACCCAGGCGCTTACCAACGTGACCTACCGTTACGTGGAATTGCTGGCCGATTTGGGCCTGGAGGGCGCATGTGAAAAACAACCTGCCCTGGTTGGCGGCATCAACACACGCGATGGACGGCTCACCTGTCAGGCAGTGGCGGATGCGCACGGCCTCAAATACGAGGCACCACTTTAATCCGCAATTCTCAAGCATTTGCACCTGAACATTAGATTCTGATAGGGCCAAAAAGCGCCTTGCTCCGATTAATCAATTAAAGCAATGTGCCCTATCGAACTATCATTATGAAAAAATACATCTGCATTCTGGCCAGTGCCGCCCTTCTCGCGGCGTGTGAGCAAAAGACCGAGACTACCGAGCCGGCGGCAAGTCCAGCTGCCACAAGTCCGGCGACAACCACTGAGAGTCCTGCGACAACCAGTGAGAGTCCGGCGGCAACCACTGAGAGTCCGACGGGGGCAACCTCCGAGTCACCTGCCACCTCACCAACTCCTTAATCGTTTTCCGTTTAGTTCCAACATTATGCAAAAATATATTATCATCCTTGCCGGGGCCGCACTCCTTTTGGGTTGTGAGCAGAAAGAAACTACAGTGACAAATCCGCCAGCCGAGAAGAAGGAAACCACGATCATAAAAGAATCGCCCGCGCCCGAGTCCAAGACGGAGACAAAAACGGAGACGAACATCAATGTGAATCCGTCGCCTTCCCCTTCTTCGTAATCCGGGTCCGTCGTTTTCTTGCAAACAGTCTTCCCGCGAGCGTTTTCGAGGGAAGACTTTTGCGGTACAGCAGAAATTGGCCGTACGGTTGTGCATTGTTAGATCGATAATCGAAGTGCGAGGAGCCCGTTTGTTTGCCTTCCCGAAAACGCGGCGTTTAATGCGCGCTTCAGATTTTGATCGCGTAAAAGAGGCCGGCCACCCCCAACGCGGCAAGTTCATCGCGCTCGCAACTCTCGCGGTGCAAAATTCTGGCGTGGCTCGCGCTGGTTTTGTTACGAGTGGGCGCCTCGGCAGCGCGGTTGTTCGTAATCGTGTCCGACGCCGTCTGCGGGAAATTGTGCGGCAGCACCAGCACGATTTGCGGGACGATTTTTGGATAGTTGTCATCGCCAGACCCGATGCCGCCAAAGCGAGTTATCGTGCGCTGGAAGATGAGTGGTTGCGTCTGGCAAAGCGCGCTTCTATCCTAGCGCTCTGATGCTCAGTTTGGTTCGTTTTTTTATCCGCGCTTACCAATACACGTTCTCGCCGCTCCTCTCCTTGATTTGCGGTCCCGGTTCCGGCTGTCGATTTACGCCCACTTGTTCGGCGTATTTTTTGGAAGCGGTGGAGACGCATGGCATCGTCCGTGGAAGCTGGTTGGGACTCAAGCGGCTGGCACGGTGTCAACCTTGGGGTGGAGCAGGGCATGATCCTGTTCCAACGATTTATGGATCGAACTGCTTGGATTGCCGTTACGCTTTGCGTGGTTGGGCTCGTCCTATGGCAAATCTATTTGGTAAAGCAGACGCCGCCGAGACCTGCCCCGGTTAATGTTGCTCCAGGGCAGGCTTCTCCCACCGCATCAATCGCTTCGCCGACGCCGCTCGTTGCTCCAGCACCTGCACTGAAACCTGCTCAACCAGTTCCGAGCTTTCCCGAGAAAATAGAGACGCTTCGTAATTCGGATGTCGAACTGCGCCTTACGAATCGCGGTGGCGGCATTAAAGAAGCGATTCTACTCAGGCAGGTGGCCGAGAAAGGGGAACCTGTTGTCTTGAATTCAGCAGATAGCGCACCGATCGGGGCGATCATTGAGCAACCGTCCACGCCCACGCTTCCCGAGTTCACTGCATCTGCCGAATCGAATGCCGCAGTGCAATTTGAGCGCAAGACCGCCGAGCAGGTCACCGTCCGGAAAAAGTTCTTCTTCACTCCGTCTCCTGAAAACAAAGACAACTACGTCATCGAAATGGATGTCGATATTCGAAACGACGGTGCGCAACCCTACGTAGATATGAGTCACGGGTACTTTGTCGGGCTGGGATCGGCTACGCCAATTCACGCAAAGGATTATCCTTCTTATACGCGGCTGGTCTGGTGCATCGGCGGAAAGGCGAAAGGCATCGATGTAGGCTGGTTTGGCAGCAGTGGCGGTTTTCTCGGGATGGGCCAGCGGGCCGCGCGCTCCTTTTATCAGGAAAACATCGCAGGCGCGGAATGGGTGGCGGTGAGTGATCAGTTTTTCACCACGCTGCTGGCGCCGCTTACGGCAAAGGCTAATGCCGTTTGGGGCCGGCGTTTCGATATCGAGCGCGCGCCGGACCAAAAACTACTCGGCATTGAGGGAGCGCTTGGCATGCCGGGCTTTGAGTTACAGCCAGGGCAGACTTATAGCGCGCGTTTCGAAATCTACGCCGGCCCGAAACTTTACCATCGCCTCGCGCAACTTCCGCACAACGAAGCCGAGATAATGGACTTCGGGATGTTCAAACTGGTCTGTCAGTTCCTTCTGAACTTCATGAACCTTTTGCATAGCTGGCTGCATGACTACGGCCTCGCCATCCTGGCTCTCACCACCATCATCAAACTCACGCTCTGGCCGATTCAAAACAAAGCGAACCGTTCCATGCGCCAAATGGCCGCGCTCTCGCCGAAAATGCAGGAGTTAAAGGAAAAATACAAAGACGATCCAACCCGGATGAACCAGGAGGTGATGAAGCTTTACAAGCAATATGGAATCAATCCTGTTGGCGGCTGTTTGCCGATGATGATTCAGATTCCGATTTTCTTTGGTCTCTTCAAAATGCTCGGCCAGGCGGTGGAATTGCGAAACGCAAAGTTTCTATGGGTGAAAGATCTTTCTCAGCCGGATACCATCGCGCATTTGCCGTTGCTCGGCTGGCCGATCAATATCATCCCCCTTTGCATGGCTGCCACCCAGATTTGGCTCATGGCCATGACGCCAAAGACGGGCGACCCCACGCAGCGGCGCGTGATGATGTTCACGCCTCTGATCTTTTTATTTATCTGCTACAATTTTGCGGCGGCTCTGGCATTATATTACACAGCTCAAAATCTTTTCAGCATCTTGCAATTTTATCAGAACAGGAATCAGCCCATGCCGAAGCTCGAAAAAGTTGCGCCGGCCGGAAAACGAAAACGATGATGACCCCGAAGGAACTGCTCGATACCATGCTCGGCTATCTCGGTTTCGTTGTGCAAATCGAAGAAACCAAGAACGAAGGCGGCAATTTGGTGCTGCAAATTTATACCGAGGAAAGCCGCCGCCTGATCGGGCGCGATGGTGAGACGCTCGAGGCCACCCAGTTCTTGCTCAACCGCCTGTTGCAAGCCAAAGACAAAGATGCCGAAAAAGTGATCGTCGATTGCGAGCACTACCGTTCCATGCGCGAAGACCGGATCGTGCAGCGTGTGCGAGAATTGGCAGAGCGTGTACGTATCACCGGCCGTTCGTTGCAGCTCGAGCCGATGAATTCCTATGAACGGCGACTTGTTCACAACGCTTTCAAAGACGATCCCGATGTCGCGACTTGGAGCCCGTCCGATTCCGCGCGGATCAAGCAGATCACTCTGCTCAAGCGTCAGCCCAAGAAGGAACCCGCGCAGAAAGGGTAGGCGCGCCGCCGGGCGCGCCGGATTTAATGTAGCGGTGCTCTGTGAGCGTCGGACGAATTAATGCGACGGTCACAGACCGCCGCTACAGTTTTCCTTGAGATCGCGCGGCCTCTTTTTGCTCTCCGGCGCGGGTTTCCGGTCGCCAGCGAAACTTTTGCAGCAGCGGATTGGGCTTTCCTTCAACAGCGTCCGCGATGATTTCGCTCAGCACCGGTGCGAACTTAAATCCGTGTCCGCTGTCGCCTGTTGCGACAACTAACCCCGGACGCTCTGGATCTGGCGCAATCCAAAAATGTCCATCGTTTGTGTCGCAATACATGCAGACACGTGAATAAACGACAGCCGCATCGGCTAGCGCCGGAAAAGTTGATGACAAAAAATCGCGCAGACTCTGTTCTTCTTCAGGAGTAACCACGCGATTTGGAGATTCGGGAGACATTTCGCGGCCCGGACCGTGGTTTGCGATTTTCACCACGCCGTCGCGGCTGAGCGGAAATCCGTAATAGCCAGTCGTCGAAATATCGGCGCCGAAGACTGGAAACCGGTCAGGCACGAAGAGTTCAGGTTGCCGGGGTTTCAGGTGAAAAACTGGTTGCCCACTCGCCCGAAAAAACTTTCGGGTGAACGGGAGGACGTAAGGTGTCCAGGCGCCGACAGCGATTACAACGACATCACCGGAAATTCTCTGCCCGCTGCCGAGCAGAATTCCCTTCACACGATCGTCGCCTTCATCCAACTCAGAGAATCTGGCGCCCTGGTGCAGTTGAATGCCGAGCGATTTGGCGTGCTCAATCAGCGTCGCAACTACCAGACTGCTTTCCACATAGCCTGCTTCCAATTCAAAAACGCCATCCCGATAAAGTTCCGGATTCCATGCCGGAAAACGTTTCCAGAGTCGCGCCGAATTCATGCGGTCAATCTTGTGCCCGCGTTCTGTTAGTATTTTGAAACTTTCGTATTCGAAATCGCCCGGCGCCATTTCCCGATGGCACACGAACATCACGCCAATCTCGTGGTACAGCTCGACACCGAATGCCTTATTCCACTCGCGCCAGAGTTTGATCGAGCGTTCCGCTAGTTCGGTGTATTCCTCGTCCGCGCCGTAAGCCGCGCGAACCGCTTTGCTGATATCAGTCGAGGCAGCCAGCGGATGCGGCAGCGGTCCCGGGTCGACAAGAATGACTTTGTGGCCGCGTTTCCTTAGTTCGATCCCGGTCGTAACGCCGTTAACGCCAGCACCGACAACGATTACGGTTGCCATCGTTTATCCATTAGCTCGCGAAAAGCTTCCGATAGTAGCGGTACCAATCACTCTGAAAGCGTTCGGTGGGATCGTACTTTCTTTTCAGGTCGAGAAATTGTTTGAACTGCGGGTAGCACGCCATCACCTGCTCGGGTTTCGCGAATTTATGATAGGTTAGGTAATAACTTCCGCCGCGAGCTGTAGCCAAACCAATCAAGCCGCGAAAGGAGCGCGCCGACGCTTCGATCTCGTCTGGTGTATGGAGTGTGAGCAGATTGAAGATGATGCACGCATAAGATTCTTTGGCCCACGCCAAAAAGCTCTCATCGTCTCTTTCGATTAGTCGGACCGTACCGTAAATGACGATTGTGCGGTTCGAGCGCAACAGTTCTGCCGCCTGCGCTAAAAAGTCGGGAAGGTCTGTGCGCGGGACATAAATTTCGGTAATGATGAGGCTCGATTCGTTCCCTCCGACCTGCTCGCGGATCTTCTGCGCATAATTTGGCAGATAGGCGCTAAGTTGACTTGTATCGGACCAATAGGTCTGTCCATTTGTCGATAAATAGTAATCGCTGTAACGCTTGAAAGCCTTTCCGCGGTCCGTGTAAGCAAGCCGCAAGAGATCCAGCCAGTCATCATCTCGTAACTTCTTTCCGGCGACAATCGGTTCGCGTTCGTCGATCGGCTCGTAGCAAGAAAACACACCGCGCTGGAGAAAGTCCGGCGACTTCTCATCGACTGAAAACTGAAAATCGCCATAAAGAAACTTTTCCGCTATCCGTTTTTCAAAACGCTTAGGCAGATCGCTCGCGTGGACTATCTCGACTGCACGTCGCAATTTTTGCCGGGGGACAAGCCGAAGCGTTACGCTGCCGATCAACCCAAAAAGCCCGTAGCCACCGATTGCAGCTCGGAACAATTCGTTGTTTTCATCGCGCGAGCACCGAATCGATTTCCCTTCAGCGTTGATTAAAGTGAAGGATTCGATATTGGAAATGAGCGGCTTCATTGCCAGTCCGCGCCCGTGCACGTTCGATGAGAGACTTCCACCGAGCGTGAATGTGTCGGCACCGGTTTGTTTTTGCGCGATACCCCATTGGTTTGTCCGATCCGCTTGAGCGTCCAGATAAGTGCGAATCAATTCCGGCCATTGGATGCCCGCTTCTGCTTCGATCAAACCACGCTCTCGATCGAAAGAAATCACGCGGTCAAGTGAACGGCTATCGATGCAAATACTGTCTGTGGCAAATTGCTGGCCACCCATGGAATGCCGGCAGCCCGAAAGGGAGATGGACAGGCCTTTTTGTGACGCAGAACGGACAATCTGCGCAAGTTCGTCTCTAGCACGTGGCGTCAAAAGTTCGCGAACGCGAGTGCGATTGAGCTGCGAATGGACGTCGTTGACCCAAATCTCTCTCTCGCGTTCTGCTAAAATGCGCGGCGCAAGGGCGAAAAGCGCCGCGATGCGTATGAATTCACGCCGCGTCAGCATGCGGAAGTTTAATCGAGCTGGTTAGATCTCAGCCAGGCAAATTACCTCTCCTTTGGCGATGGATTCATCGGTCAGCCCCGATCCCATTTCGCGCAAATCATCGTGATCGAAAAATCGAATGACGCGCCACGGGCGTACAAGGTCAACAAGTTCACCTCGCGTAGTCCCCCACAGGAATGGTTCGCCGCGTCCACGCAACCACCAATCAACTAGTTTGCTTTGCGAATCGAAGCGAATCCGGCCGTCGCTCTGCTTTTCCATAAATGTAAATGCAAGGTGGCTGCCCGGAGCGCTCAGACTTTTCAATGTTCTCATGAACGACGAAACGATCTCTGCCGGCAGATACATCAAGAGACCTTCGGCGATCCAGCATGTGCGTTGAGTTGGATCGAAGCCGCTTTTGATGAGCGCTTCTTTATCGAGATCAGCGGCGTTCAAATCAACGGCGACAAAATGCAATCGATCAACGCCGATTTTAGGAAACGCGCAGAGTTTGTGACGTTGCGTCGCCGGATGATCGATTTCCCAAAATTGCGCAGCTCGAAAATCCTGATGCAATTCGAAACTGAGTGGATCAAAACCCGCGCCGACAATGACGACTTGTGTAGCTCCATTGATAAGTGCTGAGCGCACGAGCCCCGCGATACATTTCTTTCGCAGAATGTAATGCAGCAAAATTCCTGGAACCGTGATGCGCTCGATCAACTTCGCGACCGGTCGAAACCAGCCCTGTCGAACAATTTTCAAAAACAAACGCGTCTGTGATGAATGCATCTCGAGCATCTCAGCGCATAGATCCGCCGAAGTCTTTGAGACGAGGCCTGGGTGTTTTGGATCGCGATGCAGAAGAACCAGGCTCGCGGCAATAAGCAGTGCCGTGCGGCTAGCTTTTTCGTTTTGCACTCAAAATGAGCCGCCGCTTAATCGCCGAACTCGAAGACGATTTTGCCGCTGCGCTTCCCCTGCGCGGCATGCGCGACGGCGGCTTTCGCTTCGCTCAGCGGATAAGATTTCTCCACTTTCGTTTTCAACAAACCGCGCTCTGCCATTTCAAAAAGCGCGCGAAACCCATCCATTCGCTCCTGGATCGTTGCGTTATCGTACCATTTGTTGATCCAGATTCCACGGAATCGCAGGTCTTTGAAAATGAGCAGGCCGTTCGGAATCTTCAGCGGCTGCAAGCTCATCGCACCGAATGTCACCAACGTCGATCCGGGCGCGAGGCAATTTGCCAGACGCAACGCGCTCTCTCCGCCCACCGCGTTCAATCCCAAGCGAATCGGCGCGTCGCCGGTCGCCCTCTTTACTTCCTCACGGAGATCTTCGCCATCGACAAACACAGCGTCGCCGCCTTCTGCGCGCAGGTCTTCGATCAATTCTGGCCGGCGAACAACATTGACCGTTTTGTAGCCCAACTCCCGCGCTATTTGAATTACTGCGCGTCCGGCAGCGGAATTAGCCGCGTTTTGGATTAGCCAGTCTCCTTTCTTTAGATCGACATAATCATGCAGCAAACGCCAGGCCGTCATTGGATTGATCTTCAACATTGCCGCATGAACGGGTTCGATTCCTGAAGGAATCACCACCAACTCATTTGCCTTGACCGCCATCGCCTCGCGCCAAGTTCCGACATTGTGCGGCAAAATCACGAGAGCGCCAATCGCAACGTTCGTGACCCCGGAGCCAAGATCGACAACGATTCCAGCGCCTTCGAATCCAGGCGTAGCCGGAAGAGGAAACCGGACCGGGTACTTTCCTTCGATCTGATTCAGGTCCGCCGGATTGATCGGCGCGGCGCGCATTTGCACGACCGCTTCGCCGGCGGCCGCTTTGGGCCAGGGCTGCGTTTCCACGCGCAAAACATCCGGAGGATTTCCGTGCCTTTCGTAAGCAACAGCTTTTATACTCTTGTTCATCGATGACTTCGGCGCTGCATCCTCAGGCTTCCGCGAACAATCTGCAAACCGGGGCGCGCGTCGCGCTTTTCGGCATGCTCGTGAACTTGATTTTCGCCGCGGCGAAAATTCTCGGCGGTTTGTTCGGCCACGCCTACGTCCTGATCGCCGACGGCATCGAGTCCGCCCTCGATGTTGCTGGCTCGTTCGTGATTTGGGGCGGATTGAAATTCGCGGCCCGTCCGCCGGATGAAACGCATCCGTACGGACACGGCAAAGCGGAACCGATCGCGGCAGTAGTCGTGGCCATCGGCGTGCTTGCGGCCGCGGTCGGTCTGGCAATTCAAAGCGTGCGCGAAATTCTTGCGCCGCACCACGGGCCGGCGCCGTTCACGCTCGGCATATTGATCGTGGTGATCGTGGTAAAAGAAACTTTGTTCCGTTACGTCAACCGCATCGGGCGCCACGTCGAGAGCACGGCCGTGCAAACCGATGCCTGGCATCATCGCAGCGACGCGCTTACATCAGCCGCCGCATTCATCGGCATCTCCCTGGCGCTGATCGGCGGCAGTCGCTGGCAAAGCGCGGATGATTGGGCGGCGCTTTTCGCCTGTGCTGTCATCGCCGCAAACGGCATTCGGCTTTTGCGACCGGCGTTATATGAGATCATGGACACGGCACCGCAGGGTCCGATTGTTGGCTCAGTTCGAAATGCTGCCGCCGCCGTTCCCGGAGTAATCGAAGTCGAAAAGTGCCTGATTCGGAAAATGGGCCTGGATTTCTATGTCGATCTTCATGTCGGAGTGGACGGCGGCATTTCCGTGCATGAAGGGCACGAGATTGCGCATCAAGTAAAAAGGGCAATTCAGCAAAGCGACGCACGGATTGCCGATGTGCTCGTCCACATCGAGCCGGCACAACTGTAGCCGCGGTCGATGACCGCGGCTGCCGGGGTCAGCGACCCCGGCTACAGCCCGCGCACTACAGCGATCAGCGCGTTGGTCAAAATGTTTCTTGCCCGCCCAATCCTTCTCGCGAACTGAATCAAATGCGGGACGCGATTCGGATGCGCGATAAAAAACTTCGCCAACTTCAGCATGTGAGTTCGTTGCCGTTCAACGTCGAACAGAATCTTCGACGGACCTGGGAAAGGTTCACTTGGCGTATCGCTAATCACGCGAAGCGAAAGCAGCGGAACCCCGTGCTCGGCGCAGCCGCGCGCAATAAGTTCCGTCTCCATATCAATCGCGACCGCGTTTGTGGTCTGCGCGATTTTTTGTCGTTCCTCGAAGGAATCGATTATCGACGGCACTGTCAAAAGATTCGCGTGATGGATGAGAGGACTGCCGGGGCTCGCTCGCATCTCGTCTAGTTGAACCGTCGAGAAATTTTCCGCAAACAGGAGATCCCCGACGTGCAATTTATCGTTAAGCGCCCCTGCAAAACCGGCGCTGATCAAACAATCGAACCGTTGCTCCTGAAGAAAGCTCGCTATCCGCTGGCGGCATGTTTTTTTTCCAACGCCGGTATGGAGGACCTCAATCGTGCGATCGTTGATCTTGCCGCGAATTGTTGTGATGCCATGGCGATGATTCCGGGATTTATTGCCGAGGCGGCGCAAGAACACCGAGCTTTCCGCTGGCAAAGCAAACGTGACGGCAATCATCAGCTCATTTGCTTGCAACGGGGTCTGTCCCATCAATCTCGTTTTGCCGCTGCCTCGACGATTTGCACAATAAAGCTCTTGTTCTCGCCTGTAGCCGGGATCGGTGATCCCGGTTCTCCCGCCGTAACCGGGGCTGTTGTTGTAGCCGGGATCGGTGACCCCGGTTCTGGCGGTGTCGCCGACCCCGGACCTCCTGCGATGATCGACGCAATCGCCGCGCGAAACTCCGATTCGCGATTTGATGGGAGATCGACAAGCACGCCAATGCGATGCTCGTCCGGAAGTCCTTTCGTTGCCGAACCGCCCAGTCGCCCCGCCAAAGCAACAACTTCGTCGGCAACGGCATTCAGTCGGCCCTGCGCGGCTGAAATTGTGACCTCGCTTACACCGAACGACGGCGGAGGCGTCAGCGCCGTCGCGGCAGCGTGCTCGAGCGATTTCATTATTTGCTCTCGCGTTTGCGCTTCAAGTAGAGCCCGATTCGGATTCTTGCTTTCGTGGTGGGCAATGATCCAGAGACCTGCGCCAACATTGACCGCCATGAGAATAATAAACGCCGCACCAACGCGGAGCGCCATTTTGCGACCGCGCCTAGTCACATCCGCCTGGGTTGCCAGGAAGACCTCCCGGTAACCGTCGTGCATACCCACATGAATCCGTCGCGCGACAGCCAGCTCGCGTTGCAGTTGTTGATCCGAGATCAGCTGATCCTCCAACGCTGCGCGTTCCGCCGCCGGCAATCTGCCCTCCAGGTAATCAAAGAGCGTATCAGGATTCATTGTTCGCGACCAACAAAGCGTGACCCCAGACGCACCAGCGCGCAATCAGGAAACACCCACATTCCTGTGGAGGCGACAGCGTCATTTGCTCTTTGCTCTTTGTTAGGGTGGAAATAGACTCGCTGTAGTGGCCGAAGACCGTAAGGCAGAGGGGAGGACATACCGGCGCGGGTGGCGTCGCGTGGCGAAGGCGCTTCTTATATGCGCGGCACTCGTCGTGCTCTTTCATCGTCCGATCCTGTTAGCCTTGGGGCGACAAATCGCACTGCATTACGCTGCGAGAGAAAATTTGAAGGCTAATTTTCGCCTTGAGGGCAATGTCTTCACAAATCTAACGGTGCGGAATCTCCACGCCGTTCCAACCGGGCCGAGCGATGTGGAATCGATCGACATCGATCTTGCGCGCGCCGATTACGGCTTGCTTGGGCCGTTGCGACATGGGCTCACTTCAATCCAGAATCTGGAGGTGCGTTCAGCGCGCATTGTTTTGAATCCGGCCAAGGCGCCCCTCAGGCCGCGCCCGCCGAACCCGAAAAAGAAAATTACGTTACCCGACGTCTTTCCGGAACGAGTGCATTTAGTCGATGCAACCCTCATCGTACGAAATCGTCCGTATGATTTCGTGATGGAACATGTCGATCTTGATTTGGATCCGCGGAATCCCGGGCAATTAAAGATCGACAAGTTACAACTAGTCGGTGGCCAGACGTGGTTGAAAGTTGTCGCGCAGACAAGCTACGCGAACAGAATCCTGATCTTGCGCGGCGTGGCCCTCTCGAATGACGAGCGTATTCGCGAGCTGCGCGTTGATGCGTCGCGTATCGCCGAAAGGAAGCTCGCTATTAACTTGGATTATTCCGTCGGAGCTGGAGAGCTTTCCGGTTCTTTTGCTCTGAATGAAGCGCAATCATCGCTCAATACCGATCTTCATTTGCACGCCGAGAACGTTCCCCTCGGTGTCATCAATAAATATGCGGCCCTTCCGGAAGACTTCATTCGCGGGCAAGTAGAAAAGTTGGATGTCGATCTTGGCGGTTTGATCAGTTCTCCGCGCACCTGGCAGGGAAAACTGATTGCGCAAATCAGCAATTTTCAGCAGCAAGGAACCGCGTTCGACCGCGGTATCTTTCAGATTTCCGCGGCAAACGGCACGGCGGTTCTGCAAACGGGCGACATCCTTCAGGGCGAGAACGAATCTCATCTTCACGGGACCGTCGAATTGCCGGCCACGTTCAAAGACTTTGGCCGCACTCCGACGCATCTGGAAGTTGCCGGCACGGCAGCAGACCTCCAGAAGCTGAGTGCGGGAACGCCTCTCCGATTGACCGGGTCAGCTCAATTCACCGGAAAGATCGACATCGTCAACGCGAGGATCGAAGCAAATCTTGGGGTGACCGCGAGTTCGGTCGGGTTTCCCGAGGGAACCATAGAGAAAATGAGCGCCACGCTTCGCGCGTCCAAGGTTATGGCGCCCGCCGATAGTAAAAAGCCGTGGTTTGCAGATCTTCGCACCGCAATGGAAATCGGTTTAACCAACATACATTACCGCGAGTACGTGGTTGACTCAGTGAGCGGATCGCTCAGCGGGCTTGATGATCTGCTTGGCCTCGACCGGATAAGTCTGCGCCGAAATCAAAACGAACTAAATGTTCGCGGCCGATACCGGCTTCCAGCAGACCCCGGCAAAGCTTCATCACACCCAGCGGAACTCGAGGTTTCCCTGAACGCGCCCGAAGTCGGCGATTTTTGGGCCGTAGATTCGCCAAACAGAGTGAGCGGGCCATTGCAAATGACAGCGCAGATCGATTGGAAACAAGAGGTCGCCAACGGAAATGTCTCGATCTCCGGGTCAAATCTCAGGATACGAGACCTGGTTTTTCGGCAACTCAGCACGCAATGTTCGGTTTCCAACAATGTGATCTATCTAAAGGATTGCAGCGCGATTCTGAACGACAGCGATTTCATTAACGCAACCGGGAGTCTCAACTTGCGATCGCCCCATCATTACGATGGGAAGGTTTCCGCGCGCGTCGCGAACTTATCCACGCTTCAGCCGCTACTTCGCGCTCCCGGTAACGAGAAGGAACTCGCGGGCTCATTCGCGCTGAATTGGGAAGGAAACGGCAACGCGCAAACAGTCAAAAATTCGGGAAAGCTAAAGCTCGTTCTGGGACAGGGCCGTTACGGTGATTTGCAATCGATTCAGGCGAATATCGATGCGTCTTACTCGCCCGAAGGTCTCGATGTTCCCATTATCTTCTTCGCGACCAACAACATGGATTTTCAGGCAATCGCCCAGGCAAAGGGCGAGACGCTGGAGATCAGCAAAATTCAGCTCAACCAAGGGCACGCGAAGTTTGCAGCTGGCTACATCTCGATCCCGTTCGTGTGGGGAAATCTGGGGACGAGCGCCCCAGTCGTGCCCTCCAGCGGAAAAGTCACCGCCACGTTTCAATCCGAGAATCTGGACATACGTAAAGTGTTCGAGGACATCGGCGTCAAGCCAATGGCATCGGGGACTTTGAATGCAAAGCTCGATGCCAAAGGGACGGTCGCAGACTTAAACGCGCGACTCGACGTGCAACTGCGCGATTTACGAAGCGAGCAATGGCCGCATCTCGAGCCGGCAACTTTCGATGTCACTGCGGAAGTTGTCCACGATCGGCTCGCGATTACAGGGAAACTCCAACAAACTCGTATTCAGCCATTGGAACTGACTGCGAGTATGCCGTTTGATATTCCAAAAATTGCTCGCGCCAGAAAATTGCCAGACGAAACACCGATCACGGCAAAAGCTCGTCTGCCCCGCAGCCCGGTGAATTTCGTCCGCCAATTTTTTCCGGATCTCGAGGCATTGGATGGGGAAGCCGGTTTGGATGTCGATGTAAGCGGAATGATCGGCAATCCGATCTTGAGCGGGGCGGGGGACATGCGAATCAATGTTGCCCGATTCACAAACGCGACTCTTCCCGCGCTTCACAATTTGAATGCCCGATTAAACTTCACGGGCAATACCGTCATGCTGGAAGGTTTCGAGGGAAGTCTCGCCGGCGGCCCTTTTAAGATGAGCGGACGCGTCACATTCCCAAGGTTGACCGAGCCGACTCTTGATTTGCAATTCAAGTCCGAGAGCGTGCTCATCGCCCGGAACGATACGCTCACCGCGCGCGCGGACGCGGACCTCAAGGTGACGGGACCATTCCTCACGGCCACAGTCACCGGCAACGTCGCGATGACCAACAGTCATTTCTTGAAGAATATCGATCTCATTCCGATCGGGCTGCCAGGCAGACCCGCGCCGGAACCGCCGTCGTCGCGCCCGGAATTTTCCCTGCCAGATCCGCCATTTCGCAATTGGAAATTCGATGTCGCAATTAAAACGAAAGATCCCATCCTCATTCGCGGGAACCTGGCCACCGGCGGTGCGACCACCGATCTCAAGTTGACCGGTACCGGGCTACATCCTGAATTGCAGGGTGTGGTGCGGATGCAGAATGTTGAAGCCACATTGCCCTTCAGCCGGCTCGAAGTTTCTTACGGCTTCCTCTATTTTGATCCGAGCGACTCGTTCAATCCGCGGATCGATCTTCAGGGCACTTCTGTCATCCGCGACTACACCGTGCGTGTTTATGTCTATGGAACTTTGCTCGCGCCTGAGGCCATTTTCACAAGCGAGCCGCCCCTGCCACAGGAGGAGATCATTTCTTTAATCGCCACCGGCGTGACCAGAGCGGAGCTGTCCGGAAATAACAATGTTCTCGCCGGGCGAGCCGCAATGTTGCTGGTGCAGCAACTTTACCGGAAAGTTTTCAAAAAAGGCGAGCCGACCCAGAGCAACCCATTTTTTAATCGCCTCGATCTGGACGTAGGCACTGTCGATCCTCGAACCGGTCGACAGCAAGTCAGCGCGCGCCTCAAGCTCAGCGATCAATTTGTCCTCGTCGGCGACGTCGGAGTTGGCGGCGACTATCGCGGGATATTAAAGTATCTGATTCGGTTCCGCTAAGATGCAGCACAGGGTCCTCTTCTGTCTCGTAAATGTGGCCCTGGCGTTGAAAGTCGCGGCCCAGAGCGCAGTAGATGTCACACGACCCGAAGAGAGGCAAAAAGCGCAGCAGGCCGTCGTAAAGCAGCAAGAGAAACGCGCGCAACGGACGAGCATCATCGAATTTCGTGGCCAGCAGGCTTTCCACGAAGAGGACCTACGCTCGGCTTTAAAGGAAGAGATCACCACAATCGACGATTTTGGGTTAAGTCCGGCGCGGGCGGATGACCTCGCATTCTTCCTCGAGGTTTTTTACCGGAAGCATGGCTACGCGGACGTAAACGTGCATTACGCCATTGAATCGCAGGATCGCCTTCGTCTCGACATTACCGAAGGACCGCGCTTCACAATTGGGACGGTCGTCTTTGATGGAAATGCGCGGGAGCCGTCTGACAAGCTCTTGGAATATATACTTGGGCCGACCCGCGAGCGCTATTCAAAGCTGGAAAAAAAGTTGCCCTTTGTTGCCGCTGATATGCAGGAGGGTGCGAATCTGGTGCGCCGCTTGTATGTCGCGGAAGGTTTTTTGGACGCGGTGGTCGATCCGCCGCGTTATGCCTTTCACCGGGAAACGAATCAGGTTGACGTGGTTCTTCCGATTCATGAGGGAGGGCAATATTTCTTCGGCAGCGTTTCATTTGCCGGACAGAAGATTTACGACGCGGAGACATTGCGCGGGCAGATGTTCGATCTTCTGCGGCAGCCTTATACCGATGCACGATTGGCCGATATTCCACGGCGTCTCGAGGCATATTTCAAGGCGCGCGGTTATTATGACGTTAAAGTCGAAGCCAGTGGCGCGCCGGAGGAAGCAGTCAATGGTCGAGTGCCGGTGCAAGTCGCGATCACAGCCGGTCCTGTTTACCGATTTGACGGCACTACCGTAACCGGGCTCGATCGACTGCATCCCAGTTATGTCATCAAACGGTTCAGTAAACTCCGGGGCAAAACTTATAGCCCGGATGTGCTCGATGAACGATTTCGCACCTTGATGCGAACGGGCCTTTTTAACCTTGTCCAAATTAAGCACGTTCCAGTCGATGGACATCTCTTGCGGCTCGACATTTCGGCAGAGGAAGCGAAGAGCAAAGAATTCGGCTTCTGGATCGGATACGGCACGTATGAAGGCGGCATCGCCGGGGTGCAATATCGAGATCGCGACCTTTTCGGTTACGGCCGGCCGCTGACAACATCGATTGAGGTGTCACAGCGAGGATACAGAGGAGAGATTTTGTACGAAGATCCGTTTTTCTTTGATACTGATTTTGCCTTTAAAGCTCGTCTGGCCGCATTCACTTTCAGATTCGACGGCTACACCAAATTTGAATTGGGCGGACGACTCGACCTCACGCGAAAAATCACGAAGTACGACGAGGCCGGCGTGAGCTTCGCTGTTCGTCATGTCAAAATAATCGATGCCCAGATCAAACCGATCTTTCTCGGCGACGAAAATTACTTTGTAAATACTCTGGGCCTCACAAATACCATCGATCTGCGGGAGAGCCCCTTTGTGACGCCGCGGGGGTTCCTGATCAATAACACCCTGGATTTAGCCTCGAGCGCGTTCGGAAGCGACATCGAATATATCCGCGGAACGATGCGGGTGGGCTATTACCTTCCTTTTGGACCGAAACCGCTTACTCCCGGTGTGGTGGAGGATAAACCGGGCACTCCGCTGCAGCGCTGGTTTCAACAGTCTTCGATCGCATTCGGGGCTCGCGCCGGCATTATTCACTCACTTACGGTGAGCGGCCCGGAGGAAGCGACCGCAATTCCCATCGATGAGCGTTTTTTCATCGGGGGAAGCGACACGGTGCGAAGCTTTGGTTATCGGGACCTTGGTCCACATGACCCAAAAGGTCATCCAATCGGAGGCGAATTTTTCACCGTGTTTAATATCGAGTACACCTTTCCAATTTTCGGCGAATTGCAGGGCGCGGTTTTCACGGACGCGGGCAATCTGCTCCCGACATCGGAAGAACCAGGCCTCGACGACATGCGCTATGCTGTGGGGGCAGGGTTGCGTTACAAACTGCCGGTCGGCCCGATCCGTCTCGATTATGGCGTCAATCCCGATCCGCGCGCCGATGAAGACTTCGGCGCATTCCATTTCAGTTTCGGCTTTGCGTTTTAGCTGTAGCGGCTTCCCTGTGGGAAGCGTGGCGCTGATATGTTAATCATGTCCAGTTCGCGCCGCTTACAGGGCGCCGGCTACAAAGATCATGAACGATCGACAAGACCTCGGTGATTTTCCGCCGGAGGAATTCCGGAAACAGTTGCACCAGCTCGCGGATTGGATTGCCGATTATCGGGAACACATCGAAGAACTGCGCGTCGCGCCTGACGATAAACCGGGCGCGATTCTGGCTGCGCTCCCAGCACAGCCGCCCGAAGAAGGTGATTCATTCGAGAAAATTCTCAGCGATGTCGATCGGCTGATCGTTCCCGGCATGGTGCACTGGGGGCATCCGATGTTTCTTGGCTACTTCGGTTGGACCACGACTGCGCCCGGAATCCTCGGCGAAATCATCACTGCGCCGCTCAATGTCAACGCGATGACCTGGCGCACATCGCCGGCTGCGACCGAACTTGAGACGCTTGTGATCGATTGGCTGCGGCAGTGGATGCAGCTGCCGAAGGAATTCGACGGCGTGGTTTACGATACCGCTTCCGTCGGCGTAATGCACGCGCTCGCGGTCGCACGGGAGGAAGCCGCGCCAGAGACTCGTAAACTTGGTTTAGCCGGTCGCGCTGATCTTCCGACGTTTCGCATTTATGCGTCCAGGCACGCGCACAGTTCGGCGGAGAAAGCCGCGATTGCGCTTGGGCTTGGCGAGCAAAATGTGCAACGCGTCGCGTGCGACGCCGACTTTCGAATGGACCCATCGGCGTTGAGCGAGATGATTGCGCACGATCGGCGCGCGAAATTCAAGCCGCTCGCCACGATCGCAACCGTGGGCACAACATCGACCGCAAGCGTCGATCCGATTTCCGAGATCGCGCAAATTTGCCGCGAACATAAAATGTGGCTGCACGTTGACGGCGCTTATGGTGCAGGTCTGGCGCTTCTCCCCGAGCAAAAGTGGGTCACCTCGGGTTGGAGCAAAGCCGATTCGCTCGTTGTGAATCCGCACAAAATGCTTTTTGTGCCATTGGATTTCAGCGTGCTCTACATGCGCGACCTCGAACGGTTGCGCCGGGTGTTTACCATTGTCCCGGAATATCTGCGCGGCGATACGGTGGAAGCGGAAAAGAACTACATGGACTACGGCGTCCAACTGGGCCGAAGATTCCGGGCATTGAAAGCCTGGATGGTGTTTCGCGCGTTTGGCCGCGCTGGAATGGCAGCGCGGATACGCGAGCACCTGCGCCTGGCGCATCTGCTGACCGATTGGATCAGAATCGACAGTCGCTTTGAACTAGCGGCGCCGGTGGTAATGCCGGTTGTTTGCTTTCGATTTGTAGCCGGCATCGGGGATGCCGGCCCGAGGTCACCGACCCCGGCTACAACAGAGAAGCTCGACAAGCTGAACAGCGAGATCGTGGAGCGCATCAATGCTTCCGGGCGCGCTTATCTCACCCAGACAAAATTGCGCGGCCGAACCGTCATGCGCATCGGCCTGGGAAATATTCTCACGAATGAGCAACACTTGCGCAAGGCGTGGGACATGATCTGCAATACAGCAGAGGCGCTGTAGTCGCTTCGCTCTGCGAAGCGCGGCACTGGGCACGCACTTATCTCCCACAATGCGCTGCCCATAGGGCGGCGGCTACAGATTTGCGGCTGACGTTCGCCACCGCTAATCTTCAAAAGTTATGATGAAGTTACTTCGCAAACATCGCCACTGGTTGATGATCGTGATCGCCATTCTCGCGATCCCTTTCATCTTCTATTTCGTCCAACGGCCGGATTACGGCGCGATGCGCACGGATCAATTCGCTCGCATTTACGATCGCAATGTTTCAAGGTTGGAAGCCCAGCAAATGGTGCGCTTGTTCAGTCTGGCACAGGCCCTGGGCATGTCAGATTTCGTGCAAACTCTGACCGCCGGTGTGCAAGACCCGAACCAGGTTTATGTCCAGTTCATATTGAACTTATTGGTTCTGCGTCATGAATCGACGCGGCTGGGCATTCGACCAGGCTCCTCGGAGGTCGCCGACGTTGTGCGCGCGCTACCGGTATTCCAAGGCGAATCGGGCTTCGACCTTCACAAGTTCAGCGATTTCGTTCAGAATGCGCTCGCGCCGAATGGCCTTGCTGAGGAGCACATCGAGCAACTCGTTCGCGACGAGCTCTGCCTAAACCAAATTAAGCAACTGCTCGGGACAGGGGTCTCCATCCCGGAAGCGGAGATCAACGCAGATTACCAACGGGCCTACGATAAATTATATGTGAGCCTGATTCGGTTGCGCCCGGACGATTTTACCAAAGACATCACAATCAGTGATGAGGAGGTGCAGAAGTATTATGAAACACACCAGGCCGAGCTCAAGAGCGAGGAAAAACGCAAGGTCGATTTTGTCAGCCTGGCACTAACTGACGATCAAAAGAAGTTAACCGGAAAAGAGCGCATCGACGTTTTGCAGGAGCTTTCCGACCGCGCAACCGATTTCACTCAAGCGCTCCTGGCAGAAGGCGCGGATTTCAAACAGGTGGCTGAGAAGTCTCATGTGCCGGTGCGGGCGACCGCCGAATTTACCGCAGCGAAACCGGATCCGCAGTTGAATGTCGACCCGCAACTTGGCGCCGCTGCTTTCAAACTGTCGATGCAGGAGCCGAACAGCGATCCAATCCAGGTGGCAGATGGTTTTTTTATTTTGCATCTCGCAGGGATCGTGGAGGCGCGTCCTCTCACTATTGAAGAGGCAAAACCGAAGATTGCGGAGGCGCTTAAGCGCTCTCGAGTTCGTGAGCTGATGTCAACGAAAGGAGCGGAGATCGCTCAGCAACTGCGCCAGGCAACCAAATCCGGCCAGCCGCTCGAAGCTGCGACTCAACAAGCGGGAGTAAAAGCGGAGAAGGTTCCGCCTTTCTCAGTCCTGGATGAAGCAACGGAAGACAAGGACAAAAAACCAAAGGAGGAATCACCTGAGATGCTCACAATTAAGAATGCCCTGGCATACCTGAATCCAGGCGAGCTTACTGACTTTTTGCCGGCGGGGGACAGTGGACTCATCGCTGTATTGGAAAAGCGGGAGCCCTCCCAGGACGCAGCGAATATCGAGAAGAAAGCGGCGTTTGAAAAGCGGCTCTTGGATAACAAACGGCAAGTTGTCTTTTACGAATGGCTACGCGAGCGGCAGCAAGCGGCCGGCGTGCAATTTGCCAAAGGCTAACGACTGTAGTGGCCCCGAATGCTTTCGGGACGGACCCGACGATGTCGATGGAACAGACGCTCGACGAAATCTTTGACGACGCCAACGGTGATCTCGCCGTCGGTGATCTGGAAAGCGCGGTGGAGAAATATCGGCGCTGTGTTCAGATCGCTCCGGATTTTTTCGATGGCTGGCATGCTCTTGGCATGTCCCTGATGAAGCTTGGGCGTTTTCCAGAGGCAATCGAAGCAGGGAAAAAAGCAGTGGAATTACGGCCTAACGACCAAATTGGCTGGACCAGTCTCTCGCTTTTTTACAATCGCGCGGGCAACATTAAGGAAGCCGAAGCAGCGGGGGCGAAGGCGAAGATTCTGAGTTGGGGCGGGAAGATTGCCGGAACATAGGCTTCCAGCCTGTGCGGCCGGCGGACATCCTGCCTGCCGAAAGAAAATCTAATACCAGACTCGCAGTGCAACACGTGGGCGTTCGCGTTGTCCGAACAGGCTCAAAACCTGTGTTCAAACCCTCATCAGATGTCGTCCGCAAGGCAAATTGTGAGATTCCTCGCTCCGCTCGGAATGACAACGCGGCGGGGCGGGAAGATTATTGTAGGGACGGCCGGTCCGTCCGTTTGCGGCGCGCCCGGCTGTCGCGCCCTACCAGATATTAACGCGTTTATCCGCAGGCCGAACCATCGGGCAATTGTCGGGCAGACTAAACACTTTTTGGAACTCAGCCAGATTCGAGAGTGGCCCGTCCACACGATAGCGGGCAGGCGAATGCGGATCGGTGTTGAGCCGCAATTTCAAATCTTCATCGCGCTGCTTGGATTTCCAAATCGTCGCGAACGACAAGAAGAAACGTTGCTCGGGTGTTAAGCCGTCGATCTTTTTGTTGCGCTCCTCCGGATGGCTATCGAGCGCTTTCTGGAGCGCGGCGTAGGCTAGTTTCACGCCGCCCAGATCGGCGATGTTTTCGCCTTGAGTCAGCTCGCCGTTGACATGCAAACCGGCCAGTGGCTCGTATTCGCTGTATTGCTTCACGATCGCTTGTGAACGCTCTTTGAATTTCGCGGCAGATTCTGGTGTCCACCAGTCGCGCAAGTTCCCGGCCGCATCGAATTGGCGGCCCTCATCGTCGAATCCGTGCGTCATTTCGTGTCCAATGGCCGCGCCGATTCCGCCGTAATTAACGGCATCGTCCGCGTTGGCGTAAAAAAATGGCGGCTGCAAAATTCCCGCAGGGAACACGATTTCGTTCCTGTTCGGATTGTAATACGCGTTCACCGTCGGCGGCGTCATTCCCCATTCCGTGGGATCGACCGGCTTGCCGATCTTGTTCAGGTCGCGGGTGGTTTCGAATTTTGCCGCACGCATCGCATTCAAGACAAATGGTCCGCGGTCGACTGGTAATAATGAATAATCCAGCCACTTATCCGGGTAACCGATTTTCACTCCCATCGCGGCCAGTTTCTTAAGCGCCTCCTGCTTGGTCGGCTCGTCCATCCAGTCCAGCGTTTTGATGCGGTCGGCGAGCGCTTCTTTCAAATTGTTCACGAGTTCGAGCGCGCGCGCCTTGGCTTCTGGCGGGAAATAGAATGCCACGTACAATTTGCCGAGTGCTTCACGGATTGCGTCGTCGGTAGAAGCGATGACGCGTTTCCAGCGCGGTTTGATTTTTTCCGTGCCGCGCAGGGTCCGCTCTTTGAAGTTGAAGTCTTCATCAACGAAATCCTTGGAGAGCTCCTCCGCAGCCGCATTGACGAGATGCCAGCGTAAATATGCTTTCCAATCGTCCAGCGGCGCGCTCTTGAACACCTCGCCGGCAGTTTTGAAAAATTCCGGCTGATGCACGTTAATGCTGCCGGGCTCCAGCAAATCGATGTCGTTGAAATAATCGTTCCAATTCCAATCAGGCGTCAGCGCCTGGAGCTCGCGCACCGGCATTTTATTGTAATTCTTTTGCGGATCGCGCAATTGGACTTGTGTCCGGGAGGCTTCGGCGAGTTTCGTCTCGAGCGCGAGGATCTGCTTGGCCTGTTCGCCGGCCGTTCCGGCAGGTTCATCAAGGAGCGTCAGCATTTTTGCGACGTGCTGGACATATTGGTCCCGCAGCTTTTTCGATGCCTCATCGGTTTTCATGTAGTAATCGCGGTCCGGCATGCCGAGCCCACCCTGTACCGCCTGCGCAATCTCGTGCGTGCTGTCTTTGTCATCCTGGCCGGAACCAAAACCGAAAAGCACACCGACACCCATGCTGTGGAGATGCGCGATCTCTTTGAGCAAATCATTCCGATCCTTGATCGCGTCAATCTTCTTAAACTCATCATCGAGCGGCTTCGTACGCATTGCCTCGATCGTTTTCTCGTTCATGCCGCTCGCGTAGTAATTGCTTACCTTCTCTGTTTCCGGCGCGAGGCGCGGATCGACACGTGTGCCTTCCGCTTTTTCCGCAATGTCATGCAGCGCATCGTTGTTGTTCTCGATCAACTGGTTGAAGCTGCCCCAGCGCGAATATTCCGGCGGAATCTGAGTCCGCTTGATCCAACCGCCATCGGCGTACATGAAAAAATCATCCTGTGGCTTCGTTGATGCATCCCTGTTGCTCGCGTCCAGTGGTGGTGGATTTTTTTCCGTCTGCGGTTTTACGGATTGATCTGCAGACTGAGGAGAAGCGATCGTGACAAGGGGCGGGGGCTTTTGTTTGCTTGGCACGGCGGTAGCGCCGCCGAAGAGTTTCGACTTTGGCGATTCAGTTTGTGCGTTCAAAGTGCAGGCGCCAAAGACCGCGACGAGCATGAGGACAGATGATTTCATGGTTTGGAAAAATGCAGGCCTTGAGTTGCCTAATCGCTGTTAGACCCTCGCAAACGCAGTTCCGTTGAAGCAGCGCGAGCGCTTTTTGTTTGGCGGGTTGCGTTGGCAAACCGCGGTTACAATTGCTCGATCTTGTAGCCGCGTTTCTCCAGCAATCTCACAATGCTATTCGGACCGGAAAAGTGCAGCGCACCGGCTACAATCGCGGTCGGTTTACCGCTTTCCAGCTCAGCCTCGATCCGCGACACCCATTTGCGATTTCGCTCATCAACGAAGCGCGCCGCAATCCAGGGCGCTTCCCTGCGGAAACGCGCGTCGCCGGCCCAAAGCGCAGCGGTGTCGCCTCGTCGCCATGCCTGTTGCATTCTGCTTAGTTGGGCCGCGCCATCCTTTTGCGGGGTGAGGGCGTCACGCAGAATGATTTCGCCATCGTGATCCGACAATCCACCGAGAACAGTCACATGCTCGTCCACCGATTCGAGACCGCCTATCTCTTTGCCCATCCTTTGGGCGCGCGAGAGGAAGTAGTCGTCTAAACCGGGAGAAGGAGAAACATTACTGTAAGCATTCTTCTCGACGAGATGCTGGGCGATCCACCACGGTTTGTAGCCAAGTCCGGCATCAAAACCGGCACCCCGGGATTTCTTTCCGTGATGCCGATCGCCATTGCCGGTCGAAATATTTTTCTGGAGCCAGGCGAAGAGGTCCGGATCAATCTTCGCGCTGATGTCTTCCCCCGGACGGTACCTTGCGGCTGCGATCAATTTCTTTTCGAATTCTGCCTGCCGGGTCGGATCAAATTCGAAGAGGAACCGTTTCACCTCCTTTAGTGCGATCTCGTAAGGAGCGGGCAGCGGATAATCATTTTCACTGAGTGAATGGACGGAGCCGACCAGGTAAAATGGGGCTTTTGCGTTGGTTACCCGCCAAACGCAGCATTTCGGCAGCGCTTGAGCGGCGTGAGCCGGGATTGCAAATCCTACCGCGACACTGCACAGAACAAATGTGATCCAACCCTCAGTAGTGCGGCGAAGAGGCGAGAACATTTCCGGCCTTTAGCGCAAAAAAACTTCGAGTCAATTAATTCTGCACGAAAGTTCACGGCCATGGGCTTGGCCCCGGGGCGACTTGAGGCCGCTAGCCTTTTCGGTACCGTAACCGGGTGATGATCATATGCTGAAGCGTTTGTTTGCCCCCGCATTGGTTAGCGTTTTCATCATTTCGCATTCGAGTTTTGCGGCGGACGATTGGCAGCTCATCAAAGTTAACGGTCGCGATTACCTGACGGTTGAAAATATATCGAAGTTTTACGGGTTTCCGGCCGAAGTCGCGCCTTCCGGAGCGCAAATTAACCTCGAGACGGTAAAGAATCCGCTCGAATTTATCAGCGGCAGCCGCGAGGTCATCATCAACGGGGCGCGCAGTTGGTTGTGTTTCGCGTTGCTCGAGCGTGACGGAAAATTTTTGGTCTCGCGCACAGATGTGGCCAAGACGATCGAGCCCCTGGTGCGCCCACACCGCGTCGCGAACGCGGGTAAAATGCGAACGGTAGTCCTGGACCCCGGGCATGGCGGTTACGATAAGGGCGCGATCTGCCGTTATGGCTCCGAAAAGAATTTCGCGCTGGACGCGGCGCGGCAGTTGCGCCCGCTTTTGCAGGCAAAGGGTTTCCGCGTGATCATGACTCGCGAAGGCGATTACTTTGTGCCGTTGGAAGTTCGCGCCCGGATTGCCAACGCCGCGCGCGATTCGATTTTCGTCAGCATTCACTTCAACGCGACCGATCGCAATCCGAGCGCAACCGGCTTCGAAATTTTTTCATTTACGCCGCGCGGCGCACCATCGACCTCCGACAACTGGGTAACTTCTAGTTCTGCCAGCGTGCAAGCAGGCAGCAAGGTGGATGCCCAGAGCATGGCGCTGTCGGCCTGCATCTACCATTCTCTGCTCGGACATATTCCCGAGTTCGACCGCGGGATTAAGCGGGCGCGATTCGCCGTCCTGCGCCTGACAGAGGTTCCGGCTGTGCTGGTGGAAGGAGGGTTTCTGACAGAGCGTGGCGAAAGCCGGCTGATTGCGGAGAAAGATTGGCGCGGGAGACTCGCCCAGGCGATTAGCGTCGGGATTGAAAATTATCGAGCGCTGGCGGTGAAAAAGCAGCCGCCGATGCTTGTCGCTGAATACCGGCGGCAAGGTAAAGCAATGCCCGATGTGCCCGTTGAACGTGTTCCGCAGGAAATGGATGCAAGCTTGGTTGAGCTGATTGGCGAATCTGCATTTCCGTCGCTGACACCGGCGTCAACACCTCCACCGGCCTCATTGCTCGAATCGGACGTCATCGTGCCTTGAGGACCCTGTCGCGGCAAAGCCTGCCCTGAGCAAAGTTGAATGGGCGTGCCTGCCGCACCGAAGCTAAACGAAGGCGGGTCGCCTGCGATTTCCAGGTCCCGCAGCCGAAACGTCTGCCACCACAGTTGACCTCGTCGGGGTTTCGAATACATCAGGGTGATCTTGGTACTTAACTCAACGGAAGGAATATTATGAGAAGAATGATTACATCCACAGTGATCGCGTTACTTGCGACAGTTGCTCTTTCGACCGCTGCGACCGGCGACGACGCGATTATGGAAAAAGAGAAAGCGGCCTGGCAGGCGTTTAAGGACAAAAAGCCGGACGACTTCAAGAAGGTCGTTTCTGCAAAAATGGTGGCTGTCTATGTTGAAGGCATGTCCGACATGCAAAAAGAATTGGCGGACATGCAAAAGTGGGACATGAAATCGTTTGCAATCAGCGATTACAAAGTTACGTCCGACGGATCAGACACGGTCGTCACAACGTACAAGGTGAAGGTTGAAGGCACATACGACGGGACAGACCAATCGGGTACCTACAACGCCGCCTCCGTCTGGAAGAAACACAAGGGAGAATGGCAGGCCATCTTTCACACGAACATAAAAGAGGCAACGGCCCCGACACCCGCGGGATAGTTTCTCGTTAGCAGTTTCGCTTGGGCAGCTGCATCGCCGATTGCGCTGCGTTGAAATTTCTGTAGCGGCAGGCGTCTCGCCTGCTCTTGCAGGGCGTTTCTGTGAAACGCCAAATCCGGCGCCTGACACAGACGCCCTACAAATGTTCACCTTGTTGACTTCACTGCGGTGAGTCTTATTCTGACCGAGAATTGAGTGCGGGGGAGCCGCCTGGCTGAGATGATCGGCGCGAAACGTCGATCGAACCCCTTGAACCTGATGCGGGTAATGCCGCCGAAGGAAGCGAGGCCTGGCCATGCGTTTTTCCGCGCATGGCTTTTTTGTTGGTTAGACAGAATTAACAAAATGAACAAAACGAGGTCTGAGAAAAACGGCAGGACGGAGTCTGTGGATTCTGTTCATTCTGTCGAAAATAATGGCAGTGCGCCTCGCACTTTGCCCAACAGCAAAAAGATTTACGTGAACGGAAAGATTCACGCCGCTCTCCGCGTGCCATTCCGCGAGATCTCGCTCGCGCCGACGAAAACGATGAACGGCGAGATCGAAATCAATGAGCCGGTGCGCGTTTACGACACGAGCGGGCTGTGGGGCGATGGAGATTTCGACGGCGACGTCGAACAAGGTTTGCCGCCCCTACGCGTCAAATGGATTCGGGACCGAGGCGATGTGGAAGAAATCACTGGCCGCGCCGTACATCCCCAAGACAACGGGTATCTTTCCGAGAAACACGCCGCGCAACGCAACGGGGATTCGACATTCGACATTCGACATTCGTCATTCGCCGCGCGTAAGCCGCTTCGGGCAAAGTCCGGCAATTGCGTGACGCAGTTGGCTTACGCGCGGCGCGGCATTATCACGCCCGAGATGGAATTCATCGCCATCCGCGAAAATGCCGGACGCGACAGCGCCATATCAAACATCAAACCTCAAACCTCAAACATCGCCCGCAACGATCTCGCTCATCAACATCGCGGACACTCATTCGGTGCAAACATTCCTGACGAAATAACACCGGAGTTTGTGCGGGCAGAAGTCGCGCGAGGGCGAGCAATAATTCCTGCCAACATCAATCACCCGGAATCCGAGCCGATGATCATCGGCCGCAATTTCCTGGTAAAGATCAACGCCAACATCGGCAATAGCGCCGTGGCGTCATCGATCGAGGAAGAAGTCGAGAAAATGCGTTGGGCGACAAAGTGGGGCGCCGACACGGTGATGGACCTTTCCACCGGCAAAAACATTCACGCCACGCGGGAATGGATCATTCGCAATTCACCGGTGCCGATCGGCACCGTGCCGATTTATCAAGCGCTCGAGAAAGTCGGCGGCCGCGCCGAAGAACTGACTTGGGAAATTTATCGCGACACGCTCATCGAACAGGCGGAGCAGGGGGTCGATTACTTCACCGTCCACGCCGGTGTACTTCTTCGCTTCATCCCTTTAACGGCTAAACGAGCAACGGGGATAGTTTCTCGGGGAGGAAGCATCATGGCGAAATGGTGTCTTGCGCATCATCGGGAAAGTTTTCTCTATACGAAGTGGGACGAGATCTGCGAGATCATGGCCGCCTACGACGTCAGCTTCTCCATCGGCGACGGTCTCCGGCCAGGCAGTATCGCTGATGCGAACGACGAAGCGCAGTTCGCCGAACTTTACACGCAGGGCGAGCTGACCCAGCGCGCCTGGAAACAGCACGTCCAAGTGATGAACGAAGGCCCGGGCCACATACCCATGCACATGATTCAGGAGAACATGGAGAAACAACTCGAATGGTGCGACGAAGCGCCCTTCTACACTCTCGGCCCGCTCACTATCGATATCGCGCCCGGTTACGATCACATCACCAGCGCCATCGGCGCGGCGATGATCGGCTGGTACGGCTGCGCCATGCTTTGCTACGTTACCCCGAAAGAACATCTCGGATTGCCGAACAAGAAAGACGTGAAGGACGGCGTCATCGCCTACAAAATCGCCGCCCACGCCGCCGATCTGGCGAAAGGCCATCCCGGCGCGCAATACCGCGACAACGCCATCAGCAAAGCGCGCTTCGAAAGCGCGGTCTCGAAGAGAAAGCCGCCGAATTCGCGAAGGCCGGCGAAATCTATCAAAAAGTGTGATGCGCATTTCCCTGAACACGGCTTTGAGCGGGAGCGGCCGGGTAGATGACATTAAAAGTCATCCGCAGGGCGAGATTCGCGGGCAGACGAAACTCGTCAAAATCACAGAGGACGTACGAAAATACGCCGCTCAACAAGGTTTGTCGGACGAAGAGGCATTGACGGCTGGCATGAAACAAAAGTCCCGTGAATTCTCCGAAGCGGGATCCGAGATCTATTCAAAGACCTAGCGGATCGTTGTAGAAGATGAGATAGATTGTTGGTTTTGGGGCGGGCATCCGTTCTTGCGGCTGACACAGCCGCGGCAAGACGTATGTTCGTATCTTCAAGCGTGCGCTTTCTCTCGGCTACGAGTTAGAGCTGCACTATTCTATGGCTCTCCGACGTTGAACAAGCGATCGCGCGTGTGCGCCGACGCGTCCGCATGGGCGGGCACGACGTTCCAACCACGGATATCCGCCGTCGCTTCAACCGAAGTCTCAATCACTTAATCGATGATTACTTATCGCTCGCCACACTTTGGGCGATTTGGGACAACCGCGGCCTTCCCGCCAAACAACTGGCGACTTCGGCGACTGATGATACAAATTCAGTTCGACGGCTAATCGTATTATGAACAGGGATCAAAAAGCGAATGGTGCGAAGAAACGTCCAGCGTTTGTTGCGCGCGCCGCGCGTGCCTTCGGGCGCGTTGCGCGCAAGGTCCGTTCGGAGAATCGCAAACTCGCTTTGTCACCCGTCGTCTGGAATAATGGAAGAAACTGACGAGCGATGTGAAGAGTTCAACGGCGCAGCGCCATCACGCGTGTGAATCTGGAGACAATGCAACCAATGGATGTTGAAAAGATGGACAGGAAGATCGTCGATCTTATCAATGAATTGCGAGAGGAAGGACGGTTTTGAAAGCGACCAAGAACGCCAAAGTTCCGTTTGGCACCGCGAAGTATTCGGCGGTTAAAAATGTGCGCTACGTCAGTTGGGAAGATGCGTTCGATGTCGAGTTTGATGATGGCCCCTGCATTCTCGAACCGCATTCCACGATTCGGACGGCAAACAAGATTTCTCCCGACGCAAAGTTTGATCGACTCGAGATCGAAGATTGGACCCGCAGCGGCTTCTTCGTCCATTACGACAACGGCCAGACCGCGGAGGTTTCTTGGCCCTTTATTCGCGAGTTGCCTCCGAGAAATTCCACCAGATGAAGTCCGAATTCCGCCGTAAGCTCGCGCAGCTGTCGTTCGAAGAAAAGATTCGCAAGGTCGGCGAATTGATTCAGCTCTCGCGTAAGGCAAAACATCAGCGACTGCGTGGCTCGTTGAAAGGCACCAAGGCAATGGATGTGTTCACGTCCGAACGGAAGCGCGCACGGGAGCCGTAATACAAGGAGTTTCGCCGGTACGGAGCCTCTCCACGGACAGTTGCGTCAGAGAAAGCCTGAACAACGTTGGATGGATGAACTCTTACACGCTCGAGCCGGTTGGCTTCATCCGGTCGACAGTGAAGGGCCGGGAAGACGCGCCTCGGCAGGGACCGGAAGGTGCGCCGGACGCGTGGCTCGAGATCAAACCGCGATTCGCCGAGGCGCTCCTGGGAATGGAGGTCAGTCACGAGCTGATCGTCATCACGTGGTTGCACGAGGCCCGGCGCGATGTTCTAAAGGGACATCCGCGCAGCGATGAGAGCCGTCCGCTCACCGGCGTGTTTTACACGCGCTCACCGGCGCGACCGAACCCGCTCGGACTGCACCCCGTAACTGTGCGTGAGATTGACGGCACCCGCGTGAAGATCGGGCCGATCGAGGCATTTGACGGCACCCCGGTGGTCGATATCAAGTCAGCTTCTACACGTGCTGACAAGTAGTGATCAGTGACCAGTGACGAGTAGTTGAGAGTTGAGAGACATGGATAAGGATAGAGACATGGAAAAGCCGAAGGTGGTATCGCGAGAAGAGTGGCTAGCGGCCCGGGTGGAGTTGCTCAAGGCCGAGAAGGATCTTACTCGGCGGAGCGATGAGCTGGCGAGAAAACGGCAGGAGTTGCCCTGGGTGCAGATCGACAAGGAGTACCGCTTCGAAACCGACGAAGGCAAAGCGTCGCTCGCTGATCTCTTCAGAGGACGCTCGCAGCTGCTCGTCTATCATTTCATGTTCGGGCCCGACTACACCGCGGGGTGTCCGTCCTGCTCGGCGATCGCGGACGGTTTCAACGGTATCGCGGTTCACCTGGCCAATCATGACGTGATGCTTTGGGCGGTTTCGCGAGCGCCGCTCGCGAAGTTGCAGGAGTACAAACGGCGAATGGGCTGGACTTTTCCCTGGGCGTCGTCGGTCGACGGCGATTTCAATTCCGACTTCAGCGCCTCGTTCACGAAGGAGGAACAGCGCAAAGGCATCGAATACAACTACGAGCGCGAGGAACCTGTCGCCCCGATATCTTCGCGATCGACATCCGACGGCGCCAGTAAGTTCGCTGCCATGTGCGGAACCGAAGTGAACACGTACATACGCGAGCGGCCGGGCATAAGCGCGTTCGCGCTTGAGGACGGCGTTGTGTATCACACTTATTCCGCCTATTCGCGTGGGGTAGACGGACTCTGGGGGATGTATCAGTGGCTGGATCGCGCGCCCAGAGGACGCAACGAGACCGGCGTCTGGTGGCGCCGCCACGACGAGTACGACAAAGGCATGTCAAAAGATTGCTGCGCTTAAGCGCCCGGCAGACGTGTACCCGGCAAAAAGCTTGCCCTGAGCGGAGTCGAACGGGCTCTGTCGAGCCGTAAGCTGATTTAGCCGCGCGTATTCGTTGAAAGGCATCTCGCCGAAACGAACTTTCATTAGATGCTTGCTGTAAATGCAGTCCGACGTGTCATTGCTCTATGAAGCTAATTTCCGTGAATGTGGGATTGCCGCGAGAGATCACGGTTGGTGGCAAAACCGTCAGGACATCCATTTGGAAGGCTCCCGTTCAAGGTCGCGTCCATGTTTCGACGCTGAACCTGGATGGTGATCAACAATCCGATCTTTCAGTGCACGGAGGAGTCGATAAAGCCGTCTACGTTTACCCGAGCGAACATTATTCCTATTGGCGGACTCAGCTTCCTGATGCCGAGCTGCCGTGGGGAGCGTTCGGCGAAAATTTTACCAGTGAAGGTATTCTGGAAGACCAAACAAGAATCGGCGACCGCATTCGGGTTGGCTCAGCCGAGTTCATGGTGACGCAGCCGCGGATGCCGTGCTTCAAGCTTGGGATTCGATTTAATCGCCGCGACATGGTGAAACGTTTTCTTGCGAGCAAACGCAGCGGGTTTTATCTCGCCGTGATTCGCGAAGGGGACGTAGAGAATGGCGACGCGATTGAATTCACTGAGAAACAGGAAACCGGGGTGACGATCACAGACATTGTGAACCTCTACTCGGTCGATTCCCAGAACCAGGAGCTGCTCCGCCGCGCCACTGAGCTACCAGCACTCCCGCAAAGCTGGAAAGACTATTTTCGAAAACGCCTTTGGGATGCCGATGCTTGACTACGAAAATCCGAGTGAGTTTCACGACGAACGGAGCAGATGCCGCGTCAACCGCATTCCAAGGCTTCTTCATCCCACTTGTCTCATCTTGTTACTTAGAAAGGTTTTGGCGTAGGTTCTAATATCAGTTGTTGGAAGCGCGGATCGTTCCGGAGCGGATCGAACATCGGATCGAGCCGGAGCAGCGCAGGAGTGAGCGGCAAGCGCGAAGCCAGTGCGCCCTCGGACGGTATCGATAACAGTTTCTGCAGCGCGGCGATGGCGCGATCCGGCTCCCCCAGCTGTGCCGTCACCCTGGCGAGAATCTCGATCGGCGCGGGACCATCTACCGCATCTTTCTCGAGCGGGAGCACCCTCATCGCCTGCTCCGACAGAGTTAACGCGGCGGCTTTGTCACCAAGACCCATATTGACCAGCGCGAAATCTCCAATGAGGAGATAGTTATCAGGTTGTTCTTTGAGGAACGGTTCCAGTTCGGCGCGCGCCTGTCGCCAACTCTCCTGGGCAGCGGCATGGTCGCCGCCGACTTCTTGCGCCCAGCCTAGCCAAAAGCGCAGTTCACCAATGTTGTAACCCAACGCCGGGTCAGGCTTGGCAAGTATCTCCTTTAGCCGAGCAATCATTTGTGCAGGGCGACGTTCCAGGATCGCCTGGTAAACTTGCATTTCCAAGGCGCCCGTGTCGTCGGCGGGGGGATGCAGCGGAGCGAGGAGTGCAGCAGCCCGCGAAAGGTCGCCCTCGGCTTGTGCAATACCCGCTTTCTGCGCGAGGGTATCCAGGTCGTCCGGTATAACATCGAGCACCTGATCAAACTTTCGCAGCGCCTCCGGGAAACGACGAACTATCATGTAGGATTGGGCGTGCTGGGTGAGCAGGGAAACGTTGCGCGGGTCGAGCCGCTCAGCTTCGTTGAAGTACGATTCGCTCCGGTCCCACTGACCTCGCCGACGCGCGACATAGGCCAACGACTTAGGAATCTGGCTGCTATTCGGCAGAAACTGACGTGCTTGCTCAAAGTAACGCACCGCTGCGTCATAATCTTTCAGGCAGGCGTAGTAGTAATATCCCCTGGCCAATATGGCCTCGCCGAGATTGGGCTGAAGAGTGAGCGCCGTTTCAGCTGCCTGCCCCGTCTCTTCGCGGAGGGCGGCCGTTGGTTGAAGAGTGAGTGTGAGATAGCCGAGCGCATCGACGTACGACAGCAGCGCCCAACTGAGGGCGAACTTGGGGTCCAACCGCACCGCTTCTTTGAGATATTTCTGTGCGCCAAGTGTATTGGCGGGTGAGTTTCCCGTTTTCAGTGTATAAGCCAGACCACGCAGGTACGCATCGTACGCCTCAGGATTGTCTGTCGATCTAGCCGCAATGACCTGTTCTTCCTGACCAGTAAGTTTCGCCCGTAACTGATCGGCAATGGCTTTGGCCACCTCACTCTCGACCGAAAAGATGTCAGTTAGTCTGCGATCAAAGGTCTCTGCCCAGAGATGTGAATCATTCGCGGCTCTAATCAGTTGCACATTCACGCGCACCTGATCATTTGTTTTCTGGACACTACCTTCCAGGAGATTGGCGACGCCGAGTTGCTTCGCAATTTCAGAAGGTTTTTTAGACGTCTTCTTATAACGTTGCGTGGACGTGCGCGAGATCACTTTGAGATCCGCGATCTTTGAGAGTCGGGTTAGGATCTCGTCCTGGATCCCATCGGTGAAGTAGGCGTTGGATTTTTCCTCACTTAGGTTTTCAAATGGCAGAACAGCGACGGATTTTTCATTTGGCGATGGCGCCGGGGTGACAAAGAAAAAAGAGTAGGCAACTGCCGCGCCCGCCAGGAGCGCCGTCGCCAGAGTCAGCAACAGGCCCTGCTTGTGACGTTTGATTTTGCTAACGATAGATTCGGTACGCGCTTTGGTCTGCGGCAAGGAGCTTTCCGTTTCCAGTTTCCTCTTGAGAATGCGGAGGTCGGCGAGCATCTCCTTGATCGTCTGGTAACGTTCATCACTGTTCTTGCGCAAAGCCTTTTGCAGAATGGATTCGAGTTTGAGCGGAACATTCGGCAACACGCCGGATAAAGGTGGAGGCTCCGTTGTTAGGATGGAGGCAATACAGTCGCTCGGCGTCTCGCCGCGGAACGGCGGGCTTCCTCCCACCATTTCGTAGAGCACTACGCCCAAGCTCCAAATATCCGAGCGCGCGTCCACCTTCTGGCCGCGCGCCTGTTCCGGAGACATGTAGTGCGCGGTGCCTAACACTAACCCCTGTCGGGTTTGCAGCACCGCCATTGTTTCGACCGTGTGATCATCGGCGCTTCGTTCTGTCAGTTTGGCAATCCCAAAGTCGAGCACCTTCACGTATCCGTCCGGTCGCAGCATGATGTTCTCCGGTTTGATGTCGCGATGCACGACGCCGGCTTCGTGCGCGGCACCCAGCGCTGAGGCTACTTGCACGACAATTTCCAGCGCCGCATGCGGATCTATCCTTCCGCGCGCGAGCGACGCGCGCAGCGTGATGCCTTCGATGAACTCCGTCGCGATGAATCGCCGGTTTCCTTCAGCGCCGATCTCGTAAACCGTTAGAATGTTCGGATGATTTAAGGCCGAGGCACTTCGCGCCTCATTTTTGAACCGGCTTAACTGCGTCTCGTCCGTCGTCAGGCTCTCTGGGAGAAGCTTGAGCGCGGCTTTGCGCCCGAGTCGATTGTCCTGCGCGAGATAAACCTCGCACATTCCGCCGACGCCGATGAGTGACTCGATCCGGTAGTGACCAATCATTTTTCCAACCAGTGCGCCGGTCCTGTCGTTAGTCACAAGCTCGGGAGCGACTTCGAATGCCGGTGATTCAATAAAATTCTCCGCTCGCTCATAAGAGGTGAGCAAAGACTCCACCTCCCGGCACAAACCTTCGTCACCGTGGCAAGCCTCATGAAGAAATGCGGCCCGCTCCCCGGGCGCACGTTCGACGGCTAACTGGAAAAGATCGTTGACCTGTTTCCAGCGTTCAGCCTTCATCAGGTTTCTTCCCCGCTAAGCGCCCGGTAAAGCCAGGCCTTGGCCATGGTCCACTCGCGCTCCACCGTTCGCTGAGAGAGTTTCAGGAATTCAGCCGTCTCTTCGACCGTCAAACCGCCGAAGTAGCGCAGTTCAACAATCTGACTTTTACGCGCGTCCTGCACCGCCAATCTTTCTAACGCTTCATCGAGGGCGAGTAATTCCTCCGATCGCGTTTCTGTTACTAACGCAGCTTCATCCAGGGTTACTTTCAGCGCGCCTCCGCCACGCTTGAGTGAGTGGCGTTCACGGGCATGGTCAACCATGATTCGCCGCATCAACTGCGCGGCCGCCGCGACAAAGTGGCTCCGGCCTTGCCAGACCGGCTTCGTATTATCGACCAGCCGCAGGTAGGCTTCGTTGAGGATCGCGGTGGTTTGGAGGGTGTGGCCGGCGCGTTCCCGGCTCATGTAATGGTGGGCCAACCGGTGCAATTCGGGTTGCACCAGCGGGATCAACTTCTCCAGCGCTCCCTCGTCTCCGCCGCTCCAGTCGCCGAGCAGTTGGGTGACCTCTTGCTGCGCGGGTGAGGGCGTCGTCATACAGGCTGCTCGACGCTACAAATTCTAACACGATCGAGGGATTTTTACAGCACGGCCGGAGGCGATCCAAAAAAACTGCGCAGTCGTGGCGGGTTTGAGGCGGCCTTTCCGCTTTACCACATGAACCGGCACAAACAACAGACGCGCCGGAAAAACCAAAACCAATAAACATTTCAAATGAGAAAGGGAGGTTTCGATGAAGAGTATAATGCAATGGCTTACAAAACCGCCGGTCGATGGCTCGAGATCGGTGCTCTTACTCCGCCTGATGGTTGGCGGCGTGTTCTTCTGGGAGGGAGTGCTTAAATTCGTCTATGTAAATCAAGGAGTTGGACGATTCACCAAACTGGGGATGCCTTTTCCGGCATTTACGGCCGACTTCGTGGGTTGCCTTGAAATCGTGGGCGGACTACTTTTCCTCTCAGGACTGCTCACGCGACTAATCGCCATTCCCTTTGTAATCGAAATGATTGTCGCGATGCTTTCAACCAAGATCTCGCTCTACTTGGGGACGTCACCCCTTCCACTACCGGCGGCGCCACCTCAGATCGGATTCTGGGCGGTTTTACACGAGATTCGCTCCGAATATGCGCAGATCATGGTCGCTCTTTATCTGCTGATTAATGGACCCGGAAAATGGTCGATCGACGCCCTTCTGGACAAGCTGCGAACGTCAAAAACGCGGTGATTTCATTGCAGAAGCTTTGGCGATGATATTCCCAATACTTCATCCTATGTCGAGCGTGGCTCCTTTCCGTAGGACAGCTTAGTAAGCTATCGTTTTTTCAGCGCGCCGCCGCCACGCTTGAGTGAGTGGCGTTCACGGGCATGGTCGACCATGATGCGCCGCATCAACTGCGCGGGGCTCCGGCCTTGCCAGACCGGCTTCGTGTTATCGACCAGCCGAAGGTAGGCTTCGTTGAGAATGGCGGTGGTTTGCAGGGTGTGGCCGGCGCGCTCACGGCTCATGTAATGGTGGGCGAGCCGGTGCAATTCGGGTTGCACCAGCGGAAACAACTTCTCCAGCGCTCCTCCGTCTCCGCCGCTCCACTCACCGAGCAGTTGGGTGACCGCTTGTCGCGTGGATGGGGGCGTCGTCATAGAGGCTGCTCGACGCCGCAAATTCTAACACGATCGAAGGATTTTTACAGCGCAGCCGGAGGCGATCAAAAAAAATTGCTCAGTCGTGGCGGGTTTCAGGCGGCCTTTCCGCTTTACCAGATGAACCGGCACAAACAACAGAGGCCGGAAAAACCAAAACAGAAAGCAAACAAGAAAAACCTATGCAAACTAAACAATCAGTAACCAATAATCATCAGCCTTCGACTGCTTGCAGAGAAAAGCATGTAGCGATGAAGCTGCCACTTCGTTCGACCGTGATAGCCACCTTTGGCTTGCTGTCGACGCTACTTCCAGTTAGCCAGACTGCGCAGGCACAGCGTACCCCACACAGGGGATTCGTTGCGCCGGTCGTATTCCAGGCGGCTGGGCCAACGGCTGACTCGATTCGGGGTACAGTCGACGCGTTCCGCGCGGTTCCGGGGTTTGAAACCAACAACGGCAATAACCCAGGGCCGCTCCAAAACGGTCGCCGCGAGATCAACTGGGACGGTGGCAACCCCAACGTTCTGGATACCACAGCTCCGGTAACGCCGTTCAACGTGTTCCTGAACACCCGCGGCAGCCAGTTCACCACACCGGGGTTAGGCCTTTCGCAGGCTCCTCCGTCAGGCGGGCCCCAGGGCGGGCTGGCCGTGCTCTTTGGTAATCCTACCTACGGCCAAATCTTCAGAACGTTCAGCCCATCGCGGTTGTTCACTCCCGTAGGGAGCAACATTACTGAAGCCTTGTTCTTCATACCGGGTACGAATGGCACTGTCCCAGCAACGGTTAGGGGCTTCGGCGCGGTCTTCACAGACATTGACCAGCCAGATGGCAGCGGCCCTGGCGCGAACCGCGGAAACCGCGGCGCCAGCACGCTGATCGAGTACTTCGATCAGGACGGCAGGCTGATATTCAGCAGTTTCGTCCCAGCCTCGCCGGGCAATGGTGGTCTGTCCTTCTTCGGCATCGTGTTTAACGATGCGCGCATCGCGTCAGTCCGGATCACGGCCGGCGACGTTGCCCCGGGACCGAATGACAATCGCCGCCACGACATAGTCATGATGGATGACTTTATCTACGGCGAGCCACAACTCCTTCAGTAAGAAAAGGTGAGATTCAACGGCAGATACTATGGAAGCGCCGGCCAACCTGAACGCAACGGCCAACCCATAGAATCTAACGAGAATAAAGTGAGCTGCCGGGCGGCACGCTAGTCCCCGGCAGCTCATTCGCCGTTCTGCCGCTCCCCGGGGCGGTGAACTTTTGTCCTCAAGGTTTGACCGTCTGCGCGAAGACGTATCGCTGTAGCCGCCTCGCTCTGTCGAGGCGTCCGGTTGTAGCGGCGGCCGTGTCGGCCGCAAATCCCCGCAATCCGATATCCGCTTTCCGCAATCGATTGAATTGCTCCCGAAATATTACGAGAAGCTGAAACCCACGGCGATCGGCGATGTAAAGTTCGAATCGATACACGGCTTGGGTCGGCTCTATCAAATCACCGCCACCATCGACCCGGATGGAAAGGCGACACTTGTCTGGAAGCTCCGCGAAGACCGACCATGAGCGCTGAGGACTTGTCCGGCCGCAACTCCGGGTAGCGCGCGCGTCTCGCGTGCTGGTTTTGGCGTCTCGCCGAAACGAACTTTGATTGGAATTGGAACCTGCGAAGCGCGCAAATTGACACGAAAAGAATTTTCAGCTCGTTGTTGTGGTTGCCGAAATAAAAGCCAATGAATGCTGGATCATCACCGTTCGGCCTGTGATTAAACGAATAATAATTCTGGTCCTCTTTGCTCCTTCTCTCGTCGTCGCCGCCGGGCCTCCAGAGCGCAAAGTCGAGAACAACGTCATTGTCTCGGAGCGCGACCCGAAGGTGCGGATCGAGCTGCCGAAGTCGGTACACTATGTCGGCGTCGATCGCTGGGTGCTGTACGACATGGCCGATTGCGAATTGCATGCCTTCGTCGGCGGGGACGGCCAACAGAATGCGCAGGGACTCTATTGGATCCAATTCGAAGGTTATCTGTCGAGCAAACCCGACTTGAAACATCAATATGATTCGCCGCGACATACGACGATTGGCGGATTGGATTTCTATGTCGATACCGGCACTGGCACGCAGAACGACAAGGTCAAGCCCGGGTCCGACACCGAGCATATTCGGGCGTTGCTTCACGCACGCGGATACAAGATGCCGGCGGAAACGATGTATGTGCGATTCGTGCATCTGCTCGACGAACAGAAGCGCAAGGAATTGATGATCATCTACGGCGAAGACCTCGCTTCCACGGGATTCACGGCCGCCGACCTCAAGAAAGGCGGCAAAGCCTACGATAAATGGCCGGCAATCGAAAAGAGCCTGGCCAAGCGAGCAGAAAACAGAATCAAGATCGAGCAAACAGCCAAACCGTAATTATTCGCTTCTGCGAATTCTGGGAGCAGTCGCCGCGGCGACTTGGTTGAAAAGCCCGGCCTCGCCTTTCCAGGGCAGAACGAATATGTGGCTAAGGGCGCGGACGCTTTGCCGTCTAGGAACCTGATTCCAGAATAGCGACGATGGTTGCGCTTTCGATGACGATGTCGCAGGCTTCGAGAGCAACATGAACATCGAGACGCTGCATATCGGTATGAAGGTGCGCCATCCGCAATACGGCGTTGGGGTGGTGAGATCGCTGACCGAGCAAATCGCCGAGATCGCGTTTGACGACGCGCCGCGGACAATTGCGCCGGCCTCTACCGATCTCCAACCGGCGGAAGCCACCGCTACTTTGAGCGAGTTAGAGATGCCGCTTGTGAATCTGATCCGCGATACTGCTCACGCAGTAGTCGAGGCACTCGGGCTAGAACAAAAGGATGTGGTCGTAGAAGGTTTGGCCACTCGATGGCAGCGCGGAACCCTGGTCATGCAATCGGCCGACAGTTCGCTTCAGCCGAAAGAAGTCCCGCTTGAGACATTCTTCCACAAAATCGTCATGATCCGGAACAACCTGCGAGTTCTCGAGCAGAAGGTGAACGCGAGCGA
>WNFV01001027.1_pt1 | contig 51037 bp, 49 predicted proteins | sample 5400101 | NCBI WGS metagenome assembly WNFV01 (sample SAMN13153361, study PRJNA577476) | soil metagenome | isolation source: 115 cm soil or saprolite under grassland replicate 1 | place: USA:California | collected 2016-06-15
GGTCGATGCCCAGCGCGGTGGCGATCATGTCGACATGACTCTCGCTGGCGAACATCGATTGCGGATCGCCCGGGGCGCGCATCGAGCCGCCCGGAATGCTGTTTGTATAGATCGCGCGTGCCTCGAGCCGCGTGACGGGCACGTGGTACGCGGACAGTGTGTTGTGGGCCGGAATGACCAGCGTCGGACCGACCTTGCCGGCGGCGTACGCGCCGCCGTCGATCAGGACATCCGATTGATGCGCCAGGAACCGCCCATCGCCGCTGACAGCGGTGCGCAGGGTGAGCACGGCCGCATGGCGCGAGTTCGAGGCCTGCAGCTCGTCGACGTACTGCATGACCGCTTTGATCGGTCGACCCGTCGCCCGGGCAAGGAAATAGCAGGTGAACTCGTCAATCGATAGGCCTTTGCCGCCGAAGTCGCCGCCGATGAACGTCGCCTCGACGACGATTTGCGACTCCGGGAGCTGCAAGGCGGCCGCAAGCTGCTGGCGCAGCGCGGCCGGCGACTTGTTGGTGCAAATCACACGCAGGCGCTGTTGCTCGTCGATCCACACGACACAAGCGCGCGGTTCGATGAAACCCTGGAACTCGCGCGCTGTGCTGAAGGTGTGCTCGAAGACGTGGTCGGCTCGAGCGAAAACGTCCTCCATCTTGTCGCCCGTTTCGCTCTTTTCGACGAGGCTGTAGCCGTGCACGTTGGGGTGGGGTGTGCTCGGCCGCTTCTGACCGAGGAACGTGTAGCTGTCGATGCCCGGATGGAGAATTGGCGCGTCGTCCTTCAGTGCAGCCAGCACATCGAACACGCCTGGCAAATCCTCGTACTCGACGTCGATCGACCGCGCAGCCTCCTCAGCCGCTTCGCGCGTTTCAGCGGCAACCGCGGCGACTCGGTCGCCCACCATGCGCACACGCTCGCGCGCCAACACTGGCCAGTCCTGCAGGCGTCGACCGACGCAGGCCTGACCAATGTCCTCGCCAGTCAAGACAGCGTGCACGCCAGGCACCTTGCGTGCGGCGCTGGTGTCTACCGAGACGATGCGCGCATGGGGCCGCGGGCTGCGCGTATACGCCAGCCAGAGCATGCCCGGCAGCGTGACGTCGGCCGTGTAGCGCGCCGCGCCGGTAACTTTGAGTGGTCCTTCGACGCGGTACTCAGGTTCGGAAAACAGATCGGGTTCGGCAGTCGCGGTCATGCACTGAGGCTCCGCAGCGCGCGCTCGGTCCACACGCGCGCCATCTGACGCTTGTAGCTCGCCGAGCCGCGAGCATCGTCGGGCGGATCGACCAGATCGAGCACGAGTGCGGCGGCATCCATCATGCACTGCTCGCTGAGGACTTCGCCGCGCAGGGCGTCTTCGACCGCTTTCGGTCGCAACGGGACGCCGGCGGCGCCACCGAGGGCGATGCGCACATCCTCGCAGCGGCCCTGCTCATCCAACAGCATGGTCGCGCCGACGGAGACCGTGGCGTAATCGTCCTGCGTGCGCGGCAGAAACTTGTGATAGACCGCGCGTGTGCCCTGTGGTAGAGGCGGCAGCCTGACCGCGGTGACGACTTCGCCGGGCTGCAAGACCGTGGTCAGGTAGCCGACGAAGAACTCCTCCAGCGGCAGACTGCGCTCGCCCAGTTCGTTAGCCAGGATGACCTGCGCGCCGAGGGCGATGAGCATCGGCGGCGGATCCTGAGCCGGGTCGGCATGGGCCAGGTTGCCGCCGACCGTGGCCTGATTACGAATACGGACCGTTGCCACGTGGGCGAAGGTCTTGGCCAGCTCTGGGCAGTACGCGTGGACGTCAGGTGAGCGTTCGGCCTGCCGATGGGTCGTCAGCGCATTGATCTCTAGTCCTCTATCGCCTGTCCGCTGAATGCCTTGTAGCTCCTGCACCCTGTGCAGCGCGACGATATTCTGTGGCTCGACCAGGCCGAGGTTCATGAGCACCATCAGCGAGGTGCCGCCCGCCATCAGGTGCACGTCGTCGTATTGGCGCAGCAGCGAGAAGGTCTGTTCCAGGCTTTCGGCCTGGTGCAGTTGGAATGGTCGGACCATGCCTAGACGCTGATGCCTACGGCCTGGCGCGCGACTGGGGCGGGGCCCATCTCGGCCGCGGCGCGGATGCTCTCGACGATCTTGTAATAGCCAGTGCACCGACACAGGTTGCCCATCATCCAGTGCTTGATCTCGTCCTCGCTCGGTCGTGGGTTCTCGTGCAGCAGCGCGGTGGCGGCGATGATTTGGCCGGGCGTGCAGATGCCGCACTGGAAGCCGCCGTAGCGGATGAACGCGTCCTGCAGTGGGCTGAGGTGGTCTTCGTCTGGGGCTAGCCCTTCGATTGTGGTGACGCTTTTCTGGTCAACGAACACTGCCGGAAGTAAACAAGCACTCATGACCTGGCCATCGACGAGCACGCTGCACGCGCCGCAGACGCCGACGCTGCAGCCTTCCTTCGTCCCCGTGAGCGCCAGGTCCTCACGCAGGAGGTCTATGAGCCGCCGATGCCCCGGCACCTCCAGTTTCTGCGCCGTTCCATTAAGGGTGAACGCAATCGAGTGCGTACTCACGGTGTGCACCTGAACGATCCTACCCTGGCGGAACGGTCATGCCGATTCCAGCGCGGCGGCGTGTAGCGGGCTAGGCGGCGGCGGGGACATCGGCGGCTAGGCGCTGGCGGGCCAGGGCGATGTAGGTGGCCGAGCGGTCTACGCCGAGGGTTTTACGGCCGAGGCGGGCGGCGACCACGGCGGTGGTGCCGGAGCCGAGGAACGGGTCGGCGACGGTATCTTCGGGGTAGCTATACAGTTTGATGAGCCGCCTGGGCAGCTCTTCGGGAAACGGGGCGGGATGGTCCACCAGCCTGGTGTTCGCGCCGGCGAACGACCACAGCGCCAGACTCCAATCGCGCTGCTCAGCGGGCAGGATATCGCCGCGGCGGCCGTTGGACGGACGACGGTACTCGCCAGCGTGGCAGACCACGATCATCTCGGTCGGATTGACCACGTGTGGCGCCGATGGCAACAGCCATGAGCCCCAGGCGGTACGGCGACTGATGTTCGACTCGTTCCAGGTGATGTTGTGCCTGATCGTCCAGCCGGCGTCGATCAGCACCCGCAGCCAGTCGGCGTAAAACGTCGTGCTCCAGGTCGTGTCGAGGGCGATGTTGAGCGCCAGGCGGCCGCCCCGCGGGTTGACCACGCGGTGCATTTCCTTGGCCCATGCGGCGGCATGCGGCCAGTACTCAAGAGGCGCGACGTCGCCGCCGTCGGCGTAGGGCACACCCACGCCGTAGGGCGGCGAACAGACGATCAGGTCGACGCAGCCGTCAGGCCAGGGCAGCGCGGCGGCATTGCCCACCTGCAGATCGATGTCAGGCACGGACTATGGAGCTTACTCGACACTCCAGCGGGACCGGCCGACACGCCGGGGCAAGCCTACGCTGCCGTCACTGCCCGCGCCCACGCCGAGAGTGTGCCTTCTCCAAGTGAGCGCGACCAGTCAAACACCTGGCGTCCTGACCAGGCCGAGAACCCGACCACGGGCGGGCGTAATTCGCCCCTGACGAGCCGATAGTAGGACTATGCCGCTGCGGGTGCTGATAGCCGAAGCCGATCCAACCTTGCGCTCGGCCCTGCGACTGCTGCTCTCGAACGACGACGGCGTGGATCTGATCGGCGAAGCGACCTGCACCGACGAGCTCATGGAGCTGCTGGCGCACGCGCGAGCCGACGTGGTGCTGGTCGACTGGAATCTGCCAGGCTGGTGCCCCGGGCGCATCAACGGCCACTTCACGAGCGTGCGCCTCGTTGGCCTGGACGGGCGGCCCGAGCGACGCGCGCAGATCCTCGCCGAAGGTGCGCATGCGTTTTTCAGCAAGCTCGAGCCACCCAATGGCCTGCTGCGCGTCCTTAGGGGTACACCCCCTTATGACCCAAGCTGAATCGGCCAGCGTGTGGGATGTGCGTCAGCCCGTACGGGGCAGGTCTTCGAGGCCGACTGCCCGTGGCGCGTTAATGGCGGCCCAGAGGTTGAGCGGCTCCGCGGCCTGCTGCTAAGCCGCCGCGGCTGCTAGGGCAACGCTGCGCTGGAACGCTGCGCCCCGCGTCGCGACGGCCGAACGTCGCGTCAACGTCAATTACGCGACGCGACGATACACGACCTTTTCGTCTTCTGCGTACCAGCGCACCGCGCGGCCGGTCCGCCGCAGGTGCTCCAGCGCGAAGTGGACCACCTCGGGGTTGACGCGCTGGCCTTTGAGTGGCACACGCGCGCAGATGCTCGTTAGTGGCAAGGCCTCTTCGTGCGACAGGGCCGCGAGCACGTCTGATTCGACGTCCGCTGCACCGGGCACGAGGAATCCATGAATGATGAAGCCCACGCCAGCCGCGCCGATGAGCAGTGGAAAGATCGCGGCGAGCGCGAAGAGCGGGTCGTCCATGCCTCCAATAAACGTTGCTGCATGCACCGCTCGTGCCAAGGCGCTATCCTGGCCTCGCGGTGGCGAGTCAGCAGGGGCGCGGACTGGACCGGATCGAGAAGATCCTGTTCGCCTTTGGCGTGCTCGCGTTTGCGTTCCTGATGATCGCCTTCGGCGAGCCGCTCGCTGGGTCGCTTTACCTGCCGGTGGTGGCGCTATGGGTGGTGAGCGGCCTCGGCTTCATCTGGTGGTTCGACCGGCGTCTCAAGCGCTGACTCATCGGTGGGCTGATTGGCCCAGCGGAGAAGAAAATAGGCGGCGCCCATCATGACGATTGGCAGGAGGATGACGAACTCCTCGCCTTGATGGGCAGCCGCCAGGATTAGCACGCGCGTCCCGTCAGCCTAGCCCCGCCGCCCTCGTGGAAGCCCAGCAGTTGCATAGGCGTTCCGCCTTCCGGCGGTGTGCGGGATGTGCCCGGGGAAAGCCCGCCGCCGGGCGGAAAGCCCTGGCCGTCCAGAGGCGTTCCGCCTACGGTGGGTAACCGGCAAGTCCCCCAGCCAAGCCCGCCGCCGCGCTGGAACGCCAGCGCAACTGCAACGTGTTCCGCCCGCGGGCGGCTGGGCCTGGACATGACGCCTAAATGAGTTTCGGATTGACGCTCGAGGCAATAGTGGTTTGATTCTGCACCCCGGCCTGGTCCTGGAACAGCAACTGTCCAGCAACCTCGATGCGCGGCCGGTTGACCTCGATCATGCGCGCATCGCGCCACACGGGATCCCGCAGCGTCAAGTTCAACGTCTTGGTCTCGCCTGGCGCAATCGTCGGTGTGGGCGAGATGACCATGACATGCTCGGCCCCGGTGCCGGCGGCGGTCTGATCCACGAACGTCAGGCTGGAGGTCGTGAAGCCGTTCAGTGTCATCGGCACCTTGCCCGTATTGGTGACGTCGACATTCATGACCAGCGTCGAAGTCTGCGGATCGAACGAGGCGTCCTTCGGGATCGCCTTGGCAAACTCCGGCGGCTGCGCCAGCTCGGGCGGCGTAAAGCGCAGAACCTGCTGCGGAATCTTGATCGGGAACGACACCGACTGATAGATCCAGCCCACCACGAGCAACGCGATCGTTGCCAGCAACAGGATGTTCGAGACGCGGTGGTCGCGCGGCGTAATCAGGCCGATGTCCTGACCATCCGTGTTTAGCGGCACCCGCAGGGTCACCGGCAGTTTGGACACCGTGCGGTGATTGGCGCCGCCGATGGCCGGCACGGTCCAGTACAGCATCCAGGCCATGCCCAGCGCGAAGCCGAGCCAGTGGAAGAGTGTCAACTGACCGAGGCCGTAGTTCTCGAGATTGACGGTCTGGCCGTTGATCAGTGTGTGGTTGTTCTGGAAGCCACCCGCGTCCTGGACGGTGATCCATTGCCCGGGCCCGATCAGAGTGCCCGAGCCCGCCACGGCAAACGTAGGATGCACGTGCCAGCGCCCGACGTCACGCCCAACGAGCGTAAGCTTGAACTCGTAGGCGTTGCCCTTCTTGATGAAGAACGCATCGGGCGCGCTCATGCCGTTGATTTCGCGGTTCGTCATCAACAACACCGGGCCCGGCGCGGTCACGTTCAGGAAGCCCGTGTCCGGCTCGCCGAGCGTCCGCGGCCACGTCGTGAGCAGCGATGCCTTGCCCGTGATCGTGACCTCTTCGCCCTGCTTGATGGTGTCCTTGGTGAACTGCACGTTCGAGAAGGCGACCGTCTCCATGCGCAGGAAGCCTTCTTGCGAGTTCTCGCCGTGGGCGGACGCCGCCGCCGCGGTCATGAGGACAGCGCTGACGCCCAGCACCAACGAGATGAAGATCGTGCGTCGCATGCCTGCCTCCCTCCCTCAGAACCGCTTGATGAAGCGGCCGATCGGCCAGATCGCCAGGTAGCGGGCAATCAGCTGCCCAATCCAATACCCGGCAATGGTCACGGTCGCGCCAAAGACCAGCGAGACGTACTGGGTCTCATCGAGGAAGCTGCGCAGCGTGCCGTTTTCGACCAGACGCAGGTATTCAGGTGTCTGGCTGCGCAGGTACTGGATGCCCTGGACGTCGGCGAGCGTCAGGATGTGACCCATGAACTGGGTTGGCTGGAGATACGGTGCGAGCGTCATATAGTTGCTCGACCAGAAGACCAGTGTCCAGACCATGCTGCCCAGCACGGACGTGAGGACGAAGCTCTTGGTCTTCAGCAGCACCCAGTCGAGGAAGATGCCCGCGGGAATGATCGTCGCCGGCCAGACGAAGACCAACGGGTACGTGACGAACGCGTCCCACTGATAGACGCGGCCGACCCACGAGCACAGGAACATGCACACGGCGGTGTAGGTCGCGCCCGTCGGGAAGCGCCACGCCAGCCACTGGATGTACTGCAGCGCCGAGGGAATGATGATGAACGCGAAGGGCGAGATGATCGGCCACCACTGGCGGTCTTTCCAGTCCGTCCAGAAGTCCCAGTCACCCGCGAAGAGGAGTTTGGTGATGTCCGCGGCGGCGCCGACCACGAACGCCGCGGTGACCCAGAAGACCAGGTCGAATTTGTAGTCGAGCCAGCGATATTTCTTGTGCAGCAGCCCACGAAGTTCCTGCCGTTCGGCCTCGGCGGCCGACACGGCGGCAGCAGTTGCAGCCATTCGGTTCCCCCGTCTACGTGATCAGTCGGCCGGCTGTGCGACCGGCACGGCCTCCTTCTCGGCGTCTTCGGCTTCCTTCTCGATGCCCAACAAGCGCAGGGCGGACTCGGCCCACAGGGCGAAGATGCCCGAGGCAAGCCAGCCGTAGGTGACGAACGGCCAGTGGAATGGCGCGGCGAAGAACTCCTCGGTGATCCACAGGCTGTGGCCCCACTCATTCATCGCCACCTGCATCATCTCGGTGACGCTGGCCGCGATCAGGAAGAAGAAGGACCACGGAAAGCCATTCGTGGCGCCATAGATCTTCGGCAGGCGAGTCCGACCGTACAGGTAGGTGCCGATGGTCATCGTGATCCCGAGCGGGAACGCGCAATAGAACATCACGATGTGCGGCGGCGTGAACGCCGTATCGCGCACCGCGGTCTGGTGCCACGCGCCGTCCGAGTTGGGGAAGAAGCTGGCCATGAAATACAGCACGACGCTGGTCGCGCCGATCAGGCCCCAGAACACGACGATGCGGCGCACTTCCTCCTCGCGCGTGATCGCCTGAGCGATGGTGCGTCCGCTGCGCACCAGCCACGCCCACCAGCCGATCGTGCCGGCGCCCACGCCGACCAGCTCGAGGATGAGCAGGCTGCGCCAGTACAGCGCGAACTCCGGACTCGACGCATCGATGCCGGCCGTCCAGGCGAAGGCGTGCATGTAGATGCCGAGCGCGATGAACAGCGCGCTGAAGCCGAGGCAGGACACGATGCACGTGCGCCAACCGCCCCACCAGTCGATGGGACCGTACTTGCTTTCGGCGGCGGCGCGCCGTACAGCGACCGATGATGTTGCCATCTAGTTCTCCCTTCCTAGCGGCTCGCGACCGCGCCGACCGCGGTCTGTCGAGCGCCTGCAGCGGCGCCCGCCGGTAGCAGCACGGCCCGCCCTTCGATGTGTCCCGCATCGAGCTCGTGCAGCACGTCGGCGGCGTCTTCGAGTGGGAATTGCTGAGCGCTGATGCGCACCTTGCCCTCGTGCGCGAGCTCCATCAGCTCAGCCAGGTCGTTGTAGGTCCCCACGATGTTGCCGACGATGTTGAATTCGCCGAGCAGCAGGTCGACCGTATTGATGGTCAACGTGCCGCCGTAGCCAATCTGCGAGTACGTTCCCCCCCGCCGCAACATCTTGAGCGCGGTATCCGGGGTCCCATGTTCGCCGACGTAGTCGAAGATGATGTCCGCGCCCAGGCCTTCCGTGGCTTCGCGCACGGCGCTGACGCCGCCGTCGAGCGCGGAGTGAAACGCCTCGTCGGCACCCAATCGCTTCGCGAAGTCCAATTTCTCGGGTCGGCTGTCGAGCGCGATCACTCGTGCCGGACTGAGCGCCTTGAGAATCTGAATGCCAAAGTGGCCTAGCCCGCCGACACCCAACACGACCGTCGTGGTGCCCGGATGGATGACTGGCAACTGCTTCTTGACGGCGTGATATGCAGTGATGCCGGCGTCGGCATACGGCGCCAATGTGGCTGGGTCCGTGCCTGGGGCAAGCTTGATGACCGAGCGCACGGTGGTCTTCATGAACTCGGCGTAGCCGCCATCGGTGCCGTCGAAACCCGGAAAGAAGCTGCCACCCGTGCAGTGCATGTCGTTCCCGACGCGGCACTGACGACACAGGCCGCAGCTTGGCTGCGGGTGCAGGATGACCGGGTCACCCTTGGCCAGATGCGGCACGCCGGCGCCGACTTCTTCGATCCAGCCGGCATTCTCGTGGCCGAGCGTGAACGGCAGTTTGTCGCCCATGCCGGCCTTGAATACGCCTTCGACCAGGTGCAGGTCGGTGCGACACACCCCTGCGCCGGCCACGCGGACGATAACGTCCAGTGGACCGCTGATCGTTGGCTCGGCGACATCGACCAGCTTGGGTGGCTGGTCGAATCCGAACAGTCGAACGGCCTTCATCGCGCTTCCTCCTTTCTGGCCGATTCGAGCCCGTAGCGAGTGTCGAGCAGACCTCGACACATCAGGCTGTTGAAGGTCATGCTCACGCGCTCCCGCCTGGTGCGCTGCAGATGCTCCCCCAGACCCGCGGCTGCGATCGGCCGCCCGTCTACGTCCATGATCAGCGGGCCGTGGCCCAGGCCGAGCCGCTGGCGCCGAACCAGATATTGGCGAAGCAGAGGCGCCGCGCCGCGTGGCAGGGGCGACTCCGGGCGGAGCGTCACGATCTCGGCCGCGGACAAGCCCGCGTCCTGGAGGAAACGCACCAACTGCTCCTGGCGCATGCCGAATGCTTTGCGCCAGAACACGAGCCGCAACGCCTCGAGGTCCTCGTCTTCCGTCTGGCCCGCGAAGGTGTCGCCGAAGGACTTGCCGCACGAAACGCCGACCGAGATCTCATCCGAGTAGGCGTGATCGCGCAGGTTGACCTGGACGGACGCGATGCCCGGCAAGCCCTTGATGGCCTCGCGTGTGTCATGGGCCATCAGATAGGCGAAGTTCGGCGCGCACCAGAACGTGGGCAAGCGCAGCACGACCTCCACGGCATCCCCGCGCACGTTCACCTGATCGACGAACCCGAGCTCGACGATCGACTCGTCGAGCTCCGGATCAATCACCTGGCGCAGCGCGTCAAGGACTGCCTCGATCATGCTGGGACAGCGACCGGGAAACCAGCTTCGGCCGGCACAGGCAGGTCGTACAGCTTGGCAGCGTTCAGACCCATGATCTTGCGCTTGTCCTCGAGACTCAGGCTCAGGCCGCGCGACTGCTTGATGTCCTCGGGGAAGTCGAACGCCATGAACTTGTCGACGATCCACTTCGGGCTCCACAGCGCGTAGTCGCTCGAGAACAGCAGCCGGTCTGGACCCAGCCACCACGTCAGCTCGGCCAGCACTTCGGCGAAGTAATGCGGGCTGGCATGGATGAACGGCATGACCACAGCGAGGCCGCCGTACACGTTCGGCTCCTGCGCGGCGATCCAGCAGAAGTCCTCGATGCGCGGAATGCCGCAGTGCTCGACGATGAAGCGCAGGCCGGCATCGCGGTACAGCGTCGCTACCTCGTCGACGTCGCCAACGTCGAAGGCATCTTTATTGAAGGGCCAGATCGTCGGGCCCTTATGAATGTGGATGTTGATGATGCCCAGCTCGACGCACTTGTCGAAGTACTTGAGCGTCTCCGGTGCGCCCAGCTTGTAGCCGCGCGAGTCGCCCTTCCACTCGGCTGTGTACAGCTTGACGCCCTTGAGGTTGTAGCGCTTGGCGTCTTCCTCGAGCTGTCTGAGACCCGCGTCCCCATCGCGTGGATCCCAGGCGCCGTTGAGGATGAACTTGTCCGGGTACTTCTCTTTGAGGACGGCGTCCTGGTCGGTGGTATTCCAGCCGTTCACGAAGAAGTCGCGCAGATAGGTTGGCTGGAAGATTCCGACGTCGACGTAGCCCTCTTCGAAGAGGTCCTTCATGATCTGCTGCTCTGAGTAGCGCTGGTACTGCTCGAGCGGCCACACGTAGTCAGCTGGGCTCAGGTTCTTGTGGTAGTTGTAGAAGCACTCGACCCAGCCTTCGGCGTACCGATTCTTCTGGTTAGCGGGACTGCCGTCCCAGAAGTGAATGTGGCTGTCGACGACGAAGACCTGTTCCCCATCCGCCGTGCGATACATAAACGTCCCTCCCTATGGTCGGGGTGCTAACCACAGGGTGTGTGTTTAGCCGCGGTGCATGCGTCTGCCGGGCGGCCACAATTGATGGCCATATGGCTAGCGGCCAGACGGCGTATGCCATGTGGCTGTTTTCGGCGTAGGATGGGCGTTGCGATGGGCCACCACGTCGGCTCCGACGACATGTTCCTGGCCCTGATCCGCTTCGCGCCGCTGCTGTTCATCTTCGGCGGCGTCCTCGTCGTGTGGTGGCTGTCCCGCCAGCGCTCGTCGAGCGAGCTGCAGCCTGACGTGCTGGCCGCCATGTCCGAGACCGAAGCGCTGCCGGCGCGGATGATTCGCCAGCGCCCGCCGCTTGACCGCCTTGACATCGAGGTGGAGGCCCTGGCGAGGGTCCTGGACGAGCTCTGCGGAGCGGGCCTGGCCGTGCGCTGGTACGAAACGGTAGACGCCGAACGGCAGCTGGTCTACCGCCGCCGCCGGGCCGCTGCCGCCACCGCTGACTAGTTTTTTCTTCTGCGCAGGGCTGGACCCTCGAAGTGGTCGCCGCCGCCGGCTATTACGCGCCGCAAGGCGAACCGTCCAGGCGTTGAGGCGGCCGCACTAGGGAACCGTCAGAACCGTCAGGCCGCGCGGGGTAGACCCGCCGGGCCGGCCGGATGCCGCACTCGGGGCCCGCCCGGGCCCGTGAGGACGGCCAGGCGGAACCGTCCAGGCCGGGAGGCTGCCGCATGGCGGAACCGTTAGGCTTGCGAGGGCGAGCTGACGTAGCCCAGCTCTACGGCGCGGACCGCCGCCTGGGTGCGATCGCTCACCCCTAGCTTGTCGATGATGCGCTCAACGTGGACCTTGACCGTGCCCACGGAAATGAAAAGGTTAGAGGCGATCTCGGCGTTCGTCTTGCCCTCGGCCACCAGGCGCAGCACCTCGATCTCGCGATGCGTCAATTCGTCAGCGTGGGCAGCGGACGTGTCCCGTGTCCGACTGGCCATGCGCCGAATCAGTTGGGCCGACAGCTTGGGGTCCAACGGTGACTCTCCGCTGAGTACCTGGCGTACCGCGTCGACCACCTCGCGCCGGCTGGCGTCCTTCAACACGTAGCCCGCCGCGCCAACCCGCAACGCTTCGAGCAGGTAGTCGGGGTCTTCTGAGAGCGTCACAATCAGCACGCTCGTCCGCGGGTGCACTTCCTTGATCGCTCGCGTGGCCACCAGTCCGTCGAGATCCGGCATGCGGATGTCCATGAGCACGAGATCGGGTTCGAGCGAGCTCGACAGCGCAACGGCTTCGCGACCGGTCGCGGCTTCGCCCACTACCTCCAGGTCCGGCTCAGGCACGAGCATCGTGCGCAGGCCAAGCCGCGCCAGCTCATGGTCATCGGCAATGATCACGCGTGCGCGCTTCTGAACGTCAGCGGTGGTCATCCAGATGAGCCTCGGGGGACCACCGCAATCACTTGCGTCCCAGCGCCCGGCTGACTGGTGACCGTGCACTGCCCGCGCAGCAGAGCTACGCGCTCCTGCATGCTCAACAAGCCAACCCGCTCACCCGGCCGAGGCCGGTCTGAACCGACGTGCGGACTGAACCCGCGTCCAAAGTCGCGCACTTCGAGTCGCACGTTGTCGTCGTGCTGTTCCAATGTGACCACGACCTGCGCGCGGCCGGCGTGCTTGCGCACGTTGGTCAATGCCTCCTGCGTGACGCGGAACAACGCCGTCTCGAGTGTCGACGGCAGGCGCTCTTCGCCCAGGTCCTCCTCATAGGTCACCTGCCAGCCTTCCGACCGCAGCGCCTCGACCTCGAGACGAATGGCCGTGCCCAGGCCGAAGTCGTCCAGCGCAGTCGGACGCAGTCCAGCGATCAGGCGGCGCGCCTCACGTACCGTGCGCTGCACAAGGTCGACCGTCACGTCCAGGGCGTTGCGGCCCGCGGCGGAGGCCGGGGCGTGGTAGTCGGCGAACGTCTGCAAGTGCTGGTGCGCGCTCGCCGCAACCTGAGCAAGGCCATCATGGATCTCGTAGGCAACGCGGCGCCGCTCCTCCTCCTGGGCGACCTGAAGCTGTCGTACCAGATCCTGCAGCCGCTGCTCGCGCTCCGCGATCAGCCGCGTCGCGGCTTCGGCTGACAAGCGCGCCTCCTGCTCGCGCCGCTCGCTCGAGCGCAGTTCGGCAACGTGGCGTTCGACGTCCTCGGCCATCTCGTTGAACACGGTCGCCAGCACGCCCACCTCGTCGCCTCGATTGGCCAGGGTACGCCGACCGAGCTCGCCCTGGCCCAGCGCTGAGGCATCGGCCGCCAAACGTCGAAGTGGCTCAGTGATTCGGCCGGCGACCAGCCACGCGACGAGGACAGCCAGGCCGAGGGCCAGTACGCCGACCCACAAGTTGCGCAACAGCGCCACGCGCGAGGAGCCGAGCACGATCTCGCTCGGCAGCCCGACCAGAACGATCCACGGCGCGCGCGTGGTGCTGGTATACGCGGCCAGGCGGCTGACGCCGTCGGCACTCACGATCTCTTCGCTGCCCTGGTGTCGAGTCAGTGCCTCGCGCACGAAGGACTGGTCGCTCAGGTCGCGGCCGACCCAGGCTTCGTAGTCAGGCGAATGGGCGAGCACCCGACCTCGCTCGTCGAGGACCATCATGCTCGAGCCGGCCGGCAAGTCGCGTCGCTCGAGGCGTGGCAGCCGGTCCAGCCTTGTCTCCGCGCTGAGCAGGCCCTTCACGCTGCCGTCGGCGGCTCGGATCGGCCGCGATGCCAAAACACCCATTGGCGCGTCGGAGGGTTGGCCGATGAACAAGCGGCTATAAGACGGTGGCAGGTCGGCCTGAGTGGCCTCGAGCAGCGCCAGCGTGGTGGGATCGTCTAGCGGTCGATCGACGAGCGAAGCGGAGACGCCGCGCAGCAGCGTATCGACGGCGTCGAGGTGTTCGTCGATCAGGTTGGCCTGCATCTGCGCGACTCGCAGCGCTTCCATCTGCGCGTCGGTGCGTGCAGAGCCGACGTCCTGGGTGGCATTGATGGCCAGCAGGACCATGAGCGGCGCGGTCGCGACCAGGGCCAGCAAGACCAGGCGGGTATGGATGCTGTCCCAACTGGCAAGCAGGTGCTGGGCGAACTGCGCACTGCGCGCCGCGACGCTCAGTGCCCACCCGCCGGGGCTGCGCCAGTCCCTGCTCCCAACCAGGTGCACGGGAAAGTCCTCCGCCGTGCCCTATGGTGGCACCCTACCCGGGGCAGGGCAAGTTCGCTTACCGTACCTCATCCCCACACTCTCACGTACGCGGGGCGAGGGAGTTACGTGGTGAGCCTCGCTCCTTTGGCAAGAGGCCGCCAAAGGCGGTTGAGTTGGCGTGCGAGGTCAGGCGCTGGCGGGCTGCTCGGGCTGATCGACTGCGACAGCGGGCTCGCCTGGTTTCGCCGGTTCCGCAGGAGGAGCGGCCGGCGGCTCGCTCGGTGCCGCCGCGGCGGCCGCGGCCGCCTCGGCTGCCTCGGCGATTTCGGGACAGCGCGGACACGTGCCACCCACGAAGCAATGCCCGTCGGGGTTGCTGTCGAGCGCCATCAAGTGGCGCCCGATGTCGCAGTGTTCCTCGACGTTGGCCGGATTGTCACAATCGGCGAGATGCCACGCCACGGTCGGCTGGTTACCCGACGGATCGAGCTTCTTGCCGACCGAATGGATGACGGCGCGCCAACGGAAGCGCCGTGGCGCAGTCTGCACCAGCGGCTTGCCCAGCGCATCGGGCGAGCTTCGTTTGGGCGGGCTGCTTTCGGCGTCGCTCTGGAGTTTCATGCTTGCCCGCCTCGGTACTCGTCCGGCGAGGCCGCGCTAGCGGCCAGGTCGTGCTCCCGTGCGCGGCGTTCGAGAACGTCGGGTGCGCCGCCGTGCCGCGGCCTTAGCCTTTTCGCGCTGAAGCTCACCATTGCTTTTGAAGTAGCGCTTGCGTTTGTACTCGCGCAGAATACCCGACTTGTCCATGCTGGTCTTGAACCGACGCAGCAGTTGATCGAAGGTTTCGCCCTCACGGGGCTCTACGTGCATTTACGCGCTCCCTCGCTTGCGTGGATGGGGCACTAATAGCGCCCCCGACCACTGTAGCCGCCACCACCGCGGTTACCACCGCCGCGCTGCTGGAAACAGTCCGAGCAGTACACCGGCTTGTCGCCGCTGGGACGGAATGGAACCTGGGCTTCCTTGCCGCAGCTCGAGCAGGTGGCACTGAACATCTCGCGCTGTGCGCGGCCGCCGCCACCATAACCACCGCCACTGCTGTACGAGCTATATCCACCACCACCACCACCACCACCGCCGCGCTCGGCCTTGCGTTGGGCGCGGCAATCGGGACAACGACTCGGTTCGGAATAGCCTCGGGCGGCATAGAAGTCTTGTTCGCCGCTCGTGAACGTGAATGACTGGCCACAATCGCGGCAGGTCAGAATAGTATCGGCGGACATCGCGGTCGTCGTCCCTCCTGGGAATCGATCGCTCCGTACTGGCCCGGGAGCAATCGCAATGTATGGGTTCCGTCGCGACGAAGCGAGCCACGCAACAGCGGAACGTGCCAGCCGGCACATTCTGCCATACACGAGCACCTCCGGGGCACAAGTGCCTCACGCCGGCGCAGTCGAGGGTTTGACAAAGCGCTTCGCAGAGTGGTACTCACGCCGCGCATAGAGGAAGGGGACGTGTGTTCATGATTCGATCTTCACTGCGTTTCGCGATGCTGGCGCTGGTCAGCCTGGGGCTCGCGGCGTGCGGCCCGGCCGCCCCACCAGCGGCGCCGACCAGCGCGCCGGCCGCTGCGCCGACGACGGCCCCAGCGGCCAAACCCACCACAGCACCGGCGGCCGCCGCGACGACTGCGCCAGCGGCAGCACCGACGACCGCGCCGGCGGCGGCAGCCAAGCCGACCACGGCACCGGCCGCGGCCGCCGCCCCACAGGCCGCGCCCGCGGACGCCGCGCCCGCCGAGCAGCAAGTGCTCGTCAGGCCCTACGACAACACCGCTGACTTCACCACGCTCGACTTCTGGGAGTCGGTCTACAAGCGTGGCGCGGCGAACGCCGACCTGTTCAGCGAATCGCTCGTGCGCATCAACAAGAACTTCGAGATCGTGCCCGGCGCGGCCACCGAGTGGAGCGTCGATAGCTCCGGCAAGGTCTGGACGTTCAAGCTCGATCCGACCCTGATGTGGTCCGACGACACGCCGCTCACGGCCGACGACTACGTGGCCACATTCAGGTACGGTGCCGATCCGAAACATGCCTGGGACTTCACCTGGTTCTTCAACGGCATCATCACCAATTGGGAGGAGGCCGTAGCCGGCAAGGCGCCGCTCGATTCGATCGGCGTCAAGGCTGTCGATAAGAACACGTTCCAACTCACGACGGTGGACCCGGCGCCATATATCCCGGCGATGATGCTGTACAGCCAGGTACTACAGAAGAAGGCGCTCGAGGCCAACGGCGGGCTCTACAACTCGAACCCGGCGACGTCCGTCTCGAGTGGTCCGTTCATGCTCACCGAGTGGCGTAAGGGCGATCGCGTCATCATGACCGCCAACCCCAAGTACAAGGGCAAGAACAAGCCGTTCATCCAGAAGATCGTCAACATCGGCATGGCGCCCAACGCCCAGTTCGCGGCGTACCAGGCCAAGGAGATCGACTTCGTCGAGGGCGCCAACCTGTCGCCGGCCGACAACGACATCATCGCCGCCGACCCGGTCCTCTCGAAGGAGCTCCACGCGCATTACGGCGACTTCCGCACTGATTACCTGTTCTTCGACACAAAGAGCCCGCCGTTCAATGACCTGAAGGTGCGCCAGGCGTTCAGCCACGTCGTCCCGCGCGATGACCTGATCAAGCAGATCGTCAAGCCGTCGCAGGGCATACCGGCGTTCTCGTTCCTGATGCCTGGGTTCCCGGCCGCGAACTCGGAGGGGCTCAAAGACATCCAGAACTACGATCCCGCCGCGGCCAAGAAGCTCATGGCCGATGCCGGCTTCGCCGACGGCAAGGGTTTCCCGAAGATCACCCTGTGGCTGCGCAACGAGGCGCCGGTGCGCCAGGCCGTGGCCCAGGCGATCGCGGCGTCGATCAAGCAGAACCTGGGCGTGGATGTCGAGGTCTCCAACAAGGAAACCAAGACGTTCATGGACTCGCTGAACGCCAAGCCGACGCAGATCCAGTTCGGCATGGTCTCATACGGATTCGACTTCCTGGATCCGTTCAACATGCTCAGCGTGTGGCTGGGTGGCGGACGCCACAACTGGGCTAACCCCGAGTTCGACAATCAGGTCAAGAAGGCGGCCGCCTTTACTGGCGACCCAGCGACGCGCGTCAAGATGTTCCAGGATGCCGAGAAGCTGCTGGTTACGGATGCCCCCGGTGTGTTCATCTATCACCGCACCGTGTCCGATCTGTACCGGGCGTATCTGAAAGGCTCGGAGCTCGAGCCAGATAAGAACGGCTTTGCCGCGCTGCACTGGCCAGGCTTCGCCAGCAACAGCGTCTCGGCTGGCTCTCTCTACATCTCCAAGGACGTCGCCAACTCCGGCCGCAAGCTCCCGTAAGGCGGCCAACTGGCACTTGCCCCGTCCCGCTCCGCGTGACCCGCTTCCAGGCCCGTCGCCAGGCGAAAGGCTCCTCCCTACAGGGGCCTTCCGCCCGGGGGGCAGCGTCCTGCGAGGGGCAGTCGGCGTGCGGTCCCACCCGCCACCGCTAAAGGCGGAAGCCCTACCGGGGATGGATTGGAGACCACATGGCCTCATGAGAATGTGCGATGCCACCGCGGGGATGGGCGCCGCCGTTTGAGCGGAGTAGGCTAAGCGCCGCATGGGCCTGTACTTGTTCGGGCGGGTGACCGGCATCGTCGTCGTCTTCGTCATCGTGTCGATGCTGGCCTTTCTGCTCATGCACTCAATTCCGGGCGGGCCGTTCGACGAGGAGAAGGCGCCTCTGCCGCCGGCCGCCAAGGAAAACATCTTGAGGAAGTACGGGCTGGACAAACCTCTGCCCGAGCAGTATGTGCGCTATATGGCCAGCGCCCTCCAGGGCGATTTCGGCATCTCCTTCCAGAGCCCAACTGAGACCGTCACGCAGCTGATTTCGCGAACCTGGCCGACCAGCATGCTGCTGGGCGGACTGGCGATCGTACTGGCGTTCTCGTTTGGGCTGACCTCGGGCATCATCGCCGCGGTCCACCAGAACTCGTGGGTGGACTACGTCGTCACGTTTATCTCGACGCTGGGCATCACCGTGCCCAATTTCGTCGTCGCCTTGTGGCTGCTACTGGTGTTTGCCGTCGGTCTGGCGTGGCTGCCGACCGGCGGCTGGCCGGCCGGGCCACTGGACGATTGGAAGCCGCTTATCCTGCCGGTGCTCACGCTGTCCCTGCATCCGATGGCGCTGGTGGCGCGCTACACGCGCTCGAGTCTGGTTGAGGTGCTCCACGCGGAGTACATTCGCACCGCGCGCGCAAAGGGCTTGCGTTCAGACGCGGTGGTCGTCGGCCACGCGCTGAAGAATGCGCTCATTCCGTTGATTACGATCCTGGGACCGCAGATCCCGAACCTGATCACCGGCACCATCTTTGTCGAAGTCATCTTTCGCGTGCCGGGGCTGGGCAAGTTCTTCGTCACCAGCATCGCGCTGCGTGACTACCCGATGATCATGGCGACCATGCTCCTTGTCGCGACGTTGTGGAGCATCACCTATTTGCTGAGCGACATTCTGTACACGGTGGTTGACCCACGGGTGCGCCTGGCGTGAGTAGTGCCGTCAGTGCGCCAGCGCTGCTCACCGGCGCGCGCCAGACGGCGCTGGTACGTCCACCGTCGAGCCTGTGGCGCGACGCCCGCCGCCGCTTCTCGCGCAACAAGTTGGCGCTCGGCTCGCTCGCCGTCGTGGCGCTGCTGCTGGCCATGGCGGTCTTTGCCGACCTGATCTCGCCTGCCCGCTATGACTTCTCGGTGCTCTCGGAAGCGAACAGGTTTCCGAGTCGCGAGCACCTGCTGGGCACTGACTCTGTGGGCCGAGACTTTCTGAGTCGGATTATCTACGGCGCGCGAGTCTCGCTCACGGTCGGCCTGACGGTGCAGGCGTTCGCGCTGCTCATCGGGCTGACGTTGGGCACGCTGGCCGGCTCCTTTGGCGGGTTCGTCGACTACGTGATCATGCGCTTCGTCGAGGTCTTCACCGCCGTGCCCGTGTGGCTCTTTGCACTGTTCCTGATGTCGGTCTGGAAGGGCTCAGATCTGATCAGCGGCGGGGGTCTGTTCAACGTCATCCTGGCCATCGGCCTGATCGGCTGGGTCGATATCTGTCGCCTCACGCGGGCGCAACTGTTGTCATTGCGCGAAAAGGAATACGTCCTGGCCTCGACCGCGCTGGGCGCGACGAGGCTGCAGGTCGCTCGGCGGCACATGCTGCCCAATGCCCTGGCGCCGTTGATCGTCGCCGTCACCCTGGGCGTGCCGACCGCCGTCTTCACCGAGGCCGGCCTGAGCTTCTTAGGCTTCGGCATCAACGACCCGCTGCCGAGCTGGGGCAAGATGATCGCCGAATCGCTCGCCTATGTGCGCGTGTACTGGTACTTGGGGTTATTTCCCACGCTCGTCCTGGCCCTCACCATGTTGAGCTTTTCGTTCGTCGGCGACGGCCTGCGCGACGCCCTCGATCCTCGGCTCGGCGAGAAGCGGTAGCTATCATGCGGCGGCGGCCATTGCGTCTTCGTACTCTTTGCGCACCTGGTCGCCGCCGTTGCTCCGCCACTCGCTGACCAGCGGGCCCAGGTCGGAAAATGGGCGGCGGCCGGTGATGATGTCGTTGACACCATCGCCGAAGCGCTGGTTGGCGACGACGCCCTGGCGGCCGGCGGTCTCGCTGTAGAAGCCGATGGTCGGGTCCTGGAGACCGACCGATTCATATTGCTTGAAGACAGAAATGACGTGGGGCACGTAGTCGCCGCCGACGGGGTCGAAATACGCCGGCGCGGGGTTCACCACGTTTTGGATGGTGGTCAGCATCAGGTCGGCGCGACCCTGATCGTTCAGGATCGGCGCGCCCTTGTCGCTGCGCGAGAAGTCGCGCCCCTCGATGCCGTAGCTGATGAGCTCGCGCTCCTCGCTGCCGAACGGCGCCGCGAGCAGGTTGAGCACCCGCAAGAGCTCTTTGATGCGGTCCTCGGACGCCTTCTTGAGCACGATCGTGCCGAACGAACCGTGGTAAATCGGATAGGTTGGCTTGACGCCGTCCAGCAAAGGAAATGGCGGCAAGAGTCTGATCTTGGGTGTCGGCTGCAAGTTGGCTGGTGCGCCCTGTGAGTTGTAGATGTCCGCTACGTTGCCGTCCCAACGGAACACGCCCTTGCGCGCGATCATCGCCGCGCGCGCCGAGATCACGTTGTAGCCTGGTGTGCCCGGCTCAAACAGGCCGCCGGCCCACAGGTCGCGAGCATAGTCGACGGCGGCTTTGAACTGATCGGTCTCGTACAGCCGGGTCAGCTTGCCATTGTTCAAGGACCATTGGTTCGGCCCACCGGCGAGCGATGTGAAGAGCTGATTGATCGTGCCGTAGCCGTACTGATAGCCAGCCTCGCCGATGATGCCGAAGATGCCGTCGTTCGGCTTCGTCAAAGCCTGCATGATGCTTTTGTATTCGGCGCCACTGTTCGGCGGTTGCAAATTCGCCTGCTCGAGCAATTCCTGGTGGTGCCAGTGCACCCAGAAGTAGGGCGGGATCGGATCGCCCACGCCAAAGATCTTGTTGTTGATGACGGTCGACTTCCACACCTGGGTTGGATGGGCGGCCAGGTTCGGGTATTCCTTGACCGCGTCGCCGCTCAGGTGGGGCGTCAGATCGGCGCACTTGGCCTCGAGGAACTGCGGGAAGCCAGGCACTGGCTGACCGTTGGGTAAGAACAGCAGGTCCGGCAGGTCATTGCCGGCAATGATGGTGGGTATTTTCGAGCCGTAATCGGCGAACGGTGTAATGCCCAGTTTGAGCGTGGCGCCGATGCGCTTGTTGATCTCCTGCCACACCGGGTTGGAATCCATTGCGACCGGCGTCGCACCCAGCGTCTGGGTGATGATGTTGATCTCGCCGCCTTTGGCGGGCGGATTGGCCACGGAGCGATACAGCTTGGCCGGGTACTTGGTGTAGCCGGGCGGAGTAATCGTGCCGCCGGGCACATCTGGCGCGGGCACATCGGCCGGCGGAACATAGGTCGGCAGGCTCACGCGACCACTACGACTGACCACGGCCGACACGACGGTCGGGGCGGCCGTCGGTGGCGCGGCGGGCGCGGTGGTTGGCGCGGCGGCGGCGGTGGTAGGCGCCGCGGCGGTGGTGATTGGCGCGGTGGTGGGTTTCGCGACCGGCGCGACTGTCGGTGCGGGCGCGGGCGCGACCGTCGGAGCGGGCGCGGGGCTGGTACACGCCGCCAGCAGCTGAGCGCCAAATGCACTGACAAGGGCGGTGCCGCCAAGCCGCCTGACGAACGCACGGCGGCTCAAGGTCGGGCGCGAGGAGACACTGGCCATCTTCCCCTTATACCACCGCCGGTTCGCTCTCTCGATACCTAAATTTCTGACCACTCGCGCGCAGGATGTAGCCCACCTGGCGCACGGTGTGGATGAGCCGCGGCTCACCCGCCGCCTCGAGCGCCTGCCGCACATGGCCGATCGTCACGTCGATGACATTCGAGTCACCCAGGAACTCGTAGCCCCACACGTCTTCGATCAGCTCGCGACGACTCAGGACGCGCTCGGGATGGCGAAGGAAGTGAGCCAGCAGCTCGAAGGCGCGGTGGCGCAGGTCGATGCGCCGCTGCCCGCGCCACGCCTCACGCGCGTCGAGGTCCACGCGCACGTCGCCGTAGGTGAGCAGGCCTCGACGCACGCCGTGCGAGTCCAGCGCCCGCCGCCGCAAGATGGCTCGCAATCGGGCAAGCAGCTCCTCGAGCGCAAACGGCTTGGCCAGGTAATCGTCCGCGCCGGCGTCGAAACCATTGATGCGTTCGGCCACGCCGTCGCGCGCGGTCAGGATCAAGATCGGCACGCTGCTTCTGGCCCGCAGCCGCCGGGCGACCTCCAGGCCATCGATACCCGGCAGGATCACGTCGAGCATGACCAGGTCCGGATCGTAGGCGTCGGCTGCGTCGAGGCCGCTGGGGCCGTCGTCTGCGCGGACCACTTTATAGCCGGCGTGCGTGAGCGCACGATCCAGGAATGCGGCCAGGCGCGCGTCGTCCTCGACCACGAGGACCCTGGGGGTGGTGCGCTGCATCACGCGGACTCTAGGGCGCCAAGCTTGGAGCCTCCTTGGCTCGACCGGCGGTGGCTTGCCGCAGCGGGTGCGAACGCTCCGCCGCCGCACGGTTACACAACTGCTCGATGCTGGCCCAGGCGTCGGGATCCTTCAACGCCGTGAGCCACTCAGGCTCGTTCGCCAGGTGCGACATCAACAGCGCGTGGCCAAGCTCGTGTACCTGGTCGATCAGCGCTTCAAAGAACTCGGGCAGACCAGGGAAGACATTTCAGTCGCTTGCCCAGCTCACGCAGCAATCCGTTGTTCAAGCCGCGAAACTTGCCTTCGCGAACGTAGGTCAGGATGTGCAGCAAGTAATAACTATCTGAGGCCCAATTGACCAGCCCGCGCTGCGTGAAGAAGTCCTTGTAGCCGTTGGCTTCCTTCCAGAACGTCTGCTCGTCGACCCGGTAATAGTCGAACAGCGGCGCTTGCATATGGCCCGGAATCAGGGTCTTGTCGAAGTCCCAGATCACGGCGATTTTGTTCTGGAGATAGAGCGACGACGTGGTCATTGGGTCCTCCCCGCGCCGGGGTCGGGAGATTTCAGCGAGGTTTTAGCTACCGCTAACAGTCGTTTAGTACGGCGCGCCGAGACTTCTGTTCGAGAGTACGCACATAACTCTCGCACTCATCGACGGAGGTTTCAAACTCCAATGTTGCCCTTTCACGTCACAGTCCGGCGCGCCATGCTCGCCGGCACAACGGTGCTGGTGCTCGCCGGCTCGGCGGTTGGCATCGCCAGCGCCCAGACGACCCCGACGCCAACGCCGAACGCAGTGGGCCAGCAGCGGCCCGATGCACAGGCATTCCTCGATGCGCTGGCCAAGCGGCTCAATATCACCTCGGCTGCGCTGCAGACGGCGATTGGCCAGGCGCGCACCGACGTTGGCTTGCCGGCCGACGGCGGCGGCTTCCCGTTCGGCCCAGGTGGCCACGGGCCAGGCGGACCAGGCGGTGGGCGCGGCTTCGGCGGCGACCTGACGACCGCGGCGCAAGCAATCGGCATCACCGCCGACCAGCTGCGCCAGGAGCTGCCTGGCAAGTCGCTGGCGCAGGTCGCGCAGGCGCATGGTAAGAGTGCCACCGACGTGGCTAACGCCCTGAAGACCGCTGCCAACCAGCGCATCGACCAGGACGTCACCGCTGGTCGACTCACCGCCGACCAGGCGACGCAGCGCAAGCAGCAGATCGCGCAGCGCATCGACCAGATGGTCAACGAAGTGCGTCAGCAAGGCGGGCCACGCGGGGTCTGAGCCTTGTCATCCTGAGGCGAGGCACGAGCCGAAGGATCCGCTTGTCGACCGGTGGACGGCCAGCAAGCGGATCCTTCGCTGCGCTCAGGATGACATGATTGCGGTATGCGCTTTGCCGTGTTCACCGTCAGTACGCCCGAGCTCACGCCCGAGGAGGCAGTGAGAACCTTCGCTGAAATGGGCTACGGGGGCGTCGAATGGCGGGTGATCGACCAGGAGCCGTCGCCGTCAGGCGAGCCAGGCTTCTGGTCAGGCAATCGCTGCACGCTCCCGCTCAGCACGCTCGTGGCCGAGGCGCCACGCATCCGCGCCCTCTCCGAAAGCGCGGGCTTGGAAACCATCAATGTCGGCGGCTACGCCACCTGCCAGCAACTCTCGGACGTGGAGCAAGTCCTCAAGGGCACGCGGCTGCTCGGTGCGGCGTCGGCCAGAGTTCGTGTGCCTCGGTACGACGGGACCGGCAGCTATCGCCAAGCGCGCGACAGGGCGCAGGGCCAGTTCAAGGACGTCGAAGCGCTCGCGCAACAGTACGGCGTGCGCGCGATCATTGAGACTCACCCCGACACCATCCTGCCCAGCGCGAGCGCCGTCGCGTCATTCCTGGCGCCGTTCGATCCACGTTTCACCGGTGCCCTGTGGGACCCAGGCAATATGGTCAAGGAAGGCTACGAGCAGTACCGCCTTGGCCTGGAAGCCCTCGGCCCGTATCTGGCGCACGTGCAGATCAAAAACGCCGCCTGGCGGCAGGTCAGCACAGGCTGGGAGTTCCAGTGGGCGCCACTGCAGAACGGCATGGTCGACGTACCGTCGGTATTCGAGGCTCTACGCGCCGTGGGCTACGCTGACTGGATATCGTGCGAGGATTTCTCGACCCAGCAGCCTGTGCTGGAGCGGCTACGTGAGAACCTGGGCTACTTGAAGCTCCTCGAGCAGGCCGGCGTAAGCGGCGCGACTCAGCGGTAACTCGACTGACTGGCCAGTGTGGCTCGAATAGATGAGCGCATTGGCCAATTCGAGCGACATGCGGCCCTGGGTGCCGTCAGCCACCAGCGGCGCGCCAGCCTGAACGGCGCTCACGAAGTTGGTATAGATGGCGCGGTGGTCGCCGCCGCCCGGCTCGAGCTCGAGCACGCGTGGCGCGAACGACGGCTTGGCGAATGGATTCGGATCGTCACGTAGAACATCGTGCAGGTCGGTCGAGAGCTCCGAGAACAACAGCTTGCCGCCGTGGAGCAAGAGCGCGCCGCGCCTGCCGACGATCTCGAGCCGCTCCGGCTCACCCGCCAGGGCGGTACTGACGAGCAGCATGCCGAGCGCACCGTTCGGCCACTCGAGCATTGCCTGGGCGGTGTCTTCAGTCTCGATGGCGTGATACAGCGTGCGATTCCAGGCCACCACACGGCTCGGCGGGCCGACCAGGTGACACAGCACGTCAAGCGTGTGCGGCGCCTGGTTCATCAGCACGCCGCCGCCCTCGCCCCGCCACGTACCGCGCCAGCCAGCCTGGGCGTAGTACGCCTGCGTCCGGGTCCACGTGGCGACGACCTCCACGCGCTGGATCTCACCAAGCGTGCCGGACTCGATGAGCTTGCGTGCCGTGCGGATCTCTGAGCGCGTGCGGTGCTGCAGGTTAACGGCGAGCAGCCGCTGCACATCCGCGGCCGTGGCGATCATGGTGTCGGCCTCGGCGACCTGGACCGCGATCGGTTTTTCGACCAGCACGTGCACGCCCACACGCAGTGCATCCAGCGCCAACGGTGCATGGAACGGGTGTGGTGCCATGATCGCCACGGCATCCGGCGTGACGGCCGACAGCAGCACGCCATGATTGGCGAAGTACGGCACGCCGAGCTCGCGCGCACGCGATCGCGCAGGCTCCTCGTTGAGGTCCGATAGCCCGACGAGCTCGACATCGGGCACATCCAGGGCGGCCTGGTGCATCTTGAACACACCCGCGCCAGCGCCGATCACGGCTAGCCGCATCGGCTCATGCTACCGCTGGCCGGTAGGCGTAGGAGATTTAGATGTCGCAAGCCTGCGGGCTCGCCCGCAGGCTTGCGACTGCCAAATCGTCTCTATCAGCGGCTACAGGGCGGCGCCGCCGTCAACCAGGATCTGTGAGCCCGTGAGCATCGCGGCGTCGTCGGAGACGGCGAACAACACGGTCCGCGCTACATCGGCGGCCGTTACGAGGCGGCCGAGCGGGGTGGCTTGCAGGCGGCGCTGGTAGTTCTCGGGATTGTCGATGCTCGTACTTTGATCGTTGGGGCTGTACGGAGTGTCAGCGCGGATGAACGGCGTATCGACGTGACCCGGTGAGACCAGGACACAGCGAATGCGATCAGCGGCATAGGCGACGGCGGTTGAGCGGGTCAACGCGACCAGGGCCGTCTTGGCGGCGCCATAAGCTGGCGAGCCGCCGCCCGCGCGGACCGAGGCCAGCGAGCCGAGATTGACGATCACGCCGCCGCCCGCGCGGCGCATCGACGGCACGACGGCCTTGGTGCCGAGGAACGAGCCGGTGAGGATGGTGTCAACAATCAGGCGCCACACCTCTTCGGTCTGCTCGTCGAAGGAGACGCGCACGTTCGCGCCGGCGTTGTTACACAGCACCGTGAGCGGGCCGAACGCCGCCTCGGCAGCAGTAACGGCAGCAGCCCACTGGTCGGCGGACCGCACATCTAGCCCACAGCCGATTGCCTGGCCGCCACTGTCCTGGATGCGCCGAGCGACCGCCGCCGCCTTGTCCTGATACAGGTCGGCAACGCACACCGCGGCGCCTTCGGCAGCGAACAATTGACACTGGGCGCCGCCAATCGCACCCCCGCCACCGGTAACGATGGCGACCTTACCGGACAGCTTCACTGGCCACCGCCGCACCCGGGTGCGCGCGCAATTGAGTCGCGATCAGGTGCGAGTACAGGCCATCCAGCGCCAGCAGCTCGGCGTGGGTGCCTTGCTCGACCACGGCCCCGTCGTCGAGCACGACGATGCGGTCCGCGGCGCGAATCGTCGACAGCCGATGCGCGATCACCAGCGTGGTTCGGCCCGCGCTCAGGCGCTCCAGGGCGCTGCGCACTTCCGCCTCGGCGATCGCGTCGAGGTGCGACGTTGCTTCGTCGAGCACCAGGATCGGCGCGTCTTTCAGCAGCGCCCGTGCGATCGACACGCGCTGGCGCTGTCCGCCAGAGAGCTGCACCCCGCGCTCGCCCACGGCCGTGTCGTACCCCTCGGGTAACGCCTGCGCAAACTCGTCCACATTGGCGGCGCGTGCCGCCGCGAGCACATCGTCGTCCGCGGCATCAGGTCGGCCGAGCCGAATGTTCTCGCGCAAGCTTGCATTGAACAGATACGTGTCCTGCGCGACGAGCGCGATCAGCTTGCGCAGATCGTCGAGCCGGAGCTCGCGGATATCGTGTGTGCCGATGCAAATCTGACCCTGCTGGGCATCCCAGAAGCGCAGCAACAGATGGGCGGCAGTAGTCTTGCCCGCGCCTGACCGACCAACCAGCGCCACGGTGTGGCCGGCCGGTACGTCGAACGTGACCCCGTACAGGGCCGGTGGCAGGCCGGGGGCGTAGGCAAACGTAATGTTGTCGAAGTGGACGCTACTGTCGGCAACGTGCGCCAGCGCCAGCGCCTGCGGCCCATCGCGCACGGGCACAGGCTCGTCCTCGACGGCGAAGAACCGTCGGGCCCCGCCGAGTGTCTGCGCCAGCTCCTTGAAGACGGTCACGATCGTCACCACCGGCAAAAACGCCGAGCCCGCCAGAAGCATCGCCAACGGCAGCGCCGTGCGCGCCAGCTGGCCATCCGCGACGAGCCGCGCGCCCGCCGTGAGCACCGCCAACGCGCCCAGGCCCATGAGGGCCTCGATCACCGCGTTCTGCACCGCCTGCCAGCGCAGGAACTTGCGTTTGAGCTCGCCCAGATCGCGACTGCGGCGGCCGATCTCCTCGGCGCGGCGGGCGCCGTATTCGAAGGCGGCGATGGTGCGCAGGCCCTGCACGCTGTCGACGGCGTGCGCGGTGACCTCGGCAGTGAGATCGCGCAGCGCCGTACCGAGCTGTGCCGATTGGCGGACAGCCACCAATGGCGTCAGCGCGACGGCGACCAGGAATGGCACGAGCGTGACGGCGAGTGCCGGCGCCTGGATCGCCAGCGCGATCAGCACGCCCGCCGGCACCAGGATGGCCACGAACAACGGCGAGATGGTGTGCGCATAGAACAGTTCGATGAGCTCGACGTCGCCGAGCAGCGCGCTGACCAGGTCGCCGCTCCGTCTGCGGACCAGGTACGCGGGCGCGAGTGGATCGAGCAGCTGGTACAGCTTGATGCGCAGCTCCGCGAGCAGGCGGTAGGCCAGGTCGTGCGAGATCCACGAATCGAGCCAGCGCAACACCGCGGTGACGGGCACGAGCGCCGTGAGCGCCCAGAGCCACGGGGTGAGGTCGCCCCGCGTGAAGACATTGGCCACCAGCAGCGCGCTCACCACGCCTAATGCCACCTGGGACGCGGCATGGAGCGGCCCGAGCGCCAGGACCAGGGCGGCTTCCCAGCGCCAGGGTTCCACGAGCCGGAAGAGCCGGCGCCACACGTCCGCCTGCGGCAGCTGGGTTGTCGTTGTCATCCCGAGCCTGCGAGGTATCTCGTCAGTCTGATGCTCGCTCGTCAGCGTCGCTCGGGCAGGCGAGATTCCTCGCGGAGCCTGTCCTCCAGCGAGGCCAAGGGCTCGGAATGACACGGGCTGCTCATCCAGGACACTCTGCTGGGCCGCCATGAGCCGTCGGTAGGCACCGTCAGGCCGCGCCAGCAACTCATGTGGTGCTCCCTCTTCGATGAGGCGCCCGTGATCGAGAACGATGATGCGATCCGCCGTGGCCACGCTCGACAAGCGATGGGCAATGACCAGCGTGGTCCGCCCGCGTTGCAGTCGCTCCAACGCCTGCTGGATCGCTGCCTCGTTCTCAGCGTCGACGCTCGATAACGCCTCGTCGAGAACGAGGATGGGCGCATCTTTGAGCAGCGCCCGCGCAATCGCCAGCCGCTGCCGCTGGCCACCCGACAGGCGGACGCCGCGCTCGCCGATGACCGTCTCGTAGCCGTGCGGCAGGTCGACGATGAAGGCGTGCGCATTCGCCGCTACGCACGCTGCTTCGAGCTCGGACTGCGTTGCTTCGGGCCATGCGACGCGCAGGTTCTCGGCGACCGTGCCGTAGAACAGGTAGGTGTCCTGGGCGACGACGGCGACCTGACGCCGCAGCAGGTCGAGTGGCAGCTGGCGCAGGTCGTGACCGTCGAACAGGATGCGTCCGTGCTGTGGATCGACGAAACGCAGCAGGAGGTTGACGAGTGTCGACTTGCCCGCGCCGCTCGGGCCGACGACGCCCAGCGTGTGGCCGGGCTGCAGCTCGAACGAGCAGTCTTCGATCGCGCGGCGCTGGCCGCCGTGGTAACCGAACGTGACGTGCTCGAACCTGACGAGCGGCGCCAGCTCGCGTGGTTGGACCGGTGCCGAGGGTGGCTCGACCTCGGGCAGGGTGTCCAGCAGCTGATACATGCCGCGCGTGGCGGCCACCGCCAGCATGCTGCTGTGGAATAGCTGGACCAGGTCTCTTAACGGTCGAAACACTTCTACACCGAGCAGCAGGACCACGAGCAAGGTGGCCAGCGGCAGCTCGCCGGCCTGAACGCGCACGGCGCCCCAACCGAGAGCTAAGGCGGCGCCGGCGGAGATGCCCAGCAGGGTGATGCCGCCGGTGCCGATGTTCACGCCGAGCACCCACATCGTCGTCCTGTAGAGCTGTCTCGCTCGTTGTGCGAGGGCCTGCCCGCGTTGGGTGCTCTGGCCGAAGGCTTTGAGTGTGGCCAAACCCTGGATGCTGTCGAGGAAGTCGGCGCCCATCGCCACCTGCGCACGGCGGAAGGCCATGCTGGCTCGGCTGTTCATCCTGTGAAACGCCGCCGGGGCTACGAGGGTGAGCAGGGCGAAGACGAGGAAGATCGTCGCCGTCGGCAGGTCCAGGAACGCCATGAAGCCGAAGATGAGCAGTGGCGTCATTCCCGCCACTACCAGTTGTGGCAGGTACTGGCCGAAGAACTGATCGAGCTGTTCGACGCCGTCGACCAGGGTCAGGACGGCTTCGCCGCTGCGTCTCTGGTCGAAGTGTCCGGCGCCGAGCTGCAGCACGCGCTCGTACAGTTGGCCTCTGACCCGCGCCTTCATCCGCGCCGCCGTTGCGTTGGCGATCTCATCTCGTGCGAGCTGCAGCACTGCTCGCACAAGGATCAGGACTGCGATCAAGCCCAGGACGCCCAGCAGCTGTTCGAACGGTTCGCCCGTGAAGACTCGAGCCATGGTCTGGCCCGTGAGCGCCAGGCGCCACATCACCACCGGCACCGCCACGAGCCCGATTAAGGCCGCCCAAGCAATACGCGGCCGCTCGCCGCGGGTCATGTCAAACAGCCGTCGATCGAAATACATTCGCGGGGCCATTTAACCACAGGTGGCAGAGCCCGCCGCGCCCATCGCTGGCGCCGCGCAGCGGGCGCCGTGGCCACGCACGCCCAAGACCGACCCTCGCGGAGCGGGCTCCAGGGGGCTGGCCCCTGGGGAGCGAGCCCGCAGGCTTGCGACTACCAAATCTCCAATGACTACTGTGGGCTAAGCTCTTGGCCCAAATGTCGAGCGTTGTCCCGGCCATTGAGGTCCAGCAGCTCACGTGCGCGTACGACGGCCCGCCAGTCCTCGATCGGCTCAGCATGACCATCCCGGCAGGCGCCTTCGTGGGTTTTGTCGGGCCGTCAGGCGCGGGCAAGACCACCCTGCTGCGCGCGTTGCTCGGCGCGCTGCCACGCCTCAGCGGGTCCATCCACGTCTTCGGCGAGGAGGTGACGGCGGGCCGTTTGCCGCGCGTCGGCTATGTGCCGCAGCTCGAGACCGTCGACTGGAACTTCCCAGTGACCGTGCGCGAGGTCGTCGCCATGGGCCTGGCACGCGAGGGCCGACTCTTTGGCTGGCCGTGGCTGACGCGCGGGCAACACGCGGGCATCCAGTCATTGCTCGACCGGCTGGGCATCGGCGCCCTGCGTGATCGACACATTCGCGAGCTAAGTGGCGGCCAGCAGCAGCGCGTGTTCCTGGCGCGGGCGTTGGTCCGCCAGCCGCGGCTGTTGCTCCTGGACGAGCCGACCAGCGGCGTGGACATCAAAACGCGCCATGACGTGCTGCATCTGCTGGCCGACTTGAACCACGATGGCACGACCATCGTCTTGACCACGCATGACCTGAACTCCGTGGCGGCACACCTGCCGCAAGTGGTCTGCTTGAACCGCCGCGTCGTGGCGTACGGCCCGCCGTCGAGTGTGTTTACCCCCGCCGTGCTCGAAGCGACGTACGGCGCCGAGATGCTCGTAATCCAGCAAGATGGCTTGACGCTGATTGCCGATCGTCTCGGCGCGCTGCACGACATAACGGACCAGCACAGCCACCCCGAGGGCGCCGACCACCGCCACCCGCAGGCGCCCGTCGAATGCTGACGTTCCTCCTCGATCCGTTCAAGTACGAGTTCTTCGTCCGCGCGCTGCTGGTGGCAACCGTCATCGGCGGGCTGTGCGGGCTGGTGGGCACGTTCGTCGTGCTGCGGCGCATGAGTTACATCGGCCACGGGCTGTCACATAGCGTGTTTGGCGGGGCGGTCATCAGCTACCTGCTGGGGTGGAATTTCTATCTCGGCGCCGGCGCCTGGGGCGTGCTGTCGGCCGTGCTGATCAGCTGGACGGCGCGGCGGCGGCAGATCGGCGCGGATGCGGCCATCGGCATCGTCACCACAGCGGCGTTCGCCATCGGCGTGGCCATCATTTCGAAGGCGCGCAGGTTTACCCGGAACTTTGACGCGGCGCTGTTCGGCAATGTGCTCGGCGTGCAGCCCGAAGACGTCTATGTGGTGCTCGGCGTCACCGTTCTGGTGGCGGTGATGATCTTCCTGGCGTATCGCCAGCTGCTGTTCATGACCTTCGACCCTGAGGTCGCGCCGCTGTATGGCGTGCCCGATCGCGGGGCCGACGCCCTGCTCTCGTTGATCCTCGCCGCGACGGTGATCGCCTCGATTCAGATCCTGGGTGTCACCATGATCGCCGCGATCATCGTTGTCCCCGCCGTCACCGCGCGACTGCTGACCGACAGCTTCGGGCGCATGGTCGTGCTCGCCACGGTCATCGGGGTAGTGTGCGGCCTGGTCGGGCTGTTGCTGTCGTACTACCTCGACGTGGCCTCCGGGGCGACAGTGGTGCTGACGGCGTCGACTGTCTTTCTGCTGGCGCTGATTGGCACGAGCATTCGCCGCCGCGTCCGGAGCGAGCGGGCGCGGAGTCATGCCCGGCTGGATCGGGCGCAGGTCTCGGATCTCTTCGATTAGCCGCGGCAGCCGGCGCACACGCCGACAATCGCGGTGTGCATCAGGTCAGCAGTGAAGCCATACCGTTGCTGGAGCTCGTCCGCCAGTGGTTGCAAGAGTGAGATGTCGAGCTCGATGTCCTGGCCACAGGCGGAGCACAGCATGTGCTGGTGCGGTGCTTCATCGGTCCGCTGGTACTGCGCCACGCTGTCGTGGAAGTGGGTGTGGCGCACGAAACCGAGCTCTTCCAGTACCTCCAGCGTCCGATACACGGTGGAGATGTTGACGTCGGGAAACTGGGCGACGACTTGCTGATAAACCTGCTCGACGGAGATGTGGCCGTGCAGGCCAGCCACGACATGCAGGATGAGCTGACGCTGGGGCGTCATGCGCAAGCCGCGCGCTTTGAGCGCCGCGCGCAGGTCCTCGACGGTGAGCATGGCCCGGCCCGGCACCCTACCACAGCCGCCGGCACGGGCCGTTGTTGCAACTATATGCAAGTTCTATCATTGGCGACATGGTTCGCAAACAATCGGCCTGGCCACTCGCAAGCGCCCTGCCCCTGGCCGTTCTGGCGATTGCCCTGCTGGCCTGCAGCCCCGCCGCGGCGCGCGAGCCCAAGCTCAAAGTTGTCGCCACCGTCGCCCCGCTCGCCGACCTGGTACGCCAGATCGCTGGCGACCGCGTCGAGCTCGTCCAGATGATCCCCGACGGCACCGACTCGCACACGTTCGAGCCGCGCCCGTCCGATGCCCGCGTCCTTCAGGAGGCCGATCTGATCGTCCTGAACGGCATGCACCTGGAAACGCCGACTCAGCGCATGGCCGACGCAAACAAGCGCGCGGATGTGCCGTACCTGATGCTGGGCGACAGCACCATCTCCGAGCAGGATTGGATCTTCGATTTTTCGTTCCCGCCGAGTGAGGGCGACCCCAATCCACACCTGTGGCTAAACGTGCCCTATGCGCGGTACTACGCGCAGCTCATCGAATACCAGCTGTCGCAGATGGATCCCGAGAACGCCGCCTATTACCAGGCCAACTTCGCGACACTCGCCGGACGCATGGATCAGCTCGATCAGGCGATCTTCGCCTCCGTCGCGACGGTGCCCGAGAACAATCGCAAGCTGCTGACCTACCACGATTCGTGGGCGTATTTTGCGCGGCGCTACGGCATCGAGGTGATCGGCGCCATTCAGCCGAGCGACTTTGCCGAGCCGTCTCCGCGCGAGGTCGCCGCGCTAATCGATCAGGTGCGCGCCTCTCAGGTGCCGGCGATCTTCGGCTCTGAGGTCTTTCCCTCGCGTGTCCTCGAAGCCATTGGCCGCGAGACCGGCGCGCAGTACATCGACACGCTACGCGACGACGACCTGCCAGGGGCGCCGGGCGCTCCCGAGCACACCTATCTGGGGCTGATGCTCGAGGATATGCGCACGATGATGTCCAGCCTGGGCGGCCGCGTCGACATGTTCGACGGGATCGGCGCCGCCCCGATCGCGTCCTAGGGAAACGTCGCGTCGGGCGGGTAGCGCTCGCGCGGCAATTGAATGAGCTCGATCAACGTGCCGAGCCGGTCGGCGGTGGCGAAATAGGCGAACGCGCCATCGCTCTGGACGCCGTAGCCGCGCCCGCTCTGGACGACTTCGTAGCCCAGGCCCTGCATCTCGCGCGTCGCCGCGTCCATGTCGGTGACGTGGACGCCCAGGTGCTGGACGCCCTCGCCGCACTGCGCCAGGAACTCCTCGTACAGATTCGGCCCCGTGACCGACTGGACAAGCTCGATCTGCGTCTCACCACACATGCCAAAGGCCACGCGCATGCTGAAATCGCGGCGCTGGCCGCGATAGGTCATGTCCTGCACGCGTGGCGGCGCGAAGTTGTAGATGGCCCACGGGCCGATGCCGAAGTCTTCCCAGAACGTGCGCATCTTCGCGTCGAGATCGCGCACCACGAACGCGACCTGGGCGATCTTGCCGATCTGGAACATCAGCGCGCGATTGGCTCAGGCATCAGGCCCAGGGCGACATCGATCTCGCGCTGGTAGGCATCGGCGCGCCCATCAATCACTTCCGCCAGCGCAACGGGCCGCGCGAGCAGCCCCGATTCGAAGGGGCCGTATGTCAGTGCCAGGTCGGCGCGACCCTCTTCGGCGGTGACCTCAGGCTGACTGCCGGTCAGGACGCATTGGCCGAGCTCGAAGTACTCCAGGGCCAGCAGGCGCTCGTCGGTGGCGTTGAATTCATACTGATACGTCCACGGGCGGTCAGCCTCGAACAGTTCGGCAGCCACGGGGTCCAACCGATAACTCGGTGCGAAGTCGAGGATGGCGCCATCGGCAATGGACCGGTCGTCGAGGTGGAGCGTGATGGGTCGGCCATTGCGGTCGCCCGGACAATCGAGCGACCCGCGCGAGCCAAAGACCTGGCGTGCCTGGGCCGGTCGGCCGTGGCCAGCATGATCGTCGATCCAGTGCCCGATCGCGCCGCTTTGGAACGCCAGGTGTGCGTACAGCGCGTCGTCGCCCGTTGGCTCGATTTTTTCCGGGAAGTCGGCCGACCAGCGGGCGTAGAACCCGCCCGGGCCAGCCGAGCGCGTATTCACGCGCACTTTCTCGTGTAGCCGTGTCTCGCCGTAGATGGTGCGCACCTCGCCCAGGTAGTAACGCAGGATGTCCGCGTAGTGGATACCGGCGTCGACGGTGATCGTGCCGCTGTTCTTCATGTGTCGCCACGGCGTGATCGCTATGGCGTCCTTGCCGCCGATGCTGGTCTCGATCATCAGCCGCGGCTCGCCGATGGCGCCGTCCTGGATGAGGGCGCGCGCGAGACGGTTGATCGGATCGCGCCGATAGTTTTCGGCTACCGAGACGATGCGTTTGGCGCGCTGCGCCGCGGCGATGATCAGGTTGCAGCCGCGCACGGTCAGCGCGAGCGGCTTCTCGCAGAGAAGGTGCAAGCCCGCGTCGAGGCAGGCCAACGCCACCCGATGATGTGAGCTCGCATCAGTCGTGATCGACGCAGCCTGAACGTCATCTGGCAAGGCGGCGATGTCGGCGTACACGGCCGGCCGGCGGCCAAGCAGCTCCGCGGCCTCGTCAGCCAGGAAGTTGGCGTTGTCCTGATTCAGGTCGCACACGGCAATCAGTTCGATGTTGCACCGCGTGCTGCCGGCAAAACGGGCGAGTCCGCGCAGGTGGCGGCGACCCATCCCGCCGCACCCGATCAACGCGATCGGTATCCGTTCAGACACGGACGGTTCCTCCTCCAGGCGCAGCGAGGCCGCGGCGGTTGGCCAGCGTACTCGACGTGATGTCGAACAGCGTCTCGTGGCCGGCGAAGAAACGTTCGAGCTCGTCGACCATGAAGCTGAAGAAGCGCGGTCGGCAGGCGGCGGTGACGCCGGCGATGTGCGGGCTCAGAAACACGTTCGGCAAATCGCGAATGTTGCTCGCAGCCGGAATGGGCTCCGGATCAAAGACATCCAGTGACACCCGAATATCACCGCGCTGGGCACGGGCGATGAGCGCCTCAGAATCGACAATGGCGCCACGCGAGACATTGACAAACACGCTGTCCGGCTGGAGCAAGTCGAGTTCCGAGGCGCCGAGCATATGCCGTGTGCGCGGCGTCAGCGGCGCGGTGCAGACCACGATCTCAGTCTCAGACAGCACCCGTTCCAGTGGGGCGAGCTCGACGCGCATCGCCAGCGCCACCTCCTTCGAAACGTATGGGTCATAGACCAGGACGCGACAGCGGAAAGGCTCGAGTAGCTCGATCAGCCGCCGGCCGATGTGCCCGAGGCCGATCAGCCCGACGGAGCGGTCGGTCAGCTCGCCCTGGCGATACCCGGGATCGTCGGTCGAACGGTGGAACTCGTCATGGGCGATCAGACGGCGAAACTGGGCGCCGGCATTGCGCAAGCCGAGCAGCATCAGCGCGAGGGCCCATTCAGCTACGGGCAGCGACGAGCCGTGGGTAGTGTCGACCACCCGCACGCCACGCTCGGCCGCCGCGTCGACATCGATTCTGTTAGCGAAACGGTCGCCTTCGAGTTCGCCGATCAAGCGCACGCGCGGCGCCGAATCGAGCAGCGGACCGTCGATGTAAGGTGCGCCATGGCAGACGACGAGCGCGTCAAAGCCGTCGCCCAGCTTCGTGCGTAACCGCTCCTTGTCCGCTGGGTCGTCCGACGGTCCACCCCAGCGATTGACATCCTGCGCCATCGCCCCTTCCGACGGTAGCCACTCCCAGTCCGCGAGCCGCTCGAGGCGCTCCAGGCCCTCACCAGCAACGTAATCGTGCCTGACGGTCGAATTGCAGCAGATCAACACTCTGGTGCGTTCGCTCATTTGATAAACAGCCTCATACCGTCCAGGGACGGGAAATCGATGAACCACAGCATGAAATGCGAGACACCAAGCTGCTCGTAGGCGTGGAGTTGCGTGCGCACATCGTCTGGCGTGCCTACGAGCCAATCGGCCACCGTCAGCGGCCCGTCAGCGTTGTTCAACTGGTCGAGCACGTCCTGCCGTGGGCTGCCGCGCTTCGATGGCGGCAACGTCGCGATCTCGCGTGCAATCTGCCGCACTTCCTTGTGCGTCGGCGCCACCAGGATCTGGATTTCCAGCGACAGTTCTAGCTCTGTGAAGTCACGGCCGGCACGGTCACATGCTGCCCGCAACGCCTGGAGCCGGTCGCGCAGCGTGGCCGCGCTCGCGGGCGTGCTGTTCCAGCCATCTGCGTGGCGAACTACTGTGTCCAGCCACGCATCGCTGTGGATTTCGCCCAGCCAGATGGGCGGCTGCCGCACCGGCCCGGGCCTGCACATCGCTTGGGTGGTGTGGAAATACGTGCCGCTGAAATTGAGCGGCTCGTGCGCCGACCACAGCGCCTTGATCAGGTGCAGGCCTTCATCCATGCGCGCGATGCGCTCATCGGCTGAGGGCCAGTCGAGGCCGTACGCTCGGACCTCTGTCTCCTGCCAGCCGCAGTCATAGAAGAAAATGAGCCGCCCGCCTGAGATGGCATCCAGCGTGGCCGCCATCTTGGCCGCAATGGCCGGCTGCCTGAACGGCTGCGCCATATGAATCGAGCCGAGCTGAATCGTGCTGGTCTTGCCCGCGATCGCCGAAAGCGTGGTCCAACCTTCCATGATGCCATCGTCGTAGCCATGCATGACGTGGTCGGCCACCCAGACCGCGTCGTAGCCCAGCCGCTCTGCCTCCACCGCTGACTCGACAGCCAAGCGCGGATCGAGCTCCGTCCAGCGCGGCGTTCTGAAGAACGCCGCGCCCGGATTGGCGAAGATCGGCACGCAGTAGCCGTACTTCGTCGAGGCCATCACACGGGGACCGTTTCGCCGGATTCTGTCAGGCCGCTCATGACTCGCTCGGCGAGCTCGAGGATGTGGCTGCGGATCACTACCTGGGCCCGCTCGGCGTTGCGCGCGCGCAGGGCGGCTAGGATCGGCCAATGGCGCTCGGCGATCTGCTCGAGGGACAGCTCGGTCGCCCGCAGGCCGCTCACCAGCGTCCAGCGTTCAGGGTTGAGGCTACGCCATGCCTGGACCAGCCGCGGGCTGCCAGACAGCTCGCACAACATCCGATGAAACTCGACGTCGGCGATGACCAGCGCCGCCAGGTCCTTGGCCAGCGCACAACCGCGCATCCGATCGATCAGTCCGCCCAGCGCAACGAGCTGGTCCTCGGTCGCGCGTACCGCCGCCAGGCCGGCGCCATACGCCTCGAGGTGCGCCCGCAGCTGGTAGGCATCGGCCACATCGTCTCGGGACAGCCCCAGCACGACGGTGCCGCGGCGCGGCTTGTACTCGACCAGGCCCTCGCGCTCGAGCTTGCGCACTGCTTCGCGCACCGGACTGCGACTGATCGCCATCTGGCGAGCGATGTCCGCCTCGACGATGCGCGCCCCAGGCGCGAGCCGCCCGCTCAGGATCGCCGACCGCAGCACGCCATAGGCTTCTTCGGACAGCGGACGAAACTCGGGGACGGGCGCCTCGATCTGCAGCGTCATTGACTGGCAGTGATCCCTCCGTCGACATACAGAATCTGCCCCGTGACAAACCCGGCCGCTGGCGAGACGAAAAACGACACTGGACCAACGATGTCGTGCGGCTCGGCCACGCGGCCGAGCGGAATGCGTGCCTCGAGCTGGCTCCGGAACACCGGATCATCCAGGTACTCACGCACCAGTTCTGTTTCGACGAAGGTCGGCGCCACCCCATTGACCGTGATGCCATGCGGCGCCAGCTCCACCGCGTGCTGCCGAATCATCGCCGCCAGTCCGCCTTTGCTGGCTACGTACGCCGAGTAGCCGCGTTCGCGCAGCCCGAGCTGGGCCCGCACCGACAGCAAATGCACGTGCCGTCCGCCGCGCCCCGCGCGCACCTGGTGGCGAGCCGCGGCCTGACCGAGGAACATCGCCGCTTTCAGATTGACGGCGTACACCTCGTCGAAAGCTGCCTCGGTGACCTCGAGCAGCGGCTCCTCGCGCTGAATGCCGATGCAATTGACCAGGAGATGCCGCCGTAGCCACCCGGCACGAAGGCGACCTGACCGCTGATGTCGAATGCGTCCGGGTGCGAGCGGCGCGCAACCTCAGGTCGCGCCAAGGGTCGCTCCGCGATGGTCGAGAGCCACGCCGGCGCGCCGCGCGGCGTCGACAAGGGTTCGGTGCGACCGCACAGCCACCTCGGCCGGATCATAGTTTGCGCGGCGCTGAACCATCACGCTGATCTCGATGGTCACGTCGCCCGCATAGCCGGCCTGGTCCAGCGCGCGCAGGTAGCGCGCGTAGTCGAACTCGCCCTCGCCGGGCACGAGGAACTCGTGCTGTGGACTGCGCCCGCGCTGATCCTTGACGTCGGTGTGTACGGCGTACGGCGCGAGCAGTGGCACGTACTGGTCCATGTTGCAGCCCATGACTTCGAAGTGGCTGTTGTCGAAGTTAAGGCGGAAGTGCGGCGAGCCGACGGCCTCCATCAGCCAGGCGACGCGCTCGGGTAAGTCCATGGCCTGGCCGACGTGCGCCTCGAGCGCGAGCGTGCCACCTCGCTGCTGGGCATACGCGGCGAGCTCGCCAAAGCGCTCGGCCAGGACCTGGCGGTCGGTCTCGTATGTCTCGGAGGTCCCGTAGCCCATGCTGACCAGTGGTGGCGGACCGCTCGGGCCGGCGAGCTCAGCGGCCAGGTCGAGCCCGTGCCTGATCCAGGCCTGGTTCGTGGCCAGCTCGTCGGGATCTGTCGCCAGCAGGTTGGCGTGGCCCGCGATTGCGGTCAGCGCGAGATCGGCCTCGTCCAGCAGACGCCGCACGTGGGGCGGCTCGACAGCCTGGAAATTGGGATCGGACACCAGGCAGATGCCTAGATAACCGGCGCGCCGGACGATGTCGACCTGCCGGTCGACAGGGAGCTCGCGCATGGCCCAGGCACTGAAGGCGAGGCGCATCGTCACAATCTAAGGGGCCCGCTGTCGACTGTCGACAGTCGACAATTTCGGGGTGTAGGCTAGCCGCGGGTTTGGCGGCCGTCAAGGACGGCACGATCCGACACACGAGGGAGGGAGACCATCGACTATGGCAGGGCCCCTGATCCTGAGCCCGCGGCGACTCACCTGGCGCTCACTGGCGCGCCTGACTGTGAGCGCCGTCCTGGTGCTCGGCGCGCTTGTCCCGGCGCCGCTCGCCGCCGCGCAAGTGCGCGACGTCCCGCGCAAGGACACATTGATCCTTTCGGGCTTCGGTCCGGGCCTGACGGAGATTCAGGACCCGACGAACATGAACCCCTATTCGCTAGGTGGTCTGGGGCGTGTTCGCGACGTCCTGAACAAGACCATCTTCGAATTCCTGTATCTGTACAACCACAACACGGGTGAGGAAATCCCGTGGCTCGCCGAAAGCTATACGGTCGCCGCCGATGCGCAGAGCGTCGACGTGACGCTGCGCCAGGGCGTGGAGTGGTCTGACGGACAACCGTTCACCGCCGACGACATCAAATTCACACTCGAGTTGTTGCGCGATACGCCGTCGCTGGTCTTTGCCGCCGACATCAAGGAGTGGGTCAGAGACGTCACCGTTACCGACCCGACGCATTTCCGCATCAACCTGAACAAACCGAACGTCCGGTTTTTCTACTTCTATTTCATCGAGAACTCCGAGATCCACCTACCGATGCTGCCGCGGCACGTCTGGCAAGGACAGGACCCGGCTACGTTCAGCAACTACGACCTGGCCGCCGGCTGGCCGGTGGGTACGGGTCCGTATACGCTGGTCGACGCCTCGGCTCAAGCGCAGTTGTTCGACCGCAATGACAACTGGTGGGGGGCCAAGGTCGGCTTCCAGCAGCTACCCAAGCCGCTGCGCGTGATCTTCACCCAGCCGGGCGCCGCGGATACGGCAGCGGCGCGCATGATCAACAACGACTTCGACGCCGGCGCCGTCATGCAGCCGGGCGTGTTCGAAGCGGCGCGTGCACGCAATCCCAACATCGTCAGCTGGAACACCTCCGGACCATCGTGGGGTGCGCCCGATGCGTGTCTGTATACGCTTGGCCTGAACAACCGCTGGGGTCCGACCGCCGACGTGCGCGTGCGGCGCGCGATTTCGCACGCGATCAATCGCCAGGCGATGGTCGACCTGGCCTATGAGAGCTCGACGGTACCCCGCGTCGTGCCGTTCTCGACGTACGGCGGACTCGCCGCCTACGAGACGCAGCTGCAAAGCATCATCGACTCGTACCGACCGGACGATCCGAATCCAGCGGCCGTAGCCTCGAATATGGCCGAGGCCGGCTATGTACGCGACTCGGGCGGATTCTGGGCCAAGGATGGCACGCGCCTGTCACTCGAGCTGCCGACGCCTGGCTGGCTTAAACCGATGGCCCCGGTGCTCGAGAAGCAGCTGCGCGATAACGGGTTCGAGACGACATTCAAGCTCTTCGATCCCGACACGCAGCCGTTCTTCGACCTGGTGCGCGCCGGCAAGGCGAGCATCTGGATCATCGTGCACTGCGGCAGCAGCCGCGAGCCGCACGGCACGTTGCAGCACTTCCACAGCCGCTTTGCGTCACCCGCCGAGGGCCAGTTGAACATCTACATCTGGGCCAACAGCCAGCAGGTCAATCCCGAGTACGACGCGATCATCAACGAGATGGACGGCATGCAGCCGTCGCCGACCAATGCTCGGTACGTCGAGCTGGCAGGCGCGGCGACGAACATCTTCCTGCGTGACGTGCTGGAGATTACGCTGGCCGAAGAGCGCCACGTGACGACGTTCAACAACACGTACTGGCGGGGCTGGATGAACAATGCCAATGCCTATGCCGCCCCGTACAGCCTGTGGGCGCCGTTCGCGTTGGCGTTCTTCAAGCTCGAGCAAGGGCCAGGGCAGTAGCTGCCCGAATGATTTCCCGTGCACCCGCCGCGGACGGAACACGTTTGCGACAGCAAACGGCTCCCGGCTGTCGGCGGGACTGGCGATAGTGTGACTCGGCGGACGACTCGCGCGTGACGCTCGGCTATGCCGTCCGCCGCATCGGCGTTTTCTTCCTGGTCGTCATCATCGCCGTCAGCATCAATTTCTTCATTCCCCGTCTGCGCTCGACGAACCCGATCGAACAACGCATGCTCGAGTTCGCGGCGCAGGGCGGTGGACGCGCTGGCGACATCCGTCAGTTGATCGCCATTTACAACGAAAAGTTCGGGCTCGACAAACCGTTGTGGCAGCAGTACCTGAACTACTGGCGCGACGTGCTCCGCTTCGACCTCGGCACGTCGATCGCGTTCTACCCGGGCTCGGTCCGCGACGAGATCCTGCGCGCGGCGCCGTGGACGATTGGACTGCTCCTGGTGTCAACGCTGCTGGCGTTCACCATCGGGTCGATCCTCGGAGCGTTGGTGGCGTGGCCGGGCACCAGCCGCATGCTGTCGATCTTCGTACCGGTGCTGATGACGCTGTCGGCAATTCCGTATTACTTATTGGGGCTGGTCCTGGTCTATCTATTTGCCCTGGTGTGGCCGATCCTGCCAACCGCGGGCGCCTACACCTCCGGCGCGCGCTTGCAGTTGTCCTGGCCGATCGTCGTCGACATCTTTCGGCATGCGATCTTGCCAGCCGGTTCGATCATCCTGGCGGGCATTGGCTTCTGGGGCCTCGGTATGCGCTCGATGATGGTCACGACCATGGGCGAGGACTTCATGACTCTGGCGCAGGCCAAGGGGCTCCGCGCGCGCAGGATCTTCTTCAACTACTCGTTGCGTAACGCACTCCTGCCGCAGGTCACGAATCTGGCGATCTCGCTGACCGAGATCATGTCTGGCGCGATTCTGGTCGAAGTCGTCTTTGCCTATCCGGGCATTGGTTTTCTGCTGTTCCGCGCGATTTCGGGCAACGACTACTTCGTCATCCAGGGCGTGGTGCTGTTCGTCATTCTGAGTGTCGGTCTGGCCTTGCTGGCGCTGGACCTGATGTATCCACTGCTGGATCCACGCATCCAGTTCCGACGAGCTTGAGCGCGCGCGTGTCTCCCATACTGCGTCAATTTGGGCACGCCGTAAGTGACAACCGGATGCTGGTCGCCGGCGTCGTGCTCATTCTGGTCGTACTGATGTTCGGGGTCGCTGGCAGTTGGTTCGTGACGCGCGCGCAGGGCGACGTTGGCGCCGGTCGGCCTGCCCGGCCGCCGAGCTTCGAGCATTTGCTCGGCACCGATCAGCAGGGCCGCGATGTCCTGGCCAATCTCGTCTTCGGCACTCCGGCGACGCTCAAGATCGGCATCATTGCCGGGCTGCTCGGCGTCGGGGTTGGCACATTGCTCGGGCTGATCGCCGGCTACGTCGGCGGCACAGGCGACGCCGCCATTCGCCTGCTGATCGACGTGTTCTTGACTATTCCAAACTTGATGGTGCTCGTGGTCATCGCGTCCATGCTGAGTGGGGTGTCCGTGGAGCAGATGGGCGTGATCATTGCCGCGTTGGCCTGGATGAGGCCGGCGCGCAGCGTTCGCTCGCAAGTCCTGACCATCCGCGAGCGTGCGTACGTGCACGTGGCGCGGCTGAGTGGCGTGGGTCCGCTGGGCATAGTGGTGCGTGAGCTCTTGCCGAACTTGCTGCCGTTCCTGGCGGCGAGTCTCGTCGGTTCGATCGCCGCGGCGATCCTGGCGTCGATCGGTCTGTCAGCGCTGGGCCTTGGACCACAGAACGAGCCGTCGATCGGACTCACCATCTACTGGGCGATTTTCTACGGTGCGCTGATTCGACAGTTGTGGTGGTGGTTCATCCCGCCGATCATCATCACTGTCATCTTGTTCACCGGACTGTTCCTGACCACGGCCGGACTCGACCGCATAGCCAATCCGAGACTCCGGACTACGGTCTGAAGTTCGGCCGACAAGCCGGGCTTCGCTGGACGTCGCAGTCGGCTGGACTTCTTTCGACAGATAGCGCCCAGGAACGCGGCCGAAACCCCAAAGGCTGCTTCTGCGCCACTTGCCGCGTTCCTACGCGGCAAGCAGCGGCCGGTCGCACACGAAGTCACGGCGCGGATCGTAGTCGCGTCCGTCAAGCTGGCCCTGTGGACCGTACAGATGGAGTGAGACCGCGGGCGTGACGCCGGCGTTTTGGACTCGGTGGATGCCGCCGGAGTATGGCAACAGCTCCGATTGCTGGCCGGGTCGCCACACCGCGCGCCAGTCACTCCGGAGGTGTGCAATGCCAGATGCGGACTCGTCGTCCAAGCGGGCGTATCGTTCTTCGCCCAGGTGGCCGGCCAGGCACGCGTAGATACCCCAGCTGGTGTGGTCGTGGATCGGTGTCGACGCGCCGCGCGACCACACGAAGAGCTCGAGCGACCAGCCATTGGCGCGCGCCAACGTCTCGAAGCCCGGCTGCGTTGCCGTCCGCGGCGCCCTGGCGACGGTCTTTTCCACCCTGTGTCGAAGCCATGCTTGGCGGGCGGTCGTGTCCAGCAGTGGCCCCGCCTCGCGTAGCGCCAATCGTGGCGACAGGCGCGCAATTGCGCCGAGCGGTTCGACGAGCGTTTCCAGCATGGCCTTCGTGCCAAGGGATACGCCGCCAGTGCCCGTCCGGATCAGCTGTGAATTAACTCACAGCGCATCTTGCGCGTTGACGGCTACGTTGGGCCGCGATGGGGCATATCACACTGGGGGGAGTCACGTGACACCTCGGATCCACTGGCTCGGCCGCGGCGGCCGCCTTCTTATCGCCGGTTTCCTGATTCTCAGCGCCATGGCGCAACCAACCATCGTCGGGGCGCAAGCGGCGCCCGGCACGCAACCTGGCCTCACGTTGCCGACTGCAACCCAGGCTCTGCAGGCGGGCCGCGACCCATATCCGCGCGCCGCTGCGCCAATCAGTCTTGTGCGCGGGCAGCAGACCATTGCGTATCGGCCTCTGCGAACTGTGCTCACCGCGCGCGGTCCTGAAGCACTCGCCGAGCGACTGCTGGTCAGCTTCACGCGATCCGTAACCGACACCGACCTGGTCGACGTCGGCACCAAAGCCTCGAAACTTGGCGCCGGCGCGGCAACCGCGCTCGCCCGTGTTGGCGCACGCGGGTTCCTCTTCGACGTGACTGGCGCTGCCTCACTGGAGGCCGCTGCCGAGGCGTTCGTGGCCGCCGATACACGGGTCCAGGGTGCTGGACCAGACTACGTGGTGCGCGACGCCGAGACGCCCAATGATCCAGAGTTCAGCCGGCAATGGGGTCCAGTCAAGATCCAGGCGCCCGCCGCCTGGAACCGCACCCACGGTTCGACGGGCAAAGTCATCGCCATCCTCGACAGCGGCCTGAACGATCAGGGCGCCAATGCGCATCCGGAGTTCGTGGGCAAGGTTATCGACCGCGAAGATTTCACTGGTTCACCGGTCGGCACGGATGACGTGCTGGGGCACGGCACGCACGTCGCGGGTATTGCCGCCGCGCCGGCGAACAATGGCCAGGGTGTCGCCGGCATCAGCTTCAGCAGCAATCTACTCATCGGCAAAGTCCTCGACGATGACGGCAGCGGCAGCATCTCGCAGCTGTTCGACGGCATCTACTGGGCAGCGGACCACGGCGCTGACGTGATCAACATGAGCCTGGGTGCCCAGGAGAGCTGCGATCCGTCGTGGTGGGAAGACATCACCGACACCGGTCGCAACGAGCTACGCGACGCCATCAACTACGCGATCAACCGCAATGTCGTGCTGGTTGCTTCGGCCGGCAACAACGGCAATTCGAATCTGACCTGGCCGGCGTCCTGCCCGAACGTGCTGTCGGTGGCCAATACCACGCAGTCCGACGCGAAGTCCTCTTCGTCGACGTTTGGCACATGGGTGGATGTCGCCGCGCCCGGCAGCAGCATCTGGTCGACCGCGGTACCAGGTGCGGTGAAGTGCCAGAGTGACATGATCGGTGCCTTCGCCAATTGCAGCGGCACGTCGATGGCGGCGCCGCATGTGGCTGGGCTGGCCGCGCTGGTCCAGGCAAGCTGCAATCTCACCAGCCCATCGTCAGTGGTGAGTCGCATCACGAGCACCGCCGATGCAATCGCGGGCACGGGCAGCAACTGGCAGTTTGGTCGCGTGAACGCGCTCAACGCGGTGTGCTTCCCTGCGCCAAGCAACCTGCACCTGGGCACACTCGGTGCGACGAGTATGCAACTGCTGTGGAACGACAACACGCCAGGAGAGACGTCATTCCAGGTCTGGCGCAGCGTGTCCGGCGCAAATGCATGGTCAGTTTTCACCGTGCCGGCCAATACGACCTCATGGACGGACACCGGGCTGACCTCCGGCGTGACGTACGACCACAAGGTTCGCGCGTGCGACGCGCTCGGCTGCTCCGGCTTCTCGACCACGCTGGCCGCGACGGCCGGTTTTCTGAAGCTGACGGTGTCGACCTCCGGCGCAGGCAAAGTGACGGCGTCCGGGATCAACTGCGGCCAGGGTGGCACAGACTGCACACAGTTCTACGCGCCCGGGACCGTGGTCACGCTCAAGGCTACGCCGTACATCAATCTGCTCAAGGGCTTCGAGTGGGAGCTCGACCACTGGGAAGGCGCCTGCGCCGGCGCCGGCTACACGTGCACGCTCACGATGAGCACCAATCGCACCACAAGGGCGGTCTTCGTCGACGTCTCGCCATAAGCGTTCAGCGCTGCGCCCAGGTGGTTCAAAGACGAACCATCTGGGCGACGGCGCGCGGCGTATCGTTGCCTGGCTATGGCCGACAAACTCAAGCCTGAAAAGCCGATCCGTCGTTTCGACATCTTTGCCGAGTACCGGCGGCTCGACGCGCAAGACGATGGGATGAAGGCCGACCAGGCCAAGGGCTACGGGTTGTGGGTCGCCAAGGTCGTCGCCGCGCGCAAGTTCGGTCGACTCAAAGGTGATCGCGAGCCATCGGAGCGCGAGGAGAGATTGCGTCGCCGGCGCAAGTGGCGCATCCTGAGCGGCGAGCCACAGACCGATAAGCTCTTCGAGCACCAGATTGTCGAGCGTATGGGCCGCGAGTTCTACCGCGAGGTGTTCTCGCCCGCCATTCGGGCCGCGCGCGAGAAGGGCCGCACGTACGAATCCATTCGCGATTCGATCCGTCGCCGCTGGAAGCCCGCTGAACCGTAAGTCATGCTCATCGCTTTGACCCGCCGCAGGCGGAACCCTCCTGGGGTCCATTAGGGCCGACCGGTCACGCCCTGAACGGAGACGCCTTTTCCAAATGACGAAGCACGGGCTATCGTTCACGTCACCGTGCTGACCGAAAGAAACGAGTTCCGTCTCGCCGGGGCGTTGCCGAAGGCCGACCCGCTGTTGGCAAGCCTGTGGTGGGCGCTGCTCATCCTGAGAGGGGCTCTGCCGGCGGTCTTTGGCATCGCCATGGGCTTTCTCGTCAGGGCGGTCCAGAACGGCGAATCACTCACAGCGTCCCTCACGATCGTGGGCATTACGTTCGTCGCGCTGCAAGTCCTGACGCCGATCCATCAGGCCGTCGGCCAGAACCTGGGCGACCGCACCGCGGCCTGGCTGTACGACCGCCTGACCGAAGCGTGCGTCCGACCACAGGGCATGGGTCATCTCGAAGATCCTGCGCTGACCAACGACCTGACGGTCGCCCGTGACTTCGACCTGGGCATGACCGGCCCGCCGCTCTCGTTGTCGATGGACTTCATCGCCGCTGGCATTGTCGAGTTCATCGCCGGCCTGGCGAGCGCGATCGTCCTGGCGACGTTTCAGCTGTGGGCCGCGGTCCTCCTGGCTGGCGCGTGGTTAGCCACCCACTGGCTGCTCAAGGAGAGTGCGGTGTGGCGCGACCGCAACACCGAGGAGGTCCGCGCCGCCCAGCGCGACTCTGAGTACATGTACCGTCTCGCCGTCGATCCTCCGCCGGCCAAGGAGCTGCGCCTGTTCGGGCTGGTCAACTGGACCCTCGACCGATTCATCCAGCGGCGGACCCGTCTGCACGATCTGCAATACGCAGCGACACGGCTGCGCGAGAAGTCGGTGCTGTGGAGCATGCTGCTGGTGATCGGCGCGAACGTCGTCGTGTTCTGGGCGCTGGCCAATGCCGTCATCGGCGGCAGCCTCGACCTGGGTGGGCTGGTGATCTATGCCCAGAGCGCGATCGGCGTGTCGATGATCGCCTTCGGCGGACTCAACTGGGCGCTCGATGGTGCCGCGGCGCCGGTGGCGGCCACGCTGCGCCTGGAACCGACGATGCGTGCGAAAGGCGGACTCCACAGTGGCACCGCCTCCGCCGCTGGCCTGCCGCGGCACGAAATCCGCTTTCGTAATCTCACTTTCAGCTATCCGAACGGCCCGACAGTCCTGGAAAACCTGGACCTCACGATCCCCGCTGGGACATCGCTGGCGATTGTCGGCCAGAACGGCGCGGGCAAGACCACCCTGGCCAAGCTGCTGTGTCGGCTGTACGACCCGATCTCAGGGGCTATCGAGATTGACGGTCAGGACCTGCGCAGCTTCGATCTGGAAACGTGGCGGACGCGGCTGACGGCGGTCTTCCAGGACTTCGTGCGATTCGAGCTGCCGCTGCGCGACAATGTCGCACCGAGCGGTGCGCCTGATGCGACGATCGAAAGTGCGCTCGCGGCGGCCGGCGCACAGAACCTGGCGGCGCTGAACACCATCCTGGCGCGCGGCTACGACGGAGGCACGGAGCTCTCGGGCGGCCAGTGGCAGCGCGTTGCGCTCGCCCGCGCGATGTGCGCCGTCCAGCTCGGCGCCGGCGTGGTTCTGCTCGACGAACCTACGGCGCAGCTCGACGTGCGCGGCGAGTCCGAGATCTTCGACCGCGTCCTCGAAGCCACACGCCACGCGACGACCATCCTCATCTCGCATCGTTTTTCTACTGTCCGCCACGCCGACCGCATCTGCGTGCTCGAGCACGGTCGAGTGATCGAGCTCGGCACCCACGACGAGCTCATCGCTCTAGGTGGGCGCTACCGCATCATGTTCGACCTGCAGGCCGAGCGCTTCAGCGGGGCCGAGGACGAGGAGGGGGTGGTGTACGAGTCTCTCGCATGACGCCGAGCAGGCGCGACGCGGTCTGGACATGCCACCCGCGCTGTCCTCGATGTGGCGCCTGGTCAAACTGGGCTTCCGCTTCGAGCCCAGCCTCATGTTCTGGGCGTTTGCGTTGTCGCTGCTGGCCGCGCTACCCGACGCGCTGCTGGCGCTGTGGCTGGCGCTGCTCGGCAAAGCGGTCCTGGCGCAGGACAACACGCTGGTCGTCGCGTCCGCGTTGGCGCTCGGCATCTCTGCCGCCGCGACCTGGTTCCTGCGGACGATCAGCACCCGCGTTCAGCGCCGCTTCCGCGACAAGGTAACGATCGCCCTGGAGTCGCACGTGGCGCGCCTTCAGGCGTCGGTGGTGACCATCGCGCACCAGGAGCGACCGGAGTATCTCGATCGACTCTCCGTCCTGCGCGATCAAGTTTTCGTGCTCGACCACATGTACATGTCTGTGTTCACGACAGCTGGCTGGATCCTGCGCCTGATCGTGACCATCGTATTGCTCGCTTCGATCCATCCAGCGCTCGTGCTGTTGGCGGTGTTCGCGCTGCCGACGGTCCTGACCTCGGCGTGGCGTCCAGCCGTCGAGCGCGAGGCGAACGAGCGCGGTGCCCAGGCCTATCGTCGGGCGCGCCACCTGTTTCAACTGGCGACGACCGCGGCGCCAAGCAAGGAGGTGCGCGTCACCGGCATCGGCGAGCGCCTGATTCGCGAGCGCCGCCAGGCCTGGGAAGGCTGGTACGCGCCGGTGTCACTGGCGCGCTCGGTGTCGGCGGTCTGGCACACGCTGGCATGGGCCATCTTCGGCGGTGCGTATGTGGGCGCGGTCGTCTTCGTGTCGTCGGTGCTGCGCGGTGCGCCCGGCGACGTGCTGCTCGTGCTCGCGGCGGGTGCGCGGCTATCTGCCTATATCGGGGCGACGGTTGGCGAGATCGGTTTCTTGCGCGGCATCTGGATGGACGGCTCGCGGCGCCTGGCCTGGCTCGAGAACTATGCCGCGTCCTTCATGGTCGACGCCGACGAGCCCGTGCCGGATCGCTTGCTGCGGGGCATTCGCTTCGACGGCGTGTCATTTGCCTATCCCGGCACCGATCGACTTGTCCTGCGGGACGTGTCGCTCGAGTTGCCGGCTGGCGCGGTCGTCGCAATCGTCGGCGAAAACGGCGCCGGCAAAACCACGCTGGTCAAGCTGCTGAGCAAGTTCTACGAGCCGACGTCGGGTCAGATCCTGATCGATGGCAAGCCGCTCGCGCGCATGCGCGCTGACGAATGGCGGACCCGATTGGCGGGCGCCTTCCAGGACTTCTTCCGCTTCGAGTTTCGGGCTCGGCACACGGTTGGTGTTGGCGACGTGCCCCGATTGGACGATAAGGCCGCTGTCGGCACTGCTGTTGACCGGGCTGGGGCAAGTGACGTCGTCGGGCGTCTCCTGGATGGCCTGGAAACCCAGCTCGGGCCGACGTGGCCCGAAGGCGTCGATGTCTCCTTCGGTCAATGGCAGAAGCTCGCGCTGGCGCGCGGCTTCATGCGCGATCGTCCGCTCGTGCTGGTGCTCGACGAGCCAACCGCCGCCCTCGACGCCGAAACAGAGCACGCCCTGTTCGAGCGCTACGCCAGCGCCGCGCAAGCGGACAACCCGGAGGGGCGCATCACCGTCCTCGTGTCGCATCGCTTCAGCACCGTGCGCATGGCCGACCTGATCGTAGTCCTGGACGGCGCACGCGTCGTCGAGGTCGGCGCGCACGCCGACCTGCTCGCCCGTGGCGGGCAATATGCCGAGCTGTACGGCATTCAGGCCGCCGCCTATCGATAGACTCGCGCTCTACTACACGATCGACACCGCGGCACATCACGCGCACCGGCCAGGGCATCTCGACCAACCCATTCTGGAACAACAACGCCAACGCGAACCGCTCGAAAGTGTGGGCGTATGGCGTGCGCAACTCGTATCGCTTCAACCCCCGACCGACCAACGGCGTGCCCTACATCGGCGACGTGGGCTGGAACTCCTGCGAGGAGGTCAACGTCGCGTCGCGTGGCGCGAACCTCGGCTGGCCATGCTACCAAGGCGATTCTCGGCAAGGCGGTTATGGGGCTCTCTTCATTCGCTACAACCCACCGGGGTCGGAGACGCGCGTAGCGCGAGGAAGTCGAAGGCGCACGCGCCCGGGCTGGCGAGTTCGGGCCGCTCGGCCTCACGGGCGTTCGTCTAGCAGCGCCATTATGGCTTGCCAGTGAGGGAGCGACGGCTGTGCACCTGGCCGCGTGGTCGCCAGCGCGGCCGCGGCATTGGCGAACCTGACCGCCTGAGGCATGGTGGCACCACGTGCGAGTGCTGCAGCCAGAGCGCCGCAGAACGCGTCGCCGGCCGCGGTGGCATCGACGACGTCGATTTTGTGCGCCGGCAGACGGGTGATGCCGCCGTCGTCCGCCAGCAGGAGGCCCTCGCCGCCGAGTGTCACGATAACGCTCGACGGCCCCTCGGCGCGCAGGGCGTGGGCGGCCTGCACGGGGTCAGTCGAGCCACTCAGTGCCGCGCCTTCTGCCTCATTCACGATGAGCACTTCCACCCTGGCCAGGACGGCGGCGTCCAAGGGCCCGGCGGGTGCCGCGTTGAGGATGGTCCGACCGCTCGACGCGGCGGCGGCGGCCACACAAGCGAGCGGCACCTCGAGCTGTGTCAGTACAACGTCGGCGGCGGTGAGGTCGGCCAGGCCCGCATCGACTGCCGCCGCTTGCAGCGCGAAGTTTGCGCCCGGCGCAACGGCGATCAGGTTCTCGCCAGCCTCGTCAACCACGATCAGCGCCGTACCCGTGGG
>WNFV01001097.1_pt1 | contig 51019 bp, 53 predicted proteins | sample 5400101 | NCBI WGS metagenome assembly WNFV01 (sample SAMN13153361, study PRJNA577476) | soil metagenome | isolation source: 115 cm soil or saprolite under grassland replicate 1 | place: USA:California | collected 2016-06-15
CGCATGATCACCCACGACGCCTTCCACTGTGGGGAGATCTCGCTGGCCCTCGGGAGCAATGGGCTCCCGCCGATCGAGCCCTGGGCCGGGCTGTCGCGACTCGCGCCGTAGCCGGTTCGCCCTGCGCCTAAACGCCGTCGCGCCTTCATAACTTCTTCACAGCCGGTGCCACGCTGCTCCCGAGGCGCAGGAGGAACAGTGATGACGATAGCCACGACCCAGGCCACAGAACGACGATGAAGGCGCTCGTACAGGACGGCACCGGATCGGCGGACGTGTTTAACGTCCGGGACGTCGACCGGCCATTGGTCACCGAAGGCCGCGTGCTCGTCAAGGTGCGCGCGGCGTCCGTCAATGCGCTCGACTGGCACTCGGTGCACGGCGGCTTCGTGATGAATGCGATCGGAAAGCTCATGCGCCAGAAGGACATCCCCGTTCGGGACGCTGCGGCGCGTGCTGGCGCCGAACGGGACGCTCGTGCTGGCCGGCGCGGCGAAGCGGGGCGGCATGCTCGCGATCCTCGGTCGGGTCGGCAACGCGTTCGTCCGCTCACGCGTCCTGAAGCAGGGGTCGTCTTCTACATGGCGAGCTCGAGCCGCGATGACCTCGTCGTCCTGAAGGACCTCATCGAGACGGGAAAGATCCGCCCGGCGATCGATCGGACGTACCCGCTGAGCGAGGGAGCCGAAGCGGTCCGCTACGTCGGGACCGGCCAGGCCCGGGCCAAGGTCGTCATCACGATGGATCCGCTCCCGTAGAGCTTCGGTTCGCGACGGCCTAACGCGTGCTCTCGCCCGGAACGAGTCGTCCCGTCGCCGACCGTGCCTGCGGGGTGTGTCAGAGGAAAATCCGCGCAAGAGGAGTTGGTTTCGGCCCCAGCCGCGAAACTCGCCGAGGAGCATCAAGTGGTCGCGTGTCTCGATCGCGCCTGAGGAGCTCGCGCAGATCCAATACACCAACTGGCCGTTTTGGCTCGACGTTTCGGGCGGGACACGGCTGCCGATGAACGCCGCTGCTCGCGTTCGTACCGGGCTGGTCGAAGAACACCGGACTGGCTGGGAGCAGATTGCTAACCGCGTCAGGGCGGGAGAGACGCTGCCTGAGCTGATCGCGGTGACCGGAACCGGACAGCACGACCGAGTGGTCGCGGTCGAGGGACACGCCAGGCTCACGGGTTACCTTCTTGCGGAAGACGCGTTACCCGGCTCGATCGAGATCTTTCTAGGTCGGTCACCATCGGTCGCTTCGTGGGGACTGTACTGAAGGGTCGACGCTAGACCATCACGCTTGCCCGTTGACTTCGCTTCTCAGCCTCGCCATCAATAGAGGTGTCATGAGAAGTCCGCTCCATCAGTTGCTCCAGCTCTTGGTAGTGCCCAAGAAGGAGGTCCACTAACCTCATATCTGGGGGTTTTCGGGGAGATCTCGGTTCGGATAGTGTCCGGTACGGTCTACAGGTGTGCAACTGACGGTGTCCGCTGACACCGGGGTCTTTGGTCTTGGAGCGTAGCCGCTCGTAGGGTGTCTGCCCTCCGAGTGCCCCGTGCGGGCGCTGGAAGCTGTAGTAGTCCTCCCACTCCTGGAGCTTGGTCGTGAACAGCTTGGCGTTGTCGACCACGACGCCGTCGAGCAGCCGATAGAACTCCTCGGCGTCGATGCGGTGCGAGCGCTCGACCTTGCCATTCAGCCGTGGGGTGCGTGGCTTGATGTACACGTGCTCGATGCCGAGATCCTGGACGTGCCAGTGGAAGGCCGCCGCGAGCTCCGATCCGTTGTCGGTCTGGATGCGCTCGACGCGGAACGGCAGCTTCTGCCGCGAGCCCTTGAGCGGCGCGATGAACTTCACATCCAGCTGCACCTGGTGGCCAGGCTCGGGTTTCTCGTAGCGCTGCCAGCGCTTGTGGAACGGGACGTAGCGCTGGGACGCCGGCAACCGGCTGAGCCCCAGGCGCCTCAGGATCCGCCAGATGCCGGACACACTCACCACCAGCTCGTGGTAGCGGCGCAGGTACATCGCGATCTTCTGCGGCCCGAAGTGGTACGTCTGACGCAGGTGCACGATCTTGCCGACGATCTCGGTGCTCGTGGCCTGCGGGCTGCGGTGCGGCCGACGCGAGCGGTCCGCGAGGCCGGGAACGCCCTTCTCGAGGTAGCGCCGCAGCCAGACGTAATAGCTCTGTCGCGTGATGCCGTAGTAGCGGCAGGTCTGGCTGACGTTGCCGCTGACTTCCCTGGCGTGACGGATGATCGCGAGACGCCGGGACGCTAACCTCGCCCGCTCTCTGTCGGTCACTTGGATCCCTCCTGTTTGAGCGACCCAAGTGTCAACGACGTCCGTCAGTCTTAGAGGCCCGTGCCCGCGTGGCAGCCGCCTTCCACGGCCTCTTCGTGCCCGCCGAGGGCGGCTTCCGCCGGCCGCCCAGTCCGCTCCCGCGCGTCATCCTGACCACCTGGGAGACCCGCAACTGAGCTGACAGGTGCCGATCCGCCCAGTAGTTGAAGCGGAAGAGCTCCAGGAGATCGGTCCGGCGCATCTATGCGATGGCAGAGGCGATGCGCCTGCGCGAGCAGACCTTCGAGCTCGTCGTAGTGCGTAGTCAGAAGGTCGAGGAGGCGCTGCTCAGGTCCGTTTCGGCTCTTCGTCGGTTCGAAAACTGTCCGGTACGGTCTACACGCTGCGCGAGAGCTGCGGTGGCGCCCGCGAGTAAGAGCCCGCGGGCGCCTCTCGCTTCGTCAGGCCGTGCGATAGCGAGCGCGCAGCCCGTAGAGGAAGCCAGCAGCAAAGACCGCGAGGTCCAGGTAGATCAACCCTAGGTGGCCGATCGTCGCGAGGCCCCACGGGTAGTGCAGCGGTAGCGCGACGGCGACACCGGTGACCGCGGTCGCCACCGAACTCCAGAATGCCCACTGCTCGCCGCGGCGGATTCCGCACAGCGCGAACGCGACGAGCGCGACCCCGGTGGCGGCGATGAAGCCCGAGAGCGCGACCTGCAGATGGCTGACGTAGTGGTAGTACTTCTCACTGAACGCGAGCGCTGTCGCACTGGTTGCGCCGACCTCGGTCTCGCCGAGACCGAGCTCGATGAAGGTCGTGAAGTTGACGACGAGGAAGATGATCCCGTAGCCGATCAGCCCAACGCCCGCCAACGCGATCAGCCACGCGCTGCGTTGCGCGCTCGGGTCGCTCGGTGGACGGGTGTCGGTCGCGCCGGTGCCAATCACGCTGGCTCCTGCGATGCTCATCTCGGGGCCTCCTCGAAGCCATCGCGGCTGTCGTACCCGAACGCGAGGCTTGCGAGGCCGAAGATGCCCAGCGCAACTACGAAGATGACGATTTCCATCGCGTCGCTCCTTTCGGCGCCGCAGCGCCATGTGTTGAGCGACGTTCTCAATGCCGCGTTTGCGCGAGCGTTTGACGCGAGAAGCGGGAGAGGCGCGCGGCGAGGTCGGGCATCGGGCCTCGCCGGACCAGGCGCATGGCATCCTCGACCACACGCCGGTCGCCGCCCGCGTCCAGCTCCACCAGGTCGGTGAGAATCGCGGCGTCGGCCCACCAAAGTGTGTCCGGCACGCGCGTGCAGCGCTGGTGTGCCTCCTTGAGGAGCGTCCGGGCCCGGGCGGTGTCGCCGCGCCGCACCTCTACGGACGCGAGGCCACGGAGCGCGAGCCCCTCCCAGCACGGATCGCCGATCTCCGTTCCGAGCGTGAACGCTTCGGCGAACGTTCGCGCGGCGTCCTCGACGCGGCCCTGCGCGAGCTGTGCCTCGCCGAGATGGACCTGCATCCATGGCACGACCGAATGCCATCCGGCGGCGCGCGCTCCCGCGATGGCCTCGCGGGCCAGCCGCTCGGCCTCCGTTAGGTCGCCGCGGCGGAGCTCGGCGCGCGCGAGGAACGAGAGCGTGAACCAGCGGAAGCGCTTCTCCGCGGCGCGGTCGAGCGAGGCGAGCGCCTCGTGGAGCGTGTCGAGGGCGTGGTGCACGTCGCCGCGGTCGATCGCACACGCGGCGATGAACGTGAGCGCCTGCCCGCGCTGCACGTCGTTAGCCGCCTGCTCGGCGAGCGCGACCGCACGTTGGAGCGATGCCTCTGCGCCGCCGTAGTCCGCGGCGAGGAACGCGACGTATCCGATCTCGCGCGCCGCTTCCGACGCGATGGGCGCGTCCCCGGTCTCGCTCGCTAGGGCGAACGCTCGGGTGAGCAGGCCGACGGCCTCGCGATCGCGCCCGCGCACCGAGTGCACGAGAACGCTGCCGAGCGTGACGAGCGCGCGCGCCTCGAGGGAGCGGTCATTCGTCGCTGCCGCTGTGCTCGCGGCGCGCCGTGCCGCATCCTCCGCCGAGGCGTAGTCGCCGCTCTCCAGGCGCGCAGTCGCGAGATCAAGAAGCGCCTGCGCGGTGACCGTCAGCGGCACGATGACGTCAGAGGGCGCGGGACGCTCGAGCGGCCGCTGGATCGACGCCGGCGCGTCGATGCCGAGCTCGGCGCGGTAAGTCCTGCCTGCCGCCGCGACGTACCGCTCCGCCGCGGCGCGATCGCCGCGGGAGACGTAGATGTCGACCGCGAGCTCGTGTATCGCGTCGTCGGTCGGATCCATCGCGACGGCGCGCTCGATCAGGCGAAGCGCTCGCCGGGGCTCCGCACGCGCGAGATCGGCGACCGCCCACCGCAGCGCATCACGCACCGCCGACGCGACGCGCTGCCGCTCGAGTGTGAGCCACTGCTCGAACACAGGGGCATCGTCGAAGAAGATGCCGCCGAGCAGCTCGCCGTTGGCGATCGCCTCGACCTGCTCGGGTGTGAGCCTGCCCGCGAGGGCGCGGTGCGCATCGACGGTCGCGTCACCGAGATCGACGCTGAGCCGGCCATCGTGCTCGACCACCCTTGCCTCGGGCGTCAGCCCGCGGCGGACCTGGTGGAGCGACCAGCGCAGCGCGCCGAGCGGATCGTCCGCCTGCGGCCAGAGGAGCTCTCCGAGCTCGCTGCGCGTCGGCGCGCTCGCCGCCAGGAGCAGATACGCGAGCAGACCCCACGGTTTCCGGCCGGCGAGCTGTCTCCGCGCACCGTCGATGGAGGCGGCCGGCGGACCGATCAGGGCGATGCGCAGGGTCACATCCGGAGCGTACGCGGGCGCGGCCTACTGTGGTCTTCGCGATGGCCGCGAACGGTACGTCAGTGGGCGCTGGCTCCGAATCGCACGCGATCCAGAGCGTGGGGCCATCCGCGCGACGTGACGTTCCCGTGGCCTGCACCGTCCAGCGGGGTGAGAAGGCGCTCGAGCTCGTCGTAGTGCTCGATCAGGACGTCGGTCAGCCTTTCGGTGGCGGTCGATCGCGCCGTCGGCAGACTGGCCGTGGTTGGCTGCGACAAGTTCCAAGTTCATAGAGCTCGTCGTAGTGGCGATCAGGGTCTCAAGAAGACCGTTCTCCGGACGAGTTCGGCTCCTCGTCGGTTCGAAAACTGTCCGGTACGGTCTACACGACCCTCATCGCCGTCTTTCGATCGACGGCCACGCCTGCGCTTGGGACCGGCGCGGTCGTCGCTGCCGCGGTGTCCCGGTGCCGCCGCCGAAGAAACGCGTCACCGACCATCAACGCTCGCAGTTGCTCGCGTAGCTCCTCGTCGCCCACCGACCGGTCCAACAGCGCGGCCATCAGCGTTCGACGGATCGCCCGTGCGATGTGCGCAAGCTCATCATCGGTCGCCGTCGGATACGCCCCACGGAGCGCCGAGACCATGATGTCGAGCGCTGTCACGATGCCGGCTTCCTGTGCCGCCCAGAACTCCTTGGCGCCGATCTCCAGGGCCGCGTGGATCGCCGGACGCACGAACGAGATTTCACGGAGCTAATTCGACGAATGCGCGCAGGAAACGCCCGGGCGCCTCTGTCTGGAGGTGGCCCGACTCCTTCATGAAGTCGCCACACATGCGCTTGAATGCATCCGGCCGCAGCGAGTGCAGGACCAGATCGCGTTTTGTCGGGAAGTAGTGGTAGAGCCCGGCGACGGAGATGTGCGCGGCGCGGGCGGCGTCACGCATCGTGAGGCCACGGACGCCCCGCTCCACCAGAAGAGGCGCGACGGCCAGGAAGATCTCGCGCTGGCGGAGCTGCCGGTCCTCAGCCGGGCGACCGGGTTTGCCGAACGCCATCGCCGATTTCTCTGCTCAATAGCCGCTCCTCTTCCAATCCAGACGGACGCCGCGGAGGATAGCCGGGAGTCGTGGGAGGAGGAGTAGACATGCCAACAGCACAACCGACCATCGACGCCATCGCGAGCGATGCTGCACCAGTCGCGCGTTTCTTGGATGCCGAACGCGCATTCTTCAAATATTCGGGAGTCACCGTTCGGTCAACCTTCGTCGAGCTGTCGCGTCCCCGCCTGCGGATACGACTCCTTGAGGCCGGTGCCGGTGAGCCGATCCTGTTACTCCACGGGGGCGGCGGCGCGGCGGGGCTGTTCGCCCCACTGATGGCGTCCCTCTCGGCGGCGCGCCTCGTAGCGCCGGATCGTCCCGGACACGGCTTGAGCGACGCGTTCACCTACCGAGGCGTGGACCTGCGGCGTCACGCCGTCGAATTCGTCAGTTCGATCGCCGAGTCGCTCGGCGGGCGGCCCTTGCGCATCGTCGCGAACTCGATGGGTGCGCTGTGGGCGCTCTGGTACGCCCTCGAGAATCCGGAGCGAGTCTCGCGCCTCGTGCTCGTCGGATGTCCTGCGCTCCTACTGGGTAGGAGCGGACCGCTCGGATTCCGCCTGCTCAGCGTGAGGCGGCTCAACGAGGTCATGTTCGGCATGGAGCCGGCGAGCCCGAAGCAGATCCAAACGTTGCTGCGGCGGATGGGCCACGATCCGGATCGGATCTCAGAGGAATTCATGACCTACATGCAGCGGATCGAAGAACTCCCGGCCTACCGGGCCGCATGGCTCAGTTTGCTCGAGACGTCCCTCACTGCTCGTGGTGCGCGCAAGTCCTTCGCGCTTGGCGACGCTGAGCTGCGACACGTGGTCCAGCCGACCCTGTTCCTCTGGGCTGCGAACGACCCATTCGGGACAACCGACGTCGGGCGCCTCGCGTGTTCGCTGATGCCCGACGCTCGGCTCGAGGTCGTAGGCGTTGGACATCTGCCGTGGCTGGATGACGCCGTCCGTTGCGGACGTCTCGCATCCGAATTCTTGGCTGCAAGTGGTTAGGGCCACACCTCATCGGCGGGAGCGGCTCGCGCGCGGCCGAAATCCGTGACCCCGACGACGGCCGCCGGCGCGCTCCTCGTCTCGAGCGCCCTCTCGCTCGCTGTCGCTTTCGCGATCGTCGGATACGTCCCGCAGTTTGCACGTGATGCCGAGACCCTTACCGCCGAGCGCCTCTCGACGTTGACTGCCCACCGCGCTGCGTGGCGGGCGCTGATGGGATTCTTCATGGGTGCGGTCGTTCTCACCGCGTGCGGCCTCGCGTTGCTCGCGATCGCGCTCGCCGAGGTCGGTGATCGCGTCCTCGCACCGCTAGGTCTCGCGCTGTACGCGATCGCAGCACCGCTGTTCATCGGCGCCCTCGCGTTCCAGTTCAGCGTGACCCTCTGGTCGTCGGGCGGTGTCGATCGCGGACCGATGCGGCCTGAGCTTTTCCATCCGGTCGAGCGCGCCAGCGCGGCCATCGTGGGCGTGTATATGGTCGTAGCCTTCTCGTCTCTCGCGGTATTTGGCGCGGCGATAACGATCCACGCGGTGATCCCGAGCTGGCTGGGCTGGTCCGCAGCGATCTTCGGCGTGGCGGGCGCGATCAGCTACCTCATCCAGCGCCCGAAGGTCGGTCGGCTCGTTATCTCCGATCTGCCGCTCTGGATCCAGGTGTGGAGCCTCGTCGTCGGGGTGGCGCTCTTGGTAAACGGCTGAGTCACGGTCGGCTCCAGCCGCGGGTAGGACCCGAGGGATGGTCACCCGTCGTCGCCCTGGCGCAGGAGGGCCGCGAGCCCAACCAGCTCCTTCTGGCACCTGAGCAGTAGGTCGAGTAACCCATGCTGACTGACTCGGTTCGAGCGGTTCGAATAACGTCCGGTTCGGTCTACCGATGGCAGATGTGGATGGGCCCGCCGAAGACGAGTTCCGCGCCCGGCTCCAGCGTGACCTCCGCTCGACCGCGGTCGGCTTGTAGGCCCGCTACCGCGCCGGAGCGATGAAACGCATGCGGCCGCAGCGCCGCCCCCTTCGGATCGCAGGGGCGTTGGCCAGCGGTGTCGCCGTCGTCGTTCTCGCTGTCCTCATCGGGTCCACCCTTGCGGATGTCCGTCGCAACGCCGCGGGCTCACCGTCGCCGACCTTGCCAAGCCCCGCTGCATCCGGAGCGCCGACGACGGTCACGAGTCCGAGCGCGTCGCCGACGGCGAGCGCAGGTCGGCTCGTCACGTACGAGAACGCGATCCTCGGCTATCGCATTACGTTGCCCGAGGCCTACAGACGCCTGAGCCCCGTTATCTACACGTCCGACACGCTAGAGATCCTGGGAAGAGACACGTACACGCTCCTCACCCCGCAAGACGAGCGCGAAGAGTGCCTGCGCGACCTCGGTGACCTCCCGTCCCCCACAGCGGCGGCGCTGCTCTTCGTCGAGGCGTATCGCAATGTCGCCGGCATGTCGGCCAGCGAGTGGGCCAGCACGCCGCGCGTGCCGGGAGCGCAGCCGCTCAGTACCCACCGGAAGATCGAGCCGCTCGCCAGCGGAGGTCGGGACGCGGTCAAGCTGGTCGCGGACAACGCCACCGCCGAGACGCAGGTGATCGTGATCCGCGCGGACGACCGGATCTATGTGCTCACTCCGACGATGTGGTCGTCGCCACCGCAGCATCGGCTCGAGGACATCGCGGCGACCTTTGGGACGATTGCGCGGCAGCCGTTCCCGACACCGACGCCGAGCCCGCTCCCGGAGGCCCGTCGCCAGGCCGCGAGCGAGCTCGCTGCGGCACTGGCCACGGCATTCGCGGCGCGGGATGCAGATGCGGTCGCGCGGCTGATGCCCGACTGCCATCTGGGCGTCTCCCCGCTCATTGACGGTCAGGGGCTTGCGAATTCGGGCGGCGGTGGTCTGAGCCGCTCCGTCGCCCTCTTCATTCAGGCCCTGCGGGACCGCTTCGCGGCCGGTGACCTCACCGTCGCCGTCGATCCGACGCTCCAGGCAGATGGGAGCGGGGAGGGGGCATTCTTCTTCGTGCGCTCCGAATGGAAGGAGCCCGACCGGACGACGGCGATCGACCTCCTCCTCGACCTGCGCGACGGGCGGTGGCAGTGGGTCAGCGCGCGGCACCACTACCGGCTGGCAGATATCGGCAGCCCGCCGTGTATCCCATATCGCAGCCCTTGGGTCTCCGGAACGAGCAGGTGCTGACCACGTGTCCAAATGAGAAGGACGGCGGGCGGAAACTCGGTACACGATCGAGTCGCTAAACCAGTCCGAGCGAGCGGATGATCTCCTCCAGCGTCGCCTCGGTCACGTCGGGAGGACGGTTCGACTCGTCGCCGACGCCGTAGCGGAGGACGAGCACCTGGTCGCCACGATCGATGATGTAGATCTTGCCGGCAAGCGGCGCCGTGCGCGTGCCAATGACCGCGGTGGCACCTCTGATCCGCGTCGTCGTCAGCGCGCAGGTGCTCGCCCCGACGGGACCTGACCTGTTGCAGCCGACCGCGCCCGCCCATTCTTCCAAGGAACGTCCTTCGCGCCGGTAGACCTCGACGAAGAGATCCCACGGACGGACCTGGCCGAAACGACCCTCGTCGGCATCGCTACGGGCCGTGAAGATCTTGCGCTCGAGGAGCGCCGGCTCCGACGGGAGGCCGGCCACTGCCTCCGACTCATGAAACCACGCCGGGAGCACGAGGTTGTAGTTGAACTGCGTGTTGCGGTAGAGGATCGGGACCGGGATGATCTTTCGACCGTCGATGACCGTCGGACGTGCCGGCGGCGTCACACGAGCTGGCTCTTCGGCGGCCGGCCCCTGCGGTAGGCGGGCGCCGGTCAGCGTCACGACACCCAGCAGCAGTGCGACCGCGGTCGCACCGGCGACCAGCGCAAACGCTCCGAAGCCACTCGACGCGACCCGGGGGACCCACTCGTCCTCCGCCGGAAGAGGGATGCCGTCGACCTCGCGACGCAGGACCTGACGGAAGCCGCCCTCAAACATCTTGTCCTCCTGTGCGCATGCGTGCGCGGGCCTGCGCGAGCGTGGCGGCGACGGTGCCGCGCTGGACGCCGAAGATCCGCGCGATGTCTTCCTGATCGAGGTCGAGGTAGTACTCGGCGATGACCATTGCGCGCTGACGCGCCGTGAGCATCGCCATCAACCGTCCGACCTCGGCGCGATCGAGCGCCTCGGCGAGCTCGTCACGCGTGTTCGATCCGGCGACGGCGCGCGTCGCACTGGACGCCGCGCGGCGTAGCCCGCGGCGCCCTCCTCGCAGCGCGACGCGGAACAGCCAGCCGGTCAGGTTCTCGTCATCGCGCGGTGGGCGTCGTAGCCCCTCGGTGAAGGCGTCGTGTAATGCGTCGAGCGCCCGCTCTCGGTCGCGCAGCACCATGACGAGCGCCCGGTAGATCCGCGGGAACTCTTCGCGGTAGAGGCGTTCCCACTGCTCGCGTGTCGGCTGGGGCATTCATAGAACAATGGCGCCCGAGGGCCTGGGTGTTTAGGGCAATAAGCGGCCCGACTGCGCGTACGAGTTACCCCTCTCGAAGTCAGACGACCCGGGGACGTGATGCCGCGATGATCCGCTCATGCGCGCCGCGCTCCCTTTCGTCGTCGTGCTCGTCGCCGTCTCGTCCGTCCTCGGTTGCGGCCGGGTCCCGCCGGCATCCGCCGGCGCCGCGCCGGGCGGAGCCGCGCAAGAGCCCGCCGCCGTAGCCTCGCCGGCGCCTTCTCCGGTGCCGACGCCAAGCTTTCGACCCGGACCCGAGTCGACGAGCGGCGTCGTCGTTCGCCGGACGCCGACGAGCGTGGTCCTCGAGGCTGTGGGCCAGGAGACCGAAGTGGATCTGAGCTCGGTCATCGACGTGTGGAAGGAGATCTCGGTCCCGGCCAGCGCCATCGAGGTCGGCGACCACCTGTTCGTCAACGGGACGCGCGGGCCGAGCGCATTCGTCGCTCGCTATGTGTATGCGAACATCGGCCGGCTCGACGGCGTCGTCATCTCGGTCGATGGCGACGAGATGGTCATCGGGATCCTGCGATACGACGCTCCGACCGAGCGGCGCGTGAAGCTCTCCGCGCATGTGGAGATCGTGAACCTCGTGGGTGGGAGCCAGCTGCCGGCGGGGCGCGCCGACCTGTCGCCCGGTCGCGAGGTCGGGATGGTCCTGTACAGCCCGCGCGACGCGCTCCCGCGCGCCACTCGGATCTGGCTCTCGCCCCAGACGCCCGCGCCGAGCCCGTCGCCCGGAAACGTGATCCTCGGACCCCCCGTCGTCGGCACCGGCCGCGCTATCGCGCCCGTCGGCGTCAACGCGGTCCCGGCGGCGGGCAGGCTCGTCATGCGCCTCGGCGGGACGTGGTGGTACGAGGGCCGCACCGCGGCGGTCGTCGCCTTTCCCACGATCTCGGCAGGCACAGAGCACCCCTCGCCCGAGGGGCGGCTCATCGCGGTAGAGCGGTTGAGCCCGACCGTGCCGGGCGGCACATATCTGATCGCGAAGGAGCTCGCCGTCCGCGAGCAGGGCGTCGAGCGGGTCATCTATCGCGCGCCCGCCGACGGCTTCTACTGGTCCGGCTGGTCCCCCGACGGGCGGTATGTGGCGCTCTGGGAGATCGGCACGTTCAGCGGATCGCTCGACATGGACGGCCGGCCGCTCGTCGTCATCGACACGCAGACCGGCCAGCGCACGCAGCTCGGTGCAACGCTGCTGCACGACACGACGACATGGACGGCTCCGCACACGCTCGCGTTCATCAGCGGCGCTGGCCGCATGGTGTGGGACACGAAGACCCTGCGCCTGTGGTCGCCGGAGAGCGGGACTCGCGACATCACCGGTCCGGACGTGGCCGCGTTCGCGCCGGCCTGGTCCGCGGACGGGCGAACGCTCTGGTTCGTGAGCGGTCCGGCGGGCCGGTGGGAGCCGGTGGAAGCCGTCGCGGGACGTGGCGTCGGCGATCGCCGCGTGGCCGTGTGGGACGCCGCGACCGGGTCGATCCGCGCGTCGGCGCACGAGACGGGATACGTCGAGGAGGGCGTGCGGCCGTCACGGGACGGCACGCGCCTGCTCGTCCTCCGCCGTCAGACGGCCATCGCCAGCAATGCCGCATCGTTCCCGAATGTGGATCTCGAGGTGTGGCTCACCGATGCCGACGGCTCGCACGGCAAGCTCCTCGTGCGCTTCCCTGGCTCCGGCCTGAGCGCGTACGGCTACCAGACCGGTCCGACCGAATGGGACTGGAGCGAGTGATCGACCCGCGGCTACCAGAACTTCCTTAGAGGCGCGCCGCATTACTCACGTGAGGCTGAATGGCGGGTATCGGTCCGTGACCAGCAAAAATGCGTACGCGGCTACTCGAAGGCTCCATCGGCCAATCCCAACGACGAAATCGAAGAGTGTTCGCGGGTAGCGTCCGGTGATGAGGATGGCGAACCACGCAACGATGACCAGGAGGATCGCGACGAGCCAGAGGACGACGAGGACAACGTAGTGCGGGATGGCCAGCAACCACTTCACGAGCGGCAACCAGCGATTGAGATTCCGCTCGACATCGGGGTAATCGATCTCCAGATGCACCGACTGCTCTTCGACCGTCGACGGGTACCGATCCGTGAGCAGGGCCAGGTAGGCACCGACCCGCGCGCTAAAGCGCGTCAGCTCTCGGGCGAAGTCGAACCACCAGCGTGGGTACCGCACCCGGAACACGATCATCAGGACGGTCGCGAGCCAGAGCCCGGCGGAAATCCCCCCGCCGGTACTCCGAACCTGTTCGCCGGTCTGCGTGACCATGGTCTGGTCCCCGCTCGCGGTGAGGAGGCCCAGGATGATGCCGATCGGGATGATCCAGATCACCCGGAAGAACGTGGTGAACCGATCAAGCTTCTCGGGGTAGTCGATGTCCAAGCGGGCGGGGTAGGGCTCGGGTGGCGTGACCATGGTCTACCTCCTCATGTTCTCAGTGGACCCGGCGATCTTGCGCGGTGGTTGGTCCCTCACACCTTAATGATGACTTTTTCCTCGAGCGTGTCCCTGTTCCGAAATAGCCGATGGCGGTCAGACCGTGTTGGCGAGCTGCCCTCGGACTGTGGCGGGGGCAGATTCGTCTTGCGGCTGCACCTTCGCGCCCTTCACGAGCAGCCACAGCAGAAACGAGATTTCGGCCAGCCCCGCCGGAAACGCGAGGTAGGGCGTCAACGTCGACTTGAAACCGGGCAAGATGTAGATCGCCACGAGGTCCGCCAAGTAGCCGAAACATCCGATCATCAGCATGATGCCGAGCACCCGAGGGAAGTAACCTGACTTGTAGACCAAGTACCCGAGCGGCAGGAGCCACAGGCCGAAGAAGATCTGGGCGATCAGATATCCGTGCCGTCGTCCAGGTTGAAGCCGAACAACGGGAATGAGTCGATGAAAGATCCGCGGCCGACGACCATCTCCGCGCGGCCACGAGAGAGAAGATCGACTGTGGCGAAGTTCTGAAACACCCGCACCGGATCGGCCGAACTGAGCACCGTCACGGCACTCGTGAGCCATATGCGCTTCGTGCGCGCCGCCGCCGCGCCGAGGATCACCGCGGGAGCGGAGTCGAGGTACTCCTTGCGATGGTGTTCCCCGATCCCGAACACGTCCAATCCGACCTGGTCCGCGTATTCGATCTGTTCGATCAGGCTGCGCAGACGATCCGACCGACTGACCGCCAGACTGGTGTCGTCGTACGCCGCTGCGAAGCTGTCGACGCCGATTTCCATTTGCGCCGATTCCCACGCCGCGTACGCCGGATTAAGTTCCTGCGTCGTTACCTTCGGGTCGACGCTGCGCTGAGTCGCAAGGTCAGGCGTGACGCTTCCGTGGCGCTGGCCGCGCCGTCTTGCGGCCCTCGAGCATCCCGTGGGCCTTCGCCCACTCGTGCCATTCCGGGACCGGGTGCTTCACGGTCCAGAGGAAGTGGGTGACGCTTGAAGCCTCCGGCCCGCTCGATCTCCAGAAGTGCGTTCGCGTTGTGCACGACGGCCGCGATCTTCGGTCGGCTACGGATCACGCGCTCGTCTTTGGTGAGCGCATCGACCTCGCGCTCGCTCATGCGAGCGACACGCTCGACCTTGAAGCCGTGGAACGCCTTCGTGGTCGTCGGCCACTTCGCGTCAACGACGGCCCAGCTCATGCCCGCCTGGAACACGGGCTTGCTCAGCTGCTCGAGGTAGTCGTCCAGCGTCTTCGCGGTGTACTGCGGCGGCGGGCCTTTCATTTGCGGACTCCTTAAGAGGATCTGGACTCTAGCGGTCGTCATCATGTCGGCTGCGCGACTCGCGGGAGCCAGACCGCCGGCCGTCCAGGCAAACGGCCAAGCAACACCACCGATGAGATTTGTCGACCACCATCGTCTAATCGAGAGACTGGCAAAAAAGGAGAGGCAGCATGAACCTGAACAGCATCTTGATCGGGTCAGAGGATCCGCGGCGACTGACCGAGTACTACACGAAGGTCCTCGGTAAGCCTGCCTTCGAGATGGGCGGCTACACAGGATGGCAGATCGGCACGGGCGGGATCACCGTTGGGCCGCACGATCGCGTCAAGGGCAAGAACACGCACCCGGGGCGGTTGATCTGGAACATCGAGAGCCCCGACGTGAAGGGCGATTTCGAACGGCTCAAGGCTGCGGGCGCGACGGTCGTCCGAGAGCCCTACAACCTCGAGGGGCCGGGCGAGGCGTGGATCGCGACGTTCTCCGATCCCGATGACAACTACTTCCAGCTCGTGAGTCCGATGTAGTTCGCTTCGCTGACGTGGCCGTGCTCGGTCTCGACGCGTCAGTGAGCATCCGGGCGTTACTTCGACTCGGCGCGGAACGCGCCGCTTCACGCCGAGAAGCGGCGTCCGCGCGCGCTGCCGCCCAGCGCGCCGATATCGACGAGGACCCCGAGCACGACGAGGATGAGACCGATGTCGTGCGGGCCGCCGAACTCGTTCTGGGCGACGGCGTACGCGAGCGTCGTCCAGGGGAGGAAGACGAAGCCGAGGAATGGCAGGAGGAACGCGTCGAAGGCGCGGCTCAGGTAGCTCGAGAAGAGCCAGAGGACGAAGAGCGCGAGACGCGGCCCCACCAGCGCCACGAGGAGGACGACGCAGCACATCGGAGCGCAATCCTGTCACGAATCGCGCAGTTCCCCATTTGAGGGGTGGCCGACGAGCCTGCGCTTAGTCGCTCCGCATAATCGCGTCGGACGCGTCGACCGCGCATCCAAGGGGGATAAGGCATATGCGTCAGCTCACGCTGATCGTCGTCGTCATCCTCATGCTCTCAGTGCCGACGAGCGCCACCGCCGCGTCGCCGGAGGTCGGCGTCATCAGCGACTTCGGCCCGAACCTCACGGCGAGCTGCCCGCAGCCGGAAGGCATCGCCGCCGACCCGCGCGGGAACATCTACGCCTCGTCCTTCAGCGCCGCGGGCACGATCTGCGTCCTCGATCGGACCGGCGTGCTCACCGACGTGATCTCCATCGGCTCACCGCTCATCGGCATGCTGTTCGAGCAGGGCCAGGGCCTGTACGTGATCGACTTCGGACACGCAAGTTTGCTCCTCGTCGATCCATCGACGCACGCCTCGCGAACGATCGCGAGCAGCCTTGGCGGGCCGAACGCGCTCGCTCAGGACCGCCACCGCAACCTCTACGTCTCCGACTCGTTCGGCGGCAGGATCTGGAAGATCGCACCCGACGGGACGACGACGGTGTGGAAGCAGGACGTGCTGCTCACGACCGCGGGCTTCCCCCCGTTCGGGGCGAACGGCGTCGCCTTTGATCGCGACGAGTCCAGCCTGTACGTCGCGAACACCGGCGACGACCGCGTCCTGCGGATCGCTGTGAACGCGGATGGTTCCGCCGGTGCGGTCTCGGTCTTCGCGACCGGGATCGACGGCGCCGACGGAATCCAATTCGACGTCCGCGGCAACCTCTTCGTCTGTGCCAACCAGGCCGACGAGATCGCGGTGATCTCCCCAGCCGGTGCACGCATCGCGACGTATCGCGGGACTGGCACTGCGGCGCTGCACTTCCCGGCCAGCCTTGTCTTCAAGGGCCGCGATCTCTTCGTGACCAATCTCGCCTTCGACCACTCGTTCAATGCGTTGCCCGACTCGAAGATCTCGGTACTCACAGCCCCTGTCGCCGGGCAGCATCCTTGAGCCCGTCGGCCAGAGTCCCATCCGGAACAAGGTCACGGAAGTCTTAAGGATGCGCGCCGCGTAGCGGCCGGACTCCCGGCACGCGGCCCCGAGACCGGCGCGCCTCGAACCACACGACGCTGTGCATGCGGCACTGCGGCCCGATGCGTAAATGGCTACGCATCGTGTGCGTCGAACGACACGCTGATCGCCTCCTAGGGCGGAAGAACCTCGCGTCCCCTGCGGTTGGCACCTACGTATCCACCACCCCGTCCCCAGCAAAAGGAGAATCGAATGGCCATGCCCTTTGACCGCACGGGCGCGAGCGACCGCGATCGGTGGATCGCGCTCATTGTCCTTTGCGTCGGCTTCCTCATGATCATTCTCGACGCGACCGTGACGAACGTCGCGCTCCCGGCGATCCAAAGAGACCTCGGGTTCTCGCAGGCAGGCCTCGCGTGGGTCGTGAACGCGTACCTCATCGCGTTTGGCGGCGTGCTCCTCCTCGCGGGACGCTTTGGGGATCTCGTCGGACGTAAGCGCGTGTTCCTCGGTGGAGTGCTCGGGTTCACCGTCGCGTCACTGCTCTGCGGTCTCGCGCAGTCGCAGGAGATTCTCATCGCCGCGCGGTTCCTGCAGGGTCTCGGTGGCGCGACCGCGTCCGCGGTGATCCTGGGCATGGTCGTCACGATGTTCCGCGACCCGGCGGAGCGGACGCGCGCGTTCTCGATCTACAGCCTGTTCGCCTCGGCCGGTGGCTCGATCGGACTTCTTGCGGGCGGCGTCATCACGCAGCTCGTCAACTGGCACTGGATCTTCATCGTCAACGTGCCGATCGGGCTCCTCACAATCGCGCTCGCGTGGAGGCTCCTCGAAGATGATCCCGGCCTGGGCCTCGAGCGCGGTGCGGACGTGCCCGGCGCGCTCCTCCTTGTCGGCGCGCTCATGACGACCGTCTACACGATCGTCGGCACGTCGCGCACAGGATGGTCGTCCGGCGAGACGCTCGGTTTGGGCGCGGTCGCGTTGGTCCTACTCGTCGCGTTCATCGTGCGCGAGGCGACCGCACACGATCCGCTCGTGCCGCTCGCGATCTTCCGGACGCGCACGACCGGCGGCGCGAGTCTCGTGGGAGCGCTCATGGTCGCGGGCCTGTTCGGGCAGTTCTTCATGGGCGCGCTCTACCTGCAGCGCGTCCTGCGGTTCGACACGCTGCAGGTGGGTCTCGCGTTCCTGCCGCTCTCGCTCGGGATCACGACGCTCTCGCTCGGCTTCACCGCGCGGGCGATCCTGCGCTTTGGCGCGAGGGCGACGCTCCTCCCGGGCATCGCCGCGATCGCCACTGCGCTCCTCATCCTCCAGGGGGTCCCCGTCGACGGCGACTACGTGAGAGACGTTCTTCCCGCGATGGTCCTCTTCGGGATCGGTGCCGGCCTCTCCTTCCCATCGCTCACCACGATCGCAATGTCGTCGGTCGCGCCGCATGAATCGGGTCTCGCCTCCGGGCTCGTGAACACGAGCACCCAGGTGGGCGGCGCGGTCGGTGTCGCGGTCCTCGCGACGCTGTCGGGCGGCCGGACCAATGACCTACTTGCCGTCGGGATGGCGAGCCCGGTCGCGCTCACGAGCGGCTATCAGCTCGCATTCACGGTCGCGGCGGCACTGGCCGTCGCGAGCCTCGCCGCCGCGGTCGGCGTGCTTCGTCCGGCGTCGGCCTCCTCCGGTGCGCGTGAAGAGGATGAGCAGGCGGCGTAGTGCTGGTGTCGCTGCCGCGCTGGCTTGTGTCAGCAGACCGCGTCGAGAGCCCGGCGCGCCTGCGCGAGGTGGTTGCGGTCGTGGCCGGCGATCAGCCGGAACGTCAGCTCGTAGCTCTCGCGGCCGCGCCGGTGTGGATTCCGACGCGGCTACGCTCGTCCACCGGCGTTTGTGACCATAGATAGAGGTTCGCGCGCCGGAGACTCTCGAAGAGCGAAAGTAGCTCGTCCACGTCGTCTTCGTTGTGGCGTAGGCGCTCGACCCAGAGATCCTGGTCGTAGCCGACGAGTGGCGGCTCGTCGTGCGCGAGGATCCACCGGTAGCGGCCGCTCGAAACCAATTCCCCATCGACGATGTGGCCGATGCATTCAAGGACGGACCACTCGTCCGGCTTCGGCCGCGTGCGCAGACGATCCCCGGCCTCGGCCACCAGAGCACGGATCCTCGTCGGCGTCGCTGCCTGGACGTCAGCCGGGTCATCGTCGGCGAGGAGACCAAGCAGGAACCGCTGATACTGAGCGGGGTCCGAGACCGGGTCGGGCGGTCGCTGTGCCATCCCGCTACCTACGTTAGGTCACGCCGCTTCGGACCTGGGGAGGGCTATATTCCGACGCCGATGAAGTTGGCGGGGAAGGGATTCGTTCACGTTGACGAGTGAGCTGGTCTTCCCGGCGCAACTGATCCTCGCCCTGGTCACCATGAGCCTGCTCGCGAGGTGGTACGTCGCGCCGCGACTGGCGCGACTTCCGCGGGAATCCGCACTCCAGCCACTCCTCGCTCTGCACACCTTCCGGTATATCGGGCTGATCTTCCTGGCTCCGGCAGCGGCGCCTTCGCTGGCGCAGAGCTTCGCGCTACCCGCAGGCTTGGGAACCGCACTCGCGGGGGTCCTCGCGCTCGCTTCGATTGCCGCGCTCCGCGTGCGCTCTCCGCTCGCGATCCCTTTGATCTGGGTCTTCAGCGTTGAAGGCCTTGCGGATTTAGCAAACGCGTTCATCCAAGCGCGAAGCGCGACCGTGGTGACCCAGCTGGGCGCTGCCTACTACGTGCCGATCGTCATCGTGCCAGCCGCGCTCGTCTCACATGTGATGATCCTCGGCCTACTGCTTCGGCGCTCGGCGTAACCGCGAGCGGCCAGGTGATGTGGCTAGGGCGTCCCTTGTCGTGTTGGTGACTCTTCAGACCAGGTCCGTGACGAGTGTCTGATCGCGTCACGCGAGATCAGCCTTCCGCGGCGATCTCGTCTTCCACGTGCACGGGCCGCTCCCACGGTCGGCCCGGAAGGATGAGGACCGATCCGGAGGCCTGCGCGACGAATCGATCCTCGGGATCGGTGATCTCGCAGGTCACCACCGCGATCCTGCGGCCGCGATGCACCACGCGCGCGCGAGCCACGAGCTCGCCACTCGCGGGAAAGACCGGACGCAGGAAATGGATCTTCATGTCGAGCGGGCTGAACGCCGTCGCCGCGGGGACGGTGCTGCCGGCCGCGAGCGTCAGCGCGGCGTCCGCGAATAGCGCGATCGCTCCGCCGTACACCACACCGAACGCGTTACAGAGCCAATCCGAGATCGTCATCGCGAGCGTCATCTGACCTTCGTTCGCTTCGAGCGCGCGAATGCCCATCAGCAGAAAGACCGGTGGGCTGAGCAGACCCGCAGCGGTTTGGCGCATGACTTCGATCCCTGGCGTTGAATCCCAGAACTCTTGGCCGTTGACGTCACCCTCGACGTCGCGCAGATAGGGGTCCGCCAAGCTGTTCGGCTGCGGATACTGTCGCGTGGACAAGAGCTTGGCGTTGCCAGGGAGCAACACGCAACGCGATGTCGCGTGGCCGAGGAGGCGCCCGCGGCCGTCCTCGATGGTCGCCTCAGCCAGACCGAGCGTGCGCGTCGAGTGAATGAGGCGCGCGCGTCCGATGATCGATTCGCTCCTGATCGTGGCCGGCCGAAGGAAGCTCACGGAGAGCTCGGACGACGTCACCGCGACGCCGGGAGGCGCGCTTGTGAACACCGCGGACCCGAGCGGAAGATCGGCGACGAACGCGATCGTCCCGGCCAGGAAGACGCCCGCGGCGGACTGCCACCAGACGCTCGCCGGCATGGCGGCGCTGGCGGTGCCGAGACCCACCTCTGATAGGCGGAGGCCAGTCAACCTCGAAAGAGGCGGATCGGGAAGCTCCCTCTCGATGCTCGCGCGCAACATGTCGAGCCCCGAGCGTTGGAGCACCTCCGGGCCCCAGAGGGCGCCGCGGGGCGGCTCCCGAACGGTGAGCGGTATAGGTCGATCGGCCACGCGCGGATCCTAGAGAGACTCGCTGCGCACGACGGCTCTAGCGCCAGACGGTCACGATGGCGGCCATGACGATTTGAACGATCAGGTCGTGGACGCCGGTGAGCAGCCAGGAGTTCCACGATCGTCTCTCGAATGCGACCTGCGCCGCCTTGAGGGTCGCCCCGAACCCGAGCCACACGAGCACGCCGAGCAGGATGCCGTCCGCGATCGACGAGCCACCGAGGTTCAGCGAAAGCAGCGCGAGCACCCACGCGTTCACCAGGGCGACGACGATGCCGATCGCGAACTGCGTCGGCGATGGCGGGCCGCTGAGGGGCGTGATGCCGCTCATCCTCGCGAGCCGATCGCCAAGCCCAGCGACGCCGTAGTACAGGATGCCGATGACCACGGCCGCGAACGCGGCAGCGACGACCGCGAGATAGTTCACTGCGAAGTTGACCGCCATGTTCTGGGCCTCCCTTCGTGGGCCCCGAATCGTACGCCGCGGCGCGGCTTGTCAGATCACGCGCGTGCCGCCTCCGGTAGGGCTTCCCGCGGTCGCATCGTGACGCTCTTCGCGATCTGCTTCGCGACGTATCCGGCATCGCGGCCCACGCCGCCGACCGCCGCCGAGGTGAACGAGTACTGGAACGGCCGGCCCACGAAGTACAGCCCGGGCGTGTCCGCGACCACGCCACGAATCTGCCGCGCTTCGCCGCGCCGGTCGAGGACGGGGAGATCGATCCACTCGAGGCCGGGTGCGAAGCCCGTGCACCAGATTACGTTGGCGACGTCCGGCCTCCCGCCATCAGCCAAGACTGGTCGTCCATCACGAACACTTTCCAGTCTCGCCACGATCTCGACACGCGCGGCACTCAGCGCCTTGAGCGACACGCGCTCCACCGGAGCGCCACCTCCACCTGTCAGCTTCCCGCGCATCTTGCGTCCGATCGGCGTATCGATCGTCATGACGTGCAGCATCAGCGGCTTCACGAACATGTTGAGGATCGGCGATCGTGATGGCCCGACAGGCATGCGCCGATAGCGGCCCGAGAGCCACGTCTGATGGGTGGGAGCAACGTCGAGCGCGATCTCCGCACCCGAGTTGCCCAAGCCGACGATCAGCACCGCGCCGGGACGAAGGAACGCGGGATTGCGGTACTCCGACGAATGGAGCTGCAGGATGCGCGAGTCGAGATCGAGCGCGAAGTCGGGGATGCGCGGCGTGCGGTCGGCTCCCGACGCGACGACCACGTGATCCGCCTCGAACGTCGTCTCTGGAGTCTCGATCACGAACCGGTCCCCGTTCCTCCCGAGGCGCGTCACGCGAATGCCCGTCCGCACCGGCAGACCGAACTTCGCGGCGTATCCCTCGAGGTAGTCGGCCATCTCGTCCTTTGTCGGGAACGTCCAGTTCGACGCGGGGTAGGGGGCTCCCGGAAGGCCGTCGAGCTCCGCGGGCGTGAAGAGACGGAGAGAATCCCATCGTTTCCGCCACGAGTCGCCCACGCGCCCGTTCGCCTCGAGAATGACGAAGGGACGCCCCGTCTTCGCCAGGTGGTATCCCACCGCCAGTCCGGCCTGGCCGCCGCCGATAATGACCGTCTCGTAGCGCTCGATCTTCATGTCCATCGTTCTCCTCCTACCGCGTGCGCGAACGATGGCGCGCGGCCGGGTGCGGCGCATCGGGCGAAGTGTCCAATCCTCTGTGACATTCGCGTGGGTACTTCTATGTACGGGCCGACAGAAGGCGGTGCTCGTACGCGTATGCGGTGAGCGCCGCGCGAGACGAGAGGCCGAGCTTGCTGAAGATGTTGCTCACATGCCGAGCGACCGTCTTCTCACTGATGACCAGCTCCGTCGCGATCGCGCGGTTCGTCTTTCCCGTCGCCACGAGCGCCAGGATCTCGAGCTCGCGTGGCGTGAGTCCGTCAGGTCCCGCCGGCCGGGCTCGCGAGAGGGCGCGCAGGCGATCCGCGTCCCGCGCGGCATGGAGCTGCTCGAACACCGAGCGGGCCGCATCGAGCTCCATCTCCGCCGCATCCTCGTCTCCCAACGCCCGGCAGGCGAGGCCGAGCAGCTCGCGCACGCGCGCCGCTTCGTAAGGCGCTTCAAGGTCGCGATAGACGGTCCATGCGCCGCGCAGCAGCGGAACGGCACCCTTCGCGTCACCCGCTGCGAGCAGGACGGAGGCGCGCGCGTGTGCGGCAATGGCGCTCAGGTAGTCCGCCTGCGTGCGCGAGGCAAGCTCCGTCAGCTCGTCCGCGGCGATGCGCGCGGCCCCGGCGTCGTTCGACGCGAGCATGATTTCGACATACGCGGGCAGCAGCCGTGACCGGAAGAGCGGGTCGCGGACCTCATCGACCGCGCGGCTGATCGATGCGTGCGCGGCGTCGCTGTTCCCCTGCGCGAGTCGCAGGAGGGCGAGCCCCGGCTGCGGTACGTGCCCCGAGGCGCTCGCCGCCCGGAACGCGTCGTCCGCCTCCGCGAGGTCACCGCGCAGGCGATGCAGCTCCCCCTGCTGATAGAGCGCGGCGCCGGCTGCCGGTTCATCGCGCAGCACTTCGCGAGCCCGCTCGGCCTCCTCCATCGCGTCCGGCCACGCTCCGTGCAACCGCATGAGCTCAGCACGGAACACAAGACAGTTCCCTCGATATGGGACGAGGTCGGGCTGTGACTCGCACCACCGGCCGAGCGCGGCGGTCCATTCCTGCGCGCGGCGCAGGTCGTACATCTCCTGGCACGCTTCGATCACGCCGCAGTACACGCTGCCGACGAGCAGCGGCGTGACCTCGCCCGCGGTCAGCGCGACCATCGCTTCGTCGAGGAGCGCTACACCTTCGGCGGTCCGGCCCAGATGGATGAGCGTTCGCCCGAGCGCCTGACGCGCCATGGTGATGAGACTCGTGTCATGGAACCGCTCGCCGATCCGCTCCGCTTCTTCGAAAAGGGCGCTCGCGGCTTGGACGTCGCCGCCTTCCCTGGTGCGGAAGCCGAATGCCAATTGGAGGTATCCCCGTTGCGGGCAGTCGAGCTTCGGCTCCTCGACCAGATGGATCGCGCGCATGAGCCAGCCCTCGGCGCGGGCGCGCTCGCCGTTCTCGACGAAGCCAAAGGCTGACCAGAAGGCGAAGCCCGCCGCCCGCGCGGGGTCGCCGCTTCGCAGACACTCGTTGTACGCGCGCGCGAAGGCATCGGCCTTGGCCTCGTAGTTCCCCGTGACGTGCGCCGCGAGCGCGAGCCGCTCAAGATCGTCCACCTCGAGCGGCCGCTCGCGATCCGCTGTGGAGAGCTGCGCGTACGCCTCGCTCCAGCGCCGATCGCGCAAGGCCGCGCGGCCACGCTCCCGGGTGGCCATGTTCTTCGTGAGGATCACGCTGTTCGGCTCTGTCATGAGCGGAAGGGAGATTATCGACCCGAACCGTCCCGACACCTCGCTTGGCCTGGGCGCGGTGCTCATGACCGACCACCGAGCGGATGAGCCCGCTCGCCCAGGCCGTCGATGCCGATCTCCCGATGGCCCGGATCGTCGCGCGGTCGTAGCCGACCTTTCGCGAAATGGAGGCGAGCAGCCGCGAGGATCGTCTCGCGACCGCCGCCCTGTCCCGGACGCCGTCCCGTCCGCGCCACTGCAGGCGAGGCCAGCGTGAGTTATGGCGCTAGGCCGGGCGGATGACCTGCTCGGCCACTCGCCGCGGCGCCGCGTGCGGCGTGGTCGTCGGATGCCCGATCCGGAAGGCCATGACGGGATCCCATCCCTCGGGAGCGAGTGTCACGAGCGAGCTCGAGAACGCGGGCGGAAGGTGTGCCGAGCGCTCGCGATCCGCGCGTTCGTTCAGCTGGTTCAGCGGCTGGATCGCGAGCCCTCGCGTGGTCGCCGACAGATGCACGCGCTCGAACAGACGTCCGCCGACGATGCGCTGCCGCTGGTCGGCGCGGTCACGCACGAGCACCAGGCCGAACGCAGCGGCGGTCGCGACGTGGCGCGTCCGCGTCGCATCGACCCAGCCATTCCCGAGCGTCGTTCGGTCCGCAGGCGGGAGCGCGCGGATCGCGACGCGGAGCGGCTCGGACAGTCCAGCCGTATCCAGCGTGATCCCGTCCCGCTTGCGCTGGATCTCGTCCCAGTCCTGGCGGTACCAGCTGTAGTCGTCACGTGCCTGATCCTCATCGGCGATGATCGCCGCCGTCGCCTGCACGGTGAGCTCGGCGAAGCGCGACTTCGCGGGATCCGCATCGATCCAGAGCACGCGTGCGATCGGGTCGTCGGCGAGTGCGGAGAGAGCCTCGAGCGTGGCGCGTTCAACGGGACGTCCCTCGTACGCACCACGGTCCGTGTGTCGGCGCGCGATCGCGTCGAAGAACGGCGACGACTCCGTGGCGCCGGCGCTGAGGACGACGCGCGCGACGTGATCGCGCTCCGCGGGATCGGGCAGAAGGCTGACGACCGGCGCCAGCCCGCTCGCACGCGCCGCGATGACCAGGTTCTCGATCGCGCATCCGAGCGAAATCTCGAGCTCGCGGAACAGAGGATCGAGCGCGCCGATATTGCGCGTCCGATCCGCGAAGACGTCGATCTGCCGATCGGTCACGTGGAAGAACCAGGGCTGACTGTCATGCGCGTTCGCGGCGAGAACGGCCGCCCGGACAAGACCCAGCGCGCCGGTTCCGGTGAGGGCGGCGCTCCATGCCGCGTACGCCTCGCCGGTGCCCGGTCGGAGCGCGCTCTGCTGGACGATCCGGAGCGCGACGCCGGTCCCGCCGATCGCCGCGACCGCGAGCGCTCCGGCACCCGCGCGCGCCAGAAGTGCGCGGCGCGAGAGACGCGCCGCTCCTGTCGTGCGAGTCACCTTTCGAAGCGTGGGCATTCACGCGCATCGCGAACAGGGCCGAAAGACGCATCGTGGGAGGGCCTCTGGAGCCGCATGCGCCGGACTGATACGGTCTAACGGATGAGCATCCGAGAGGGTGCGCTCGCCGTCGCCCGAACGCGCGTTCCGGCGCTGAGCGAGCGCGCCGTCGATCGCGTTTTCGTCGTCCTCGCGGGATGGCTCATGACCGGCGTCTTCCTCGACGCGTGGGCGCACATCTCGCGCCTTCCGGATTCGTTCTGGACACCCTGGCACGGGATCCTCTACTCCGGCCTCCTCGCCTGCGGCGCGTTCCTCGTCCTCGCGAAGTCCGGAGAACGCGCGGCGGGACGTCCGCTGCTGAGCGCCGGATACGACCTATCCCTGATCGGATTCGGGCTCGCCGCGATCGGGGGCGTGGGCGACGCCGTCTGGCACACGGTGTTCGGTATCGAGTTCGACATCGAAGCGGCGGTCAGCCCGTCGCACCTCGCGATCGCGTTCGGCATCTGCCTCGTCGTCACCGGTCCGGCGCGTGCGGCATGGGCGAGGCGCTCCTTCGGGATGACCGGAGCCTTCGGACTCCTCTATGGCATCTCGATCGTCGCGATCATCCTCGACTACGCGAATCCGTTCGCCCGCGTCTTCGGAACGGGCAGCGCGCCCGCCACTCACGATCTGATCGAGCTCGAAAAGGGCAGCGCGCTCTTCGCGTTCTCGCTGTACGCGGCGCTCGTGTCGGGTGTGGCTCTCCTTGCGCCCCGACGCGGTCCGGTGGCCGCGGTCTGGTACGCGTTCATCATCGGCGGGAATGGCGTCGCGATGGTGCTCGTGAACGGTCCGCTGCACCCCGCGGCCGTCCCGCTGCTACTCGCGGTCGTGCTCGTAAGTGCGCTGCTCATCGCGGTCGCCGCGACGTGGCTCCGTCCGTCACCGGACCGGCCCCGGTCCGCGCGCATCTTCGCGTGGCTGATTCCGACGATCCTGTACGCGGCCTACGCCGTCGCGATCGTGACCGGTCCAGGCACGTGGTGGAATCCAACGTTCTGGTCCGGCGTCATCGCCGTCGGTGGCATCGTCGCGTTGCTCATGTCCGCCGTCGCCATCCCTGACGCGCGCCGCACGTGAGGGAATCCGCCGCGCGTTCAGCCGATCGCGCTTCCGCCGATCGGAAGGGCCAGGGCGAACGTGCTGCCCTCGTCCCCACTCTCCTCCAGCCATAGACGTCCCCGGTGCGCTTCGGCGATACGTCGGCTGATGTGCAGCCCCAGGCCTGTTCCGCCGTAGCTGCGGCCGCGCGGCGTTTGGTAGAAGGGCTTGAACAATCGCGCGCGCTCTTCGGGCGATACACCATGACCGTGATCCCTCACGCGCACGACGACCTCGCCGGACTCGAGCGCGAGCGAAACCTCGACGCGGGTCCCCGGCGCCGTGTGGCGAAGAGCATTGGATAGAAGGTTGTCCAGCACCTGATCGACGCGATCCGCGTCGAATCGAGCACCCACCGGGCGGTCGGGAACGCGCACGGCGAAACGCTCGTTGGTGGCCTGACGCTCGATGGCAGCGCGAATGTGCTCCGCCATGTCCGCGTCCTCCGGCGTCAGAGGGATGGCACCGGTCTCGAATCGCGCGACGTCGAGGAGATCGTTGACGAGCCTGACCATCCGCAGCGACTGCTTTTCGATGTCGTCGAGAGATCGAAGGGCGCGGTCCGGTGCTTTCTCGAGCTGCTTGCGCGCCAGCTGCACGAAACCGAGGATCGTGGTCAGAGGTGTGCGCAGGTCGTGGCTCGCCATGCTGAAGAGCTCGCGCCGACCGCGTTCGAGATCGCTGATCTGCGTGATGTCGTGAAAGACGAGCAGCGCCGCCAGTACCTCGCCGTTCGGACCTCGAAGCGGCGACGCGTTCGCGATCGTCACCGCGGAGCCGCCGTCCGTCGTTCGAAGGCGTAGTCGCTCGCCCGTAACGGTCTCGCCGCGGAGGGCGCGAACCGCGGGCAACTCGTCGCGTGGGATCGGCGTGCCGTCCTCGCGCTGCGGCTGGGTCTGCGCCATCGCCTCGTCGAGCGTGGCGATGTCAGCCCCGAACTGCTCGCGTCGCGCGCGATTGGCGAGTTGCACCGCGCCATCGGCCCCGTAGACGATGACGGCCACCGGCAGGGCATCCAGCAGCTGCCGGAGCCAGAGCCGCTCGAGGTCGAGATCGCGCGCGTCCACTGCGGTCGAGTATGCGTGGTACTAGAGTCCCGCCCGTGATCCGTCAGGCCGAGATCTACCTCGAGGGTGTGGCCGGGAAGCGGCCGGCGATCCCGCTGAATGCCGCCGAGCTGGAGCGGCGTGCGCGGGACAGGATGTCGCCCCACGCCTACGCGTACGTGGCGGGCGGCGCGGGCGCCGAAGGCACGATCCGCGCGAATCGCGAGGCCTTCGACCGGCGCCGCATCGTTCCGCGCGTGCTCCGCGACATATCCACGCTCGATACGAGCATCGACCTCTTCGGCCGCAAGCTCCCGGCGCCGATACTCCTCGCGCCGGTCGGCGTCCTCGAGCTCGCGCACGGCGAGGCGGACCTGGCGGTCGCGCGCGCGGCCGCGGACGTCGGTGTGCCGTTCATCTTCTCGAACCAGGCGTCGGTCGCCATGGAGGAGTGCGCGCGCGTCATGGGCGATTCGCCGCGCTGGTTCCAGCTGTACTGGAGCAAGAACGATCAGCTTGTGGAGAGCCTCGTGCACCGCGCCGAGGCCTGCGGCTGCGAGGCGATCGTCGTCACGCTCGACACCAAGCTGCTGGGCTGGCGCATCCGCGATCTGGATCTCGCGTATCTGCCGTTCCTGCGAGGCAAGGGCATCGCGCAGTACGTGAGCGACCCGACCTTCATGGCGATGCCGCCGTCAGCCGCGCCGCAGGCGAAGCCCAAGGTCAACCTGCACTCCCTTGGCGTCTTCTTCGAGATGACACGGGCGCATCCGGGTGGTTTCTGGGCGAACCTGCGTTCACCGGCACCCCGCGCCGCGGTGCAGCAGTTCATCGCCACGTACTCGCGCCAGTCCCTCGCCTGGCCCGACCTGCGCTTCCTGCGCGAGCGCACGAAGCTCCCGATCCTGCTCAAAGGCGTGCTGCATCCCGACGACGCGAGACGCGCGCTGGATCACGGTATCGATGGGCTCGTCGTGTCAAATCACGGCGGACGGCAGGTCGACGGCGCGATCGCGGCGCTCGACGCGCTTCCCGCGGTCGTCGCGGCCGTGGATGGTCGTGTGCCCGTGCTCATGGACGGCGGCATCCGCGGCGGCGCGGACGTGTTCAAGGCGATCGCGCTCGGCGCGCGCGCGGTCTGCGTCGGCCGTCCGTACGTCTACGCGCTCGCGCTCGCGGGCTCGCCCGGCGTCCGGCAGCTCCTGCGCGATCTGTGCGCCGATTTCGAGCTGACGATGGCCCTCTCCGGTCATCGTTCCGTTCGGGAGATCGGCGCCGACGCGCTCGCTCCCGCGTAGCTCGATCGCGATGGATGCCGACGTCGTCGTCGTTGGCGCGGGCTTCGCCGGACTGGTCGCCGCCACGGAGGTCGCCGATGCGGGCCGGCGCGTGATCGTTCTCGAGCAGGAGCCGGAGGCATCTCTCGGCGGACAGGCCTTCTGGTCGTTCGGCGGACTCCTCATGGTCGACACGCCCGAGCAGCGCCGGCTCGGCGTGCGCGACTCGCGCGACCTCGCGCTGCGCGATTGGCTCGCGTATGCGGACTTCGACCGCGACGAGGACCGCTGGCCGCGCCGCTGGGCCGAGGCGTACGTCGACTTCGCCGCCGGGGAGATGCGGCCGTGGCTGCACAAGCGCGGGATGCGGTGGTTCCCGCTGGTGCAATGGGCCGAGCGCCGCGGGAACTCCGTCCCGCGTTTTCACATCACCTGGGGCACTGGACCGGGCGTTATCGAGCCGTTCGTGCGCCGGTTACGCGACGCGGTCACCGAAGGGCGCGCGGAGCTCCGTTTCCGTCATCGCGTCACGGAGCTGATCACCAGCGGCGGCGTGGTCGACGGCGTATCCGGTGAGATCCTGGCCCCCAGCGACACTCCGCGCGGCGTCGCGAGTGGACGCGTCGCGACCGGCGCGTTCACGCTGCGCGCGGGCGCGGTCATCGTGACGTCGGGTGGCATCGGCGCCGACCACGAGCTCGTTCGTCGCTACTGGCCCGCGCGGCTGGGCACGCCTCCGAATCGGATGCTCTCAGGCGTCCCGGACCACGTCGATGGACAGATGCTCGAGACCGCGCGTCTCGCCGGCGCGCGCGCGATCAACCTGGATCGCATGTGGAACTACCCCGAAGGCGTCGAGAACTTCGCGCCGATCTGGACGCGACACGGCATCCGGATCCTCGCGGGACCGTCGCCGCTCTGGCTCGATGCCACCGGGCGCCGGCTGCCGGCGCCGCTGTTTCCCGGCTTCGACGCGCTCGGCGCGCTCGCGCAGGTCGCGAGCTCCGGCCACGATCACTCGTGGTTCGTGCTCGACAAGCGGATCTTCGGGAAGGAGCTCGCGCTCTCCGGCTCCGAGCAGAACCCTGACCTCACGCAGCGGAGCATCCGTATGGTCCTGGGCCGCGTGCTGCCCTCGGCCGTGCCGCATATCGCGAAGTTCGGCGAGCGCTGCGCGGACTTCGTGTTCGCGCGCGATGCGAAGGACCTCGCCGCGAAGATGAACGTGCTGGCCGGCGATCCGGAGATCGATCCGGGAGCGCTCGAGCGCGTGATCGCCGCGTACGACGAGGACGCGGCGTCACGCGCGCCCGCCGACGCGCAGCGGAAGGCCGTGCTCGATGCACGCCGCTACATCGGCGACCGGCTCGTGCGGGTCGCGCGGCCGCATCGTTTGCTCGATCCGAGGTCCGGGCCGCTCATCGCGGTGCGCCTCTGGATCCTCACGCGCAAGACGCTCGGCGGCCTCGAGACCGATCTATCCGCGCGCGCGCTCGGCGGGTCCGGCGAGCCTATCCGCGGTCTATTCGCCGCGGGCGAGGTGGCCGGCTTCGGCGGCGGAGGCATGCACGGCTATCGCTCGCTGGAGGGAACGTTCCTGGGCGGCTGCCTCTTCAGTGGCCGCGTGGCCGGTCGCGCCGCCGCTGGTGTCAGCGTGCCCACGTCCTAGGCGAGGGAACCAGTGATGCTCACGCGGCGAACCGCATCCGCAGAAGCGTCTTGATGCCGAGCGGCCCCAGCAGCGCGCGCAGCGGCTGCGGGAAGAACGCTGAGGCCGCGGTCGCGTCGACGATCACCGGGTCGACCATCCGGTGGTCCTCGCCCTTCCAGCGGACGACACAGCCTTTCGCCGCTCGAACGTTGCGGCACCAGTCCGTGTCGGCGCCGAAGGGCAGCGGAATGACGAGCCCATCGGGAGTCGGTTGAAGGGCGATCGGGGTCAGGTACTCGCGACCCGAGCGTCGACCGCGGTGACGCACGATGCCCCAGATCGGTACGAGCCGGCTGCCCGCAAACAGGGTCATCGCCGGATTGAATACGCCCGTGAGTGATCGGACGAAGCGTGCGCCGAGCCCCGGCGCGTCGGTGTGCCGTGTGGCCGTTACTGTCTGTGACATCGAACTCACTCCAGTACATGGTGACGCGTCCCGCGTCATGATTCAATCATCTGATTGATTGAGAGTCAAGAGGCCGATTTGCCAAAGATCGCGCGCGCAAGACGGGAAGAGACGGGGGAGTCAAGAAAGCAGGCTCTCGTCGTGGCCGCGTACCGCGAGCTCGCTGAGCGTGGCTTCGAAGGGCTACGGACGCGCGAGGTCGCGGCCTCGGTCGGCGTCAACATCGCGACGCTGCACTACTACTTCCCCAGCAAGGAAGCGCTCATCAAAGGCGTCGTCGCTCACGCGATGGGCCAGTTCCGCTCGACGCTGGCCTCTGGTGGATCCCCTGCGGCGCTTCTGCGCGCGCATTTCGAGGGCATCCGTCGCCTGTCACGCGAAGAGCCGGAGCTCTTCGCGGTGATGGGTGAGCTTGCGCTGCGAGCGCGGCGGGACCCGGCGATCGCGGCGATCGTCGGCGAGACCGACGCGGTCTGGCATTCGACCCTCCGGGGACTCATCCGCCGCGCGAAGGCGGACGGGGCCATCGATCCGCACGTCGATCCGAGCGATGCGGCGGCGGTGATCGTCGAAACGCTCAAGGGCGTGTATCTGCTTCCGGGCGCCGCCGCCGGCATGAAGCAGGAGCGGGTGAACCGAGCGCTGCGGCAGCTGGGGCGGTGGCTCGAGCTCTCGCCTAAGCGTCGCTCCTAGCGCGGATCCGCTCGAGCGCCGCAGCGATCCCTTCGGTCCACGGCTGGCCGTGACCCGGTAACGCCAGCCGGGCCTGGACGCGCTCAAGACGCGCGAGGGAGGCGTACGTCTGCTTCGTGTCGGCGTTGAACGGACCGACGAGCGGCCCGGTCTCACCCGAGAGGACATTGAGCGTCACGAACGCGTCACCGACGAAGAGCGCATCCCGGCTCGTCACGTGGAGCGCGGCGCTGCCCGCCGTGTGTCCGGGCAGGTGAATGACCCGGGGCGATCCCGGCACATCGAGCGTGGCGCCGTCGCCGAACGTCGCGACCTCGGCGATCGGCGGGACGCGCGAGAGCGCGCCATTGCGCGCCGCATACGCGAAGAAGCGCAGCAGCGCCCCGATGCGAATGGTTCCCATGGAGCGCCGTGTCGTCGCCTTGCCCTGCGCGAGCAGCGCGTCGGCCTCGTGGATCAGGACGGGTGTCCCGCGCGTGCGGCGGATGCGTTCGGCGAAGCCCGTGTGATCCGAGTGCGCGTGGGTGAGCAGCACCGCGCGCACGTCGTCGAGGGATCGGCCCATCGCGGCGAGCTCCGCGGGTAAGGCCTTCCAGTAGCCCGGCATCCCGGTGTCGACGATCGTGATCTCGCCCGACTCCTCGAGGAGATACGAATTCGCCATACCGGGGCCGATCCGCCTGATGCCCGGCACGATCTCCATGCCATCACTCCTTCCGAGCGCGCCGCCGTGGCGCGACCGATTCGTAGCTCTCGTCGATCCACTCTGTCAGAAGATCGATCGGTATCTCGTCATCGCCCTTGAAACGCGCGGCGACCCATCCGGCGCGGTCCAGGCCGTAGCCGAACTTCTGCACGAACGGCCGGCTCCTCGCGAACAGCAGCGAGCGCGAGAGCTTCGCGCCGACGAACAGCTCGGGCCCTTCCCGACCGAAGAAGACGAACACCTTCTTGCCGACCTTCGTCACGTCTTCCTCCCAGGGATGGTCCTCCCACGCTCCGGCGAGCGATAGGGCATGCTCGCGAAGCCTGCGCCGAGCGGCACGGGCGCGCACTCGGAAGAGGGTATTGGCTCACCAGCCCGCTAGTCGTGCACGCTCGCGATACGCGGGTCGAGCGCGTCACGCACGGCGTCGCCGAGCAGGTTCACCGTCAAGACGACGACCATGATCGCGACGCCGGGGAAGACCGAGAGCCACCAGGCGACGCGCAGGTAACGGCGCGCCTCCGAGAGCATCAGACCCCACTCGGCCGTCGGCGGCTGCGCGCCCAGGCCGAGGAACGAGAGCGCCGCGATCGAGAGGATCGCGGTCGCCAGACCGAACGTAGCGATCGTGATCGCGGGGCCTAGGACCTGCGGTACGAGATGCACCAGCATGATGCGTAGATCGGTCGCGCCGATGCTGCGCGCGGCCTCGACGTAGAGCTCGCTCTTCGTGTTCAGCACGGATCCACGCACCACGCGGGCGAAGCGCGGGATGCCGCCGATGCCGACGGCGATCATGACCTTCTCGAGTCCGCTTCCGAGCACCGCGACGATGACGAGGGCCAGCAGGATCCCGGGGAACGCGAGCTTCACGTCGATGATCCGCATGAGCACGCGATCGGTCCACCCGCCGAAGTAGCCCGATACCAGACCGATGACCCCGCCGACCGAGGCGGAGATCAGCACCGCGATGAAGCCGACGCTCAGTGAAATGCGGCCGCCGTCGATGAGACGGAGCAAGAGGTCCCGCCCGAAGTGGTCGGTCCCCATGAGGTGTCCAGCGGTACCTGGTGGCTGCAGCGAGTCGCGCAGGCTCTGCTGATACGGGTCGATCGCGATGGCGAGCGGGACCAGATAGGCCACGACTGCGACCGTACCGAGGATCGCCGCCGCGGCGACCGCGGTCTTGTTGCGGCGCAGCCGCCACCACGCCCGCCGGTACGGCCCCGCCGATCGTGGCAACGCGGGCAAGCGCCGCTTGTCGGCGATGACCGCCGACACGATCGGGGCGCGAGCGATGTCAGGCCGACCGGATCCGGGGGTTGAGGAACCCATACGACACGTCCACCAGCAGATTCGCGAACACGTACGAAGTCGCGGTGAGCAGGATCACGCCCTGCACGACCGGATAGTCCTTCTGCAGGATCGCGTCGATCGCGAGCTGCCCAATGCCCTGGCGCGCGAAGACCGTCTCGACGATGACGCTGCCAGCGATGAGACGGCCCAGCTGAAGACCGACGACCGTTACGACGGGTATGAGCGCGTTGCGCATCGCATGACGCAGCACGACCGTCCGCCGGTAGAGACCCTTCGCGGTCGCGGTACGGACGTACTCGCGGCCGAGCACCTCGAGCAGCGACGCGCGCGTGAGCCGGGCGATCAGCGCCGCGCCGTCGTACCCGAGCACGAGCGCCGGGAGGACGAGCCGGTCGATCCCTCCGGAGCCGGTGGCGGGGAAGATGTTCAGTGTCACCGAAAACACGAGGATGAGCAGAATCGCGAACCAGAAGCTCGGCATCGAGACGCCGCCGAGCGAGACGAGCATCACCACCGCGTCGATCGGCGTGTTGCGCTTCAGCGCCGCGAGGAGCCCGGCGCCGACGCCGATGACCACGCTGAAGAGCAGAGCCGCTCCCGCGAGCTCGAGCGTGCTCGGCAGCCGCGTCGCGATGAGCTGCGCCACGGGCTGGTGGCGGATGAACGACTCGCCCAGGTCGAGACGCGCCGCGTTCGCGAGCCAGCGCACGTACTGGAGCCACAGCGGATCGTTGAGCCCGAGCTGCTCGCGGATCTGCTCGGTCAGCTGCTGCCGGGACTCGGGAGTCCCGACGCCGGCCGCGGCCGAGCCGAGCATCGCGTCGATCGGATCGCCCGGGATGAGATGGAGGATCGAGAACACCAGGAGCGACGCGAGCACGAGCACGGGTATCGATTCGACGAGCCTCCCCGCGACGAACTTCGCCATCACGCGACCCGCGTGCGACGCTTGCGCTCAGCCTCTTCCGGCGGGTGGACGTCACGGAATGTCAGGTAGATGAGGCCGTCGTACACGATCTTGATGGCACCGGCGATGAAGAACGGAAGGCTCAGCGCGGCGGCGGAGAAGGCCATGCCGGCGAACGTCGGCGAGATCGCGCTCGCCGTGGTCCGCGCGACGTTCGTGATGCCCGCGGTGGCCGTGCGCTCGTCGGCATCCACGACCGCCATCGTGTACGACTGGCGCGTCGGGACATCCATCTGCGAGACACTCATACGCAGCAGGAAGAGCGCGACCGCGAGCCATGCGGTAGGCATGAGGGGCACGAGGACGAGCAGGACGTTCGAGGGCAGGTGCGTGAACACCATCGTGTTCAGGAGGCCGATGCGTTCGGCCATCCATCCCGCTGCCAGCAGCGAGAGGCCGGAGAGCACGCCCACCCAGAAGAAGATCACCGCGAGCTGCGTCGGATCGAGCTGCCATCGCAGGAAGAACCAGTACGCGACGATGGACTGCACGACGAAGGCTCCCGCGAAGGCATCGAGACCGAACAGAGCAGAGAGCTTGGCCACCGTGCCCGCGGATCGATGGATCCCGATGAAGCGACGCTTTCCCTGGACGTGGGCCAGCTCGACGCGGTCGGACAGCGAGAGGAACAGAATGAAGTTGAGCAGGCCGATCACCGCGTAGAGGACGAAGAGCGGACGGTACGCGTCGGCGCCGGCAAGTCCGAGCGACGCGAAGAATCCCACCGAGGCGGCGAAGAGCGAGCCGAACGCGCCCGCGAAGTTCGCGACGGTGTTGTAGATGGAGAAGAGCCACGTCCGCCGGTCGTTCGGGGCGGTCTGCGGCAGGATCGCCTGCTCGACAGTCTGGAAGACGCCAACCTCCGAGTTCGTGGCGCTGATCGTCCCGGTGAAGCCGGCGAGCAGGAGCACCCAGAACTCGTCGGTGAGCGCGAAGATCAGGCCTCCGACCGCCATGAGCAGCGCCATCGTCGCGACCGTGCGCCGCCGTCCGAAGCGGTCGGCCATGATCGACCAGAAGACGGTCATGAGCGCGGAACCGGCGATCGCGGCGGTGAGCACGAGGCCGATCTCCGTCGGCGAGAGACCGAGCTTGTCCAGGTAGAGGCCGATCACGGTCGCGAGGTATCCGTACGCGAACGTGCGCATCACGCGCGTCACCAGAAGCTTCTTCCCGTCGACGCTCAGCCAGCCCAGCATCAATCGCGCGCCACGCTCGCTTCGCTCACTGAACCGGGGCCCCTGCCCCGGGGCGCGAAACCCTTCTTCGCCAGCTGCGCTCGGGTGCTGCGTCGCAGCTCGGTGATCTTCGCCAACGACACCGGCGTACGCCGGATGTCCGCGAGCGGCCGAACGCTTCCGGTGACCGCCCTCGGATTCACCGGAGTCTCGCCGAACATCCGCGCGAGCAGCGTCTGGGTGTCGGCGGCAAGCAAGAAGTCGACGAACGAGCGCGCAGCATCGGGACTTTTCGCCCCCTTCACGACCGCGACGACGTGCGCCTCGACGTGCGTCCCGAGGCCGCCGCTCTCCTGGTCGAGCCAGGCCTCGCCAACGGGATTGCCCTCCATGAGGAACACGTGATAGTTCGACGAGTTCACCAGCGCGACCGCGTTACCGTCGCGAACGAGTCCTTCGCGCGTGGCCTTATTCGATTCATACGTCCGCAGGCCGTTCGCCAGCAGGCGATCGACGAGACGCCACGCGTGATCGTCGCCTCTGGCCGCGCGGATCGCGCTCACCTGCGAGACGGTCGTCTCCTCGTTGGTGGTGGCCATCGAGATCTTTCCGCGCAGCCTTTCGTCCGCGAGGTCCTCGAGTCTCGTCGGCCAGGCGGACGGATCCGGCAGGACGCGGCGATTGATCATCGCGCTTCGTGGCCAGGCGGTGAACGAAAGCCACGCGAAGTCGGGTGCGCGGAGCCAGTCGTCGTACGCGCGCGCGACCTCGGCCCGATACGGCTCGAAGATCCCCGTGTGTCGGACCGCCTCCACCGCCACCTGGCTGTTCGTGACGAGCACGTCGGCGCGCGGATCGCTCCGCTCATCGATGAGCCGCCGCTCCACGTCGAGGTGATAGATCATCTCGATGTCGACCGCGATGTCCGTGAGCGCTTCGAAGATACGGTAGATCGGCGTCAGGTCAGGACGGTTGCGGCCGGAATAGACGCGGAGCGTCCGATCGGTCACGTCCGGCGCTAGGCGCTGGCGCTTACGACGGACCGACGCTGGGGCGACCGCGCTTCCTCGTACAGGTTCCAGGGAAGAAGCTGATGCCGTGATTCGCACGGGTTCCCCGCGGCGATCCGATACTCGCCCGTCGTGAGGTCGACTATGCTCGAGGCGATCGTCTGATTGCGATCGGTCCCGATGCTGCGGTCGTCGGCGTGCTTGCAGACCGCGTTGGGGTAGCCGAAGTGATCGCTCAGGGCCGCCGCGATCGAGGCGCGCACGTTCTCCGAGCCCGACGCCGTCTTCGCCTTGCGCAGCCCCGCGGTGAGACGGGGTAGGCGCCAGAGCGAGTTCACCGAGAACGGCCGGTACGTGCCGGCGATCTGCTCGGGCATGAAGGCGATGAAGTGGTTCGTGTGCACCAGCAGACCATCGGTCGGATACATCCAGCCGTGCCGGTCAGGAGTCGTCTCGAGATCGATGGCGAACGCGTCGCGATGGGTGATCAGCAGGTTGGAGCAGAGCGAGGGACGCGCATCCATCACGGCCTGCAGCGCCTCCTGCATGTCGACCGATTCGAGGATCTTCCGGCGGATGAACGGCTGCGGCGTGCCGACGCCCTTGCCCCAGCGGGTCCCCAATCCGTTGGCGTTGAGGGCGATGCCGGTCGAGTTCGCGCCGTGGCGGCCGACTTGGCCCGCCTCGGTCTGCATGATGATCGTCGGCTTCCCGGGCTGGCGGATGCGCAGGAGCACGACGGTGCCGAACGTCTCGCAGCGCCAATCCCAGTTCTGGCCGCAGTAGACGTGTCCGTCGCCGGCGGCCTCCGGCAGGATCGCGAAGGACGAGCACCCCTCGTCCGGGTCATCGGCGAAGGGGTTGTGCGTGGAGAGCTCGCCGCGCGCGTTCAGCGCGAGGACGTCCTCGAACGGCACCTTCGCGCCCTCGGCGATCCCGCGCACCTCTTCGCTGATCCCGGGGAGGTAGGCCTCGACGTGCGGGACCCAGCGTGGCGCGTTGCGCCTGATCGCCTCCCAGCCCAGACCGGTGATGCGCTGGAAGGAGCGCTGGTAGTACTCGATGGAGGAGCGGATCTGGTCCCGCGCGGCCTCGCCGTGCTGGCGGCCGAGCTCCCGGCGATCGCCGCTGATATCGATGGTCGGTAGCTCGGTCATCGTCATGGGAGCGCCTCCTCTTGCAACGAGGCCGAAGCATACACTACATTCCTGTCTGGTTTTGTGAAGTGACCACTACAAAGACCGTCGGGTCCCTCGACGAGCGCATCGCCGCGGCGCGCGAGGCGCTGAGCCCCGCGGAAGAGCGCGTTGCCACGTTCCTCGCCGATCACCGCGAAGAGGCGGTCTTCCTCTCGGCGGCCGACATCGCCCGGCGTCTGGAGACCAGCGACGCGACGGTGATCCGCGCCGTGCAGACGCTGGGCTACGTCGGGCTGCCGGCGCTGAAGGCTGAGCTGCAGGAGGCGCTCCGTCCGCGCGCGACGCCGACCCTGCGCCTCGGCCGCAGCCTCGACGAGCTCGGCGACGACCCCGAGATGATCCTCGAGCACGTGCTCGCCACGGAGCTCGAGCTGATCAAGGACGCTCGCTCGACCCTGCGCGCCGCTGACTTCGCGCGTGCCATCGAGCTTCTCGCTCGCGCCGAGCGGGTGGTCATCGAGGGCGTCGGGCCGAACGCGTCGCTCGCGGAGTACTTCGCGCTCCGTCTCAACCGCCTGCGCAAGCCCGCCATCGCCGTCACCGCTCGCGGGCTCGCGCTGGCCGACTCGCTGCTCGCGATGCGGCGGGGCGATCTGGCGATCGCGATCGTGTACGAGCGCGAGACGCCCGAAGCGGAGCATCTGCTCGACCGCGCGAAGGAGCTGAAGCTGCCGTCGATCATCATCACGGACACGCTCGGCCTCGCGCTGGCGGGACGCTTCAGCGTCGCGCTATCGGCCCGCCGCGCGGGTGGCGGCATGTTCCATCTGTCGGCGATCACGATCGTCGTCATCGACGCGCTGCTCCTCGGCCTCGCCGGGCGCGACCGCGTCCAGGCGCTCGACGCGTATGAAGACCTGCAGCAGATGCGCGCGCGCATCGAGGCGCGCTAGGAAAGGGGAGCGGTATGGCAACGGTCACACGGGAGCGATCGGCCGTCACGAGCGCGGAGATCCGCGAGCTGCGCGAGCGCTTCGTTCCGCGCGGCCTGCACGTCGGCACGCCGGTCGTCGTCGCGTCGGCGTCGGGCGCCGAGGTCTTCGATCCCGAAGGGAAGCGTTATCTCGACTTCATCGCCGGCATCGGCGCGCTCAACCTCGGGCACCAGCATCCCGATGTGATCGCGGCGGCGCGCGATCAGCTGGAACGCTACGCGCACGTGTCCGCGCAGGTCGTCACCTACGAGCCGTACGTTCGCCTCGCGCAGGAGCTGGACCGCATCTATCCCCGCGCGGACGCCCCCTTCCCGACGAAGAGCGTCTTCGCGAACAGCGGCGCCGAGTCGGTGGAGAACGCCATCAAGATCGCGCGCGTCGCGACCGGCCGCGAGTGGATCGTCGCTTTCCAGAACTCCTTCCACGGCCGCACCTATACGGCGATGACCGCGACGGGCAAGACGAAGAACTCCCGGCTCCCGTTCATGCGCTCGACGACGCCCAACGTCGCGCACCTCCCGTATCCGTATCCGTATCGTCCGCTCGCGAACGTCGGCGAGGACGAGCTGGCGGAGCTGCACGTTCGCCTCTTCGAGCAGGCGCTCGACACGAATCTCGCGCCGGAGCATGTCGCCGCCGTCATCATCGAGCCCGTCCAAGGCGAGGGCGGATTCGTCGTGCCTCCGGTCCGTTTCCTCCAGCGCATCGCCGCGATCTGCCGGCGGCACGGGATCCTCTTCATCGCCGATGAGATCCAGACGGGCTTCGGCCGGACCGGCCGGATGTTCGCGATCGAGCACTCCGGTGTCGCGCCCGATCTGCTCGTGACGTCGAAGTCGCTGGGTGGGGGATTCCCGCTCGGTGCCGTGACCGGCAGGACGGCGCTCTTCGACGCGCTCGGCCCCGGATCGCTGGGCACGACCTTCGGCGGGAATCCCGTGGCGTGCGCGGCGGCGCTCGCGACGATCAGGGTCATCGAGCGCGACGGCCTGCTCGCGCGCGCGAACGAGATCGGCAAGGCGCTGCATCGGCGCTTCACCGACATGGCCGGTCGCCACGCGGTGATCGGCGACGTCCGCGGGCTGGGCGCGATGCAGGCGATCGAGCTGGTGAAGGACCGCGCGAGCAAGAAGCCGGCGCCGGACGTCGTCCAGGCCGCGATCGAGCGGGCCTGCGCGCGCGGGTTACTCCTCCTGCGGGCGGGTCTCTACAGCAACGTCATCCGCACGCTCGTCCCGCTGACCATCACCGACGCGCAGCTCGAGGAAGGACTGGACATATTGGAGGGCTCGATCGATGGGTGATCCGATGCAGATGTATCGCCGCGAATTCCTGAGACGTTCCGCCCTGGCCGCCGCGAGCGCGGCCATCCTCGCGTGCACGCCCGGAGCGGCGCCGACCGCCACCGCGAGGCCCGCCGCCTCACCCGCACGGGGCGGCACGCTGACGTGGGGGATGTGGGACAAGATCGACTCCATCGACCCGGCGCTCACGACCGGCGCGGCTGCCGGCGAGGTCGCGCAGAACATCCTCGACACACTCGTCACGCTCGACGCCGAGCAGAAGCCGCATCCGGCGCTCGCGACGAAGTGGGCGATCGAGGACGGCTCCAAGAAGTTCACCTTCACCCTGCGCGACGGAGTGAAGTTCCATGACGGCGGCACACTGACCGCGGCCGCGGTGAAGGGCTCGTTCGAGCGCATCCTCGATCCGAAGCTCAAGGCGGGTGCCGTCGTGTCCCTCATCGGACCCATCGATACGATCACCACGCCCAACGACAGCACCGTGGTGTTCAACTTCAAGCAGCCGTATCCGGCGTTCATGCTGCAGATCTGGCGCTACTTCTTCGGCGTGCTGTCGCCGAAGTACCTGGCGACGCTCAAGCCCGGTGATCCGGCGACGGCGCCGGTCGGCTCGGGACCCTTCCAGTTCGTCAGCCGCTCGCCGGACGGGGTGGTGACCCTCAAGGCGTTCCCGGACTTCAACTGGGGAAGCGAGATCTTCAAGAACCGCGCCGCGCCTTACCTCGAGTCGGTCAAGTTCCGCGCGATCACCGAACCGTCCACGCGCATCGCGACCCTCGAGAGCGGCGAGAACCTCCTGATCGACGAGATCCCGGAGGTCGACTACGCGCGCTTGAAGAACGACAAGCGCTATACGTTCGTGCTATCGCCGCGTGCGAGCCACACGCTCGGCTTCAGCATGAACGTCACCAAGCCGCCCACCGACGACCGCGTGGTGCGTGAGGCCATCAACTGGGCCATCGACCGCAAGTCGATCGTGGAGAAGGTGTTCTTCGGAGTGCATCACGTCTCGGTCGGCCCGCTATCGGAGGGCGTGTGGGCGCGCGACGAGAACATCGAGAAGATGTTCACGTTCGATCCGGCCAAGGCGAAGAAAGTTCTCGACGACGCCGGATGGAAGCTCGGCTCGGGACCGATCCGCCAGAAGAGCGGACAGAATCTCGAGATCCAGCTCGTGACGTTCCGCAGCCCCTGGACCGAGATCGCGCAGGCGATGCAGGCGCAGATGCGCGACGTGGGGATCGACCTCAAGGTGCAGCAGATGGAACGGGGGCCGTACCTCGATCTGGTCCGCGCCTACAAGCACAACATGGCCGCGACGTCGACGACGGCGATCGATCCCGACGGCATCCTGCGCGTGTGCTATCACTCGTCGAACCGCGGCAGCGGAAGCAACTTCTCCAACCTGAGCGACCCGGCGCTCGATGCCCTCCTGGTGAAGGGGCAGTCCCAGGAGCTGGGCACGGCCGAGCGGCGTCAGACCTACCTCGACGCGCAGAAGAAGATCATGGAGATCCTGCCGTTCGTCGGCGTGATGAGCCAGGTGCGCGTCGAGGCGATGGCCACGAAGGTCCACGACTTCAAGCCAGGGCCCGACGGCCTCACCGGCCTGGCGCTCAATGACGTGTGGGTGGAGCAGTAGGGATGGACCTGGTCACCCTCGCCATCGCGGCGACCCCATCCTTCATCGCGAGCGCGGTCGAGTTCGTCGAGGCGACGACGATCGTGCTCGCGGTCGGTCTCACGCGCGGCTGGCGCGCACCGCTCGTCGGCACCGCGCTCGCGACCGCGACGCTGGCGGTCATCGTGGCCACGCTCGGCGTGGCGCTGGTCACCGTCGTACCCGAGAAGTTCCTCCTCGGCCTCGTGGGCACGCTGCTCCTGCTCTTTGGGCTGCGCTGGCTGCGCAAGGCGGTGCTGCGCTTCGCGGGCATCGTCGCCTTGCACGACGAGGATGAGATCTATCGCAGAGAGGTCGCCGAGCTCAGGGCCCAGGGGCTGAAGAAGACCGAATGGGACTGGGTCGGCACGATCGTCGCGTACAAGGCCGTCCTGCTTGAAGGCGTCGAGGTCGCCTTCATCGTCATCGCGTTCGGCGCCGCAGGCGTCGCGGCGATGAATGCCGCGATCGTCGGCGCGGTCGTCGCCGGAGCGATCGTCATCACGCTCGCGGCCGTCCTCCGCCATCCGCTCACCGCCGTCCCGGAGAACTGGATGAAGTTCGGCGTCGGCGCGATGCTGTCGAGCTTCGGCGTCTTCTGGTTCGGCGAGGGTATTGGCGCGGAGTGGCCGGGCGACGCCGCATCGATCCCGATCATCCTCGGTATGTTCCTCGTCGTGAGCTGGCTCGCGGTGCGCATGCTCCGCGGGCTCCTTCCAGAGGGCGCGCGAGTGGAGGCGCGGAATGTCTAGCGTGCTGCGCGGCATCTGGGACAACACCTACGGACTGCTGGTGGACGACGGTCAGCTCGCGGTCGGCGCGATCGCCTCGCTCGCGATCACCTGGCTCATCGCCGAGACCAGCAGCGAGGAGATGCGCGAGAACGTCGGCTGGGTCCTTCTCGTCCTGGTCGTCGTCCTGGTGGTCGCCAATCTGTATCGCGCTGGCCGCAGCGCGCGGCGCCGGATCACATAACCGACCTCATCCTTCACGGCGGCCGCGTCTGGACCGTCGACCCGGCGCGGCCGGAGGCGGAGGCCGTCGCTGTCGGCGGCGAGCGCATCGTCAAGCTCGGCTCCACCCGGGAAGTCCTCGCGCTGCGCCGGCCGGACACGCGGGTCATCGACCTGCGAGGCCGTCTGCTCCTGCCCGGGTTCATAGACGCGCACACGCATTTCGGCAACGCCGCCGCGTGGCTGTTCCGCCTGGGACTCTACGAGGCGAGGGAAGAACGCGAGGTCATCGAGCAGGTCGCGGCCGCCGCGCGTCGGATCCCCGAGGGGATGTGGATCGGAGGAGGGGACATCGGCGCCGCCGCGGCGTGGGAGGCCGATGCGAGCGGCCGGGCGCGTCCCGCGCCGATGGCCATCGACCGCCGTGCGCTGGACGACGTCAGTCCCCACCATCCCGTCCTGCTGCGCCGTGTCGACGGCGCCTACGTCGCCAACTCACCCGCGCTCGCGCGGGCGCGTATCACCGGTCTGCCCGATCCGCGCGGCGGCAGGCTCGAGCGGGACGGACACGGAGAGCTGACCGGCGTCCTGCACGGCCGCGCGGGCGAGCGCATGGTCGAGCTCATGCCACCACCCAGCCTGGAGACGACGCTCGTCGGCGCGCGCGCGGCGCTCTCTGATCTGCGGCGCGTCGGAATCACGTCGATACACGACGTCGCGCGGCTCGACGAGATCTCGCAGCGTCACATCTTCCACACCGATGTGGAGCGGAGCGTCACCGACCTCGAGATCTTCCGGGAGCTACAGAGACGTGGAGAGCTCTCGGTCCGCGTCTACGCCTTCCTCACGCTTCCCGTCTGGGAGGACGTGGTCGCGGCGGGCATCCGCCCGCGGTCGGACGATGGCCTGATCCGCTTCGGTGGCCTGAAGGCGTTCATCGACGGCTTCCTCATGGATGCTCCCTACGCGAACGATCCGCAGCATGCCGGCGCTTTCACCTTCCGGTTCGTCGACGAGGCGACGATGGGGGACGACATCACGGGCGCCGACGCCGCCGGCTTCGACCCGGTGATCCACACCGTTGGGGACAGGGCGCATCGGCTGCTCCTGGACTGGTTCGAGGCCGCGATCCGCACGAACGCACCGCGCGATCGCCGGTTCCGCGTCATCCACGCGTGGTATCCGAGCCCGCGAGAGATCGAGCGGATCGGCAAGCTCGGCCTCATCGTCGACGTGACGCCTCAGCACATGGTGAACGACCGGGCGTCGGTCGAGCGCCGTCTCGGTCCTGAGCGGGCGAGGACGGCGCATGCGTGGCGCTCGCTCGTCCAGGCCGGCGCGCGCCTCGATCTGGTGTCGGACTGGCCGGGGAGCTTCAACGAACAGCGGGCGACGCCGCTCGCGCCGATCGAGAACATCGCTTTGGCGGTCGGCCGCGAGTGGCATGCGGAGCAGCGGCTCACGGTGGCGGAGGCGATCGCCGCGTACACGATCAACCCGGCGTTCGCGTCGCACGAGGAAGATCTGAAGGGCAGCATCACCGAAGGAAAGCTCGCCGACCTGGTCGTCGTCTCGGAGGACATCCTCGCCCTCGCGCCAGAGCGCATCCGTGAGGCGCGCGTCGACATGACGGTCCTCGGCGGACGCGTGATCTACGACGTCCGGGCGGACGTCCCGGGAGGAGCGCCTACCGCGGTCTGATCCTCGTCACGTACTTGCGCTGCAATGCGCGGCCGTCGCGCAGGAATTCTTTGAGCGGATGCTCGGCCTGCCGGGAAACCCCGAGGCGTTCGCCGCTGCCGCGCCGCGATGTCCGGTCTTCCGCCTTGATCCTTTGACCTAGTACCGCTGCGTCGCCGCACAATGAACCCCGTGCTCGTCAATGGGCGCGAGGTCAACGTCACCAATCTGGAGAAGGTCTTCTTCCCCGCGCGCGGCCTGACCAAGGGCGACCTCATCAGCTACTACGTCGACCTCGCGGCGTACACCCTGAATCACGTGGAGCGCCGGCCGATGCAGATGAAGCGGCACCCGAACGGCGTCGAAGGTGACTTCTTCTACCAGAAGCGCGTGCCCGTTCCGCATCCGGATTGGCTCGAGACGGTGCACATCAAGTACCCGAGCGGGAACGAGGCGGACTTTCCAGTCGTCACGGAGGCGGCGGGGCTCGCCTGGATCGCGAACCTCGGCTGCATCGAGATGCACACCTGGCACTCGCGCGTGAGCGACATCGCGCGTCCCGATTACATGCTCATCGACCTCGATCCGAGCGAGGGGAATCCGTGGGCGCACGTGCGTGAGATCGCGATGGTCACCAAAGACGTGCTGGACGAGCTGAGCCTGCCGAGCTTCCCGAAGACGTCAGGCGTCAGCGGGATGCACATCCTGACGCCGATCGAGCCCGAGCTGCCGTTCCCGGAGGTGCGCCGCTTCGCGAAAGCGGTCGCGGTGCTCGTCGCGAAACGCGTGCCGAAGATCGCGACGACCACCTGGGTGGTGAAGGATCGCACCGGCGTCTTCGTCGACTACGGTCAGAACGCCTTTGATCGCACGATCGCGTCGGCGTATTCGATCCGGCCGATGCCCGACGCGCGCGCGTCGGCGCCGTTGCGCTGGGACGAAGTGCCCGACGTCGATCCGGCCGCGTTCACGCTCGAGACGATGCGCGAGCGCGTCGCGCGCGTGGGGGACCTGACCTCCGAGATCTGGAGCCACAAGGCCAGCCTCAAGCCGCTCTTCGTGACCCTCAAGCTGAAGCCACCGGTCATCGACGACCGCGTGCTGGTGCGACCGAGCCGCGTGCGCGAGTGGAGCGAGGAGGAGCAGCGACAGTGGCGCGAGCAAGCGCGGGCGACCGGCTGGAACCGCGGCAAGAGTCGCCGGCCTCCGAAGCCGGAGGCTTAGTCCGAGAGCGGGAGGCCTAATCCGAGAGCTGCGGCGCGACGCAGACCACCGCCGTGAGGCACAGCGCCTGACGTAGCCAGGCGGCGATGCGGCTACCGGCGAGCGCGCGCTCGATGCGCAGGTCGTAATACGCGCGGCGGAGCCCAAGCAGGAGCGAGCGCGTCGCGCTGCGCGTGAGCGGACTGGCGAGCAGATAACGGAGCGTCGAGGATCGCTGCACGAGCGCGGGAGCGCCCAGCAGCCCGCCCTTATCGGTCTGTCCCCACCAGATCGCGCGGGCCAGCTCCTCGGCCTCGCGGTGACGTGAGACGTCCGCGCCATGGCCGACGCCCGGTGTCCCTTCGACGATCGTGACGAGCGGCAGGTGATGGCCGAGCGCGATGTGCGCCGCCACGTGCACGTACAGGTAGATGCGCTCGGCGATGCTTGCCGAAGAGGTCACGACGAGGCTCTTCGGACGATCGTCGCGCTCCGGGCTGACCAGCATGGCGCGCACGTCGGCGAGGGGCACGAAGCGCGTGCGGACCCGAAGCTGCTCTTCGAGATGCGCGCGCAGGCGCTCCTCCTCAGCCCGGAGCGTGTGGCTTTCGGCGCGTGGCAGCTCGATGATCATCGCGGCAGCCACACGCGCAGGCCCTCTTCGAGGTACTCGCGAAGCGTGTGCCGGTCGGAGATCTTCGGCAGCGTGTGCTCGAGATCGCGGAAGATCAGCGACGCAAGGGGCTCGCCGATGAAACCGGCCAGCACGGCGCGACCTTCTCCCGCGATCGACGCGACCGAGAGATCGCGCTCGCAGCCCACGATCATCAGCGCGAAATAGAGCCGGATGCACTCCTCGGGTGAGTCGATCGCCCGCGCGACCTGCGTCTTGCCGCGCGCGATGCGGTGGAGCGTCGCGCGGTCGAGCGCGAGCGACCCATCCGTGATGTCGTAGAGACGGTCGACGAGCGTATCCAGCGACGACCCTGCCGAGAGCGTCCGGATCGCGTCGGACACGCGCTGCGCGTCGTTGATCCGCATGACCTCCTGAAGAGTAGGCCGTGCGGGCGCTTCGCACGTCTCAGTCGTGCGACAGAACGTCTCGACGCTGCGATGACACGCTGCGGGGTCGCCATGAGCATGGCCGGACGTGTCGTCGCGTAGCGCGCTCCACTCGGGTCTCGCCATCGCGTTCGGCGTCGCCGCGCAGTACCTGTTCTTCCGCCAGCTCACCGGCCTGAACACGCTCATCGCGCTCGGACTGTTCCTCGCGCTCGTTGGATTCGCACGTCCTCCCGGCGTCGCCCCGCGACGACTGGAACTCTGGATGCCGGCGGCGGCGCTCGCGCTCGCCGCGGCGTGCGCGATCCGTACCGACCAAGCGCTCCTAGTATTGAACGTCGTTGCCACGGTCCTGCTCGGCTGCGGGACCGTGATCTCGTTCAGCGGCGTGGCGGTCGGCTCGCTTCCCATCGCCGACGTCTTCGCGCAGGCTGCGGCGCTTGGGCACAGCGCGACAGCCGGCGCCGCCGCGACGATCGGCTCCGCCTGGTCCCGTGTCGGTCCGCGCCCCGCACGGCGCCTGGCGCGCGTGGCGCCCTACGTGCGCGGCGTCGTACTCGCGATGCCCCTGGTCGTCGTGTTCGCCGGCCTGTTCTCGTCCGCGGACGCGATCTTCGCACGGAGCCTGACCGAAGTGTTCGATCTTCGACGATGGCGCGAGGCGCTCGCCGACCTGCCGGCACGCACGGCGATCGCGATGTTCGCCGCGTGGGTCGCCATCGGCGCGGTCGCCATGCTCGGACGTGCGCGCGGGCGTGCAGCGCCGCGGACGCCGTGGGCGCTGCTGGAGATCGAGCCGGCGACGGTGATGCTCGTGACGATCGACCTGCTGTTCCTCGGCTTCGTCGGTCTTCAGATCGCGTACCTCTTCGGCGGACGCGACACGATGGACGCCGCGGCCATCACCTACAGCAGCTACGCGCGCCGCGGGTTCTTCGAGCTCATCGCGGTCGCGATCGTGGTGGCCGCGCTGCTCTTCGCGCTCGATCTCTCGGTGCGAAAGCGTGGACGTGCGTACGTGGCCGCTGCGCTGTCCCTGCTCGCGCTCACGACGGTCGTGCTGGTGTCGGCGGGTTACCGCCTCGACCTGTACCAGCGCGCGTATGGATGGAGCGAGCAGCGCCTGTACGCCTTCGCCGTCATTGCGTACCTTGCCGCGGCGATCGCGATCCTCGCTTGGAGCATCGCGACCGATCGCACGGCGGTCGCGTTCTCGCGGATGGCCGCGGCGGCGACCGCTGTCGCGCTGCTCCTCAACCTGCTCGCGCCGTCCGCCTATGTCGCCCGTGCGAATCTCGACCGATCCATCGACCCGTCGAGCCTGCCGGAGGATGCCGAGCGCGCCCTCGACTCGTCCTACCTCGTCTCGCTCGGCGACGGCGCGATCCCCGTCATCATCGACCGACTGCCGCAGCTGCCCGACCGCGAGCGAGCGCACCTCGAACGCCTGCTCGCGCGGGAGCGTTTCCGGCGCGATCTCTTCCACGCTCCCGATTGGCGCGGCTGGAACCTCGACCGCGAGCTCGCGCGCGAGGCGCTCGCGTTCCGCTAGAGCTACGCGCGCAGCAGCTCGCTCAGGATCGGATCGCCCGGTCCCGGTCGCGGTCGCACCTGGTCCCAGGTGCATTGGCGCGCGTCCTTGTCCGGTCGAAAGCGCAGGAAGCGCGTGCCGTGGCGAAAGCGCTCGTCCTCCATCTTGTCGTAGCGAACCTCACACACGAGCTCGGGCCGAACCTCGTGCCATGGGAGGTCCCGGCCCTGCGACCAACGCGAGCCGCCGCCGGGGATGCGACTGTCGCCGCCGAAGTGCGTCGACTCCTCGCGCAGCGGCGGCAGCATCTCCTGCAGTTGCTTCTGCAGCGCGACCGGGATGCCGGAGGTGTGGCCGACGAAGTCAAGCGTCCCGTCCTCGCGGTACAGACCGAGCAAGAGGGTCGCGATGCGCTCGCCGCTCGTGCGGTAGCCGACGATCAGGCAGTCGACCGTCTTGTGGTGCTTCACCTTCTTCACCGCCTCGCGCGACCCCGGCTTGTACGCGACGTCGATGCGCTTGCAGATGATGCCGTCGAGCCCGATGACCTCGAGCCGCTCGAGCCAGCGGCGCGCGACGGCGATGTCGGCCGAGGTGATGGAGATCGTGAATCCACTCGCCACCTCGATCAGCTTCTTCCGGCGCTCCGCGAGCGGACGCTCGTGGACCGGCTCGCCGTTCCAGAGCAGCACGTCGAAGGCGATGTAGGTCGCGGGCGTCTCGGCCGAGAGCTTCCGGATGCGCGACTCCGCTGGATGGAGCCGCATCTGCATCGCGTCGAAGTCCAGCCGGCCTTCGCGCTCGATCACGATCTCGCCGTCGAGGGCCGAGTGCGGAGGGAGCAGCCCGCCGAGAGGGCGTAGCTCGGGGAAGTAGCGCAGCAGGGGCCGGCCATTGCGGCTCCATAGCGCGAGCTCGCCATTGTCGTTCTCGAGCACGCCGCGGAAACCGTCCCACTTCGGCTCGTACTGCCAGCCCGTGCCCTCGGGGATCGTTTCGACGAGCTCGGCCTCCTGGGGTGGGAACGGGACGCTCGGTCCCGGGGCGCTAGGCACCGACGTCGCGAGTTCGGACCGCGAAGAGCGCCCAGACTGTCGCCGCCACGCCGACGGCGACCAGACCCGCGATGCCGCTCCAGTTCACCTCGCCGGACATCGGCATCCCGTACAGCGAGTAGAGGGAGAGGTTCTTGACCCAATCCGGCCACTGGAACAGCGGCGCGAACTGCACGATGAAGTAGCTGACGACCGCGACGGTCGAGAGGAGCACCACGGCGAGCCGCGGACGCCACACGGCGACGAGCTGTCCGATGGCGCCATAGGCGAATGGGATCGTGAGGATCAGCGCGGTCGCGAGCGTCAGCTTCGCCGCGTCGAGCGTGATCGATTGGGAGGTCGCGACCGTGTAGACCGCGACCGCGGCGGCCGCGCACATGAGGCCCACCGCGAGCACGAGCGCGGCGAGCCGCTCGACGACGACGCGGCCGCGAGATACGGGGGCGGAGAGCACGGTCGCGAGCCTACCCTCCGCATCGTCCGACGACCAGCTCTGCACCTGCACGATCGCATACAGCGACAGGATCAGCATGAGCGTGCCCAGCCAGATCGCCCCGACGAACGACTCGTAGCCGCTGAGGCCCGCGCGCTCGAAGTACGCGCGGAGGAACGGGACCGCGGACGACATGAGCGAATCGACGATCGTTTTCGTGAGGGACATGAGGAACGCGCTGCCCGCCACGACGCCCGCGAGCCAGCCCACGACCCAGAGCCACTGCTGACGCAGCAGCGCGAGGACCGGGATGCGCAGCAGGGGATCGCGCGAGGCCACGCTCGTCGCGCGGCTCACGCGCCCCGTTCGGGGCAGCGCCGTGCCGAGCAGGTCCCGCCGCGCGAACGTGGCGATCGCGAGCCCGACGAGCACGACGGCCGCGATGACCAGCAGAACGATCGCGAAGAGATCCAGCGCGCCGTCGTTCGTGAGCGGCCTGCTTCGTTCGTAGAGGTAGAAAGGTGACAACCAGCGCACCGGCCCCACGTCGGCGGTCCGACTGGCTCCGTTGAAGAGGAACAGCGCGATGACGAGTCCCGCGGCCATCCCCCCTGCGGCACGGCGGGTCGTGACGAGCTGTGCGATCACGAGTCCGATCCCGAAGCAGGCGAGGGTCGTGACAAGGAGATCGACGCCCATCGAGAGCATCCCGGCGACCGCGAGGGGCTCACCCGCGCCGACGCCGGCGACGTACGTGAGGACCACGGTCGCGGCGATCGCGAAGATCGCCACGGCGGTGAAGACCAGGACGCGGGTCGCGAGATAGCGCGCGCGACCGGCTCCCGCGGCGAGCCACTGCTCGACGAGGCCGCGCTCCTCGTCTCCGCGGCCGCTTCCGGTCGCGGAGATCACCGCCCACACGCCGAAGATCAGCACGAGCGCGCCGAACGCGCGCCACTGCAGGTATCCGGCGAGCGTCTCGAGGCGCTCCGGGAGCGGCAGCATGTACGACAGCTGCGCGCCCAGCACCTGCATCTGCTGCGCGAAGGCCAGGCGGTCCGCCTGCGACGTGCCGACGACTTGCACGAAGGCGAGCGCGTTCAGCACGCCGGCGACGACGCTCATCACCGTTATCGCGATGAGCCCGGTGCGCTGCTGCTTCAGACCGATACGTACGAGCGTCATTCGTCCCTAGTGTCCTGAGTCAGAAGTAGGCATAATAAGTATCGGAGTCCCTGCGCTGATAATCAGAGGAGGACGCCGATGCGAACGGGACGACCGATGCCGACACTGACTCTCAGTGACGAGGAGCGCGCGACGCTGGAGCGC
>WNFV01000544.1_pt1 | contig 50762 bp, 45 predicted proteins | sample 5400101 | NCBI WGS metagenome assembly WNFV01 (sample SAMN13153361, study PRJNA577476) | soil metagenome | isolation source: 115 cm soil or saprolite under grassland replicate 1 | place: USA:California | collected 2016-06-15
CACACGATCACGCACTGGCTGGCCTGGTCCCGCTGGCGCCGGCTCCACCAAGCTCGTGCCAGGACCAGCCATTACCGACGCCGAGGCCACCTCGAACATCAGCCGGCATCTACGTAACAATCCCGGGCTGGACTACTAGTGGTGATCAGGTGCTCCGGCGAGGGCCGGCTGAATTGCGCACCCGGCTGCCCTCCCCCGGGTGAACCGCAGCGGGCGGTTCGTCGTGTAGACGCTGAACTCGACGACAAGGACACGGCGATGACGGTCACCACTCGGCCCCGCACCCGGACCGTCGCACCGCCCGCCACGATGGCGCGGGTGGCGCTCTGGACGGCCGTGTTCGTGAACCTGCTGGTCGTCGAGGTGCTGTTGGTCACCGAGGGCGCCGGGAAGAACTCCGTACTGACCGTAGCGAAGTTCTTCGGCCTGCACGCGGCGTTGATCATGATGCTGCAGCTGACCTTGGTCGCGCGCCTGCCCTGGCTGGACCGCCGGATCGGCATGGACCGCCTCACATCCTGGCATCGCTGGATCGGCTTCACGCTGCTGTGGACGATCGTCCTGCACGCGACATTCGTCGTCCTCGGGTACGCGAAACTCGGTGGAAAGCCGGTGGTACAGACATTCCTGAGCCTGGCCGGCGTAACCGCCTCGCTGCTCGGGATGTGCGCGGCCGCGATCATCGTCCTGATCGCGACGCTGTCGATCCGGTACATCCGGCGACGCCTGTCCTACGAGGCCTGGCACGCGCTTCACATCTGTCTCTATCTCGCCATCCTCCTCGGACTCGTCCACCAGGCGCTAGAAGGCACCACGTTCAAGTCCTCCGCCTTGGCAACGGCGTACTGGTGGACGCTGTGGGCGTTCGTCCTCGTAAGCCTCATCGTCGGCCGGGTGGTCATACCGCTGTGGCGCAACGCTTACCACCGGTTCCGCGTCGCAGCCGTCGTACCCGAGTCCGACAACGTCGTGTCGGTACACATAACCGGGCGCCGTCTCGACCGCCTGCCCGCGCGCGCCGGCCAGTTCCTCATCTGGCGGTTCCTTGGACACAACCACTGGTGGCAGGCGAACCCGTTCTCGCTGTCGGCGGCGCCCAACGGCCGTTCGCTGCGCCTGACGGCGAAGGCGGTCGGATCCACCAGCGCCAGGCTGCGCCACGTACCGGTCGGGACTCGGGTGTTCGCCGAAGGGCCCTACGGCGCGTTCACGGCGCAACAACAGATCCGGGAGTCCGCGCTTCTCATCGCCGGAGGCGTCGGTGTCACGCCGATACGAGCGCTCCTCGAGGAGTCAGACGGCACAGCGATCGTGCTCTACCGCGTCCACAGCATGGCCGATGCCGTCCTGCTCCCCGAACTGCAGGCGCTGGCGCACGACCGCGGTGCGCAGCTGCACCTCCTGACCGGTCGTACCGGAGCCGGCTCACCACCGAACCAGCCGTTCGACCCGCGGAACCTCCTCACCATGGTGCCCGACATCACCAACCGCGACATCTTCGTCTGCGGCCCGCCAGCCATGACCGCGGCGGTACTCCGCAGCCTCCGCACGCTGAACGTGCCCCGCCCCCAGATACACGCCGAGCGGTTCAGCCTGGCCGGCTGATAACCAGAGATCGCGACGGCGCGTTCGCCGGGTTGCCCGGTTGCGGGCTCGGTTGCGGTTGGCCGCGCGCTGGTTGGCGGATAGCCGGCGGGGCCGGCGGCCAAACGGGACGACGACGTTCGGGCCGGCGCCCAGGCAGGCCAGGTCGGCATAGACCCAGGTACCCGGGTCGATCAGGGCGGCGAGCACGTCGATCAGGATCTCCACGCCGTACCACGCGGACATCACGCCGGCGATCAGGAGAACTGCCTTGAGCCGCGCGGTGAACCGCTCGGCAGCGGCGGTGTCGAGCATGTCCGTCCTCATCGGCCGGTCCATTCGTCCGGTGCGTCGACACCGCCCGGGGAACCCGGGCGGCGCGGGGAAGTCCGGCGGCGTCGGGAAGCCTGGGGGCAGGGTCGGAAGGTGGGGTGGCAGGGTTGGGAAGCCGGGCGGCAGGCTGGGTCATTGAAGGCGGCGTTCCTCGACTATCTCGATCGCGACGACACGCTCACCTGGTCCCATCTATTCACCGTATGGGCCGCGACGCTTGGCTTCCCCGTTCGTACCCGGCAGGTCCGGCACGCCCAGGGGTGCGGGTCAACCGCACCCGGAACACCTCGACGGCCCACTCAACCGGCCGGCAGACCGGTCGACCTCCCCCCGACGAATTCCGGGCCGTCCTGACGGCCGACCCAAACCGCTTCGGAGCGCTCACGTGACGGGTCCTCCTCCCTTGGCCCGCGGGTAGCAGGCCGGAAGCGCATCCCTTCCCCGCGCGCTTGACCGCTCGGCACGCCCCGGCCAGGAGGCTGGTGAGTTGTTAGACGCCGTCCCGTGGTACCTGACTTCGGCTGCGCTCGCGGGTAGGCCGGGCCCGTCTGGGGCCGGTGTCCTCGGGCCCGCCGGCCGCGACGGACAGCGCCGCGCGCGCCTCGGCGTAGCTGGCCGCCACCTGGCCTACCGGGTCGAGCACCAGGCGTTGACCCACCGCGGCGACCGCCGAGCGTAGCCGGGACTCGCAGCGCCGCCGGACCCGGCCGGCGGCGAAGCGCACCAGCGGCCGTACCAGTACCGCGATCATCATGCCGGCGGTCAGCCCACCCAGCAGGAGCAGGGCCGGGGTGGTGCCGGGCATCGCCGGCATGCCGAGCGTGAACAGCATGAACCGGACCCCGAGCCAGCCGAGCCCGACCAGCGCGGTCAGCGTGGCCAGCCACTGCAACGCCCCGACCACCCGCCACCACCCCGGCACCCGGGCCAGGCCCAGGTCGGTGCTGGCCACCGCGACGTCGAGGGCATCGGGCAGATCCGCCTGCCGGGAGCGCGCCGCCGCGGTCAGCGCCGCCCGCCACTGCGCCGGCAGCGCTTGCCCGGCCCGATCGCCGACGGTACGCACCGCCAGGGCCACCGTGGCCAGCTCAGTCGAGTTGGGCGGCGGCACCGAGGTGGCCGGGATCGGCTGCGTGGCGCGGGACCCGGTGCCGATGTGCAGCCGGCGCAGCGGATCCGGGCGCAGCCGGTGCAGCCAGCGCATGACCGGCCAGCCCATGGTCCGTGCCGCCCGGTGCCGGTACGCCCGCTCGGTGGCCGCGGCCACCGCCGGTACTCCCGCGGCGGTCGCGAGCGCCTCGGCCAACCGGGTGGCGGTGTCCCGCTCCAACGCCTGCGCCGGCGGGTCGGCCGCCACCAGCGGCGCCAGGTCGGTCACCACGTCGGCCACGTCGCCGGCGAGCCGGTCGAGTGCGGCTTGCCGGGCAGCCACCGTCCGCTCCAGGAGTGTCCGCAGCTGGTTCAGCCGGCCCGGCGCCACCGCCGAGGTGGCGAACACCGGTACGCCGCCCAGCCCGTCGGCGTCGAGCAGCTTGCGAAGGTCGAGGACACACCGACGGGCGTCGGCCGGGGCCAGCAGGTCGGCCTGGTTGAGTACCACCACCGTGACGTCACGGTAGTGCCGCAGCCGGGCCAGGTACTCCTTGTGCACCAGGTTGTCGGCGTACTTCTGCGGATCCAGCACCCAGACCACGAGGTCGACCAGGCCGAGAAGGCGGTCCACCTCAACCCGGTGGGACTCCTCCACCGAGTCGAAGTCGGGCAGGTCCAGCAGTACCAGACCGCGCAGCGCCGCCTCGCCGTCGGCGTTCAGCGCGCTCTCCCGGTTGAACCGCTTGGCCGGGGGTACTTCCATCCAGTCCAGCAGCGGCGCGGCACCCGCCGGGGCGCCCCAGACACAGGCGTGGGCCACGCCCGTGGTGGGCCGGCACACCCCCACCTGCGACAACTCGAACCCGGCGAGCGCGTTGAACAGGCTGGACTTGCCGCTACCGGTCGCGCCGGCCAGCGCCACGACGGTGTGGTCGCGGGACAGCGACAGGCGCTCGCCGGCCCGATCCACCACGGTGCGTGCCGCGGCCAGCCTCTGCTCTGGCAGGTGGCCCTGCACCGCCCGCAGGAAGCGGCGCAGCCCGTCGACACGGTCGGCCACGGCGTGCTGATCGAGGCGGGGTACCGCCGGTCGGGAGCCGTTGACGATGGTCATCCGCCGTCGCCGCCCTCGGGCGGCGGCAACGGCGAGGCGCGGCGGGCCGTGGCGACCCGCTCGGCCGCCGAGCGCAGCCACCGCGCCATCCCCTCGTCGACGCCGGCCTGGTCCAGGATCGCGGTGAAGCGGGCCGCCTCGGCGCGGAACACCGCCGAGACCCGATCCAGCAGATCGACCCGGGCCTGGTCGGCCAGGGCGCGTACGGCCTGGTCGCCGAAGATCGCCTCGAGCACCTTCTGGGAGGCGATCGTAGTACCGCCGGCGACCGCGATCTCGGCCCCGGTGGGGATGAAAGAGGTGGCGGTGAAGACGCTGATCATCACGAGCAGCCCGATGGCGTTCACGGCGTACGCGCTGGCCCGGGCCAGAGCCCGCTTGTTGCCGGCCTCCCGGCGGACCAGCTCGAGCACGCCGCGTTGCCAATCGCGTACCATCCGCTCCAGCCGCTCGGGCAGGTCTGGCGCCGGCGCGCCCAGGTCGGCGGCGGACTCGAGCAGCGCGGCGCCGGCCGGGTGCAGACGCCACGCGGTGGACGCCTGCTCCGCGGCGTCGGCGGCGGCGCTGCGTGCCAGCGCCACGATGCCGGACTCCAGCGCGACGGTGAACTTCTCGCCCGGCGCGGTACGCCCGGTGATCGCCGCGGCGACCCGGTCGCGCACGCGGCCAATGCGTGCCTGCAACGCCCGCATGATGTCGCCGGTACCGACCAGCTCCTGCCACCGGGCCAGGACCTCGCCGCGCAGCAGTACTCCGTCGCGTATCCCCTGCTCGACGGCGGATCGAGCACCCCGGTACGCAGCATGCACCGGGATGGTCAGCGCCTGGACCGCGCTCACCTGCTCCTCCGCGGCCACGGCCAGTGACGTCACCGAGGTCGACAGCGCGCTGATGGCGCCCTGTACGGTCTGGCGGACCACCTCTGCCCGGGCGGCGGCCGAGCGGGCCAGCTGGGTGAGCCAGTCCCGCAGCGCGCCAATGATCTGTTCGGCGAGCAGCCCCTGCCCGTCGAGCCGGGTCTCGGGAAGGACGAACAGCGGTGCCTCGGCCAGCTCCTGGGCGGCCAGCATGGTGGTCAGATGCGCGGTGATCGCCTCAGCGGCGCCTTCCGGCACCCGGTCCAGGACCAGGGCGATCGCGGTGCCCCGCCCGCGCGCATCGCGTAACAGATCCCACGGGACCGCGTCGGCATAGCGGGCCGCGGTCGTCACGAACAGCCACAGGTCGGCCGCGGCGAACAGCTGTACCGCCAGCGCCCGGTTGGCGTCCACAACCGAGTCGATGTCCGGGGCGTCCAGCAGCGCCAGCCCGGGTTCCAGCGCCGCAGCGCTGACGATTCGCAGGGTGTGGGGATCCTCCGTCGTGGTGGAGGTGCGGATCAGCCCGGGCAGCAGCTCGCGGGAGGAGAACCAGGGCGCGTCGGCCGGGTTGCAGACCAGTACCGGGGCTCGGGTTGTCGGGCGCAGCACGCCGGCTGGGCTCACCGGAGCGCGGACCATGCTGTTGACCAGCGTGGACTTGCCGGCCCCGGTAGAACCGCCGACGACCACGAGCAGCGGCGCGTCCAGCTGGCGCAGGCGGGGAAGCAGGTAGTCATCGAGCTGGTGGACCACCGCGGCCGCGGTCGTCACAGCCCGGTCCGCGCTGGGCAGGCGCAGGGTATACCGGGTACGGGCGACGGCATCGCGCAACTCGCTCAGGGCGCCGATCAGCCCGTCCAGACCGGTACCACGGCCTTCGTCGGGTCCGGTCGGCTCGGCCGCTCCGCGCGGCCGGCGGGCGTGCGGCGTAGCTGGCGTGATCCGTCGTGCCTCGGGAGCCGCTGGCGTTTCGGGGGCCGTGGAAACCGCCGGCGCTGTGGGGATCGTCGTGGCTGGCGGCGGGGACAGCGCCTCGGGCGGGCGCCGCTCGGGCGCGTCGGGTCCCCGCCGGTGGGAGGCCTCCGACCGGGCGGATACCGGTTCGCCCTGGACCGTCACGAACAAAGCCTGCACGACTGGGACCAGCGCGACAAACGCAAGACGCCTGTTGATCACTGAACCTGCTCCTGGTCGCCGTCCTCGCTCGCCGGTGGGGAGCCGTCCGCGCGGCCAGTTCGCGGTCGGGACCGCGAGTCGGGCGCGGTAGCCGGGTGCTGATACTCCTCACGATCTCAACTCAACCACCGACGAACACGCCTCGGTGATCGAGGCGTGCGAGATAGTGGTGATCGGCTGCGGAGTCCGTTCTGGGCTTGGCCCCCGATGAGCGGTTCGGGTCGTATCACCGGCAACGCGTGGAGTGGACGATGACCGACCTGGCCCGCCTGACGGCCACCGAACTGATCGCCGCGTACCGGGACGGTAGCCTGTCCCCGGTTGAGGTGACCCGGGCCGCGCTGGCCGCGATCGATGCCGGCAACGACGACGTCAACGCCTTCGTGCTGGTCGACTCCGACGAGGCAGTGGCCGTCGCCGAGCGGTCCGCGGCCCGTTGGCGCCGCGGCAGCGTTCTCGGCCCGGGCGACGGCATACCAACCTCGATCAAGGACCTCCTTTACACCCGCGGGTGGCCAACGCTGCGCGGCACCAACCTGATCGATGAGCGCGGCCCATGGACCGAGGACGCCCCGGCGGTGGCGCGGCTACGGGAAACAGGAGCCGTCCTGCTAGGCAAGACCACCACGCCGGAGTTCGGCTGGAAGGGCGTCACCGACTCGCTGCGCCACGGCTCCACCGGCAATCCATGGGATGCCGCGCTGACCTCCGGCGGATCGAGCGGGGGCAGCGCGGCGGCGGTCGGGCTCGGCATGGGCGCTTGGTCGGTCGGCACCGACGGCGGCGGATCACTACGCATCCCCGCCGCGTTCACCGGTACCGTCACGATCAAGCCGACATACGGGCTGGTTCCGGTGTGGCCGGCGAGCACGTTCGGGACCCTCTCGCACGCCGGCCCGATCACCCGCTCCGTCGCCGACGCCGCTTTGATGCTCGACATCCTCACCGGCTTCGACCCGAGGGACTGGTCGGCGTTGCCCACCCCGACCACGTCGTTCCTGGACGGGCTGGACGACGGCGTGCGCGGCCTGCGCATCGCGTTCTCGCCGGATCTGGGCTACGCGCGCAACGACCCGCAGGTCGAGGCCGCGGTGCGGGCCGCTGCCGCGGTCCTGGCCGATGCCGGTGCGCACGTCGAGCAGGCCGATCCCGGTTTCGCCGATCCGGTCGACGCCTTCCATGTGCTGTGGTTCGTGGGCGCAGCCAAGGCCCTTGAGGCGTACGGAACCGACGCCCTGCGGCGCGTCGATCCCGGCCTGCGCCGCGGCGTGGAACGGGCCGGCGGCATCAGCACCGCGGACTACCTGGACGCGACCGCGCTGCGGGTGGACCTCGGCGTCCGGATGGGCCGCTTCCACCAGACCTACGATCTCCTGCTCACCCCGACCCTGCCGATCACCGCGTTCCCGAAAGGCAGGGATGTACCAAAGGGTTGGCATTCGGTGGACTGGACCAGTTGGACTCCCTATACGTACCCGTTCAACATGACCCAACAGCCGGCCGCGAGCGTGCCATGCGGATTCACTTCCGGCGGCCTTCCAGCCGGCTTGCAGATCGTCGGCCCTCGCCACGCCGACGCACTCGTGCTCAGAGCCGCTCGCGCCTACGAACGGGCCACCGAGTGGACCTCCACACGGCCGCCACCGCCCCGCCGCTGACAACCCGCCGCCTGAGCGAACTGCGGCGCTCCAGATGCGGTACTCCGCCCCGACCCAACCCGACGGTACCGCCCTCATCCCCTTAGCGGGCCACGCATCCGTTCGCGAGGCCCGCACGTAGTCGGCGATCCAGCCTGAGTCTTTTCGTTCTCTTGGCGGCCTGGATCGAGTGCCGCGAAGTCGGTCGATGTGCGATCACAGTGCCGCGGTTGCGGCGCGGGCGAGCGCCGAGGGCGTCTGGCGGCGGCCACGCTGTGGGTGATCCCGTACCACTCGCCGAGGGCCGCGATGCCCCGTACCGGTCGACTGAGCACCGAGGGGTACGGACAACCGACCCCGCGGGGGATGGTGGCCATAAGGACCCGACCCGCCGGCGGCCCCGCGACGACACCGGCGGCGATGCCGGCGCCGGAGTGTCGGCGAGTCTCGTCCAGCAGGTCGAGGACTTCGTCCGGGAGGACCTGCCGAACGCCAGTCCGACAACGATCTCGTGGACCGTGGGACCGGGCCTGTGCTTCACCGAACGCGGTGCCCGCCGGCTGGTCGACATCCTGCGCGCGGGTGGCGCTCCGGCGCTGGCCAGCGCGGCGAGCGCCGCGGCCACCGCCGGTGGGATCTCGGCGGCGGTCGCAGCCGCCGTCGCGGCGGTCGGTGGTTGGTGGGTGCTCATCGTCGCGGTCTGCGTCGTCGTCTTCAGCGGTTGGCTGGAGTCGGCCATCACCACCGCCGGCGCCTGTGTCCACTTCCCGTGGTGGGCGGGCTTCGGTCCGATCCCCTTCGGCCGGTAGGCGTGGCTGCCCCGCCCGGCGCCCTCGCGCCGGGCGGGGCCCCCCGCTGGCCCACGTAGGCTCGCGGAATGGTTGAGGTGTCGTCGACCGGCGCGCCGCCTCATCCGGCTCTCCGCGCTCGTGGCGGTCAGCGAGCGGGTTGGCGACGTGCACCTGCCGTGCTGTGGCGGATACCCCTGGTGGGTGAGAACAACGTGGGAGAGAAGGCGGGCGAGCGGGAGTAAGCCCGTGCCGTTGGGAAGGCGGCGTTGGAGAATGTCACAGCTTCGGGTGGTGCCTTGTCTTCAAGGGAAAGCACCACGCGGAAGGAGAGATCATGCGAGTCTTCGTCGCGGGAGCGACCGGGGCACTGGGACGGCACCTCGTTCCTGGGCTGGTCGCGGCGGGTCACGAGGTCACCGCCACCACGAGGACGCCCGGTAAGGTTGCGCAGTTGCGCGAGGCGGGCGCGGAGCCGGTGGTGGTCGACGGGCTGGATCGCGAGGCGGTGATCGCGGCGGTGCGGGCCGCCGGGCCGGAGGTGATCGTGCACCAGATGACCGCGCTGGCGGACGTACAGACCCGGAACATCCGCAATCCTGACAAGATGGGCGCCGCCACCATCGAACTGCGGACTCGGGGCACCGACAACCTGCTGGCGGCCGCGGCGCGGGCCGGCACCCGCCGGGTCATCGCGCAAAGCGTCGCGGGCTTCTACGAGCCTTCCGGCGGCCCGGTGAAGACCGAAGAAGATCCGCTCGCCTCGCGGCCGATCCCGTCCGCAGCGCGGATGGTGGCGGCGATCACGCATGTGGAGAAGACGGTGCCGCTCGCGGCACCGGAGGGAATCGTGTTGCGCTACGGCGGCTTCTACGGGCCGGGCGCCTCGGATCCCATGGTGGACGCCGTGCGGAAGCGGCAGGTGCCGGTGATCGGCGGCGGGACCGGGATCTGGTCGTTCGTCGAGGTCACCGACGCCGCGGCCGCGACGGTCGCTGCGGTCGACCGCGGCGCGCCTGGCGTCTACAACATCGTGGATAGCGACCCGGCGCCGGTCGCGGAGTGGCTGCCGTACCTGGCCAGGGTCGCGGGCGCGAAGCCGCCGCTGCGCGTGCCCGCTTGGCTCGCGCGGCTGCTCGCCGGAGAGTTCATGGTGGCCCAGATGACCAGCGCGCGCGGGTCCTCGAACGAGAAGGCAAGGAAAGAGCTCGGCTGGGAGCCGCGGTACGCGAGCTGGCGGGAGGGATTCCGTGCCTGGGTCGGCGGATGAGACGGGCGCGACCGGGTACCGGCCGTTGCTGTTCTCCATCGCCTACGGGATGACCGGATCCGTGGGCGACGCCGAGGACATCGTGCAGGACGCGTTCCTCGGGCTGACCCGGGCGCGCCAGGCGGGAACCGCGATCGCCAATCCGAAGGCGTACCTGACCACGGCAGTGACGCGGCTGGGAATCACCTACCTGAGGTCGGCGCGGGTGCGGCGGGAGACGTATGTGGGGGACTGGCTGCCTGAGCTGGTCGTCGTGCCCGCCGACGGGTCGGGGCCGGCTGAGCACGCTGAGCTGGCCGACTCGCTGTCGATGGCGTTCCTCGTGCTGCTGGAGGCCCTCTCGCCGGTGGAGCGGGCGGTGTTCATGCTGCGCGAGGTGTTCGGGTACGGCTACCCGGATGTGGCCAGGATCACCGGCAAGACCGAGGTGAACTGCCGGCAGATCTTCGCCCGCGCCAGGCAGCGCATTGCCGCCGGAGGGCAGGCGCGCGGCAGCGCGCCCACCCCGGCGCGGCGGGCGGAAGGCGAGGAACTCGCCCGCAGGTTCTTCGAGGCCGCCGCGGGCGGCGACATGGACGCGCTGCTCGGCATGCTCGCGCCCGACGTGGTGGCCCACGGGGACGGCGGCGGCAAGGCGCAGGCGATCGGGAAGCCGCTGGCCGGACGGCAGCGCGTCATGCGGCTGCTCATCGGCGGGCTCCGCCGCGCCCGGACCCTCGGCGCCTCCCTCCGGCTGGCCTGGGTCAACGGCCAGCCGGGCGCCGTGATGTACGACGCCGAAGGGCGCGTGGTCAGCGTGATCGAGCTCGACGTCGCCGACGGCGTGGTCCAGGCGATCCGCTCCGTGGCCAATCCGAACAAGCTTGGCCATATCGGACCGGTATCTGATGTGGCGCGACTGCCGGAGAAAGAATGAGCCTCAGTGGTGGAAGGCCCGACGGACATCACGAAATAGAGGCCCTTTAGCTGCGGGCTACCCGCGCGAGCGGGGGCTGGGTGGCCGACATGCGGTTCTGCGCCGGGCTGCGCCCCGAGGTTGCGCGGCCGGTCTGGCACTGCACGCTGCGCGCGGCATGGCCGCCGGCAGCAGGAGGGCGGCAAGAGCGACAACGAGCCAGAGGCGGGCAAGTCGGGACATCGCGGTCACCCTCGGATGGGCTCACTGTGCACCCGGCACGGGCCGATGGCAACTTCGCCGGGGACGGCTGCGCGGGCCTCGGCTGCGCGGTCGCCGTCAACGACGACGAACACGGTCCAACGCCCGGCACGAGCGGCTGGCGCGCTGCGGGCCGCCAGTCACAACTCCTGCTTTCTGCCGGCTTTTCTGCCGGATTCGCGTGGTCCCGCCATGCCACTGTCCGTACCATCGATGCGCCGCGCCGAAGCGGCCTGGAACCGCCACAGCAAAGGAGAACCGAACGTGCCACGCCGACCACCACGCACGCTGCTCGCCGCCGCCATCGCGCTCGCCATGCTCGCCGGTGGAGCTGGTTGTGGGAACGGGGCCGGCCGCACGCTCGGCGACCCCGCCCCGGTGGCGTCCGCGCCCGCCGCGAAGACCTCGGCGGTGGCCACAGCGGCGGCCGGCGTGCCGGTCACCGCCAACGAACTGGCCGGGCACTGGATGAGCGCGCAATATGGCGATGCCTACTTCGAGGTCGACGGTGCCAACGTCAGCGTCGTGTACACATACCACGACGGACGGGTCCTGGCCGCGCTGCACGGCGCTGTCGTCGTCGGCTGGTGGACCGAGGCGCCGACCCGCCGGCCGGCCGACGACGCCGGCGATGTCGAGTTCACGATGGTGCGAAGCGGTGGCACGCTCACCCTCGACGGCAAGTGGCGGTACGGCACCAGCGGCGAGTTCCACACCGACTGGGATCTGTCCAAAGTGGACAACGCGATCCCGGACGACGTGCGAGGCGTCTTCGCCGACCGCTCGCAGTTCGTCCCGCACCCGTAGTCGCCGACAAGCTGGGTCAACATCTGCAGCACCTGACACCGCAGCAGCTACCACGATGCCCACCTCGCGCGGACCGCACGTCAACACGGCTGAACCCGATTGACGAGCCCGACAGGTACGCCTGCGCCTCGCGGGTCCGGGTCGTAGAAGCGCCCTGGCGGGACTCGTGACGAGCCGACGGGCGTTCTTCCACGCCGAGTGGGTCGTGCAGCCCTTGACCGAGTACGGTGCCCCCCGCTCGTGGTGGCCCTGGCTCAGGCGCTGCCCCGATGGCGCAGCGGTGCTCCGGCGGCGTGCAGATGGCGCAGCGCCTGCCGGTACGAGTCCACCAGGCCGGTCTCGGTGTACGCCACGCCGACGCGCGCGCAGTAGTCCCGGACGATGGGCCGGGCATGGCGCAGGTTCGCGCTGGGCATGCTCGGGAACAGGTGATGCTCGATCTGATAGTTCAAGCCGCCGAGCACGACGTTGATCAGGCGCCCGCCACGTACGTTGCGTGAGGTGAGCACCTGGCGGCGCAGGAAGTCCGGTTGCTGCCGGTCGTCGGTGAGCGTCGGCATGCCCTTGTGGTTCGGCGCGAAGGTGCAGCCGAGGTACACCCCGAAAAGCGCGTTGTTGATGGCCAGGAAGGCGATGGCCTTGGTGGGCGACAGGACCAGCAGCACGGCGGTCAGGTAGGTGGCGAAATGCAGGAACAGCAGCGCGGCCTCCATCGACCGGTTTCGCAACGAGGGCCGGGCCAGCGCCCGTACGCTGTTCACGTGCAGGCTGAGCCCTTCCAGGGTGAGCAACGGGAAGAACAGGTACGCCTGCCAGCGGCCCACCAGCCGGGCCACGCCACGGCTGAGCGTCGCCTGCCGCCTCGACCAGACCAGCAGGTCCGGCGACACGTCCGGGTCGCGCCCTTCGTGGTTGGGGTTGGCATGGTGGCGGGTGTGCTTGTCCATCCACCAGCCGTAGCTCATGCCGATGCCGAGGTTGCCGGCGACCAGGCCGGCGATCTCGCTGGCCCGGCGGGTACGGAACACCTGCCGATGGGCGATATCGTGGGCGACGAGCGCGAGCTGCGCGGAGGCGATCGCCAGGTACGCCGCGATGAGCAGCTGGTACCACGAGTCACCGGCCGCGACGAACGCCACCCAACCCGCGACGTACAGGCCGGCCACCAACCCGATCCGCGCGAGGTAGTAACCCGGGCGGCGCTTCATCAGGCCGGCCGCGGCGATGAGTTGGGACAGGGCCGCGAAGTCGCTCCCGCGAGCACCCGGCGGGATCAGCACGGCAGTAGGCACGCTCGACACGCGGTTCTCCTTGGCTGGATATCGCGCTACAGGGTCAGCTGGTACGGCTCGTCTCAGGCCCGGCCGCGGAAGGCACGGCGCCGGCGTCGATCCGGGCGAAGACCGGACGCAATCGCGTCTTCCCACCAACAGACGCTATGGAACGGACAGCCGAACGGGCGACACCCTGTGGTGCTGACTTGCCGCTCGTCCTCAGGTATCACCTGAACGCCGCGACCGGTACCTGCGGGGGTACCGGAGACCCGGGCGCGCCCGGTGTCAGCCCGCCAGTCCGTTTTCGTAGGCGTAGACGACGGCCTGAGTACGGTCGCGCAGCCCCAGCTTGCTCAGCATGTTGCCGACGTGCGTCTTGACGGTCTGCTCGGCCAGCGTCAACTCGCCGGCGATCTCCGAGTTGGACAGCCCGCGGGCGACCAGCCGCAGCACGTCCAGCTCCCGCGCGGTCAGCGTGGCGACCGCCTGCGGGCTGGGGCGCTCGTGCCGGCGCCGGCGCGCGAAGTCGCCGATCAACCGGCGGGTAACCGACGGCGCCAGTAACGCGTCGCCACCCGCCACCACACGCACGCCGGTAATCAGGTCGGCGCCGGACGCGTCCTTGAGCAGGAAGCCGCTGGCGCCGGCACCGAGCGCCTCGTACACATACTCGTCCAGATCGAACGTGGTCAAAATGAGCACCTTCGGCCCAGGCGGTACGCTCCCACCGTCCACTTCGGACTCCGCCCGCGCGGCCGGTTCGGCGCCGCAGCGCCCAAGGCTGGCCCGGGACCGCCCGCCGACGATCTCGGCGGTGGCCGCGAGGCCGTCCAGCACCGGCATGCGCACGTCCATCACGACGACGTCCGGAGACAGCTGGGCGCACAGCTCGACGGCGGCCCGCCCGTCGCCGGCCAGGCCGACCACCTCGATGTCGGGCGCGGCCGACAGCAGCGTGGCCAAGCCGTCACGGATCATCACCTGGTCGTCGACGACCAGCACCCGGATGGTCACCTCAGTACCCTACGCGGTGGGCAGGCTGGTGCCGGCATCACCGGTCGCGGCACCGGCAGAAGGCCGGCGCAGCGGCTCAGGCGGAGCGGGGCGCGTCGCCGTAGGGCAGGTCGGCGACGACCGCGAAGCCGCCCTCGTGCGGTCCGGTCGACAGCATGCCGCCGAGCATCGCCACCCGCTCCCGCATCCCGACCAGCCCATGCCCGCCGCCGGTCTGGGCCGCCAACGGTGGGTCGCAACCGTCGTCGGTCACCGACACGCGCAGCCGCTGCGCGCCGTAGCGGACGGCCACGCGTACCCGCGTGCCTGGTGCATACCGCGCCGCGTTACTCAGTGCCTCCTGCACGATGCGGTAGGCGGACAGGTCCACGCCCACAGCCAGCGGCCGGGGCACCCCGACGACGATCGGTTCGACCGTCAGGCCCGACTGCCGCCCCGCCTCGACCAGCTCGTCGAGCCGGTCCAGCCCCGGCTGCGGTACCCGCTCAGGCAGTTCGTCGCTGGCGCGCAGCAGGCCGACCACGCGGCGGGTCTCGGCGAGGGCCTCCCGAGCGGCGCCTCGGATGGCGGCGAGCGTCTCCTGCGCCGCCGGCGGTAGGCCGGCGATCTTCAGCGGCGCCGCCTCCGCCTGGATCGCGATCATCGACATGTGGTGCGCCACCACATCGTGCAGCTCGCGCGCGATTCGGCTGCGCTCCTCGAGTACCGCCTGCCAGGCAAGATCCTGGCGGCGCAGCTCGGCCTGCTCGGCCAGCCGCGCCTCAGCGGTACGCCGCCCGAGGATCGCGTCGCCGAGCACGAGTACCAGGGCTACCACGCCACACAGGATCAGCACCAGCCACGGGGGCGTGTGGCCCAGTGGCACAGCCGGCAACAGCATCAGCAGCGCGGTGAGCAGGCCCACGCCGCTCACGGTGCGCCGCGGGTAGGACGCCGATACCTGGAACAGCACTACGATCATCGCCAGGCACCCGCTGACCGACCAGGGCCAGATCGGAGCGTGTCGATGCGACACGAGTACGCCGGCAAACTGCCCGAACACCATGATCCGCCAGGCGACCAGCGGCCGGCGCAGAGCGAGCAGCAACGGCGCGCACTGCGCGACCCCGATCAACGTACCGAGGACGGACGACACCATCCTGCCCACGATCAGCTCGGCGATCGCGCTGCCCGTCCAGCCCGCGGCCAACACCGCCCAGATGACACTGACCACAACCCGCAGCCGGCTCGGACGAGCCGGCCAGGGCCACGCGGGCCCCAGGGTGACCGGCGTGCGTACGGCGGCGTCGAGCACCGCGTTAAACGCCTGTACCGCCAAGCGGACGCCGGGAACCTCGACGCTACTCACGGAAAGAATGTACCCACGTCGTTACAGCCCTCCGGCGTGCCGCCGCCCCGGCGGGTTTCTGCTTTCGCGGCGCGGTGGCGGCACCGATGGTGGTCTCCTTGCCTGAGCCGTCACTGATCGGAGTACATCGGCGGGGTACGGCTCGACGGCGGAGCCAAGGACGTCGAACTCCTGGTGCCCCGCCACGCTGGTGTTGCGCCTGGCCGCGCAGAACGCCCCCCGGGGGGCATCGCGGGATTCAGGCGGAAGCGCCGCGGCGGGCGGGACCTCCCTGGAAGCAGTTCCTCACCGCCCAGGCGCACACGATCCTTGGCGTGCGACTTCTTCACGGTCGACACCGTGTTCCTCAAACGGATCTACGTGCTGTCAGCCTGGCCGGGGTCTTCTCCCCGACGCAGCCGTCGACAGCCTTACGGAGCAGGTCGGCATGGCCGCTGCGCTGGCCGTACTCCTCGATCAGATCGCAGGGAAGACACATTCCGACGTGGCGACCCTCCGCGATCGGATCACCGGTCGACCTTATCGCCTACGTCAGCCCAGAGGCATTTCAGTACTTTTGTGAGCATCGAGCCAGGGTCCCGCGATGGCCGGTGGCGTATACGGCAAGCGCCGGGACCTCTGATCCCGGGTCTCATGCAGGGGGAAGCAGGCCGCGCACATAGGCGGCCTGGCCGGCGTGCTGGACATCGTCGTTCAGCACGCTGACCAGCCGGACGCCGAGAGTCACCGGCGGATCCCAGCGCTCGTCGACGACCCGGTCGAGAGCCTTGGCCGTCAGGCCGCGCAACAAGTCGCGGGTACGCGCGGCCACCGCGTCGTAATACTCGACGAGCAGCTGTGCGCTCTCTGGCCGGACGGTGGAGATCTGCGCGGCGGTGTGCCCGTATCCGGTGTTGGCGGGGTCGGGGTCGAGTCCGAAGTGGCCGGCCCAGCCGTCCCGGACCCACACCTGGTCCTGCCCGAGAATCTCGGCGATGTGGTCGTCCTGCACCCGGGTGAGGTGCCAGACGAGCCAGCCCACCGAGTTTGCGCGGGGCGCCGGTGCCCAGCACAGCTGGTCCGGGGTCAGGCCGTCGACCGCGGACCGGACCAGGTCGGGAAGTCGATCGAACGCCTCAATCAGTACCTCGCTCGCGTTCACGAGCCGTACCCTCCTCCACGCGGTGACCTGCCTTGCCGGTACGCTATCCGGCCGGGCTGGCTCCCGCCCGGGCGCGCGACAGGCCGGGTCGGCGTCCCGAAGCGGTCACCCGCGGAGCGGACAATCCAGACTCAGAAGTCCGGTCGTCGAGCGGTTCGCCGATTTGGAGGTGCTCACGGGGGCAGCGATAGAAGTAGCGGACGCGGTTCACCGCCGTTGCCCTGCATCAGCACGACAGGCGTCGGCCCGGTGTCCACGGGGCCAGAGGGCCGCACGCGGCAGCCGTAGCACGTTCCGCTGACCGCGCACACCGACCCACCGGAACAGCGGACCAACCTGCGGGGGACGCGAGGAGGTAAGCCGACTGTAATGGGCTGCCGCCGTCCCACCGGTCGTCCAGGGCACGAGGATAGGCCCGACCGGCGGTACAGCCGGGCTCACCCTGGCGAGGCGGAAGCGCATGCGGACAAGTGTCACTGCGGCTCGTGAAACCTCCACTGCGTTCGTTGTATGCGCGCTGCGCAGCGGGCAGGTGACCGCGCGGGTACCCCTGCCCGGGGCGCTGCGTCACCTGCAACTGGCCGCACCCGGGGGCCCCGTCCTGGTACCGGACGAGGACTCCGGTGCCCTGCTCACCATCGCACTGCCGGCCGGTACCGTGCTCACCCGCGTACCGATCGGGCGCTCCCCGCACGACGCCGCGGCCACAGCCGACGGCACCATCGCGGTCGCCGACGAACCGGGCAAGGCACTGGTCCTGGTGCGGGACGGTCATGTCGTGCACCGGTTCACCGACGTGGCCCAACCCGGAGGGCTCACCGCCGTCGGAAACATGATGTTCCTGGTTGACGTACACGACCACACGCTCGCCGTCTACGACCCGGCGCGACTGACCCGAACCGCCGCCGTGCCCGCCGGCGACGGTCCCACCCACCTCATCGCCGACCGGCGTGGTCGGCTGATCGTCGTCGACACCGGCGGCAACCGGTTGCGCACCTTCACCACGGTCCCCCAACTCCGGCAGGTCGACTCGATGCCGCTGCCCGGTACCCCGTACGGGATCGCCTACGACCCGGCGCGGGACCGACTGTGGGTCACCCTCACCGCCCGCAACCAGCTCGTCGGTCTCGACCTCGCCGGCGGTACTCGGCGAGAAATCGTGCGCCTTCCGACGGTCGGGCAGCCCAACACGGTGGCGGTGGACCCGGACATGGGACGCATCTTCGTGGCCAGCCGCGCCGACGGCACCCTCCAACTGATCGACCCACCGGTCTAGCCAGCCCCGTCCGCGACTATGCGGGGCGGGACGGCCGGTTGGAGACGCCGCCCGGGGCCAGCCCGCCGGGGCAGGTGGATTCGGACGACGTGGGCCCGTCCAGGTCGCAGTTCGCTTTCCATATCAGGAGGTCTGATGGCTACCGACTCGACGCCGCACCGTGGCGGCCGGTACACACCCGCATCGCGATCGCGCTGGGGTTGGGGTGGATGCTCGACGCGTTCGAAGTCCAGATCATCGGCTCGGTCATCCCCGGCATCGAGCAGGAGTTCGGGCTCGACAGCCGGCACGCCGTATGGATCAACGTGGTGTGGTTCGTCGGGATCGCCCTCGGCGCACTCGGCTTCGGCTACCTCGCCGACCGCATCGGCCGCAAACGGCTGTTCGTCGCCACCCTGATCCTGTACTCCCTGGCCGCGATCGCCACCGCCACCGCCCCCACCTACTGGCTGTTCATCACCTTCCGGTTCGTCACCGCGCTCGGCGTCGGCGGCGAGTACTCCGCGGTCACCTCGGCCATCGCCGAGTTCATGCCCGCCCGCAACCGCGGCCGCAGCAACGGCCTGGTCATGACGTTCTGGGCGCTGGGTGGGATCCTCGCCAGCCTGGTATCCATCGTCGTGATCTCCACGCTGGGGCTGACCTGGCGCTACACCATGCTCTTCGGGGTCATCAGCGCCGGCTACGGCCTGCTCGCCCGCCGGCTGATCCCGGAGTCCCCGCGCTGGCTGGCCGCCCACGGCCGCCTCGCCGACGCCGACCGGGTGGTGCAGCAGATCACCGGCCTGGCCAGCACCCACGGATACACCCTGACCGGGATAACCAGTACCACCCGCAGCCGGCTGGGTGAGCTGTGGGCGCATCACCGGCCGGCCCTGTTCTACGGCATGGCCCTGGACTTCTCCGAGGCCGCCGGCTACTACGGCCTGTTCACCGCGATGAGCATCTTCGTGTTCTCCTCCGCCACCGGGGCGGTCCCCGTGGGTGACGCGACCCTGCCGTACTACTTCCTCATCGCCAACCTCGGGGCACTCGCCGGCGGGATCGCGGTGTCCTACGCCCTGGACCGCGTCGGGCGCCCCCCAGCGTCACCGTCTCCTACACCGCCGCGGCGGCCAGCATGCTCGGCTGCGCCGCCGCGGCCACCACCGGCTCACAGGCCGCCGTCCTGACCGCGTTCACCATCGCGGCGTTCTTCGCCACCTGTGCCTGGGTGTCGGCGTACCCGTCGTTCTCCGAACTGTTTCCCACCCACCTGCGCGCCACCGGCATCGGCGCCTCGGTGGGGGTCGGCCGTACCGGCGCGGTCATCGGCCAGATCCTGCTCGCCCAGAGCGCCGGCGCGTTCCGCCTCGGCTCCGTCTTCGCCCTGCTCGGCGCGTTCTGGCTGATCGGCGCCACCGCCGGGGGCCTATGGTGGCGCTACGGCGTCGAAGCCCGCGGCAGTACCCTGGAGTCCCTGGTCAACCCGCGGCCGCAACCCGCCGCGCAGGCCGCCTCATGACGGCATACCGGCGGTGAGATGTTTGGTGAACTGGCTTACAGAACCGGCCGGCCGCATCCCCGTCCCCGGACGGGGCGTCCCCCGCCACCGGGGCCGCCTCAGCCGCGACGAACCCGGGCGCCGTCCCGGCCAGCCTGAGGTTCAGCGCCACCACCGTGGACGGCGCCCCGTTCAACGCCGCCACCCTGGCCGGCCGGCCCACCGTGCTGTGGTTCTGGGCACCGTGGTGCCCCACCTGCGCCGGCGAGGCCCCGCAGGTGTCCAGGCTCGCCGCCCGGTACTCCGGCAAGGTCAACGTGGTCGGCGTGGCCGGGCTGGACAAGCTCCCCGCGATGCGCGAGTTCGTGACCCGCACCAAGGTGTCCGGGTTCATCAACCTCGCCGACGAGTCAGGCACGGTGTGGCGACGCTTCGGGATCACCGCCCAGGCCACCTACGTGCTGCTCGACGCCTCCGGGCAGGTCGTCTACACCGCCTACCTCGACGACAACCAGCTCGCCGACCGGCTCGCCCAGCTGGCCGGCTGAGATGGGCCAGGCGCCGCTGGCACTGGCGCTGACCGCCGGGATGCTGGCCGCGGTCAACCCGTGCGGGTTCGCGCTGCTGCCGGCATACCTGTCCCTTCTCGTCACCGGCGACACCTCACCCCCCGCACGGTCGCGCTGGGCCGGGCACTGGCCGCCACCGCGGCCATGACCGCCGGGTTCGTCGCCGTGTTCGGCCTGTTCGGGCTGGTCCTCGCCCCAGTGGCTGGACAACTGCAGCAGCACCTGCCCTGGTTCACCATCGGGCTCGGGCTGCTGCTGATCGCCCTCGGCGCCGTCCTGCTCACCGGCCGGCAGCTACCCGCGCTGGTACCCAAGCCGCGCCGCGCACCCCACCTACACCGGGCATGGCCAGCGATGACCGCCTTCGGCGCCGCCTACGCGCTGGCATCGCTGAGCTGCACCATCGGCCCGTTCCTGGCCATCGTGGTCGCCAGCGCCCGCGCGACCACCGCCTGGGCCGGGATCGGCCTGTTCATCGCCTACGCCGCCGGCATGGGCCTGGTCGTCGGCGCCGCGGCCATCGCCGTCGCCCTGGCCCGCGCATCCCTGCTGGGACGCATCCGGCGGCTCGGCCCGGCGATATCCCGCCTCGGCGGCGCCCTGCTGCTGATCGTCGGCGGCTACGTCGCCTACTACGGCTGGTACGAGATCCGCCTGCTACACGGCGGCCCGCCCAATGACCCGATCATCGACGCCGCGACAACGATCCAGCGCTGGCTCGCCGGGGGCCTCGACCACCTCGGCGCACCCCTGATCACCGCAGTGTTCGCCCTACTGCTGGCCGCCGCGCTGCTTCTCGCCCGAGCCCGACACCGCCACGCACGGCAAGCCAGCGAACCGAACTGACCAAGAACGACAGCACCCGACGGTCTCGGCCTGCTCCCAGGTGGCCAGGATCAGATCGGCGGTCCAGCGAGGGTCGCCGATGGCCGGCGGGCGGCCGTAGGCGAGCGACGGCCACCGCGATCTCGACCGGCCGCCGGGGCCGAAGCCGCATAGAGGAGTCCTCCACGCTTCGGGGGGATTGACGGAGCCCTCCACGCACAGCACCGCACGAGGCTCTTTCGGGCGAGCGACGATGGGCGTAGCGTGAGGATTGGACGGATTCGTGAGGGCTTCGGCAAGCACGGTGAGGGTCCGAGCTGGCCCGGCACAGCCCGGACCCCCGCCTCGCCGCAGCCGCTGAGGCAGAAGGAGGGCCGCCATGAACCTCTTCACCGTCGATCTCAAGAACCAGCCGGGCGAGCTGGCTCACCTTGGTGAGGTCTTCGGGCAGCGCGGCGTCAACATCGAAGTTGGTGGCGTGACAGCCGGTGACCACGGCTTCGTTTACTTCACCGCCAGCGACGAGAACGCCGCCCGCGCCGCTCTGGAGGCAGCGAACGTGCCGTACACCACGCACACCGCGTTCCAGATCAAGTGCGCCGACCAGCCCGGCGAGGCGGGTCGGTTCGCTCGCAAGCTTGCCGACGCGAACATCAACATCGAAGGCCTGCTTCCGATCTCGATCTGCGGCGGCGAGGTCATCTTCGCCGCGTGCGTCGACCAGCTGGACGAAGCGCGGCAGCTCCTCGGCGAGCAGGTCATCAGCTGACGCCCGGCGGTTTCGGCCGGCGCTCGTGTCGGCCGCGAACGCCGCACGGCGTCGGCAAAGTCACCCTGAGGACCACCGGTGCCGGGACCGGCGGTCCGCTACGCGGACAGCCCCATGCCTCAGTCGCGGATCGGTGAGCCGGTCCCTCGACGCACGATCTGTGGCAGCCGCTGACCTTCATGATCGCTGAGACGGCGCACCCGAACAGGTTCCGCCATCCCCACAGCCTGGCACCCAACCCCAGCCCAATCAGCGCACTAGCCCCACGGCGGCGAGACATGCCAGGTGACGTCGGCGTCGTAACTGGCGGCGGAGTCCTGCGGTGTGTTCGGCCCGCCGCCCGCGGCGATCCATACTTCGGCGTTGTAGTGCCGGATCTCGTGCCCCGCGATGTTGTACGACCCGAGCGTCACATCGCCCGAGCCGTACCGTCCCGGCTGGGCGCAGAACGTGGCGTCCTGGGCGAACAACGGGGTGCCGTCGTTGGGGTCCTTGCGGAGCCGGAACTGGGAATGGCGCAGGAAATGCCCCGGGAAGTTGCGGGACTCGAACGAGTAGCAGCCGCTGTCGGCAAGGCCGTGCCGGACGACGAAGGTGGCATCCTGCTTGAGCGTCGCATCGCTGCCCGCGTTCACCACCTCGGTGTACGCGAGACCGTTGGCGTGACGCAGGTAGCGGTCGGTGCAGCAGGGTGTGACCACCATGAGTGAGACGGCCTGGTCGACCGCCACATCCACGCCGTTGCGCCACCACGGGGAGGCCACCTGCCACGTGGTGTCCTCGGCCCACGAAGCCGGGCTGTCCCAGGCGTTGGGGCCCCCGTTGGCCGCGATGTACACCTCGGCGTTGATGTGCCGCAGGAACCGGCCGGGGGCGTTCTTCGCCTCGAACGACAGACCCAGCGCGGTGTGCCCGGTCCGGGCGCAGAAGGTGGCGTCCTGCGCGAACAGCGCCGAGCCGTCGTTGGCGTCCTTGCGGACCCGGAAGTTCGCGTGTCGGAGGTACTGGCCCGGGAAGTTGCGCGACTCGAACGAGGAGCAGCTGGCGTCGGCGAGGCCCGGCCGGAGCCAGAACGTCGCGTCCAGCTTGGTCAGGTCGTCGCTGCCGGCGTTGACCGGTGACGTCACCCCGAGGCCGCCGGTGTGGCGCAGGTACCGATCGGTGCAGCAGGCCGTGGTTGCACCGAGCGAGACCAGCGTATCGGTCCGCAGCCCACCGGCCGCCGCCTGCACGGCGAGGTTCGCGGCCTGCACCTGGCCGGCATTGACCTTGAGTACCTGCCGGTCATAGGTGTACAGGCCGTTGCGCTCGTTCTCCACGTCGGTCGGCTCGGTGTAGATCGACGCGGACAGGCCCCGCGCGAAGATCAGGCCCTGCAGCGTGTCGGTGACCTCGACGTACCGCCTGGTGAGCGTGGCCGAGTCGGGCTCCATCTCGTACCCGAAGCCGGCGCCGGGCTGCCACTCGTGGCCGGGGACGATCAACCCGAGGCCGCCGAACTCGCCGAGCTGGGCGACCCGCGTCGCGCTCGGCGTATGCGTGGTGCCCGGCCCCACGTAGATGTGGTCGTCGATGGTATCGCCGTTGCCCGGGTCCGAGCCGCAGCAGTTGGAGCCGGAGTTCGCGTCCACGAGGCGGGTCGGGTCCCAGCTCTTGACGAGGTCGGCGATCCGGCCGGCGTCGTACTCGCCCCAGCCTTCGTTGAACGGTTGCCACTGGACGATGGAGGTGATGCCGCGGAGGTGGTCGACGATGCGGTGCAGCTCGGACTCGAACGTGGCACGGTCCGATGTGGACGGTGTGAAGCCCGTCTTCATGGCCGGCATGTCCTGCCAGACCAGCAGCCCCAGCCGGTCGGCCCAGTAGTACCAGCGCGCCGGCTCGACCTTGACGTGCTTGCGTACGGTGTTGAAGCCGAGGTTCTTCTGCTGCTGCAGGTCGAAACGCAGCGCGTCGTCGGTGGGCGCGGTGTAGACGCCGTCGGGCCAGTAGCCCTGGTCCAGGGTACCGATCTGGAAGACGAACCGGCCGTTGAGAACCGGACGCAGCCAGCCGTTGATCACCGCCTTGGCGATCGAGCGGAGGCCGAAGTAGCCGCCGACGGTGTCACCGCCACCCACGCCGGTCAGGCTGACCTGAAGGTCGTAGAGGAACGGGTCGTCGGGGCTCCACAGTCGAGCGTTCGGGATCGGGATGCGGATCGTGCCGCCGACCGTGCCGGTCGCGGTCGCGATGGTCTGCCCTCCCGTGGAGACGGCCGCCTGTACGCCTTGACCGGTCGCGCCGGCCGCCTGGACGACGAGGTTCACCCCGCCGCCCGGTACGTCTGGCGTGGTGTCCAGCCGGGTGATGTGGGCGGTGTTGGTGGGTTCGAGCCAGACGCTCTGCCAGATGCCCGACGCCGCCGTGTAGAAGATGCCGCCGGGGTTGAGCCGCTGCTTGCCCAGCGGGATGCCGGCCGCGTCGACCGGCGAGTACACCCCCACCATGAGCTCGTTGCCGCCGCCGGTCAGGGCGTCGGTGACGTCGAGCGAGAACGCGTCGTAGCCGCCGCTGTGCGTGCCGACGTTACGGCCATTCACCCACACCGTGGCCTGCCAGGTGACGGCGCCGAAGTTCAGCTGTACCCGGCGGCCGGACCATCCGCTGGGGACGGTGAACGTGCGCCGGTACCACATCATGTTCTCGTGCCGCATGATGCCGGACAGCGCCGACTCGATCGGGTACGGCACGAGCACCGTCTCGGCCAGGTTCTGCCCGAAGGGCGGGTTGTTCAGGGAACCGGCGCCGGTGAACTGCCACTGGCCGTTGAGGCTCTGCCAGTCGGGGCGGGTCAGCTGCGGTCGCGGGTACTCCGGCAGCGGGTTGGTCGTCGACACCTGGTTGGTCCAGGGCGTGCTCAGCGGGGGAGTCTTGGGGACCAGGGCGCTCCAGGCCGCAGTCGGCGCGACGACCACGCCGGCCGCGACGAGCACCGCCGCGGCCACCAGGAGCGGGCGGAGGCGGGAATGTTGTGCCGTTCGTACCAGGCTCATCGGACTGCTCCTGGACTAGGAGGACGAGCGGGGACCGGACCAGGTGTCACGCGGGTTCAGACGTCGCAGTCCCGAAATCCTGGCGTCATCCGGGAGGGCTTGTATAACGTTATAGAGCGTGTGGCTGGTTCCTGGCAATGCTCAATCAATGCCTAATCATCGATGGATCGGATCGTGCGGCGGGTGCCGGCCGGGTGGCCGAGCCGGGCTCAGGCGGGCCGGCCGAGCGTGCTTTCCCTGGTGATGAGCATGAACGGCACCTGTACCTCTTCGGGCTCGGCCGCACGGCTGCCGTCCAGCCGGCCGATGAGGCAGGTGACGGCCTGGCGGCCGATACTGCCCTTGTCCGGCGAGATGGTGGTCAGCGTGGGGCTGCTGTACCGGCCCTCCTCGATGTCGTCGAACCCGACCACCGCGATGTCGTCCGGCACCGTGAGACCCAGCTCGATCGCGGCGCGGAGCACGCCGATCGCGATGAGGTCGTTGTAGGCGAAGACGGCGTCGGGCGGCTTGGGCAGCCGCATGAGTTGCCGTAGGCCGGCCGCTCCGTCGGCGCGGCTGAAGTAGTCCGTGGTCACGACGAGTTTGGGGTCGTGGCGGAGGCCGGCAGCCCTGAGCGCTTTCCGGTATCCGAGCAGGCGCAGGTGGGCCGGTTGCCGGTGGACATCGGCCTGGGCGCCGACGAACGCGATGCGGCGGCGGCCGAGATCCAGTAGATGCCTCATCGCGGCGACACTCGCCACCACATTGTCGATGGCGATGTGGTCGTAGGGCACGTCGTAGACGCGCTCCCCGACCAGTACCATCGGTGTCTCGCTCGTCCGGTTGAGGACGTCGACCCGGTCGAGTTGGACCGGTGAGAGGATGAGCCCGTCGATGACCTGGGCCCGGAATCCCTGGCTGACCAGTAGCTCCTTTTCCCGGTCACCATCGGTGGAGTCCAGCAGGACGGTGTAGCCGTGCTGTCCGGCCTCCCGGATCGCGGCGTCGGCCAGTTCGGCGAAGTACGGGTTGTTGAGCTCCGGGATGGCCAGCGCGATGATGCCGGTCCGGCCCTTGCGCAGGTGCCGCGCGGACAGGTTGGGGCTGTAGCCGAGTTCATCGATGGCCTGCTGGACCAGTCGCCGGGTGGCCTCGCCGACGGGCCGGTACCCGTTGACGACGTTGGACACCGTCGCGACCGACACGCCGGCCCGCTTGGCGATGTCCTTGAGACTGACTCCCACCGGGCATTCCCTCCGCTCGTGCCACTGTCATTGTCCGGACCGGATCCGCTGGGTACGGCTGAGGTAGGTCTGCGCCACGACAACCACGATCAGGAACGCGCCGCTGACGACGGACTGGTACGAGGAGTCGAGCGAGCCGATCTGGTTGATGATGTTCTGGATGGTCCCCAGCAGCAGGACGCCGCACAGCGTCCCGCTGAGCGTGCCGGCACCGCCGGCCAGGAGGGTGCCGCCGATGACGACGGCCGCGATGGCTTCCAGTTCCAGGCCGACGCCGAGGATCGTGACCCCCGACGACAGCCGGGCCGCGTTGAGCGCACCGGCGAGCCCCGCCAGCAGCCCGCTCACCAGGTACACCGTGATCCGGATGCGGGCGACGGGGAGCCCCATCAGGCTGGCGGCGTCCTCGCTGCCGCCGACCGCGTAGAGGGACTGCCCCATGCGGGTGCGCTGCAACACCAGGCCACCCAGCAGGAACGCGGCGACCGCGATGTACACCGGGTAGCCGAAGCCGGCGAGGGTACCCTGCCCGAGCTTGCCGAACGCGGAGGCCCTCGGGACCAGGAACGTGTCGCCGCCCTCGTGGGTGATCGCGAGCAGCAGGCCGCGCGCGCCGAGCAGGCTGGCGAGCGTGACGATGAAGGCGGGCATCCGCGCCTTGGCGACGAGGACCCCGTTGACCGCACCGATCAGGCCGCACACCGCGAGCGGCGCGAGCAGCGCGGGCAGCAGGCCCCATCGGGAGGCGTACGCGGCGAGCACGCCACCGAGCGCGAAGACCGAGCCGACCGAAAGGTCGATCCCACCGCTGATGATCACGAAGGTCATACCGAGCGCGACGATGGCGAGGAACGACGACTGGATGGCGATGTTGTGGGCGTTGTCCAGGGTGCCGAAGGACGGGAACACCGCGGTCGCCACGGCGGCCACCAGGATGAGGACCGCGAGCGCGCCGTGTCGCTGGACGAGGGCGGCGGCCCGCTCGGTGCGGCTCGGGCTGGCGGTGCCGGCGGGCTCCGGCTCCGCCGGGGTGCCGACCACCGTCGGCTCCGTTGTCGAGTGGGTCATCGCGACTTCCGCTCCCGGGCGACGTAGACGGCGATGAGGATGATGACGGCCTGCCCCATCTGCGCGATGGAGTCGGGCAGGTTGTGCTTGATGAGGGTGGCGCGCACCAACTGCATCAGCAGTGCGCCGGCGACGGTGCCCAGGACGCGGACCCGGCCGCCGGACAGCGGGGTGCCGCCCACGACCACGGCGGTGATCGCGGACAGCTCCATGAGGTTGCCGAGCGCGGATGGGTCGCTGGCCGTGAGCCGGGCGGTGGCGAGCACCCCGGCGAGCGCGGCGAGGGCTCCACACGCGATGTAGGTGGCGAACAGCACCCGGCGCACCGGCAGGCCGGCGAGCTGGCTGGCCACGCGGTTGCCACCGATCGCGACGAGCTGGCGGCCGAATGTCGTGCGCCGCACGACGAAGCCCACCGCGACGGCCAGCAACGCGGCGACCAGCACGACGAGCACGTCGTCGCCGCCGATGGCCAGCAGCGTGGCGTCGTGGATCTGCTTGAGCTGCCCGCCGGCGAGCACCAGGGCGAGGCCGCGGCCGCCGACGAACAGCGCGAGAGTCGCGACGATGGGCTGCAACCGTACGAGCGCCACGAGCGCGCCGTTGACCGCGCCCACGGCGACGCCAGCGAGCAGCGCCACCGCGATCGCCGGCACCGCGCCGTAGCCGAGGTAGAGCGGGAGGACCGCCGCGGCGAGCGCCATCACCGAGCCGACCGACAGGTCCACCCCTTCGGTACCGATGACGAGCGCCATCCCGAGCGCCACGATGACCACCGGCGCGACCTGGCTTCAGCTATCCCGGCCCGCTGTCGTCGACCGTCTCCGCCGACGGCGCCACCGTGGCGCTGACCTTCGACACGGCGATCCAGCCACTGCCGGCCGGCGCGGCCGCGCACTTCCGGCTGCCCGTCAACGGTAGGGACTGGCCGATCGCGTCGGTCGCGCTCGACCCGAGCGACGCGTCGACCATCCTAGTGCGCCTGGCCGACCCGATCCCGCGGCAGGCCGGCGGCACGGTCCGGGCGATCTACGACGGTCAAGGCGGCATCACGACGGCCGCCGGTTCGGCGGTACCGGCGTTCAACGTCTATGTCATCAACAACTCGACGTACCAGATCACCACGCCGTGGGCCAAGGATGTCTCGCCGACGAACGCGCTGCCCGAGTACCCGCGCCCGCAGATGACGCGGGAGCAGTGGCAGAGCCTCAACGGCACCTGGCAGTACGCCTCGGCGAGCGTCGGCGACGCGCCGCCGGTCGGTAAGGACCTGGCCGAGCACATCCTCGTGCCGTACCCGACGGAGTCGTTGCTGTCCGGCATCCAGCGCCACGACGACCACATGTTCTACCGGCGTACCTTCACCGTGCCCGCGGGCTGGCGGATCGGCGGCCCGTGCGCCCGGCCAGGCTCTTGCCCGCGGCTTCTCCTGCACTTCGGCGCCGTCGACTACCAGGCGACCGTGTGGGTCAACGGCGTGCAGGTGGGGACGCACACCGGCGGCTACAATGCCTTCGACATCGACGTGACCGGCGCGCTCAAGGGCACCGGCCCCCAGGAGCTCATCGTCGGCGTCGAGGACGCGACGGAATCGGCACCGTACAACGAGCCGATCGGTAAGCAGCGCAACAACCCCAGTGGCATCTGGTACACCCCGTCGTCGGGCATCTGGCAGACCGTGTGGATGGAGCCGGTCACGACCGCGCACGTCGAGAAGCTCGACATGACGCCGGACCCGGCCGCCGGCACGCTGCGCCTGACGGTGCGGACGTCCGGCACGACCACCGAGCGCGTCGTCGCGACGGCGTGGGACGGTGCCACGAAGGTCGGTACCGTCTCCGGCGCGCCGGGCCGGGAACTGCGGCTCCCGGTACCGGACCCCAAGCTGTGGACGCCCGACAACCCGTTCCTGTACGGCGTCAAGGTCGTGCTCGAGGACGCCAGCCGTCGCCCGGTGGACACGGTGGGCGGCTATTTCGGGATGCGGTCGGTCGGCATCGGCAACGTCAACGGCCAGCCGCACATCCTGCTCAACGGGAAGTTCGTCTTCAACCTCGGCACGCTCGACCAGGGCTTCTGGCCCGACGGGCTCTACACCGCGCCGACCGACGACGCGCTGAGGTTCGACCTCCAGCAGCAGAAGGCGCTCGGCTTCAACACCGTCCGCAAGCACATCAAGGTGGAGCCCGACCGCTGGTTCTACTGGGCCGACAGGCTCGGCCTGCTGGTCTGGCAGGACATGCCCGCGATGGACCCGGGCAAGGCCCTCAGCCCCGCCGACAAGGCAGCGTTCGAGGACCAGCTGCACACGATGATCGACCAGCACCGGAGCCACCCGTCGATCATCATGTGGGTCACGTTCAACGAGGGCTGGGGCGAGTACGACCCGGCGCGGGTGGCCGACGAGGTCAAGGCATGGGACCCGAGCCGGCTGGTCAACGAGGACAGCGGCCAGAACTGCTGTATCTCGCTGCCGGACCCGCACCACGGGGACATCTACGACAACCACGATTACGTGGGCCCCGGCCACCCGCTGCCGACCGACCACCGCGCGGTCGTCGACGGCGAGTTCGGCGGGCTGGGTCTGCGGGTGCCGGGCCACATGTGGTTCGGCAACGGGTTCGCCTACGAGATGGAGAACTCCTCGCAGCAACTGACCGACCGGTACGTGCGGCTGACGAACGAGGTGAAGCGCTGTGCGGTGGAGTGCGCCCTGTCCGGGTCCATCTACACCCAGCCGTACGACGTCGAGGGCGAGATCAACGGCCTGCTCACCTACGACCGCCGCGTGGTCAAGGTGGACGCCAACCGGGTTCGGGCCGTCAACGCGTCCGTGCTCGCGGCGGCCGGTGACGTCCAGAACCCGCCGCCCCCGCCGCCCGGTACGCCGGGCCTGACCGGCGTCGGGTACTGGCCGCTCGACCAGGTCAACGCAACGACGACACCCGATGCGTCCGGCAACGGACACGACGGGACGCTCGTCAACGGGCCGACGCTGACCGCCGGCAAGACCGGCAACGCGCTGCAGTTCACCGGCGGCAACCAGTACGTCGACACGGGCGCGAGCATCCTCGACACCACCGGCAACTACAGCGTGTCGGCATGGGTCGAGATCGACCAGCCGGGCAACGGCTTCGAGACTGCGGTCAGCCAGGACAGCGACAGCGGGCACAGCGAGTTCTTCCTGCAGTACTCGGGGCAGGACCACGTGTTCGCCTTCAGCTTCGCGGGGGGCCGGGCGCTCGCCCCCACGCCACCGCAGGCAGGCATGTGGTACCACCTGGTCGGAGTTCGCGATGTCCAGCACAACCAGATGCGGCTCTACGTCAACGGGCAGCTCGCCGGCACGGTGGCGTACTGTCCGGGCAACGCGGCCACCGGTCACACCCTGATCGGTCGCGCGCAGTACAACAACAGTCCCGTCGACTTCTGGGGCGGCAAGATCGATCAGGTGCACGTCTACGATCGCGCGCTGTCGGCAGACGAGATCGCCATGCTCTACACGTCAGGTAGCTAGCGCCGAACAGCGCTCCCGCGGTGCTCGCCGCCGGCCGCATCACCTCGCCATTTCCGATCCAGGCGGCGACGTTGCCCGACTCGTCGGCCGGCAGTCAGCCGCTGCCCTGCGGGCTGGTCGCCGCCGGCATCGAGGTCCGCGACACTCCCGACGCGTGGTCCGGCACCTGCGGGTTGTGCATCAGCTGGAGGCCCTGCGCCTGTTCCGGGAGGCAGGCCACCTGGACGGCGAGGCCCGCGCGCTGAACGGTCTGGGCATGATCGAGGTGCGGATGGGCCGGTACCAGGCGGCTGCCGAGCACCACGATCAGGCGCTGATCGGGTATCGGCGCACCGGCAACCAGACCGGCCAGGCCAGCGCGCTGGACAACCTGGGCGCGGTGTACACCCGCCTCGGTCGGCCCGGCCAGGCCGCCGAGCACCACCGGCAGGCCCTCGTCCTGTTCCGGCAGACCGGAGATCGGGACGGCGAGACGCGGCCCTCAACGGTCTCGGCGAAGCCAGCCAGGCGGCCGGCCAGCCCGCCGATGCCATCGCCCACCACACCGCCGCCCTTGCCATCGCCACCGAGATCGGCGCCCGCGACCAGCAGGCCCGCGCCCACGCCGGCCTCGGCGGTGCCCACCACAGCCTCGGCGAACTCGCCCGCGCCTGGGAACACCACGAGCGCGGGGCCGTCCTCTACGCCGACCTTGCGGCACCCGACATCGCGTTGCCGGCCGGTGGTTCGCCACCGGCCGACAAATGACGCCGGTCAGGACTTGTAGAAGAGCATGTAGAAGTTGCCGGTCTGGCAGCCCGTGTCGAAGCCGGTCGCGTAGTCCTTCTCCCACAGATGGGACTGTGCGACGAAGTAGCCGGGCGTGTACACCGTGCCGAACGGAACGAACCAGTCCGGGGCATCCCGGCGGACCATGTAGTAGTACGGTGCCGGAGCGCCGCGCGCTCCATCCAGTCGGGCATCCTGGCTCCGTAGTCATTCCAGGAACCGTTGCGGTTGGAGCGGTCGTAGTAGAGGTTGAACTGGCTGTTGCCCCACCGCTTGCTGCCGCGCTCGTACTTGATCCATATGTAGTCGATCCGCAGACCGTCGCCGACGTAGTGCGCGCGCACCTGCATGGTGATCGAGGCGGTGGTGTACTGGGTGGCGTTGCAGTAGGAGCTCTCGCCCGAGGTCAGCGTCGCCCGGTAGTACACGTTGCCGAGGCCCCAGGTCGAGTGGTAGTGGGAGCGGCCGATGTGCGCGCTCGTTGAATAGACCGTGCACTGGTACACCGGGTCGGACGCCTCGGCCCGCGTCGGAGCCACGCTGAGACTCACCACCAGGCCGGCCGCCAGGGCGGCGGCCAGGGACCGGACCGCGCGCCTACGGGGCTTACTGCGCGGTGGCCTGAGCGGGGCGACCAGATCTCCAGTCAGGGCCACGGTGCTGCGATCCGGGTCGCGCCTGAACCATCTACGTGGTTGCATGACACCAACTCCTCTTCCGTCATCGTGCGGCTGGCTGGGCGCCATGAACCTATGGCGGTCGCGGCACGCCCACCAGGCAACGACGCCGGCAAGTACACCGGCAGAAGAGGGCTCCTGTACCTCGGCAGAACGACTGGAGGCGCGGGCCACCGTGGACCTACCACATCCGTCGACGGGTAGCTGTTTTCCCGATGTCCGGCTCAGCGCTTGCGGTATGTCGCGGTATACGTGGTGTTCACCGCGGGCGCGATGATGGTGCGGCTCGTCGTGGTGCGTGGCGCCTCATTCACCACCAGGTCGCTGAGGACGAGACCGCCCGGGTTGGTCTTGAACGTGCGCACGACCGTCCTGGGGTCCAACCGGACACTCGTCGTCGAGGCCAACCCGCCGGAGTCGGTCGCGGTGAAAGACCGCATGGTACCGGAGGCGATAGATCCGGCAGTGCCCTATGCCGAAGGCGCCGGCGCATCGCCCGCTTCGTGCGCTGTACCGGGTCGGCTCGTGGCGCAGGTCCCCACGGCTGTGCACGAACAGCGACCGGTAGATCGCGACAACGCTGTCCGTGCCACCAGCACCACACCTCTTCCACCCTGCTACAGCAACGATTCACGAGGCGTTGCGCTGACTCCTTGAGACCGCCGGCATGACAGGATGCCTCCTTCGCGTTTGGTCATCGGCCTGGCAGGTAGGCAGAGAGTACGGATCGGTGCGATCCTGTCCGGGTGCGGTTCACAGCCACCGCCCACGACGGCGGGCGAGGCAGGGTATTGATCCCTGTGCCGTTCGACCCCAATGAGGCGTGGAGCGCCAAGCCGCGTCACCATGTCGGCGGAACCATCAACGGTTATCGGGTCCGCGGCGTCATCGAACGACACGACCGGCTGTGGGGTTTGCTGCTTGGCCCGGCATGGTTGCGTGGCTGTTCCGTCGTCGCCGGGGACGAGGTCGAACTTGAGATCGAGCCCGAGGGCCCGCAGCGCAGCGACCTCGCCGACGACGTGGCGGCCGCCTTGGCCGGCAACCCACGGGCTGGCGAGTTCTTCGAGGGGTTGGCGCAGTTCTACCGTCGGGGATACCTGCGCTGGATCGACGCCACCAAACGGGACCCGTCGGAGCGGGCAAGACGCATCGCCCAGACCATCGAACTGCTCGCTGCCGGCGTCAAGGATTACCGCCGGCGGTGACCGCCGATGAGCCTCACCGACGCCGACCGGCGCGACTGCGCGATCCATCGCGCGCATCGCGGCGTTTCAGTGCGCGGCCAGGCGCGCGCAACGCGCCGCATCGGCGGCGCGGTCCATCGCGGCGAGCGCGCACGCATGCTGGGCCAGCACGAGCGCGTGCCGCGCGCTGTCCTCGTCGCCGAGCAGCGCCCGGGCGCGGGTGCAGAGCGCGACGATCGGCTCGCTGACCGCCCCGCCCACGCCTCGGACGGCGACGGCGGCCGCGACCGCGAGATCGGGCAACCCGAGCCGTTCCCCGACGCCGGCCACCTGTGCGCAGCGCTCGAGCGCCTGCTCGAACTGGCCGGCGCGGTAGGCCGAGTCGGCCGCCGCGAGCAGCAGCTCGGCCCGCGGCACGACCGCATCAGGCACCGCGTCGAGCAGCACCGCCGCCTGGTCATACCAGCGGGTGGCATCCACGAACGCGAGCTGATCGGCGGCCGCACGCCCCGCGTCCCGGCACGCCTGCGCGGCGGAACGCCGGTCCGCCTCGTCGACCGCCGCGCGTACCCGGTGTCGAGCCAGCCCGCCGGCCCCACCGGCGCGTAGCCGGTGGCCTCGATGGCGTCCGCGACGCGCCGGTGCCAGCCGACCCGCTCGGTGCGGGACAGCTCGTCGTACCGTGCCCGGCGGACAAGCTCATGGGAGAACCGCAGCCGTCCCGGCGACTCGGGATCCTCGACCAGCACCCCGGCCGCGACCGCTTCGGCCAGCAGCGCGGGCACCGCTGCCCGCCGATCGTCGTCCATCGTGGACGTCAGCAGGACCACGTCGATCTCGTCACCCATCGCGCTCGCGACACCGAGCAGTTCCTGGCACGCCGGTCCGAGCCGGGCCATCCGCCGCATCGCCACCCGGCGCAACTGGGCCGGCACGGGCACGTCGACCGCGGGCGCGCCCAGCCGACCCTCCGTCGCCAGCAACCGGACCAGCTCCCGGACGAAGAGCGGGTTGCCGCCGCTGACCCGGTGCACATACACCGGCCACGACCCGTCCACCGGCCCGCCGGCGATCGCCGCCACACTCGCCGCGACCTCCTCGACGGTGAACGGCGCGAGCCGGATCACGTGCGCGCCGGCCAAGTCGCCGAGGTCGACGCCCGATGCCTCGGGCGTCGGCGCCCGCACCGTACACAGGAGCAGAATCCGCGCGTCGGCGACCTCCCGGCACACATGCCGCAGCAGCGCCACGGACGCCTCGTCCGCCCATTGAATATCCTCGAACAGCAACACCAGGCCAACCGGCTCGGCCGCGGAGACGAGGGCGCGACAGGTCCGGTCGCCGATCCGGAATCGGACCGCCGCCGTTGCCTCGGTTGCCCGCTCGCCGGTGGCCGCGTCCGTGTCGAGTAAGTCCTCGGACAGGCCGATGCCGGGCGCGGCGAGCGCCCGCCGCCACGGCCAGTACGCCGGAGCGCCCTCATCCGCGACCGCGCGTCCAACCAGGACGGTACGCCCTCGGCGCGTGCCCGCTCCACCAGCACGTCGGCGACGGTGGACTTGCCGATGCCCGCCTCCCCGGTCAGCAGCACGACCGACCCACTGCCGGCACGCGCGGCGGCGAGCAACTCGCCCAACTCAGCGAGGACCCGTTCGCGCCCGACGACCGCAGACTTCACGCCGATCATTCTGCCTGGTCATGTTCCGCGATTGGGTGGGTGGCTCCCAAGCCGGAGTCGTGCTGGCTCGACCGGGACGCTACGCCTGGTGAATCAGGTGGAGGCTGGGACCGTGGCTGACCTTCCAGTCGACCGGAGACGCGAGCACTCCGTCAGCGACGCAACGCGTCCCGACACTGATCCACTTCACGTCGTCCTTGGCTTCTCGCAGCGCGAAGCCGACCGCGACCTGAAAGATGTCGCCGCCGCACGGGCAGAGGACAGGTTCGACCTCGTCCTCTTCCCAGTAGTCTGCGCTGTCGGCGATGAACGCCGTATTCCCACACGTGATGCATGTTCGGCGCGCGCCGTCGTTGCTCAACGCATTGATCACGAGCCGGAACGAGCGTCCGCCGCAGGAGACGCAGATGGACTCGGATATGTGGTCCACGGGGTAGCCCTCGGCCGCATACTCGCGCAGATACTCGGCGACGTCTGTGAAGTCGTCGCCTCGCCACCACTCGCCACTGGTATCGATCATGGCTGCCTCCCCTGTCATGAGACCATCCTCCACCGCCGCAGGTCGCGCGCTCGCCAGGTCCGGCCTTCCAGCCGCCCGGCTCTGCCGATGTGCGGATGCATGGATGGCCGAGGATCCGTCGGCGTCTGACGGGTGGTAGAGGACCTGCCGTCACCTCGCGACGCGGTACTGCAAGAACACGACGCCGTTGCGGAACCGGCGGTGTTGCACCAGTTCGAGGTTCAGCCGGACCTTGTCAGGCAGGAACTGTTTGCCCCCGCCTACGACGACCGGTGACACGAGCACGCGGACCTCATCGACCAATCCGGCTCGGAACGCATGGGTGGCGAGCGTTGGACCGCCGATGCTGAGATCGCGGTCGGCCGCGTCCCGCATTGCTCGGACGGTTTCCGGGTCGAAGGTCCGTTCAATCCGGGTGCGGGCACTGGTCGCGGATTGCAGGGTCGTGGAGTACACGACCTTGTCGGCGGCCCGCCACACGTTGGCGTAGTCGAGCACGAACGGTGGCTGGTCGGGTTCGGTGTGGGCGGTCTCCCAGTACACCATCACCTCGTAGAGGCTCCGGCCGTACAGATACGTCCCGATGGGTCGCTCGAGGTCGTTGATGAGGGTGTGGACCTCCTCGTCCGGCACGCTCCAGTCGAACTTGCCGTTCTCGTCGGCGATGTAGCCGTCGAGGGAGGTGATTCCGGTGCAGATCAACTTGGCCATCGCAGTCCCTTCATAGACCGATTGCGTTCCGCAACCAGATTCCAGATTCAGCCTAGGTAAACTGATCCTGGAGTGCAACCAGTTGCTGGAGGTCACCATGAACGAGGCGCGCCGCTCCGGGTGTCCCATCAACCTGTCCTTGGAAGTCCTCGGCGACAGGTGGAGCCTGCTCATCCTCCGCGACATGATCTTCGGCGGCCGCCGGCACTTCCGGGAACTGCTGAGCGGATCGCAGGAGGGAATCGCCTCGAACATCCTCGCCAACCGGCTGAAGGCTCTGGTCGAACAGGGCATGCTCACCAAGCGGGACGACACGAGCCACAAGCAGAAGGTGATCTACAGCCTTACCGAGCCAGCTATCGAGCTGGTGCCCGTCCTGGCGCAGCTTGGCAGCTGGGGAAGCCGGTGGCTGCCGGTCACTGAGGACCTGTCCGTCCGCGCCCGGGTGCTCGGTGACGGCGGTCCCGAGCTCTGGCAGCGGTTCATGGCCGAGTTGCGGGAAGAACATCTCGGCATCCCGGCCGGCCCAGCGCCCGACGGCCGCACGGTGCGCGACCGAGTGCAGGAGGCATACCTGGCCGTCGTTACCGCCGACAGCGGCAGGTGAGGACGGGACAGGTGTCCGGGTTCGGGAGCCAGCCGCGGCTGTCTTTGTTCGCTGAGGCAGGGTCAGGGCTTGCGGTAGACCCAGTTTCTGTCCTGGCTACAACGCGGTGCTGGCGGCTCTCCGACACGATCGGCAGCAGCAGCGCCGCGCCCAGCGTGATCTCGCCCACGGTCACGTCGTGTCGTCGGGGTTCTTCTGACGCCACTCGCGGAGTTGCTTCTGCGTGGACGGCGATGACAGCGGGGTTTGCTAACGGCGCCACGGTGCAATGCTTCTGGGAAGAACAGAACCCGCTCTGAGAAATACAACGGAGGATCGAACCAACCGCTGTTGGCGTGAGGCGGCGTCACCGACGAAGGCTGCGAACCCGAAAGCTGGCTGGAACACGATCAGTCCCACAGCGCCGGGCTGGCCCATCGGATGGTGGACCAGGCCGGCGCCCACTACGACCCGTAGGTCCAGTAAAGATTCCAAGCCCCTGCCGGTGCTTGCCAGGTGCTGCAGACGTACCGGTCAGCGTCCCAGGGCAGGTTGGTCTTGCCCGCCGCGTCGCACTGCTCGTAGGTCGAATAAGTGCCGGTGTATTGCCAGTAGTCGGCCCAGGCCGGCGCGGCCACGAGTGTGGATCCAAGTACCCCTACGACTGCCGCCACCAGGCTTCCAGCGACAAGACGACGGATTCTGCCCATCCCGCTCTACCCTCCACCATCAGCCAGTTGAGTGAAGCCAGGTCGACCACATCGAGCCCCGCATCGGTCGCGGAACACCGAACCGGCCTCCGCAAGTCATCGGTGATCATCGGATTGCCACGACCCTAATCCGACGGCATGCCGACCGAAATGAGGGGTTCCGGATGGCGGAAGTTGGTTTCCGGGGGTGGACGGACCACCGGGGCTGGCCGGGTGCAGCAGCGGGTCCGACGGTTGCCGGCACGGGCGGTGGTGTGGTTCGTCCTGGCGTTGACCCCGTTCGGCGGTCAGGGTTACCGCAGCCTGTGGCGGGAACTGCGCCGGTCCCTGGATCCCACAACCGCCCCCCGGGCCAGGGCGGCCACCGTGAAGAACGCCCGGGTGAGGATCGCCCCGCGCTCGATCTCCCGGAGGGTGTCCAGCAAGGTGCCGGCCCGCATCGCCACCTCGGCGACGCTGGGCGCGCCCCGGGCCCGTTGCACGTCGCCGCCGACGCGGTAGCCTGCCGGGGGCGACGCACGGGCGGCGAGAGCCACGGGAGGGCGGTTGCACGCAGCGGTACGGGTGGCCGTACGCCTCGCCGGCGCGCTCGGCCTCGTCCTGTCGACGGCCGGCTGCCCCGCGGCGCCGCCGAGCGCCGACCCAACCAACCAGCACCGCCTCGACGTGCTGCGCGTCGAGCCGATCGTCGCCGAGGCCGCGGGCACGCCGGGTTCGGTACGAGGGTTCCATGTCGGGCCGCACGGCGAGACCCGCACGCGGGGCGCGGTCAACGTCCAGCTGCATCCCCCGGGGGCCGGTCGTGATCCGGCCGCGGTCGAGGCCGGCCTCCGGGCTGCGGTGGCCCGGCTCCGGACCACCGGCTGGACGATCAGCGGGGTGTACTGCGGCGCGGCGCCGCCAACAGCGCCGTCGACCCCGCCCGGCGCGCTCGACTCGGCCGACTGGATGGTCACCGGGTACAAGCTCGTCGACGGGGTCAGCTACGGGGTCACGGTCACCGGGGCGGTGATCCGGACCGGCGCGGCCGGTCCGCCGATCGTCCAGGTACGGCTGCGCGCCCCGGAGGCGAGCGACCCGGCGGACCGGTTCACCGACCGGCCTCCGGACGCCGGGTCGGCCAGTTGTCTGGACCGGCCGCCCCCGCCCCCGCACGCTGACCTGACGGCCGGTCGGCTGCTGGTACTCGCCGACCGCTGGCCGCCCCCGGTCCCGGGCGACCCCTACCGTTGACGCGTCGGCGTGACGACCGCCTGCACGTGCTGGAACCCGTCGCCGAGGTCGACCAGGTGCCCGTCGAGGAAGTCGGTGGCCGGGATCCGCTTCACGGCTCCGGTCGGGTCGTAGAAGACGAGGTCGTCCCCATCGTGGCCGACCAGCAGGATGTAGTGGCCCGGGATCGCGTTGCCGATCATCACCGGTACCGGGTGCCCCTGGTCGGCGGCCGAGACGGCGGCCCGCATCGCCGGGTCCACGCTGCGCGGGTCGGTGTCGTCGACGAGGTGCCAGTCGTAGCCGGTACCCAGCTCCTTGGTGTGCTGGTTGAGCTCGTTGCTCAGGCCCCACGGCGTGGTACCGAGCTGCTCCGGCCACAACAGGTTGGTCGAGTGGTGGATGCGCTGCTCCTCGTGGAGCAGCCGGTCCTGCACCTCCTGCGGGTCGGTCGGGCTGCCCGCGGTGAACTGCAGCGCGTAGATGGGATCGTTCATCAGGCGGGCGGCCAGGATCGAGGTCGAGCCGCAGGTGGTCTCGTCCAGCTGCTGAATCGGTACCGTGTGCAGGTTGCCGTTGGCGTCGACGTAGCTGAAGCCGGCGTCGCCGGGCCGGTTGGGGTTGATCGGGCTCAACCGGCCGACCAGGTCGCTGCGCCCGTGGATCTGCGCGTCGAAGGCGACCAGCTCGTCGACCGAGTGCCCGGCGGCCAGCGCCTTGAGCAGGTAGGCCCGCTCCTCGTCGGTGCCGGCCCGGGCGAGCAACGCGTCGAGCTTCTCCCGTTGGTCGGCGGGCAGCCCGGCCCGGATCTGTCCGGCCCGGCGTAGCTGGGCCGGGCTGAGGATGCCGTTGTCCACGCCGGTGCTGCCGGCGTCGATGCGGGTGTCGGCCAGTACCACGGCCCGGGCCGGTGGCGTGCCGCCACGCCAGGCCGCGGCGGCGCGGGCCGCGCCGGTCACGTCGGCGAGCCGGCCCCGGATCTCGTCGGCGGCGTCCAGGCTCTGCCGGTACAGCGCGATGCAGCCGGCGATGATCCCGGCGATGATGCTGACCGACGTGAGCGGGTCCAGGGCGGCGTGGACCAGCTCCTGCCGGAGCCGGGCGTGCTCGGCCTGCAGGACGCGCACCTTGCCGGCATAGGCCAGCAGCGCGTTGGCGGCGGTGTGGAACGCGGGCTGCGCACCGCTCATCAGGTCGGCGGTGGCCCCGACGACCCGGGCGGCCCGGTCGCCGCCGTCGCTCTTCCAGATCTCCGGCAGGGTACCGTCCGCGATCGACCGCACGTCGGCCACCAGCCTTGCGACGTTGTTGCCTGCGGCGGTGAACGCGTCGCTCAGGTCGAGCAGCCCGGCGGGGTCGCCCGGCGGCGGTACGGCGACCGCCCGGCCCACCTCGACGATCACCTCGATCACGGTGAGCGGGTTGAGCAGGTCGGCGAGGATGCCCAGCCGGTGGATCAGCGTGGTGACTTGGGCGTAGTCGGTCGAGCTCATAGCAACAGCTGCCGGGCGTTGTCCGCGTCGGTGTTCCGGTAGTCGTCCGCCGTGTCACACAGTGCGGCGCACAGCTCGTCGAGCACGTCGACGTAGACGGTCAGCTCCGCGTACCAGCCGCTGTCGGCCTTCTGGTAGTCGTCGGTGACCTCGCGGTAGCCGAGGGCGCCGGCGGGCGCGTTGGTCTGCCGGTCCCATCGGTCCCGGATCTCGCGTAGCTGGTCAGCGAGGGCACAAACGCTAGCGCCCTGCTGCTTGATCGCGGCGGCGTCCACCTCCATGGCGCGTACCGTACCGGCAACCGACGCCCGTCCGGCGCCCCCCGGCGGTGGCGCCAGACGTGCGCCGAGTCCGGCGCTGCCGGCGCCGGCCGTGTCGGCTTCCTCGACCAGGGCGGCCCCGGGCGCGTGGTGGTCGGTTACAGGGTCCACAAGCCGCTGGCCGAGATGGGCAGCAGCCGGTCCAGCAGCGTCACCGCGGCCGGCAGCAGCGCCGCCAGGGTCAGGGCGGTCGTGATCGCGGCGGTGGCGAGCCGCGACAGCGCCGGTGGCGGTTGCAGCAGCCGGGCCACCCGCTCCAAGGCGTCACCGCCGTCGGCGCGAAGTGACGCCACCGGCTGCGGTAGCGATTCGGCCAGGGTGACGACGGCGCGGGCCAGCACCAGCCGCGAGTGGGTTTTCGCCGCTGTGTCGTCAGCCCACATCTCCACCAGCCGGGCTACCTGTCGGTGTGCCTGGCCGAAGACCTGCAGCGGCAACGCCCGGTGCAGCAGCCGCAGCAGGTCCAGCAACCGATGATGATGGCTGGCGTGGTGGGCGCGTTCGTGGGCCAGCACCGCATCCAACTGCTCGGAAGGAAGCAATTCCACCGCCCCTGCGGTGACCACCACCCGCCCGTGCCGGCCGGGTACCAGGTAGGCCGCCGGGCGGGCGTCGGGGATGACGGTGGCGTCGCGGCGTGGCACCGGTCGGCCCACCGCCGTTACCAGGGCGGCGTGGCGGCGGCGCTGGCGCACTGTCGTGCGCCGCATCTGCCCGGCGGCGGAGCAGACGCGAGCCACCACGAGAGTCACCAGCGCCAGCCCGCATCCGGCGATGAGTTGGGCGAGGCGGCCGTGCGCGCCGTTCAGCGTGTCCAGGCAGATCTGCCAGCTGCCACACACCAGGTCGTGGGTGCGGTCCCAGTGCAGTAATGCGGTCAGGCCGGCCATCAGCAACGACCCCACCATGTTGACCGCGACCACCCGCCAGGCTGCGACTCCCACCCGCGGAGCCCGGTAGACCCACCGGGACGCGGCTAATCGCCGGGCTACCGGGCCGGCCAGCACGGCCGCCCAGGCGAGGAGCAGAAGAGAGATCATTCCTCGGCGAGCTTCCGCTCGTACGCCCGCAACGCACGGCGTAGCGCCGCCGCCTCGTCCAGGGTCATCCGCCCGACGAAATGCATCAACGCCTGCGCCCGATCTCCGCTGTCGTTGAGGGCTTCACGCATGACCTGCGCTCCGTGCTGCTCGCGGCTGGACACCGGGGTGTACTGGTGGGCACGCCCCACCAACTCCCGGCGCAGCCACCCCTTGCGGTACAGGTTGTCCATCACCGTCAAGACCGTGGTGTAGGCGATCTGGCGGTGCCGGCTCAACTCGGTGTGCAGCTCCCGTACGGTGACCGGTTCACTCCGCGACCACAAGCGGTCCATGATCACCGCCTCCAATTCGCCAAACCCCCGCACACGCCACCTTCTCCCCGGCCGACCTGCAGCTCACCCGGCTCGATCGTACGGTCCAGGCCGCCAGGGATGCACCGCTCTCCCGCAACAGCCGCGCACGATCGCAGTCTGGCCCTGGTTGTCGATTCGGGAGACCGTGCCGTTGAACCGGTACGGCGAGACCAGCGGCGAAGCGACACGCGAGGCGCACGGGCGTGGCGACCGCGAGTCCGGCGACTACCGCAGCGCGCAGTCAACAGCCCGGCGCGCCCCGACCGATCCACCTCATGGCCGTGGGACGCCAAGCCCTCCTACCGGGGATAGGAGGTGCTGTGGTGAGACCGGCGCGGGCGGTCAACGCCGCTGGGTGCCTCTAGTGACGGACGCGGCCGCCATCCGCCACCCCTCATCCGCCGCGATCCCCGGGCGGAACCTACTAGTTGCGGTAGTTCGCCGGTCTACCCGGAACGCAAAAGTTCCGGCAGAAGCCCTGAAGGCGGACACACCTGTGGCGGCCGGAAACATAGCGATGACAGCCTATTCAAACCCCCTACTCCTCCGGCACCCACAAGGAGCCCCCATGCGTACCAGGCTGTTAGCCATCGCGGCCGCCGCGGCCCTCGCCGCGCTCGTGGTCCCGGCCCCCGCCCACGCCAGCCATTCCTGGAATGGTTACCACTGGGCCCGCACGTCCAATCCGTTCACGGTGAAGCTGGGCGACAATGTCAGCTCGGGCTGGGATGGCCATCTGGCCACCGCGTCCAGCGACTGGAGCAAGTCCACGGTGCTCGACACCACGGTCGTCGCCGGGCAGGCCGGCAGTCCGCGCAGGTGCCGGCCGACCACCGGCCGGGTCGAGGTCTGCAATACCACCTACGGCAACACCGGCTGGCTGGGCATCGCGTCGATCTGGGTGACCGGCGGCGTGCACATCACCCAGGGCACCGTCAAGCTCAACGACACCTACTTCAACACCCCCACCTACAACACCTCCGCGTGGCGGCAGCTGGTGGTCTGCCAGGAGGTCGGGCACACCTTCGGCCTGGACCACCAGGACGAGAACTTCGACAACCCGAACCTGGGTACCTGCATGGACTACACCCGGGACCCGAGCACCAACCAGCACCCCAACCAGCACGACTACGACGAGCTGGTGACCATCTACTCGCACCTCGACTCGTTCACCACGGTCGGGCAGCCCGTGTCAACCCACCCGTCCGCGATGACGGATTCCCCGGCCTCCTGGGGAGCGCTGGTACGCGGCTCGGCGGCGTCCCACGGTGTCGCTACCTACGTCCGCGACCTGGGCCACGGTGACATGATCATCACCTTCGTCGTCTGGGCCAGTTAGCCCCTACCTGACCCGGCAGTGGCCTGCCCGTAGGGCAGGCCACTGCTTGGTCTCGGGCTCAGCGGTCGGTGCGTTTGATGATCCAGAGACCGGTGTTCATGTCGCTGGCGTAGACCAGGCCGGTCGCCGTGTCGACCGCGACACCCCACACCTGGGTGGTGTTGGTCAAGGTGTTGCGCTGGGACGGCTTGATCGGGTCCTTGCCGGCGGGTGGGACGAAGTAGGCGACCTCCCGGGGGTTGCGCGGGTCGCTGGCGTCCACGACCCGGATGCCGTCGGAGTACCAGGACAGGTAGACGTCGGTACCGACGACGAGCGGGTTGTGGATCACGTAGTCGCCCGCGCCGGGGTCGGCCAGGCCGTAGGAGTTCGGGGTGTGGAACTGACCGATCTGCACCGGCGCCCGGGGGTTCGACTCGTCGATGACGCGCAGGTAGCCCCAGCCGGTCACGGTGCCCGGCCCGGTCTTGCAGAAGTCCTCGTCGGCGGCGAACAGCAGCTTGCGCGTGTCGTCGTAGCTGGTCGAGTGGCCGTCTCCGTCGGCGTCGGCCGGGTAGGTGAAGCGGCCCACGAAGTGGGGCCGGTAGGGGTTGGAGATGTCCAGGTCGATGAACCCGGCATCCCAGTACGACACGAACAGCGTCCTGCCGTCCTCGGAGGGGTCCATGCCGTGGCCGAAGCTCAACGCGAAGCAGCCCTGCCCCAACGCCGGATTCAAGCCGAGATCCTTCTTGATGCCGAAGGTGGAGACCAGGCTTGGATGGGCCGGATCGGTGACATCGACGATCCACGCCTCGCCGCGTCCCTGCCGGTCCCGCATCTCGTTCGGGGACCCCGGGTCGGCCCGCTCGGCGTAGGGAAGGCTGGCGTACACGAAGGTCGTCCCGAGGTCGGGCCGGTCACCGACCTCCAGCTCGTGGAAGCCGCGGGTGCAGCAGCCGGTGTCGAACACGGCCAACAGGGTCGGGGAGGCAGGGGTGCTCACGTCCCACAGCCCCAGGCCGCGCTTGCCGGCCGCGGCAAGGTCGGTGCGGGCGCCCGCGCAGTACTGCAGGCCGACCGCGGCGATGTCGTGGCCGGCCAACGGTCCGTACCGGGCGGTGTAGACGGCCACGTCCTCGTGCGATGCGCCCAGCACCTCCAGGTTGGCCACCTGGTGCGGACCGGCCGGGTTCGTCGCGTCGATCACGGCCACTCCGCCGGCCGGGCAGAACTGCGGATGTGAGGAGTCGAAGAATCCCCAGCGGCCCACGTAGGCGTATCCCTTGTGAATGAACACGTCACCGTTGAACCCGCGGTCGCCCAGACTGGTCTGCCCGACCACCGCCATGTTGAGCGCTGAACCGCTCTTCGTGCCGTTGTTGCCGGAGGAGTTGTCGTCGAGGTAGTGCTGCTCGTTGGGCAGCAGGTCGCCGCTCGGTGCGGCGGCCGCCAGCGTGCCCATGGAGAGCAGGGCGGCTATTACCCCGAGGATCGCGAAGACTCGGCGCATCGTACCCCCAATCGGTCCGGTGTCTGGGACGGCAAGCACACCCGAGCACGTGCGGCGGTTCATCGACGACCAGGCTGCCGGTCTCGGCGGTCGGTTCGCAGCCCGAAGACGTGTTCAGCTGTCCAAGCAGTATCTGCCGGTCCCGAAGGCGGGTCAACGAAGCAGGATAGGTGCCCGCCGCGGGGTGGCCGGGCGACCCATCGATGATCGCCGCGAGAACCCCGACGGTGTCTCATCGGCTCGGCTCGCTGGTCCCGGACCGCCGCCGGGAGTCTGGGTGAGCCTTCCTGGAGGCACTATGGCCGGCAAGGGATGTCCATCTACTAACGTGCTACGGAGATATGCGGTCTCGCTGGTCGGTCAACCCGGCCAAGACGACATAGGAGGATTTCATGCGCACTGCCCGTTACAGGCGGGTCGGTGTCAGCCTCGTAGCCGCGGCAACCCTCGCCGCGACTGCTTTCACCGGTTCCGGTACCGCGTCAGCCCACGACGGTGCCACCAGCTTCGACGGCGCGATCGACAATGCCAAGGTCACCCACGAGCACGACCAGCATGGTGGTGCCGCCGGTCACCTTGCGGCCGGCCACGCCAACGTCGACCTGGTCAGCAAGCTGCGTCTCAAGAACGTCGAGCCCGACAAGATCGCCGATGTGGGCGTCTTCAACGGGTACGCCTACCTCGCCGCCTGGGGTGGCACGACGTGCTCGTACAACGGCGTGCACGTCGTCGACATCCGCAACGTGGCGGCACCGACGGAGGTCGCGTTCATCCAGGCGAAGGAGGGCAGCTACCCCGGCGAGGGGGTGCAGGCCCTGCACGTGACCACGCCGTTCTTCAACGGCGACCTGCTCGTCACCAACAACGAGAAGTGCAAGGACAAGGCCGGCTTCGGCGGCATGAACATCTACGACGTCACCAACCCGGCCCACCCGACGCCGCTGGCCGAGGGCGTTGGCGACGACACCGTGGCCGGCCAGGGCAAGAAGGCCGCCAATGAGATCCACAGCGTGTTCGCGTGGAACACCAACGGCAAGGCGTACGCCGTGATGACCGACAACGAAGAGGGTCTCGACGTCGACATCATGGACATCACCGACCCGAAGAAGGCCACGCTCATCGCCGAGTACGACCTCGACGAGATGTTCCCGCAGATCGTCCAGGCCGCACCGGCGAACCTCACCGAGGTCTTCCTGCACGACATGGTCGTCAAGCAGATCGGCAGCCGGCAGGTCATGCTGCTGTCCTACTGGGACGCCGGCTACGTCAAGATCGACGTGACCAACCCGAAGGACATCGCGTACCTGGGCGACACCGACTTCACCGACCCCGACCCGGAGGCGGCGGAGAGCGGGTACATCGTGCCGCCGGAGGGCAACGGTCACGAGGCCGAGTTCACCATGAACAACGCCTACGTCATCGGCGCCGACGAGGACTTCGGGCCCTACGCGCTGCAGGCACGCAACGTCACCGACGGCACCGCGATCACCGCCAGCCAGGGCAGCAACACCAGGCAGCTCCAGCCGGGCCAGGTCATCGAGGGCAGTTCGGTGTTCGTCGGCCGGGCCTGCCCCGGCGACCCGGCCGTACCACCCGGCAACCCGAACATCGTCGATGTCGCGGTCGTCGAGCGCGGTGACTGCTTCTTCAGCGTGAAGGTCGCCAACGTCCTCGCGGCCGGTGGGTACGACGCCGTGCTCATCTTCAACCGCGTCGGTTCCGACGCCTGCAACCAGACCACCGGCATGAGCGTCGAAGGCGACATCCCGACCTTCGGGGTGGCACCTCGGCAGCAGGGGTTCGCCATCTTCGGTTACGAGAACCAGTACAACGACGCGGCCTGCCTCGCCGCGCCGGCTGGCTCCGTGCTCGCGCCGATCCCGGTCGGCACGCCCGGCGACACGCTACGGTTCACGTCGTACTTCGACGGCTGGGGCTACGCCCACCTGTTCCGCAACAGCAACGGCAAGATGACCGAACTCGACACCTACGCCATTCCCGAGGCACACGACCCCGCCTTCGCCACCGGCTTCGGAGACCTCAGCGTTCACGAGGTGGCGACCTCGCAGAAGCGGGCCGACCTGGCCTACTTCTCGTACTACGCCGGCGGCTTCCGGGTAACGAGGATCGTCGACAACACGCTGGTCGAAGTCGGCCACTACATCGACCAGGGTGGCAACAACTTCTGGGGCGTCCAGGTCTTCACCGGACCGGACGGCAAGGAGTACGTCGCCGCATCCGACCGCGACTACGGGCTCTACATCTTCAGGTACACCGGCAACGAGTAAGCCACGGCCGTACTCGTCGTGGGGGCCGCCCGGGAACACCCGGCGGCCCCCACGCGGTCCTTGCAATCGAGCAGCCGGTGTGCGGGGCGGGGAGATCGCGACCACGACAACGCCGACCGGCAGCAGGCGACGAGACGGTTACGTCGAGCGGTACCGCGATCGCCCGGCAGGCGGGCTCGTCCAGCGCGAACCGCCCGGACGCCGGCTCGAGCCGGGCCAGCGCATCCTCCCCAGCGCACAGGGCGTGGAAGACCGACCGGTGGAAGAGCGCGGCGCCGCCGCCGACGCCTGCACCTGCGGCGCATATCGACCAGAGGTCACTGGCACTGGCGGGTGACGCTGACGCGCACGCCATCGTCCCTGTGGCCCGCGGTTGTTGCCAGGCTGTGCGCTGCGTGGCGCTGTTACAGAGCTGGTGGTTACGGGTCGAGGCGATAGAAGCGCCAGAAGTCGTGTTCGATGGGGAGGACCGTGACGGTGGAGAAGCCTGCTTCCCGGGCGAAGCGCCGCACGGTGTCGGGCCGGATCACGGTTCCGGTTCCGACTGAGGTCGGGTTGGTCAGACTCGCGGGAAGGCAGTGCAGCGCGCTCCAGCCGTAGTTGAACCGGTCGAGTTCGTCGCCGGGGGCGGTGAAGGTCTCCGCCACCTTCTCGTCGCCGATGAGCGCCGTGCCGCCCGGGACGAGCAGGGCGGCCGCCGCGCGTAGCGCGGCCACGGGGTCGGCCAGGTCGTGCAGGGTCTCGAAGAAGGTGACCAGGTCGTACGGTCCGGCCAGTGCCGGGTTGCCGGCGTCTCGGCATTCGAAGCGTACCCGGTCGGTGACACCAGCGGCCGCCGCGTTGTGCCGGGCCAGCGCGATCGACGCCTGGTCGAGGTCGATGCCGTCGATATGGGCGTGGGGATAGGCGCGGGCCAGCGCGATGCTCGCCCAGCCGGCGCCGCACCCGATGTCGGCGACGCGGGCAGGCTGGTCGGTGGCCTGCAGCCGGGCCTGGATGTCGGGCAGCGCCGGGATCCACTGCGCCGCGAGCTGGTGGCCGAACATGGGCTGGTTGAGCCGTGCGATGCCGTCGCGGAGGTCCTGGCCGTAGGCCGCGTACGGCACCCCGCCGCCGGTGCGGAACGCCTCGAGCACCGCGGGAATGGTCTGGCCGAGGCTCGCCACGAGCGGCGCGAGCGGCGCGAGGTAGTTGAGGCTGTCGGGGTCGGTCATGACCTCGGCAACTTCTGGCGGCAGCCGGTAGCGCCGGGTGGCCGGGTCACCGTCGTCGATGGCGACGTGGAGCAGGCCGGCGACGGCCTGCTGTTCGAGCCACTCGCGCGCGTAGCGTTCGGCGATCCCCGCGTTGGTCGCCAGCTCGCCGGGGGATGCGTCCGGCGTCTGCGCCAGCGACGCGTACAGGCCCAGCCGGTCGCCCAGGTAGACGTGCAGCGTCTCCAGCGCTCCGAGCGCACCGAGGAAGAGCTGCTCGACGATGGCGTCGCGGCGGGTGGTGTCCACGGTGGTGGTCATGGTGTGTCCCCTCTTGTCCGCCTGTTGTCAGTGCCGTCACTGTGCGCCGGGCCGCTGTCATCTGCCTGTTGCGTCGCTGGCGAGCACGAGCGGGCGCATGCTTTTACCGTGCGGTACCGCGTGCTCGGGCCGATCGAGGTCGCCGACGACCGAGGAGACCCAGTCCCCCTCGCCGGGTCACGCCAGCGCGCGCTGCTCGCCGCGTTGCTCGCGCGCGGGGGTCAGGCGGTGCCGGCCGAACGGTTGGCCGAAGGACTGTGGGGGGAGGAGCAGCCAGCGGATCCGGCTGCCGCCCTCCAGTCGCAGGTCTCCCGGCTGCGCCGCCGGCTCGGCGCCCACGCCGGCCTGGAGACGGTGGGCCTGGGCTACCGGCTGCGTCCGGCCCCGGGTGACTTGGACGCGGCGGCCTTCGAGCAGCTGGTCGTCGAGGCCCGTGCAACCACCGAACCCGCCGAGGCGCTGCGGCTGCTCGACGCGGCGTTGTCGCTGTGGCGCGGTCCGGCGTACTGCGGGTGCGTCGGCGATCCGGAAGTGTTCCTCGCGGCCGAGCGCCTTGAGGAGTTGCGGACCAGCGCGCGCGAGGAGCTGGCCGGGGCGTTGCTGGTACTGGGGCGCAGCGACGAGGCCGCGGAGCACGCGGCGTCGCTCGTGCGGGAGTGCCCGCTGCGGGAACGGGCGGTCGAGGTTCTCGTCGAGGCGTGCTACCAGGCGGGGCGGTCGAGTGAGGCGCTCGCGGCGTACCAGAGGTATTGCGCCCGGCTGGCCGAGGAGCTGGGCCTGGACCCCGGGGAGGATCTCCGCAGACTGCACGTGCAGGTTCTGCGCGGCGAGCGCACCGTCGCCGGCCTGCGAGCGACGGTGCCGCACCCGGTCACGTCCTACGTGAGCCGTGACGACGAGGTCAACATCGTGTCGAAGATGGCTCGCGCCGGCCGCCACGTCACACTGACCGGGCCCGGCGGCGTTGGCAAGACGCGGCTGGCCATCGAGGTCGCCACCCGCCTGAGCGGGGACTTCGCGGACGGTGTGTGGTTCTGCGACCTCGCCGCGGTGTCCGACGCTCACGCCGTCCCGGCGGCTGTGGCCTCCATCCTCGCGATCCACCGGCGGCACGGTCGCTCGATCACCGAGCGCCTCGTCGAGGTGCTCGGTGGGTGGCGGGCGCTTGTCGTCCTGGACAACTGCGAGCACGTGCGCGACGCGGCCGCGCGGCTCGCGCACCAGGTCGTCGAGCACACGGCCGAGGTCTGCGTCCTGGCCACCAGCCGCGAGCCGCTCGGGGTGCCGGGCGAGCAACGCATGGTCGTCGAGCCGTTGACGGTGGACCGCGGCGCACGGCTGTTCGCCGACCGCGCCAGCACGGCGCGGCCGGGCCTCACGCTGTCCGCGGGCGACCTGGTCGCCGTACGGCAGATCTGCCGGGAGGTCGCGGGCCTGCCGCTGGCCGTCGAGCTCGCCGCCGCCCGTGCCGCCGCCCGCACGCCGGCCGAGATCGCCACCGATCTCGCCGGCCGGGTCGACCGGCTCTCCGGGACGCGGTCGGGTCTGGCGCGTCACCGGTCGGTCGCCGCGGTCGTGGACTGGTCGCTGGACCGGCTTGGCGATCCCGAGCGGGAGCTGGCCGAGCACCTCGCCGTGTTCGCGGGCGGCTGCACCGCCGACTCGGCCGCCGCCGTCCTCGGCCGCAGTGTTGCAGACCTCGCCGATCTGCTCGTCGCGCTCGTCGATCGCTCCATCGTCGCGCCGCGGGAGGCCACCGGGCACACCCGCTACACGATGCTGGAGCCGGTACGCGCCCGCGCCGAGCAGCGCCTCCGCGATCGTGGTCTGCTCGCCGAGGCCCGTCGCAGACACGCGATGTACTTCGCCGACCTCACCTCCATGGCGTCCAACGGTCTGCGGACCAGCGAGGCGGCACGCTGGCTGGACGTCCTCGCCCTCGAACTGGCGAACCTTCGAGCGGCATGCCGGTGCTCCCTGGACGCGGACGCCGCCGACACCGGACTGCGGCTGCTTGCATCGCTGTACCTGTACGCGTGGTCACGCATGTCGGCCGAGGTGTCCGAATGGGCCGAGGCGGCCTGCGACCGGCCGGCGGCCGCCGGGCACCGGGCGCTGCCCGCCGTGCTTGCCCTCGCAGCAATCGGCGCCTGGCGGCGCGGCGATCTCCGGCGTGCGCGGACGCTCGCCGAGCGGGCCACCGCTGCGGAAGGTCCCCCAGACCTCGTTGCCTTCGCGTTCGAGGCCCTCGGGGACACCCTCCTTTTCCAAGGCCGGCCGGGCGAGGCGGTGGCCCACTATCGCGTGGCCAGCGCCAAGGCAAAAGCCGGCGGGGACACCTTCGCCGAACTGCTATGCGCCGCCGACGCCGCGCTAGCCCCGTCGTTCGCACATGCGATTGAGTGACTTGCGTCGCGAGCGTCCGGCTGGTTCGTTGCTGATCTATGGGCGTATCGGATGAACCTCGGCGGGGAGCGCGGCGGCCTCGGGCGCAGATCGCCGGTGCCGG